>Ga0256864_1000832_pt1 | contig 9948 bp, 20 predicted proteins | sample RVTome_11_FD_187336 | JGI IMG/M metagenome (GOLD analysis project Ga0256864, IMG submission 187336) | Soil microbial communities from uranium-contaminated site in the Upper Colorado River Basin, Wyoming, United States - RVT147D111 HiSeq ... | reverse complement strand
GTTTCACGGCGCACCCCCCCCGGGCTTGCGGGCATCCTCGATGCCCTCGCCGAGCGACTCGACGAGCTCGCAGGCGACGGCGTACCACTCGGGCTTCGCGTCTCGAAGCCACATGAGCGCCTCCATGGTCACGTCCTCGCCCGCGTGCTGGATGAGCGCCAGCACGAGCCCGATGATGGCCTCGCAGCGGGTCTGTTCGTCGGGGGTCACTTGTGCTTCTCCTGCCACTCGCGCGCCTCACGCAGGCACTTCTCGGCCGGTGTCTCGCCGAGCTCTCGCGACCGCTCCCAGCGGCGTTCGTCGTCCTTCGCCTGCCGCGCCATCGCGCAGCGCATGCAGGCGTAGCGCGCGCCGCCGACGCATACGGCATCGGCGAAGTCATCGATGTCGCGGCGGCAGTGGTGACAGCGGATGGTCATGGCGAGCCACCACCCTTCCCGACGAACGGGAACTCCGGCTCCGCGAAACTCGAGTAGCGCCGGCGCCAGTCGATTTCCTTCCACGGTTTGTCCGGGTCCAACTCGAAGCGGAAGAGGCGCACCAGTTCTCCCCGCGTAACCCCCTTCCCATCCCAAAACATGTAGTCGCTGTCTTCAGGGGTCGTCTTCTCCAACTGAAGCAGGTGTCCCCCAAAGAGTCGCAGACGAACGTCGCGGTTCAGCAGCCGACTTCGAACCACGGCGAGCGGCGCGTGTTCCAGGGCGTGCATCCCCAGCCGCTTCTGGTGGCGGTTGCGCCGCCGGTTCCTCAGAACCTGACTGAAGAGAGACAGCGTGTCCTGTTGCGCAACGCTGATGGGCGCGTTGTGCGTCTTCACCTCGACGAACATCATGCACTGGATGTCCCGGCTGCCTTTCTTGTCGCCTTCCGTCTTGTACCGATGGACGAGGACGTCGAGGTCGAAGCGGACGATGCCGTGCTGGGCGCTGTCGAGGTCGGGGCAGTTTCGCATCCAACGCTCGAAGTCGGTCTCGGCCGTGTGGGTGTACCCGCACTGCGGGCAGCGGATTTCAGCCCGGAAGGTTCGTGTCATTGAACCTTCCTTTCGCGATGGCCAGGGCTTCGGCATCGATGTCGCAGGTGATGAAGTTGCGGCCAAGGCGCTTGCAGGCGATGGCGGTCGTCCCGCCACCACAGAACGGGTCGAACACCGTCCCTTCGGGCGGGCAGATGTTCCCGATGTAGTACCCGGCCTCGACCACTGACTGCTGCCACGGGTGCGCCGACTTCTCCTGCGTCGATATAACGAGGTCGTCGACGAAAGTCTCCTTGTCGCCGCGCGTATCACGAACGAACCAGAGCAGCGGCTTCCACTTCACGACGACGCCGTATTCCCGCATACGCGCGGCGTCGCCGCTGTGAACCACCGCCAGCGTCCACCAGAGGCGAAGATGTGGGCGCAGGAACCCGATGACGTGGTGAATCTGGTACTGGCCGAGGTAGGTGATGAGGCTGCCACCCGGGCGAAGCTTCTTCGCCGCGATGACCGCCATGTCGCCGTAGAGTGGCAGCGACTCTCGGTCGTAGGGTGGGTCGGTGAAGATGAGGTCGACGCTGTCGTCCGGTATCGCGAAGGCCACGTCGCGGAAGTCGCCTTCGTGGAAGCCGTCGACCTTCAGCGCCGCGAGCTGCCGCGCCGATTCCTTGCGGGCCTTCTCGGCTTCCTGTTCCTGGGTGGCCGCCGAGACGATGCGCGAGACGGTCGACTGCGCGACGCCGTAGTCGGCGGCGACCTGCGTTTGTTCCTCGCCATCGCTGACTCGCGCGGCAATCTTGGCCTTCTCGTCCTTCGGCACCTTCACGCGAGCGTCGGGCGTATGCGCGTTATCAGGTTTGATATTGCGCATACCGTCGAGTTGCCACGCGGCCACGGTCGGTTGCGCCACCCCCAGCGCGGCGGCGATGCGCTTCTGTGTCCACTTCTTCGGGTCTTCAGCACGCAGAGCCAGCGCGACCCGCTTCATGGCCTTCTTCGCCTCGCGCTTCTGTTCGGGCGACAGGTTTCGGTGAACGAAGTTCGCCTTGAAGACGAAGGCTTCCTTCTCGGCCGGCGTCAGCCCCTTGACGACGCGGCGCGGCGCGTCCGGGTCGCACTTCAGGCGATGGTGGCCGTCGAGGACGTTCCCGTCTTCGTCGACCCACACGCGGTCCTGGACGCCGCGTTCCTTGATGTCCGCCTTGAGCGCGTCGAACTCCTCCGTTGACAGCGGCGGCAACAGGTCGGCGAACGGCGTCTGTAGTCGCTTCGTTTTCGTCGCCATGCGTCTCTCCACTTCGGTTGTCACTTCTTCCCCCCGGCCCCGGCCTTCTTCCGCAGCCCCGACCGCGCCAGCATCGCCTTCGCTTCCTCCGCGCTCGCCGGCGCCGGGGTGTCCTTCGGCTTCTCGCGTTCCCGCCGCCGGGCTTCCTTCGCCGCGCGCTCGCGGCGCTCGAGCCACCAGGGGCACCCGGTCTCGTCGGGGTGGCGGTGCTTGGCGCGCTTCGACGCCAGGAAGGCATCGGGGTTGCGGATGGACGACTGGCGGCGCGCTATCTCCCCGAACTCGCGCCAGGCGGGTTCCGAGTCTTCTTCCGGACCTGGCGAAGCCGGGCACACACCCGACACCTGCGCGTCAGCGCGTTCTGTTGTGTGTTCATCTTCCCCTTCATCTTCGTGTTCTGGGGAAGGATGTTCTCCCGTGCGACGGAATTTCAGCTTCTGCCACTTGTGGAAGTTGCGCAGCTGAACGTACTTCTGCCCATCGACCGTGTAGAGGTCGAGCATACGTCGGGATGAGAAAAGGCTCAGATACGACTCGAGTCGTCGCTCAGAAAGACGAAGTCCGACGCAGATCGTGCGCTGGATGTGATGAGGTTCGACTCTCATTCGACCGTCGTCGTCGCTCAACACGACGAGGCCGAGCCATAGCCAGCGGGCCGCAGCCGGCAGGGTGACGACATCCGCCGAGTGGAAGATGTCTCGATAAACCATGCGCCCTCGCGCCATCGCATCCCCTCTCTTCTCTTCACCGAAGAACCCGGCGCCGCGTGCGCCATGAGCGGAAGACGCCCCCGGGCCCGGGTGAGGTTGGCCCCTGGCCCAGGGTGCGGCGCCGGTGAATCGTGAGTGACCGGCGCCACACGGCCGTAGCCGGCGGCCCGTGAAAAATCGCCGGCTGCACGCCGCGTTGCACGGCGGGCGAGCTCGGCGCGGGCCGGGGGTTATGGCGCCGGTCGTAGCGTCATCCCAGCCATCGCCCGATGTCGGCGCGTCCTCTTCCCAACGATCCCGCGGGGAGCGGGAAACGCGAAGAAAACGCGCCGAAATGCCCCGAACATGCGCCGGTAGCTCAGCGGTAGAGCGGTGCCCTCCCAAGGCACAGGTCGACGGTTCGATACCGTTCCGGCGCTCCATGAATCACCCTTTGTCCTGGAGCCCTCGGGGGGAAACCAATCGTCCCCGGGGGCTCCGATTCTCACACTGTTCGGGAGTCTACAGGTTTCCGTCTACCTTGTCAACGGGGAATTTTGTTGGCGTGGTCATCGGCCGGCGGGTAAACTCAGGCGGCATGGAGGCGATGGCAAGAGGACCAGGAAGGCCACCCGTGGCTTCAGACGAGCGCAAGGTCATTCTCCCGCAACGGGTGAAGCAGTCCACGCTCACGGCCTTGCAGGGGTGGATGCGGCGTGCTGAGGACGACGTAGGGCCGGTTGTGGCAACGCGACTCAGCGAGGGGCTGCTCGTGGACCTGGCGGTGGAGGAGCTGTGCCGACAGCTCGAGGCCGGCGAGGTCAGCCTCGCGGACATCCTTCAGCTCCCAGGGGGCGAGTGATGCCGCTCGACGTCGACTCCCTGCGGGAGCTGTACCAGCAGGCGAGGACCGAGCTCGAGGTCCTGGGGTCGTTTCTCGAGAGCGGCGACTTCACCCCCGCCGAGCTCTTGTACGAGGCCACGGCCGTCAACGCTACGCTGGCGCAGATCGCGAGCGACCTCGCCCGTCACCTGGTGGAGCTCGAGGAGGCTGAGGACTCTCCAGGTACGCAACCATCCGGGTGACCCCGTCCCGAAGCATCTCCTCGTCGCGGATCAGGTAGCGCCGGTAGATCGAGTCCGTCCGCCAGCCGGCCAGCGCCATGGTGATCGCCACCGGCACCCCGGCCTTGAGCTGCGTGGTCGCGAAGGACGCCCGGAAGCCGTGAATCTGCTGCTCGGGGCAGCCGGCGTAGCTACAGGCCGAGCGCCAAGCCTTGCGGAAGTCGACGACGGGCTTCCCCTCGCGGTGGAACACCAGCGGCCCCTGGCGCACGCTGGCGCGGCTGCGGGCGATCTCGAGGAGCCGCCCGACCATGGGGAAGATCCGCGGCTCCCGGCTCTTTCGGTTCCGCTCCGGCGGCAGGACGATCAGCCGGCGGTCGAAGTCGACCTCCTCCCAGCGGAGCCCGAGGACCTCGCGCCGCCGCCAGCCGGTCAGGAAGTACGCCTCCACGAGGTCGGCCACGAGGGGGTGTCGGGGCGTCAAGTAGCCGAGGATCCTCTCCAGGCGCTCCTTCGAGCACCACTCGTACCGGCGGCTGTTCTCGCGCCGCATGGCGACATGGGGCACCCTGCCGATCGCCTCGAGCCGATAGGCGCGGTTGAGCGCCGCACGCAGGTAGGTGAGCTCGCGGTTGATCGTGCCGTGCGCCGGCGGTCCGCCCCTCTGCGTCTTCTCGTCGCGTCGGGTGGCCCGGTAGTCCTCGAGCTCACGGGCGCGCAGCGTCTCGACCTCGCGGGCCCCCAGGAGTCGATAGACGGGCTTGAGCTGGCTACGGAGCCTCCCCATGTCCAGAGGGCGGGAGTCCTCCAGAACGGCGAGGTACTCGTCGAGAAGGGTGCGTACAGTGATGGGTCCCACGGCGAGCCGCAGGAGACGGGAGAGTGTAGTCCATGCTCTACAGAGCGCCCCTTCACCCTTTTCCTGCCAATCACGATGGCGCATGGTCATTCCCCGTACAACCGAAATCGTCACATTCCGACCCTTCAAGCATCTGTGGCGCCAAGGGCCGATAACGTTCCAGGAAATCCCCGCTACGCCCCCTGTACGGGTTGACGCCGGCCCGGCCGGGCCGGTAGCTTCGAGGCATGCCCTGGCTCACCGACGCGGCGCCCGTCGTCTACCCCGACCCCGAGGTCTGGTCGCTCTGGTGGTTCGCCCCGGCGGTGGTGGCGTTCGGGCTCGTCGTCGGGTACCTCGTGGCGCGGCGGCTGTGAGCCCCTACCTGGCGCCCGAGGTCTCGCTCCTGATCTTCGCCGCGACGGTGGCGGGGTACCTCGTCCTGCGGGCCCTCTGGCGGCTCTGGACAAGGCGCCCGTGAGCTTCTGGGACCTGCCGCTCGTCTACGCGCAGGCGGCGCTCGTCGGGGCGATCCTGACGGCGATCGCGGCGGGCGTGGCGTGGCTCTTCCGCCACCGCCCTTGACCCGGCCGGGCGGCGCGGGTAGCGTCGGGGGGCATGGAGGGTGACCTTGAGATCCTGGAGCGCCCCGGGTCGACGCCATCTCGGCAGCGCTGGAAGCCGAGGCCCTTTCGGCGAACGATTGCCTCGACCTGGGCCTGGCGGCTCGCTGGCTCCGGCAGTTCGTCGGCGCTGCCGGGAAGCCCGCGTGGGAGACCTTCACGGCTGGCGATGGGAATCTGTCGACCAGGCCGCGGACCGAGTCTCGAGACCTGTTCGGCGCCTTCGTCGCGCGCATCCGAAAAAGCGAGGCTATCAGCGCTGCTCTCGAGCGAGAGAACGCGGCTGATGTTGGATCGGGCATGGTGCGACAGCCGCCTCCGGGCGATTGACTGCCTGCTGGACGCTGACCCTTGACCCCGGGGGCGCGCCGGGTACGCTGGGGGCGGATCGAACCCCGAAGCCCATTTGCGGCCGCCACAGCCAGCGGGCGGGAAAGCGCTGGCAAGAAGCTCGGGCGCCCACGCGGCGCCCGTTTTCACGTCAGGGCAGCGTGCTGCGCGGCGGCGCCTCGACGCGGTCCAGGCGCTCTTCCAGGCGACGCAGGGCCCGCTCCAAGAGGTAGATCGAGGCGCAGGCACCGTGAAACCACAGCTCCGCGTGCTCCCATGGCTGGCCCTTTTGAATAACGACCAGCGCTTCGTCGTAATTGAAGCGCCCCTCGCAGATCTCGCAGCTTTCTCCCGCGGATGTACGCCAACTGGCGACCTCGTCCGGGTCGAGCCTATCGACCTTCATCGTGTCGTCTCCCTGGGGCCGCGCCCCGGTGGTGGTGGTGGCGAGCAGGCACACGCCGGAGCGCGACCCGAAGTCTCGTGGCCAGGTCGACCAGTAGTCCACTGCCCAGGTCTCAGGCTCCATGAGGGTCTCGGTCACGGAGCGATCCTCCGCGTCCTCGGATCCCCACGGGTAGCAGCAGGTATGGACGACGCGGGCGCGGCCGCACGGGAGGACCGAGTACTGGACTACGTGGTCCTCGTGCTCCCCGTCCTTCTCAGAGCAGAGCCAGGAAGCACGCCCCACGAGTCGTTCTTCGGTGAGGCTGGATGGGACCCACGGCTCCTCTGTCCAGTCAAATCCGCGGCACAGCGGCTCAGCCACGGTAGATCACCTCCCCGGTCCGCATGTCGCGGACCCGGGTCGGCCATCCGTCTCTCGCCTCGTCGCGCGCCCGGCGCATCGCTTCGCGCCGGGAGGTCACGCAGACCTCGCCGTAGCGCGTGGTCACAGCGTAGGCCAGCGGGGATCTCGTCGTCGCCATCGTCGTCTCCCTGGTTAGCCGGTGGTGGTGGGTCAGGTGTCGCTCAGGATCCGTAGCCGCCGCAGTATGCGCGCCGGCGAACGCGGCATCGACCGCTGCCGCTGCCGGCGGCGGAAGTCGAGCCGGCAGCGCTCGCAGTAGACGTAGCCGCCGCCAGGCTCCCCGCAGCGCGGGCAGAGCCCCGCCGCCCGCCGCGTCGCCACCAGGCGCCTCTGGCGCTCGCGGTGGAGCCCGAGGCAACGCCGGCACAGGGTGCGACCCGGGGCGGGCGAACGCGCGTGGCAGGAGGCGCAGCGGCCGTCACGCCGGCTCACCGCTGCGCCTCGGCATCGGCGATGACCCGGGCACACTCGGCCCGGGCCTCGGCGTCCCCCTCGAGGAGCGCGCGATCGCAGATGGCTACCTGGTCGAGGTCGCCGGCCGCGCCGGCCTCGGTGCGCAGGGCCTCGATCTGCTCGTCAGTGATCGTCGCTTGGGGGTGGACGGCCGTCGTCTCGACCTCCTCGTGCTCGCCGGTCTCGCCGTCGAGCGCCGGGTGCCGGGCGTAGTAGACCGTCTCGCCGCGCTCGTCCGCGAGCCGCCGGGCCATGCGGGCGACCTCGTGCTCCGCGACGCCGTCGGTGATCGCGTTGCCGTGCCCGTCCTCGATCAGGTAGTAGTCGGTGGTCATCGGTCAGTCTCCCTGGTCTGGTGGTGGTGGGGTACCCGGCCCGGGGTGGTCAGATGCGCCAGGCGGAGCCGGCGAACTCGTGGCCCTGGAAGGTGACGCGCCCCCGATTGTCGACCTCGTAATCGGCCTGCGTCGTCGACTCCCACTCCTCGCGGGTGTAGAGCGGTCCGTAGCCGGGCCGTATGGATCCGCTGTCGTCGAGCATCACCAGCACCCTGCGTCCGCCGTGCTCGATCTCGTGGGTGGGCTTCCAGTCGCTCATCCCCGCACCTCCCCGCGCGCCGCGCGGCTGTGTTGACTGCTGCATGTTTCTGTCCTCCATGTCCGGTATCCTACCAGCTTAGTCGCAGTTTAGCAAGGCAATATTCACCCCTTGCCACGGATTTTCTGCCGGGCTATAATCTCTGTTGTGGAGACGACAAACAGCAAGAAACAGCGGAAACGAGGGCCTGGTAGGCCGGCGTTCCGCCCCGACTGCGTCAACGTGGGGGTGCGGATGGACCGGCGGCTCTGGCGGGACGTGACCCGGTGCGCCCGGCGGGAACGGCGGACCCGAACGGCCGTCGTGGAAGAGGCGCTGCGGCGGTACCTGGAGGAGGAAGGCCGGTGACCTGCGTCGCCTGCCGCACCGAGATCCCCGACGGCGTCGGCCACGCCTGGACCCGCCAGGGCGCGTTCTGCCGGGACTGCGGCCTCCGCGAGGCCCTGGCGATCCTGAGCGGCGAGCCTCGCCCACGTGACAGGTACGACCTCGCCATCGCGGCGCTCCGGGTGGCGCTGGCGGAGGAGCGGCGGTGAGCCGCCCCCCGACCCGACCACCCGAGGGGACCCGGAAGCCCCCGCCCCCGCCGGCGCCCCCGAGAGCCTCCTGCCGCGACGAGAGAGAGTGTCTCGAGTGGCTCCTGGCCAGGATGGCGACGTTCCACCGACACATCACCCCGGACTTCCGCGGGCCGGCCGAGCACAGGATACGCACCGTGCTGGCCGAGACCGCCCCGGCCTGGTCCTCGGACCCGCCGACGGTGCCGGGGTGGTACTGGAGGTACAACGCCGGCCTGAGCGGCTGGCCGACCCCGATGTACGTCGATGCGTCTGGTGTCGGCGCGACGTCCGCGGGTCTCTGGCCGCCCCGGCCCGGGGACCGCTGGCTGCACCTCGACCCGCCGGAGGCGCCCGATGCCTGAGGAGCGCGTCACCCTTCACGGCGGCCCGTTCGACGGCGACGAGAAGATCCTGGCGGATGGCTACCGTGAGGTCTTGATCGCCTACCTCCCGCCGGGGTCCTTGGATGCACCGCCGGCGGAGACGTTCCGTTACCGCGAGGCCCTCTATCGCCGGACGGCCCCGGGCCGCATGGACTTCGTGAAATGACCGAGCGCCGCAAGCCATCCAGCCTTGCCCGGATCGTTCGCGAGATTCGCGCCGAGTTCCGCCGGTGGACGAAAGAAGAACGCGAGCGCCTGATGCGCGAACTCGCGCGCCGGTCGTACGGCGGAGAACCGCCGGAGGCGCCGCGATGACCTGGTGGCAGCAAGCCCTCTGTGGGCTGGCCCTCGGCGCCACGGCCGGCGCGATCGTCCGGGTACGAGATGAGCCCTGGCCGCCGCCGATTCCTGCGCCTGCGGGTCCATCGGCGCCTGACGGACTCGCCGCCCTGCGAGACGTGCCGCACCTTCTGGCCGGTTCGCCCCTACTGCGGCCGGTGGATCTGCGACGCCTGCCGCGGGACCCTCCAGATGATCGAGGGCAAGATCGTCGATGCGATGGTCCGGTGGACGATTCACCGGATGGTCGGTGCCGCCCCAGAAACCCCCCTCTGAAGACATCCGCCCCGGCAACCGACAGATAGGGCGTGGGTGGATACAGTCTCCTCCAGCTCATCCTGATGTCCCTCGTCGGCACGGTCGCCATGACGGCGCTCGTGCTCTTCGGCCGCTGGCTACGTTCCACCTGGGCCGCCCATCCCGCCCGGGCCGTCGACGCGGTGGCCGGGCTCTCGGCCGCCGCCGGGGTCGCCGTGGTGGCGTTCGACGGCGCGCTCGGCTGGCGGTGGTGGATCCTCGCCCTGCTCGCCCCGCCGATCCTTTGGGGCGCGTGGCGGGGGTGGCGGCGGTAGAATGCGGACCATGGACATCGAGAGCACGCCCGGCACGCCCAAAGACCAGCCGCCCGACCAGGCTTACATCCCCATCGACTTCCCGTGCAACGTCATCGTCGTCGGGCGTCCCATCGAGGAGGCAATCGACGCCGGTTTCCCCGGGGAATGCCCTATCTGCGACGCGCCGCTCACGAGCGTCGTGTTTGCCGATAACGACTACCGCGCGGACTTCGACTGCGGGACCGGCATCGATTGGAAAGGCGGGCATGCCCACATCGCCACCGCGTGCCGGCCGGGGGCGCGGCGCTGGCGGCCTTAGCCGAGCGCGTCCACCTTCGCGCGCAGGGCCTTCAGTTCGACGTTGATCGCGCCGATACCGTTGCGCACCTTGCGCAGGTCGTCTTCGTGTAGCCCATCGAAACGCGCGTGCATCTTGTCGGAGAAT
>Ga0256864_1000829_pt1 | contig 9971 bp, 10 predicted proteins | sample RVTome_11_FD_187336 | JGI IMG/M metagenome (GOLD analysis project Ga0256864, IMG submission 187336) | Soil microbial communities from uranium-contaminated site in the Upper Colorado River Basin, Wyoming, United States - RVT147D111 HiSeq ... | reverse complement strand
CCCCTGCCTCGACTGAGCGAGGCCGCCGCGTCGCTGAGCCGCAGTGAAACGCCGCCCGTACGCCGGCCCACAGGCGTGACTTCGGGGCGGCGGCGTTCACCGGCTTGCCGCACCAGCCTCGCCGGCGCCCCCCGCGGGTCTAGGGGATCTCCGCGGACCACCGCGACGTGTCGCCGGTCTCGAGGCCGTCGGCGAAGATCACCGGACCCGGTGTGCTGAGTGCCCACGAGACGGTATCGATGACGAGCTGATCGATGAAGCAGGCCTGGGGCACGAAGACAACGACCTGCTCCCAGTCCGGGTTGGGGTAGATCCGCCAGTCGGCGTAGAAGTAGCTCATCCCGGTCGGGAGGCCGGGATCGGTGTCCGGCACGACGCCGAAGGGCACCACGTCGACCCCGTCGGGGCTGCCCGGGACGCCGAGAAAGCCGAACACCGCGGTGGCCGGGACCGGTCCGGCGTAGGTGACCTGGATGCGGAGCTGTTTCTCGGGCTCGGTATCGATCCAGTTGGGCACGTTGCAGACGATGCCGCCGTCGCCGGCGGCGCCGCCCCGGTAGCCGCCGTTGGACGTATTGCCGACCCAGGAGATGTCGCCGAACAGGCCGCAGGACGGGTGCGGCGCGCCGGCGGGGAAGGCGGCGTCGAGCAAAGGCTTGGTGTCGCCGGCCACCAGCGGTACGGAGGTGCCGTCCGGCAGGATGGCGTCGGGGTCCTGATCGGTCAGGAAATCCCACTCCGCGGAGGTCGACAGGGCGGCTCCCCGGTAGGCGGGCGGGTTGAGGTCGTCGCCGGCGGCCAGCGGTACCAGGAACAGGGCCGCGACGAGGTGCCAGAACGGTTGCGAGAGACGTCGACGGTGCATGCTGCTTCCTCCCAATGAAGGACGATTCGAGCGGTGCGACGCGCCGAGCCGGTCGCCCGACTCGCCGCGCACAGCGATTCCATGCCCGTCAGAACAGACAGATCGGGAGCGCTGGGACACGCCTCCTGGAGGCGCCGCTCAATCCGGGTCGCCGGCGAGGAAGAAAGCAGCCCAGTGGCGGGGGTGGCCGGTCGCCGGAAGCGCGGCCGCGCCTTCCTCGCCGCGCAGGATCGCGCGCTGCGCTTCGGCCAGGGCCTCGGCGGGCCCGAGCCGCCGCAGGCGGGCGTAGAACGACCGCATCAGGAGCAAGGAGGATCGATCCCGCACCTCGAGGTGGCTGGCGACGACGCTGCGGGCGCCGGCGTAGAGGAAGGCCTCCGCCAGGCCCAGGCGGTCGAGCTGCTCCGGGTGGCCGCTGGTGGAGAAGCCCCGGCCCGAGCCGCAGGCGCCGAGAGAGACCACCGCGGCACCGAGCGGGAGCCCGAGGATCTCGCGTACGCTGAGCGAGCCGTCGTCGAGCCGCGTCGGCTCGAGCTCGAGCGTCGACAGCAGGGGCATCCGCGGCTCGACGTTGCCGTGGCTTGCGAGATGCAGGAACCGGTAGCGCGGAGCCAGCTCCTTGAACGCCGTCTCGGTGGCGCCCGCGTCGGCCAGCACCCGGCCGCCGAGCAGCTCGGCGCTGATCTCGGCCTCGGCGACCGCGTGGTCGAGCGAGGGCGCCCGCGGATCGGAGGGCCGGCCGATGCCGAGGGCGAGCACCGCGTCGAGGGCACCGCCGTGCCGCGGGGTCTCGCCGGCGCGCACGAGAAAGGTCGCCGAGGGCGGGTAGAAGAGGGTGTAGTCCTCGATCAGGAAGCGGCCGCCGCGCTCTCCCCGCCGGTCGAGGAGCGCGGCGAAGGGGAGGTCGTAGAGCGCACCGAAGGGCAGGATCCCGAGGCGCCGGATCCCCGCCAGCAGGCCGGCGCTCTCCACCGGCTCGAGCAGCCGCGCGTGGAGGTCGGCGGCGGCCGTGAGGAGCTGCGCGGGGAGCGGATCGCCGCCGGCGGCGCCGGCGGGGGACCCGGCCTCGGGATCGCGGGCGAGCAGGTCGCGGAAGAGGAGCACCCGGGGCTCGAGCTGCTCGAGGCGTAGCGGCAGCTCGACCACGGCCGCCCGCGTGCGCGTCACGGTCAGAGCGTGCAGGGTCCCGTGCACCGGCAGGTAGGCCAGCAGGGCGGTGGCCGGGGGCATCCGGGCGCGGAGCTCGGCGAGGGTCACGGCCGGCGGGATCTCCGCCGCGCCGTCTTCGTCGGCCGCCAGCTCGTCTTCGATCAGCAGGTCCTCGTAACGGCCGTAGGCGCGATCCAGCCGCTCGACGGCCGACGGCCCGCCGCCGCGGCCGAGGCCCCGGGTTGCGGCCTCGATCCGCGCCAGCGCCTGGCGCTCCCGGGCGGCGGCGTCGGCGTCGGCCCCCGCGGTGCGGCCGAGCCCCAGGACCTGGCCGTCGAGATTGCGGTGCCGGTGCTCCTCGAGGTAGCGGAAGATCACGGCGGCGGCGTCGGCTGCCTCCTCCGCGCCCGCGACGCCGGAGCGCGCGGGCGTGTCGAGCAGCAGCGCGAAGAGCGGGTCGAACAGCTCCGGGTACCCGGCGGCGAAGACGCTCTCGGAAGCCTTGACCCGAGACTCCCGCTCGAGGTCCGCCGCCTCCATCAGCAGCCGCACCGCGTCGCCGCGCCGGCCCTCGCGCCGGGCCAGCTCGGCTTCGGCCTTTCGCAGCCCGTACGCGGCGCGCGACTCCGGACGCCGCGCGCCGGCGGATTTGGCTCGCGCCAGGCGCTCACGGGCGGCGGGGAGGTCGTCGCGCCGCATCGCGGCCTCGGCGAGCACGACCATCGACGCCGCCTCGAAAGCGGGGTCGCTGTCGCCGGATCGCGCCCCCAGCGCCCGGGCGGCGAGCAGGCTGCGCTCCGCCGCATCGGGATCGCCGAGAGCGAGATGCCACTGCGCCAGGCTGGCCAGGGTGTACTTGGTCGCGACCGACGGCTGGCCGCCGCGATCGTCGACGAGCCGGCTGGCGAGGCGGATCGCCGCCCGCGCGTCGCCCAGCTTGCCAACGGCGTGGGAGAGGCCGAGCTGCGCCTCGTCGGCGGTCAGGTGGTGACCGATCCGCCGGCTGATCGCGAGGCTGCGGGCGAACGCGTCGCGCCCCTTGCGATGGTTGCCGAGGGCGACCCAGAACTCGCCGAGATGGCGGAGCGAGTCGCTCTCGCCGGCGCGGTCTCCGATCCGCCGCCGCAACTCGAGGCTGCGGGTCTGGTAGCGGAGCGAGAGCAGAGGGTCGCCGGCGGTCCGGCGCAGGAGCGCGACGTTGGAGAGCGCGGTGGCGACGCCGTGCAGGTCGCCCCGGCGCCGGTAGGTCTCGAGGGCGGGGAGATAATAGCCCTCGAGCGGCAGCTCTGCCTCGTTGCCGTACCACCAGCGCACGGCGCCGATGTGGCGGAGGGCGTCCGCCTCGAGCCCGGTCTCGCCGGCCGCGCGGGCCCGGGCGAGGGCCGTCTCGAGGTGGCCGAGCGCCTCCTGCGGCCGGCCCAGGGAGTGATAGAGCACCCGTCCGAGACCGATCGAGGTCCGCAGCTCCAGCTCCAGATCTCCCAGCTCCCGCGCCAGCTCGAGGCTCGCGCGGTGGTGCGCCAGGGCCTGCCGCGGCCGGGCGAGATGGAACTCGTTGACCCCGGCGGCGTCGAGCGCCCGGGCCCGGAGGCGGAGATCGGTCCCGGGGTCGTCGAGCAGCGGCGCCACCAGCCGCTGGGAGCGCAGGAACTCGCCGGCGAGCTGGAGGCACTCGGCGGCGTCCAGCCGCAGCCGGTCCGAGCCCGGGCGAAGGCGCCAGGACCAGAGCAGGCACCGCTGGGCGGACGCGAGCTGCCAGCGCTCCCGCGCCTCGGTTCCCCGCCGGTGGAGATGTCCCGAGAGCGGCGCGGTGAGGGCCAGCGCGGCGACCAGCCCTCCGAGCCCCGCGACCAGGAGCCGGCGGCGGGCGCCGGTCCGGCTCACGGGATGACCCGCGGGAGCGCCTCGGTGGCCGAGGCCAGCCGGGTGCCGTCGGCGAAGCGCGCCTGGACGTACCAGTAGCAGGGCCGGCCGGGCGGTAGAGCCTCGAGATCGACGCGGTGGCCGCGCCGGGAGCCGTCGAGGTCGACCTGCAGCACCACCTCGCCTACGCCGTCGACCACCACCAGCCGGTACGCCGCGGCGCCCGGGGTGGCCGACCAGCGGAGGTCGAGGGAGCCCTCGTCCGCTCGCCACTCGGCGGCGGTGAGCCGCGGTGGAGCGACCGCAGGCTCGAGCGCACGGACCTCTCCAGGCTCCGATGCGCCTCGCGGTGCGAGCCAGGCCGGGAGCCCGACGACGGCGGCGAGCCCAGCCGCCGCCGCGGCCGCCGCCACCAACCGCCGCGCCGGAGTACGGAGCCGCCTGCCGGCCTGGCGCCGCTCGCCCGCGCCGGCCGCGGGCGCCGGAGCGATTCGCCCGGCGGGTGCGGCCAGGGCGACCGCCCGTTCCTTGAGCTGTCGCGGAGTCGTCTCGGTCACGACGATCGACGCTCCGAGATCCTGGCGCTCGGCGAGCCGCCGCCGGCAGCGGCGGCAGCGGCTCAGGTGCTCGACCAGCGCGCTCCGCTCCGCGGCGGTGACCGAGCCCGCGAGCAGCCGGTCGAGCTCGGCGGGACTCCCACAACCGGTCGGACCGCCGAGCCTCGCCGCGGTCTCAGCCATCGGCCAACTCCCTGCGCAGGCGGCGCATCGCGCGCTTGAACAGGCTCCGTACGCGCCGTTCGGGGAGCCCCAGGATCGTCGAGATCTCGCCGGCGGTCAGCGCCTCCTCGAAGCGGAGCTGGAGGGCCAGCCGCTCCTCGGCGCGCAGCCGGTCGAGCGCCGCGGCCAGCCGGGCGGAGCCCTCCTTGCCGATCAGCCGGCGCTCCGGATCGGCGCGCCGGTCGACCGGCTCGAAGCCTGCCGCGGAGCCGTCCTCGCCGGCCTGGATCGGCACCGGGCGGCGCTGGCGGGCGAGCAGGCTCACGTGCCGCCAGATCTTGCGCGAGCCGAGCAGGCGGAGAATCCTCTCCAGCGCGTCGAGGACGTCGAAGAGGCCGAGGCCGGGGTATCCGGAGGTCTCGAGGTGCCGATGGATCTCCGACGGCCCGTATCCCTGCCACATGTAGAGGGCGAAGATCTCCTGGTCGCGGATCGGCAGGCGCTCGACGTCGCGGTTGGGCCGCCGCCGGCCGGCCACCGACCACGCCCAGTTGACCGCCAGGCGGCGGGTGACCTGGGCCAGCCACGGCCTGAGGTCGCCCGCCGGGCCGAGGAACCGGATCGAGCGCAGGCGCCGGAAGTCGTCCTCGACGAGCTTCTCGCAGACGTAGACGAAGCGGTCCATCGCTTCGTCGCGGTCGAGGCCGAGCCCGCGCAGCACCGAGAGGATGAAGTCGGCGTAGCGGTCGAGGAAGGCCGGCCAGGCGCGATGCGGATCGCCCGCGAGGGCGGCCAGGAGCTCCGGGTCGGTCGCCGAGGCGTCCGCCCGCGGCGGCTCCGGCGCCGGCGGCGGGCCGGCGGGCTGTGCGGTACGCCGAAGCGGGTGGGTGGGCGGCATGATCCGAGCCTACCAGTCGTCCCCCGGCCACTGCGCCCCGCCCGGTTGACACCCGCGCCGCCGAGCGCCGATCATCCTCGCCGGAGACTCCGCCGTGAACGAGCCCCGCCAGCTGCGCGACCGCATCGTCATCAAGGACCTGCTCGTCCGCGGCATCGTCGGAGTCAACGACTGGGAGCGCGAGCAGGAGCAGGACGTCCTGGTCAACCTCGAGGTGTTCGCCGACACGCGGGCCGCCGGGCGGTCGGACGACGTCGCCGACACCCTCAACTACCGCACCCTGGCCAAGGCGGTGATCGCGCACGTCGAGTCGGCGCGGCCGTACCTGATCGAGGCCTTGGCCGAGGCGATCGCGCGGATCGCGGTCGAGCACGGCGCCGAGCGCGTGCGGGTGCGGGTGGAGAAGCCCGGGGCGCTGCGCTTCGCCGCCTCGGTGGGGGTGGAGATCGAGCGTGAGCGCGCCGACTTCGAATGACGAGTCGGGTGCCGGGCGGCGGGTGCTGATCGCGCTCGGCTCGAACATCGACCCCGCCGCCAACCTCCCGCGCGCGGCGCGCCGGCTCGCCGAGCGCTTTCCCGGCCTCGCCGCCTCGCGCCTCTACGCCACCGCGCCGGTCGGCGCGCCCGGGGCGCCGCCGTTCCTCAACGCGGCGGTGGCGGTGGTCACTGCGCTGCCGCCGGTCGAGCTGCGCGACGGCGTGCTGCGGCCGCTCGAGGCCGAGCTGGGTCGGGTGCGCGGACCCGACCGCAACGCGCCGCGGCCGATCGACCTGGACGTCGCGTTCGCGGGCGACCTGGTGGTGCGCGACCCGGCCGCCGACCTCGAGGTGCCGGACCCGGGGATCGTCGCCCATGCCCACCTCGCGCTGCCGCTCGCCGACCTCGCGCCGGACGCCGTGCACCCGCTGGACGGCCGCACGCTCGGCGCGATCGCCGCCGGGTTCACCGGCGCGCCCGGCGTGCGAGTGGTCGGCGGTCCGGAGGCCCTGCTCGGCGGGTGACGCCGGCCGATCGGCGAGGCCGAGAGCGGCGATGAGCGCTCTCCGGCGGTCCCCCGGGCGCAACCGATCCCGCCCTCGCCTCGTCCAACGGGTGGACGACGTGGATCTCTCGCCGGACCGCGTCCAACCCCGGAAGGGAGGCCGCCCGTGATCGTCGCCAGCGCCCGGAGTCGGGGGATCCTGCTCACGCTCCTCTCCGTCGCGGTCGTTTCGCCCGCGTCGGCCGCACCGTCGCTCGCCCGTTCGCTGACCGGCTGCGAGCTGCCCGGTCTCGACCGGCCGGCCCGGTGCGGCTCGTTCGAGGTCGCGGAGGACCCGCGGAAGCCGGCCGGCCGCCGGATCGCCCTCCGCTTCGCGGTGCTGCCGGCGCGCGGCGGAGCGCCGCTGCCCGAGCCCGTGGTCTACCTCGCCGGCGGTCCCGGTCTCGGCGCCCTCGGCAGCGCCGCGCTGTTCGGCGACGGCTTCACCGCCCTCCAGGAACGCCACGAGGTGGTGCTGGTCGATCTCCGCGGGACCGGCGGTTCCGGCGCCCTACGCTGCGATTGGGAGAGCCCGGCGCAGGCGGCCGGGGCGCTCCTCGCGGGGGAGTTCGAGGCCTCCTGGCTGCACCGGTGCCTCGAGCGGCTGGACGCCGACCCGCGGTTCTACACCACCCCGCTCGCGGCCGACGACCTGGATCGTCTCCTCGAGGCGCTCGGCTACCCGCGAGTCCACCTGCTGGCGGCCTCCTTCGGCACCCGGGTCGCCCTCGAGGTGCTGCGGCGGCACCCGGGCCGGGTGGCCACCGCCACCCTGCGCGCCGCGTCGCCGGGCTTCAAGCTGCTGCACCGGGTCGGCGACGGCGCCGCCGCGGCGCTGCAGGCGGCGTTCGACCGCTGTGCCGCGAGCGTCGAGTGTCGCTCCGCGGTGCCGGACCCGCCGGGGGATTTCGCCGCTCTGCTCGCGCGGCTCGACGAGGAGCCGGTGCCCCTCGCCGTTCCCGGCCCGGGCGGCACGCGCGTGGAGCTGGCCCTCGACCGGGAGCTGTTCGCCGGGATCGTCTTCCGGATGCTCTACGACCGCGCGTTCGCCGATCGGCTGCCGCGCCTGGTCCGGGCCACGCTCGACGGCGACGCCCGCGAGCTGGGAGAGCTCGCCGTGAGGCTCGCGGGGGGGATCGCCGGGCTCGACGTCGGCGCCTACCTGTCGGTGGTCTGTTCCGAGGACGTTCCGTTCGCGAGTGTGGAGCCGAGCCGCGGGGAGGGCTGGCACGACTTCCTCGGGACCCGGATCTCGTCGCGCCTGGAGGCCGCCTGCCGGGTCTGGCCGCGGGGAACGGTTCCCGCGGACTTCAAGCGGCCGGTGTCCGCGCCGACCCCGGTCCTCCTCCTTTCGGGCGCGCTCGACCCGACCACGCCGCCGGGGTTGGGGGAGCGGGCCGCCGCGACCCTTCCGGCGAGCACCCACATGGTCGACCGGGAGCTGTCCCATTTGCCGACCTGGACCGGCTGCTTCGCCGATGCGGTCGCCCGATTCGTCGCGCTGGGAGCGCTGCCGGAGCTGTCCGCGAGCTGCAGCGATCGGGTCGTCGTCATCCGCCGCGGCGGGTCCGGGCCCACCGCCGCGGCGTCCGAGGACGTACAGTAGAGAGCCGGATCCCAAGGAGCACGACCATGGAGCGCGACACCCTCGTCCTGATCCTCGCCACCCTCGTGGTGCTCGGATTCCTCGCCGCCGGCGTCCTGCGCCGCTACCTCCAAGCCAGGCAGCTCCTCGCGCTGCGCAGGATGCTGCACCAGGAGCGCGGCGGGGCTCCCCCGGATGCCGAGGACGGCCGATCACCGTCCTCGGCCGCCATCGACCAGGGCCTGCTCGAGCTGCTACGGCCGGCCGAGCCGCAGGTCGATGGCGATCGCCGCAGGATCCGCCTGGCGGCCCTCGGCGTCGGCCTGTTCCTGCTCTTCGCCGGGCTCGGGATCTGCATCGGGTTCGGGTTGGGCGGCGACGACCGGCTGGTCGAGAGCTGGTCGATCGGCTTGGTCCCCGGCATGGCCGGGATCGGGCTGCTGGTCTTCTACAGGCTCGCCGCCGGGGAGTGAGTCGCGTGGGCTCCGGGCCTGCGGAAGAACCGTCCTCCGGGGACGAGGGAGGAGCCGAGCGCCGGCGCGAAGAGGCGCGGGAGCCGTTCGAGGTGCTCGTCGAGCGCCATGCCGGGCGGATCTTCCGGGTCGTGCTCTCGGTGCTCGGACCCGGCCGGGAGGCGGAGGCGGAGGACGTGACGCAGGAGGTCTTCCTCGAGCTGCACAGCAAGCTCGCCACCTTCCGCGGCGACAGCCGTCTGTCGACCTGGCTGCACAGGCTGGCGCTGCGCCGTGCGATCGACCGCGGACGGCTGGCCCGGCTGCGGCGACCCCACCTCGGCGACGAGACCCTGCCCGAGGTCGCCGCCGGCGACCCGGACGATCCCGAGCGCGGGACGATCGAGCGGCTTCGGCGGCGGCGCGTCCGGTCCGCCGTCGCGGCCCTCCCCGAGCCGCAGCGCACCGTGGTCTACCTGCGCTACTGGGCCGACGAGCCGGTGGCGGCGATCGCCGAGTCGCTGGGCGTCGCGGAGGGCACGATCAAGGCGCAGCTCTTCCGCGCCCGCCGGCGGCTCGCCGGGACGCTCGGCGACGCCCGCGAGCGATCGGAGTGAGGAGGACGACGACCGATGGCGAGAACGGAGTGGTGTGACGAGCTCGAGCAGTGGCTGAGCGGGTCGCTGGACCCCGCGGCGTGGCGGCGCCACCGCCGGAGCTGTCCGAGCTGCTCCTCGCAGGCGGCCGTCGACGCCGAGCTGCGCTCGGCCCTCGGCGAGCTGCCGTTCCCCGGGCCGTCACCGGCGTTCCGGGAGCGGCTGCGGGCGCGGGTGGACGCCGGCCGGCCGGCCCCGGGTCTGCCCCGGCGGCCGTGGCGGAGCTGGGGAATGGCCGCCTACTGGGCCGTCACCGGGCTGCTCGCGCCGCTCCTGCTCTGGCGGGTGGCCGAGCCGGCGATCCCCGGCCTCGGGTTGCTCCTCGTGCTCCTCGTCGCCGGACGGTTGAGCCGCCTGTGCGGGGTCGAGCCGGTGGATCTGCTTCGGGCGACGATGCGGGTTCGATCCGCCGAACCCCGGACCTGAACCGAGGGCCGGCGGCACCGGAGCTCTCCGCCCGCCGTGACCGGGCTTGCTATCCTCGCCGGCGACGTCCGTTTCGCGTCCGCTCGTCGAGGAGGTGGCCATGTGCCGGATCGTCCAGCCGCACCGTCTTGGGATCGCGCTCGCCCTCGCCCTCACCGCCGCGGCGCCCGCCGCCGCCGGTCCGAGCTGGCACCTCGGGCTGCGCGCCGGTACCTTCGAGCCCACCGCGTCGGAGACCTACGACACCCTGTGGGGCGAGACGATGGTCCAGCTCGGCGTCCAGGCCGAGGCGCGCTTCGAGCGCGGCTGGTTCGTGGCGCTGAGCGTCGACCGCGGC
>Ga0256864_1000826_pt1 | contig 10001 bp, 11 predicted proteins | sample RVTome_11_FD_187336 | JGI IMG/M metagenome (GOLD analysis project Ga0256864, IMG submission 187336) | Soil microbial communities from uranium-contaminated site in the Upper Colorado River Basin, Wyoming, United States - RVT147D111 HiSeq ... | reverse complement strand
CCGAAGCAGGCCCCGATCATCATCGCCATGGCGAGGAGGCCGGCCGGACGCGATCGAATGTCGGGACGGTGGACGGGCCTAGTTGGCCCGCCCGACGAAGAAGCCAAGGATAAGCCCTCCCACTGCGGCCCACACGAGTGAGAACTCCTGGGGTCCGTAGGTGTAGATGCCCGGCCATTCGCCGAAGCGGAAAAGCGCAGACAGAGCGATCCCACCGATGATGCCCATGAGGACCGACATGAAGAGGTTGTCCGCCGAGCCCAGCAGGCCCCCGATCAGCCCGCCGATGCCACCGATACCGCCGACGACGAGGAGGGCTTCGAAAGAGGGATCCATGAGCGTAAGACTAAACCGCCCAGCGCCCCGTCTATGACCTTGTGTCGCCGATCAGGCGGATATGACCTTCTCTTCGACCACGTTGTTCATGGGGAACTGAACTGACCGCCCTGCCAGGCTGAACGGTTCCGTCAGCATGACGACGATTGTCGTTGGCCCCCGGCTGACCACGTGACCGGTGTAGGTGTGGAACCCGTCCTGGTCTTGTGTGATGAACGTAACGACCATCTCTACCTTTCCGACCCCCATCATCGGCAATTGGTTTCAGAATCTGGATAGGTCGGAAGTCCATACTGCTATCCGTGTCCCGCAATCCCCGGGTTTATCCGCCGATTAACCGGATTGGTCTAGGTTCGCGTCGATGCGGCTCCTGGTAGTGGAAGATGAGCAGGACCTGGCCACAGCTTTGGCCAAGGGTCTTCGCAAGGAGGGCTATGCCGTCGATATCGCGTCGACCCGGGACGACGCCGACATCCGCCTCAGGACCGCGGGCTACGACCTGATCTGCCTCGATTGGAATCTCCCCGACGGCTCCGGCCTCGACCTCGCCCGCGACCTGATTGCCGGTGACATCCCGACCCTGGAGAGGGAGCGGCCGATGATCCTCATGCTGACCGCTCGGGACGATATCCACGACCGTGTCGAGGGTCTCGACTCCGGCGCAGACGACTACCTGGTGAAGCCATTCGCCTTCGCCGAGCTGTCCGCCCGGATCCGAGCGCTATTACGACGCGACGATTCGGTGTCGCCGGTCATCGACGTGGGCGAGATGCGAATCGACCCGGCCCGGTTCGAGGCGTTTCGTGACGGGATACGTCTCGATCTGACCTCCAAGGAGTTCTCCCTGCTCCACTATTTCATGGCCCACGCCGGTGAGGTGTTGAGCCAGGAGCACCTGCTGGAGCATGTCTGGGATGAGATGGCCGATCCCCTGACCAACGTGGTCAGGGTGACGGTGAGCAACCTGAGGAAGAAGCTCGGGGAGCCACCCGCCATCGAGACCGTGGCCGGCCGCGGCTACCGGCTGGGAGACTGATGCCGCCGTTCTTCCGATCGATCCGCTTCAAGCTGTCCGTCCAATACTCGGCCGTTGTCTTCGGCCTCGGCGGCGCCCTCCTGGCTCTCGTCTACATCGGCCTCCGCGAGATGCTGCGTCGGGACACCATGACCCACTACGTCATCACCGGCGAGCCGGTCTATGTCGACGGGGAGCTGATCGGCACCGTGCCCGCCCTCGCCGAGCAGGAGCTGAGGACGCTGGAGTCCTTGTTCAACGAGCACGTCCTCGAAGAGCTGGCCCGGTTCACCACCATCGGGCTTGCGGTGCTCTTCCTGCTCAGCCTGGTGGTGGGATGGGTCATGTCGGGCCGGTTCCTGAGGCCGATCGAGGAGATAACCGACGTCGCCGCCGACATCCAGGCGTCAGACCTCAGTCGTCGCATCAATCTGGAGGGGCCGGACGACGAGTTGACCAGGCTGGCAGCGACCTTCGACGGGATGCTGGAGCGCCTGGATCAGGCCTTCACCAGCCAGCGGCAATTCCTCGCCGACACCTCGCACGATCTGAGGACACCGCTCGCGGTGATCCGTGCCAACGTCGAGGTGGTCCTGGGTGACGAGAGCTCGACGCTGGAGGACTGGCGTGAGCTGGGCGACATAGTGGCCCGCAGCAGCGAAAAGATGGCGAAGATGATCGACGGCCTGCTCGGCGCGGCCCGGCTTCAGGTGGGCCAGGCCCAGGCGGTATCAGTGGACCTTGCCGAGCTGGTGACGTCGAAGGGCTCCGAATACGGGTCGCTGGCCGAGGCCCACGGCGCACGACTCGACATTCGGGCGACGGCCGCAATCGCCCAGGGCGTTGAGGTCTCCCTCGATCGGGCCCTCACCAACCTGGTCGACAATGCGATCGCGGCGTCGAAGGACGAGGTCGTGATCGGATCGGGGACGGTGGGAGACTGGGCTTGGATGGCCGTGGCCGATGATGGTCCCGGGCTGCCCGACCCACCCGACGGGGGCAGGGTCGGCCTCGGCCTCGCCATCGTGGAGCAGATCGTGCACGTCCACGGTGGCGCCCTGGCCCACATCCCGGGGTCGGGCACGACCATGGTGATCTGGCTGCCGTCTCAGGCTGCCCCGGCGGGGTCACACCCTGATATCGACCCGTTTACAGACCTTTAAACACCCTCCGGTACGTTGCCTCAATAGGAGGCCAGAATGATCGACTTGGAACCCACTCAACAGACCCCGACTCCCACGACCCGGCGGAAGGCGCCCGGCTGGTTCAGCTTTTTGACGATCGTCCTGGTCATGGCCGGTTTGGCCGCCGTCGGATCCTTCGCCTTCTCCGAGGACAGCCCCACCGTTACCACCGCGGCTGCGACGGACGACACCGGAGCGGTCCAGAACGAGCCTGTCAGCTCCGAGCCGGACCCGGCGGACACCTCCTCGGACGAGCCGATTGCCGATGCCGCCGAGGTGATCCTCCCCTCGGTGGTCCAGATCCAATTGCGCGGAGGTGGCGTGGGATCCGGTGTCATCTACGATCCGAACGGGCTGATCCTCACCGCGGCCCATGTAGTCGAGGACAACGAGACGGTCACTGTGCGCTTCCAGGACGGTGAAGAGGTGACCGGGACCGTCATCGGAGGCAACGCCGACGCCGATGTGGCAGTGGTCCAGGTCGAACGGTCCGGGTTGCCCGCCGCCGAGCTGGCCCTCGACGAGACACCACGGGTCGGGCAAATGGCAATCGCCGTCGGAAGCCCCTGGGGTCTGGACAGCACCGTGACCGCCGGCATCATCTCGGCCATCAATCAGCCGCTGTGCGACGCGACCAGCACCTGCCAGTCGATGCTCCAGACAGACGCCGCCATCAACCCGGGCAACTCGGGCGGTGCACTCGTCGACCGTCTCGGGCGGGTGGTCGGGATCAATGTCTCCATCTTCACGCTGTCCGGCGCCAACGACGGCGTCGGATTCGCGGTCCCGATCGACATCGCCTACGACGTGGCCGACCGACTGGTCAGCGGCGAGAGCCTCGCCGCCGCCTACCTGGGAGTCACCGGTGATGACGTGGCATCGGGACAGGCCGGAGCCCTCATCACCGAGGTCCAGCCCGGCACCGGAGCGGCGGACGCCGGAGTCGAGGTGGGCGACCTGATCATCGCTCTCGAGGACGTCGAGATCCAGGGGATCGCGGATCTCGCCTCCCAGGTGCGGCGTTACCGGCCGGGCACCATTGTCGAGCTGCTGGTGGTACGCGACGGCGCAGAGATCGCCTTCCAGGTGATGCTCGGAGAGCGCCCGGCCACCCCCTGACCGGGACCTTCTTCCGCGCTATCATCTCCGGCACCTGCCACTACCGGTAGGTGCCTTGGAGGCCAGCGAAGCCGGTGTGAACCCGGCGCTGTCCCGCAACTGTGAAGCCCCGCGAGGGGACGAGCCAGGTCGCCTGGATCCAGGGCCACGACGGAAGTCTCGGATGAAGACGTAAGCGTGGGCTCAGGGAAGCCACCGGACTCTTCATCCTCCAAACGGAGGATGTTTTCATATGAGAAGGATTGCGCTCCTCACAGCGCTATTGCTGGCCATCGCCGCCTGTAACGGCGACGAAACCGGCGCCACGACCACACTGCCCGAGGCCAGTTCCTCGACGACGGTGGGCGGGACGACCACCACGGCATCGGTTCCCTCGACGACGGAGGTCGAGTCCTTTCCGGTCACGGTGACCGACGCCACCGGGGAGGTGACGATCGAAGCCGAACCACACTCGATCGTCTCTTTGTCCTCGACGGCCACCGAGATGCTGTTCGCCATCGGCGCCGGCGACCAGGTGGTGGCGGTTGATGAGTTCTCCACCTATCCGGAGGAGGCGCCACGCACCGACCTGTCCGGGTTCACCCCGAATCTCGAGGCGATCATCGGCTACCAGCCTGACCTCGTCGTCATCTCATTTGACCCCGGTGAGCTGCAATCCGGGCTCGAGACCGTTGGTGTGCCCAGTCTGCTCCTGCCCACCGCTCTGTCGTTGGGCGACTCCTATACCCAGATCGAGGTCCTCGGTGCCGCCACCGGCCACATCGGCGAGGCAGCCGAGGTGGTCGGGCAGATGCGGCGCGACATCGTGAGCGCCGTCGCCGGGGCCGACATTCCCGACGGAATCAGCTTCTACCACGAGGTCGACGGGACCCTCTACAGCACAACCTCCTCCAGCTTTCTCGGCCAGATCTACGCACTGCTCGGTCTGGAGAACATCGCCGATGCCGCCGACGACGGGTCCGGTTTCCCCCAGCTCGCCTCTGAGTACATCGTCGCCGCGGATCCGGATCTCATTTTCCTGGGTGATGTCGACTTCGGGGTGACCCCGGAGAGCCTGAGCGAGCGGCCCGGTTGGGAGGGCATGACCGCGGTCCAGAACCAGGCCATCGTCGGGCTCGACTCGTATCTCGCCTCGAATTGGGGACCGCGTGTCGTCGAGCTCGTCGAACTGATCGCCGACGCGGTTTCGGAGCTGACCCCGGTCCGGTGAAGGCCGGGCTCGCTCCGGGTCTGGCGGCACCCCGGATCGGGGCGCGGCGCTGGCTGTCGGCCGTCCTGTTGGTTCTCCTGGTGATGGTCGCTGGTCTCTTGATCGGCTCGGTCGCGCTCCCCACCACCGGCGTCGTCGGCGCGATGCTGGACCGTTTGCCGCTGGTCACCGTGGAACACGGCCTGACCCCCACCCAGCTGGATGTGCTATTTGAGATAAGGGCGCCGCGGTTGGTGATGGGGGCGATGGTCGGGGCGATCCTCGCCGTTGCCGGCGCCGGCTATCAGGGTGTGTTCCGCAACCCCCTGGCCGACCCCTATCTCCTCGGAGTCGCGGCCGGCGCCGGGCTCGGCGCCACCCTGATCATCGGCCTCGGTGCCGGCACCGGCTGGATCCCACCCTTCGCCTTCGCCGGGGGCCTGGCTTCGGTGGTCCTCACCTATGCGCTGAGCCGGACGGTGGGCGGCAGGACGACGACGTCGCTGATCCTGGCCGGGGTGGCGGTCGCCGCGTTCGCCACGGCCATCCAGACCTTTCTCCTGCAGCGGAACAACGACACCCTGCGGGAGGTGTACTCGTGGATACTGGGGCGTCTCACCACCATCGGGTGGAGTGAGGTCGGCCTTCTGCTCCCGTATGCCGTCGTGGCGACGGTGGCCCTGATGGTTCACCGCCGGCATCTGGACGTCCTCGCACTCGGCGACGAGGAATCGGCCGCCCTCGGCGTCGATGTCGCCCGGGTCCGGCTGCTCGTCGTCGGCGCGGCGACCCTGGCCACGGCGGCGGCGGTCGCGGTAAGCGGTCTCATCGGATTCGTCGGGATCATCGTCCCCCACACGGTCCGTCTCGTCACCGGTTGGAGCTACCGGGTGATCATCCCGCTGTCACTCGCGTATGGGGCGGTTTTCCTGATGCTGGCAGACCTCGGGGCGCGGACCCTCGTCGCGCCCGCCGAGCTTCCGATCGGCGTCGTCACCGCGTTCGTCGGGGCGCCGTTCTTCCTTCTGGTGCTGCGGTCGATGAGGGGCAGCTCGTGATCTCGTGGCGTGAGGTCTCGGTCACATTCGGCGACAGACGCGTCCTCGGCCCGGTGAGCCTCGAAGCCGGCGATGGCGAGTGGGTCGGCCTCATCGGCCCCAACGGCGCCGGCAAGTCGACCCTGATCAAGACGGCGGTCGGTCTGGTCCCCTACGAGGGCTCGGCCGGGATCGGCGACGGGAAGAGAAAGGCCGGCCTGGACATTGCCTGGATGCCGCAACGACCCCATCTTCCCGACGAGATGAGCGTTGCCAACTACGTGCTCCTGGGACGGACGCCGCATATCGGCTACCTCGGCTCCGAGGCGAAACACGATCTGGAGGCGACCGCCCTTGCCTTGGAGAGAGCAGGTCTCGCCGATCTCGCCGATCGCAGTTTGGCCACCTTGTCCGGTGGCGAGGCACAACGGGCGGTGCTCGCCCGGGCGCTGGCCCAGGAAGCGCCGGTGCTCCTGCTCGACGAGCCCACCTCGAGTCTCGACATCGGCCACGGGCTCGAGGTGCTGGAGATGATCGATCGGCTACGGGTCGCCGACGGGCTCACCGTGGTGACCGCCATCCACGATCTGACGCTTGCCGGACAGTTCGCCGACCGGCTGGTTCTGCTCAGTCAGGGTCTGGTGGCCTGTGAGGGCTCCCCCTCGGAGGTGCTGACCGAGGATCGGCTCCGCGCCAGTTACGGTCACGGGATCAAGGTGGTGCACGACGGCAACGGCCCGATTGTGATCCCATCGAGGAAAGAGCATGGCTGACAAGAAAGTCCCGCCGACCGAGCCCCCGCCGAAGGCGACCGAGAGAGCTCCCAGCCTGATCTTGGTCAACACCGGTGATGGGAAGGGCAAGTCGACGGCCGCTTTCGGGACTGCGATCCGGGCCGTCGCCCGTGGTTGGAAGGTGGCGGTGGTCCAGTTCCTCAAGTCGGGGGAGTGGAGCGTAGGTGAAGAGAAGATCGGCCGGGAGCTGGGGATCGAATGGCGGGCACTCGGGGACGGCTTCACCTGGGACTCGGCGGACATGGAGGAGTCGGAGGCGATCGCCGCCGAGGCTTGGAGGACGGCCCGGGAGCTGATCGAGTCCGGGGAGTACGGGCTGGTGGTGCTGGACGAGGTCACGTATCCGGTGAATTGGGGATGGGTCGATATCGACGAGGTGCTCGAGGTCTTGTCGAGCCGGCCGGAGTCGGTGAGTGTGATCCTGACCGGACGGGATGCGCCCGCGGCTCTGGTCGAGATCGCCGACACCGTCACCGAGATGAAGAAGGTGAAGCACGCCTTCGACGCCGGGATCATGGCCCGGCGGGGTATCGACTACTGAGGCCTCTGTCCTTACGATTGTAAAATATCGTAAAAATTCTTGACATGCCGCAAACGGTGGATTACGCTCGAACATAAGTTCGATACCGGGGTTGGAATCAAGGGTTGAGGAACGATGAGCGCCTTACGCTCGGCGATCGAGGAATTGACCGGGGAGCAGGTCGAGACACTGGACATGGTCCGGCTCGGCGACGATCTGGTCGAGATCGAGACCGTGGTCGGTCTCCTCGAGGCCGAGCGAGCCCGACGGATCCATGTCTTCAAGAAGAAGTGCGGTCCCCAGTCGCAGGGATACCCTTCCATGACCGCCTGGTTGAAGGACCGCTGCCGGATGGCAGGGGGCCGGGCCCGCCGTCTGGTGGCCAATGCCCGGCTGTCGATCCTCGCTCCCAGGGTCTTTCGCTCCTGGTCGGAAACCACACTCTCGGTCGATCAGGCGCAATGGCTCCTGACGGCAGCGGATTCGGACCCCGAGGAGTTCGAGAAGATGGAGCAGACCTTGGTCGAGGCCGCCGCCGACCTCTCGGTGGCCGACACCCGGCGTCTGATCGACTATTGGCATCAGGCCGTATCGCATTCCGGTGGGCGGGAGAAGGCCACATTCCAGGAGGCACAGCGCGGCGTCTCCCTGTCTCAGACGTTCGACGGCATGTTTCGTCTCGATGGCTGGCTCACCACCACCGCGGGTGAAACGCTCAAGACCGCACTCGATGCCCTCATGCCTCCGCCCCAGCCCGGCGAGACCCGGACAACCACGCAACGTCGTCACGACGCCCTGGAGGATCTGGCCCGGGACCACCTCGACCACGGCGAAACCCCCATCGTCGGCGGCGAAAAGCCTCATCTCAGCGTTGTCTGTGATCTGGACGCCCTCACAGGAGTTGCCGGAGGGACCCACGAAACCGAATCTGGCACCGTCTTGACCGTGAGCCTGATACGACAGCTGGCATGTGACAGCTCGGTGAGTCGCATCGTCATCGGGCCCGAGTCGGAGGTGCTGGACGTCGGCCGCAAGACCCGGGTGATCCCGGCGGCGATACGAAGGGCACTCGTCATCAGAGACCGCCACTGCACCTGGAAAGGCTGTGACCGTGATGCCCGTTGGTGTGACGCCCACCACATCGTGCACTGGGCCGACGGCGGGGAGACCTGTCTCGAGAACCTACGACTCTTGTGCAGATTCCATCACACGCTGATCCACCAAGCGCATGATCGGCCGGTCTGGCCGGCAGCAAAAGACGCCCCGATGCCCGCGATTGGCAACCGGCGTCGATCCTGGTCCGAAAGGTCGCCACTCATCCGAGCCTTGAAATGATCGGCTGTTGCTTTTCGACACACCACGACGTTATGTGATAAAATTATCACATGTCAGGTTCGGAGGTTGCGCGAGACGTATCAGAGGGCCCGCAGGACGTTTGGAAGGCCCTTTCGAATCCGGTCCGGCGCCGACTGCTCGACCTGATGACTGACGGACCCCGATCGACCGGCGAGCTTGCGGACTCCACACCTGAGCTCTCTCGGTTTGCCGTGATGCAACATCTCGAGGTGTTGACCGAGGCCGGTCTGGTTGTGGTTCGTCGGCGGGGACGGCGACGGTTCAACTATCTGAACTCGGCCGTTCTGCGTGATTGGTACGAGAGATGGGTCACTCCAATGGCCGATCAAGCGGCGGGGGAGATGATCTCGCTACGCCGCCATGTCGAGAAGAGAGGTATTCCGACCATGTCGAGTTACGACGAGCCGATACGAACCGTCAGGATCGAAACCGAGCTTCGCTTTGAAGCGAGTGCCAAGCGGGTCTTCGACGCGATCACCAAAGAGACACTGCAATGGTTTCCCCAGACGTTCGGAGAGGCCAGGGTCCGAGGCGTGGTAGTTGAGCCGCGAGTCGGTGGGGCGGTCTATGAGGACTGGGGTGAAGGCGCGGGATATCTCTATGGATCGGTGACGGTCTACGACCCGCCGCAGAGATACGCAACCAGGGGCCATCTCGACGCCGGCACGATTCTCGACACCGACTTTCAGATCACAGAGGATGATGAAGCAACCTCGCTACAGATGTCCAAGGTAATCGTGGGGCCGCTGACCGAAGAAGAAGCGGGCCTGTTCACCAAGTATGGGGACATCGCCCACTTCGAGGACGCGCTTCGCAGCTGGATCGAGGGCAAATAGGCGTTTCAACCCGAACTCGCCCCTAGCTGACGACCTTCCGGTACTGACGAACCGCGAGTGGGGCGAAGACCGCCAGGATCCCCAGGATCCACGCCACCGACTGGAGAAGGAGTGCTCCGGTGTCGAGGCCGAGCGCTGCCGTCACCTGGTCGGGGAGCATCAAGGACCGCGCAGTATTGGTCAGGATCGTGATCGGCTGGTTATCGGCAAAGCCCTGCAGCCACGACGGCATCGACTCCACGGGCACGAAGACCGAAGATGCGAAGACCAGAGGGAAGATGGGGAGGAAACCCGCGGACTGGGCGGCCTCGGGCGTCTTCACCGTGAGACCGATGGTCGCCATCACCCACGACATCGAGTACCCGAACAGAAGCACCATCATCACTCCGAGCGCCATCGCCAGGAAGCCTTGTTCGAACCTCCAGCCCATCAGGAAGCCGACCACCAGCATCAAGGCGTTGACGAACACATTGCGTAAGAAATCGGCGATGGTTCTCCCGGCCAACACCGCCGATCGTGCCATCGGCAGCGACCGGAAGCGGTCGATGACACCCGCCGCCAGGTCCTCCGTCAGACCGAGCGAGGTCTGGCCGGACCCGAAGACGGCCGTCTGCA
>Ga0256864_1000821_pt1 | contig 10069 bp, 8 predicted proteins | sample RVTome_11_FD_187336 | JGI IMG/M metagenome (GOLD analysis project Ga0256864, IMG submission 187336) | Soil microbial communities from uranium-contaminated site in the Upper Colorado River Basin, Wyoming, United States - RVT147D111 HiSeq ... | reverse complement strand
GTCGCCGGAGTTCGTTGCCGGGGCGGCGGCGCTCGCACGGGAGCCGCTGGTCGATCCGACCCGCCAGGTCGCGCTGCGCCGGCCGCTGCTCGCGGCGCTCGCCGCGGCGTTCTTCGCGCGCGGCGGCGGCCCCCGGCGGGCGGCGTTCAAGGCCTTCCGCGCCGCCACCCCCGACCTCGACGACTTCGCCGTCTTCCAGGCCGCCGCTGAGAGTCGCGACCGTCCGTGGCCGGCCTGGCCGGAGCCGCTGCGGGGCGGGACGATCGGCGCCGGCGACCACGACCGGGTGGCCGCCGATCTCCACCGCTACGCCCAGTGGGCTGCCGCCGAGCAACTCGCGGCGGCCGCCGCGGCGTTTCCGGCCGGCGCGATCGGCCTGGCGCTCGACCTGCCGCTCGGCGTCCACCCCGACGGCTACGATGCCTGGCGTCACCGCGACCTGTTCGCCGGTGGGGTGGCCGCCGGCGCGCCCCCGGATCCGCTCTACGAGGGCGGCCAGGACTGGGGCTTCGCGCCGCTCCACCCCGAGCACCAGCGCGCCGCCGGCTACCGCTACTTCGCCACCGCGCTCGCCCGAGCGCTGGCGGTCGCGGGCCTGCTGCGCATCGATCACGTGATGCAGCTCCACCGGCTCTACTGGGTACCGGCCGGGCTGGGCGCGACGGAGGGCGTCTACGTCCGCTACCCGGCGGCCGAGCTGTACGCGGTCGCCTGCATCGAGGCGCGGCGCGCCGGGGCGCTGCTGGTGGGCGAGAACCTCGGCACCGTGCCGCGCGCCGTCGACGCCGCGCTCGCCCGCCACCACCTGTTCGGAACCTGGGTGTTGCAGCACGCGATCGAGCCGGGAGCGCGGCGGCCGCACCGGCCGGTGCCGGCGAGCGCGGTCGCCATGCTCGGCACCCACGACATGCCGCCGTTCGCGGCGTGGTGGGAGGGCCGCGACATCGAGCAGCGGCGCGCCGAGGGTGTGCTCGACCCGGAGGAGGTCGCGGCGGCCGCGGCGGTACGCGCGGCGCAGCGCGAGACGTTGGCCGCGGGGCTGGCCGCGGCTGGGAGGCTGGAACCGGCCGGCGGCGCGGGTCGCGGCGGCGAGGACGGTGGCGGCCTGCGCGATCGAGGCGAGTTCGCGGGAGACGGCGCCGACGGCCGAGGCGGCGACGGCGAAGGCGGCCACGACGCGGCCGGGCCCGCCCCCGAGGCGGTTGCCGCGGCGGCGCTCGAGAGCCTCGCCGCCAGCCGGGCGCCGCTGGTCGTGGTCAACCTCGAGGACCTGTGGGGCGAGCGCGAGCCGCAGAACGTCCCCGGACCGCAGCACGACCGGCCGAACTGGCGCCGGCGGGCCGCGCTCTCGCTCGAGGAGATCGCCGCCGACCCGCGGGTGGCCTCGGCGTTGGCGCGGGTGGACGGGGCGCGGCGGCGAGCGGCCGAGGAGGGGCCGGGTCGGCTCGCGGGCTTGCCGGCGGGCGCTCCTCCGGCGGAGCCGGCCGCCGCGGCTGCGGCCTCCCCCGGCTCGCCGCCCCCGGCGCGTCTCGGCCCGATCACCGACGACGACCTCTACCTGTTCGCCGAGGGCCGGCACTTCCGGCTGTGGGAGAAGCTCGGCGCCCACCCGATGGCGCTCGATGGCGACCGCGGCGTCTACTTCGCGGTGTGGGCGCCGCACGCCGAGCGGGTGGCGGCGATCGGCGACTTCAGCGGTTGGGACGCCGGCCGCCACCCGCTGGCGCGGATCGGCGGCTCCGGGGTGTGGGAGGGGTTCGTGCCCGGCGCGCGGGAGGGCGAACGCTACAAGTTCCGGATCGAGTCGCGCTTCGGCGGCTACCGGGTGGACAAGGCCGACCCGTTCGCGTTCTGCGCCGAGACGCCGCCGGCGACCGCGTCGGTGATCCGCGACCCGCGGTACGAGTGGGGCGACGGCGAGTGGATGGCGGGCCGTGCCGCCCACGCCGCCGCCGGCCGCCCGGTCGCGATCTACGAGGTCCACCTCGGCTCCTGGCGCCGGGTGCCGGAGGAGGGCGACCGGTCGCTCTCCTATCGCGAGCTGGCGCCGGCGCTCGCCGCGCACGCCCGCGGGCTCGGCTTCTCCCACGTCGAGCTGCTGCCGGTGATGGAGCACCCGTTCTACGGCTCGTGGGGCTACCAGACCACCGGCTACTTCGCGCCCACCCGGCGCTACGGCGACCCCGAGGAGCTGATGTTCCTGATCGACCGGCTGCACCGCGAGGGGCTCGGGGTGATCCTCGACTGGGTGCCGTCGCATTTCCCGGCCGACGAGCACGGGCTCGGCTGGTTCGACGGCGCGCCGCTGTTCGAGTACTCCGACCCGCGCGAGGGCTACCACCCGGACTGGAGCAGCCTGATCTTCAACTACGCGCGCGGCGAGGTGCGGAGCTTCCTGATCTCCTCGGCGCTCTTCTGGCTCGAGCGCTACCACGCCGACGGCCTGCGGGTCGACGCGGTCGCCTCGATGCTCCACCGCGACTACTCGCGCGCCGCCGGCGAGTGGCTGCCCAACGTCGACGGCGGGTGGGAGAACCTCGAGGCGATCGAGCTGCTGCGCCAGCTCAACGACGAGGTCCACCGCACCGCCCCGGGGGCGGCGACCTTCGCCGAGGAGTCGACCGCCTGGCCGGGCGTGACCGCGCCGACCGCCGGCGGCGGCCTCGGCTTCGACTACAAGTGGGACATGGGCTGGATGAACGACACCCTGACCTACTTCGCCCGCGATCCGGTCCACCGCCGTTTCCACCACGACGAGCTGACCTTCCGGCGCGTCTATGCCTACACCGAACGCTTCTGCCTGCCGCTGTCGCACGACGAGGTGGTGCACGGCAAGGGATCGCTGCTCGGCAAGATCTGGGGCGACGCGTGGCAGAAGCGCGCCCAGCTCCGGCTGCTCTATGCCTGGCAGACGGTGCAGCCGGGCAAGAAGCTCCTGTTCATGGGCGCCGAGCTCGGTTCGCCCCGCGAGTGGGACCACGACTCGAGCCTCGACTGGCACCTGCTCGCAGACCCCGCCCACGCCGGCCTGGCGCACTGGGTCGCCGACCTGAACCGCTTCTACCGCGGCGAGCCGGCGCTGTGGCGGCGCGATCCCGATCCCGAGGGCTTCCGCTGGTCGGTGGTCGACGACGCCGAGCACGGCGTCCTCGCGGTGGTGCGCCTCGGCGCCGGCGAGGATCCGCCGCTGGTCGCCGTCTTCAACTTCACTCCGGTGGCGCGGCACGGCTACCGGCTCGGCGTCCCCGCCGGCGGCCGCTGGGAAGAGGCGCTCAACAGCGACGCCGGCGAGTACGGCGGCGGCGGCGTCGGCAACCTCGGCGCGGTCGAGGCGGCGGCGGAGCCGGAAGGGGAGTGGCCGGCGCGGCTCGAGCTGACGGTGCCGCCGCTCGGGGCGGCGTTCCTGCGGCCGGCCGGCGGCGGCGGCTAGGCGCTCGCCGCGACTTCGACGGCCGGCTCGATCAGAGCCAGCCGGACCGCCGTCTGCTCCTCGAGCAACGCCAGCGCGGCCGGTGGGTCGAGGTAGCCGAGCCGCTCGGCGAGCGCGACCTGGGCGGCCAGGCGCTTGAGCGCGCGCAGGGCGGCGGCGCGGCGGAGGTGGCCGGCCTCGGGCGGGGAAAGTCGGTGGGTGCCGGCGGCGAACAGCAGCACCGCGGAGGCGGACAGGCGCATCCGGCGGGCGAGCGCCCCGCGGTCGGCGCCGCGCAGGCCGAGGGTGGCGCTGGCGACGGCGAGCGCCAGGCGGTCGCCGCCGTGCTCGGCGGGGAGGCGCCGGCGCGGCGTGGGCGGCGGCGTGGCGCTGAGGGCGGTGGTCGGGGCGGGGGCGGCGGCGGTCTCGGGCATCGGTCGGTCTCCTCACAGGGTCGTTGGTCGGCCGACGGGTCGCGTCGGTGCGATCCGTCCTCTCAGCTCCTCCAGACGGAATACGGTCGGTCGATCTGACGCCGCCGTGCGGATTCCGCGTGCTTCCTCCTTGACAGCGTATCTAGAGAACTCTAGAATCCAGAGTACAGATGGGCATGACGCTGGAATAACGACGAGAAAGGCGGAAGGAACGACCATGCCGGAGATGACCCGGATCGAAGAAGACCTCGGATACGTCCGCGCCGCCGTCGCCCGGATGGACCGGTCTCGTTCGCCGGCGGCGATCTACTTCCTGTGGGCGGCGATCGTGGTCGCCGGCTTCTCGCTGGTCGACCTCGCGCCGCGGGCGGTCGGCCTCTACTGGCTGGTGGCCGGGCCGGGGGGGTTCGTGCTCAGCCTTTGGCTGGGCTGGCGGGCTTCCCGGCGGGCGGGGGAGATGGACCGCGCCGAGGGCCTCCGCCACATGCTGCACTGGTTCGGTCTGCTCGCCGCCGGCGTCCTCGCCGTCGTGCCGGTGGCGGCCGGGCAGGCGAGCTGGTACGGGTTCGCGACGACGATGGTCCTGCTCACCGCGCTCGCCTACTGGCTGGCCGGCGTCCACGGCGACCGGGCGATGCTGGCGGTCGGGGCGCTGCTCGGGGCCGGCTACGCGGTGATCGTGCTGCTGCCCGGGCCGGTGTGGACGATCACCGGGCTCCTGATCGGCGCCGCGATGGCGGCCGCCGGCTGGTCGGCGGGGAGACGGCGTGCCCCCGAAGCGGGGTGACGCCCCGGGCTCGCCGAAGGAGGCGATCCCCGTCCGCGACGTGCTCGACGGCCTCGACAAGCTGCTCGAGCACCGGGTCCGCCTGGCGATCGCGGTGCTGCTCTCGCGGGTCGACGCGCTCTCGTTCTCCCGCCTGCGCGAGCTGCTCGGCGAGACCGACGGCAACCTCGGCGCCAACCTCCGCCGCCTCGAGGACGCCGGCTACCTCGCGGTGACCAAGGAGTTCGTCGACCGCAAGCCGGTCTCCTGGTACGCCCTGACCGCCGCCGGCCGCGCCGCGCTGGCGTCGCACGTCCGGGCACTCGAGCGCATCACCCGGGCGGCCTCGCTGGCGCCCCGATCCGAACTCTCGTCCGAACTCTCGACTGGAGGAGACCCATGAACCGGACCGCGACGCCCCGCACCTCGATGATCCGACTGCCGACGATCCACGTCTCGACGATCGTCGCCGCCGTGCTGGCCGCTGCCCTCGGGGCCGGCGTGCCCGCGCGCGCTCAGCAACCCGAAGCGACCCCCGCCGGCCTCCCCGAGGCACCCGGCGGCCCGGCGACCGCGCCCTCCGACCCCAACGCCGCTTCAGCGCCCGCGGGGAGCCAGGAGCGGTCCGCCGCCCCGCCGGACGCTGCCGTCCCCGGCGCCGACGCCCTGACCGAGCAGCGGGAGGCGATCGCCCGGCTCGGCCTCTGGGTCGGCGAGTGGGAGGGCTCCGGCTGGGCCCTCTCGCGCGCCGGGCGCGACGAGTTCACGATCCACGAGAGCGTCGAGCCCAAGCTCGGCGGTCTCGCCTTGCTGATCCAGGGGCTCGGAACCTCCAAGCACCCCGAAACCGGCGAGGAGATCGTCACCCACGACGCCCTCGCGGTCGTCACCTGGGATCCCGAAGGCGCCCGCTACGTCTTCCAGCACTACACAGCGGACGGTCGCCACGGCCAGGCCGAGCTGGAGCAGACCGCCGAAGGCTGGCGCTGGGGCTTCCGCGATCCCCACAGCGGTGTCCACGTCCGCTTCACCGCCGAGATCGGCGAGCAGACCTGGCACGAGCGCGGCGAGGTCTCGCTGGACGGCGGGGCGACCTGGCGGCCGATGCTCGAGATGGAGCTGAAGCGGGTCGGCGGCTGAAGCGCAGTTCGAGGCCGGGCCGCGATTCGCCGGTTGTCAGCCCGGCCGCCACAGCGCTCGGAGCCACCCGAGCGTGCCGGCGCCGAGCACCCAGGGCACCGCCGGGTGATCCGGCTGGAGAGCGTAGAGCGTCGCCCCGGCGACCACCAGGGCGCCACCGATCACCGCCCAGGCCAGCCTCCGTCCCGCCGCCTCGAGCCGGTCGAGGCGCTGGAGCGCCTGGCGGCTGAAGCTCGCCTCGACGCCGAGGTCGCCGCGGTCGGCGTGAGCGGCCAGCCGCTCGATGCGCTCGGGCAGGAGCGCCGCGATGCGCCCCTGCTTGCCCAGCTCGACCGCCCACTCCGCCGGGCTCTTGGTCAGCTCGCGGGCAGCCAGGCGGCGGGCGAACGGGATGGTCTCGGACCAGGGGTCGAAGGTCGGGTCGAGGGCCGTGGCGAGACCGGCGAGCAGCCCGATCGCGCGTGCCACGAACAGCAGCTCGACCCGCACCTGGATCGGCATCTCGAACAGCAGGTCGCGGTAGCGGCGGAAGAAGTACTTCGCCTCGGCCATCGCGGTCTCGCGCAGCTCGCCGATCGACACGCCCCAGAAGCGCTCGAGCATGTCCTCGTAGATCTCCTCGAAGCGGCGCAGGTCGGCGCCGGGGAGGATCACGCCGGCGGCGCGCTCGGCGCGCACCATGCGCGCTGCGTCGCGGGTGCCGAGCCCGATCGCGTACTCGCGCAGGGCGGCGCGCAGGCGCGGCGGGATGGTGGTCACCATGCCGAAGTCGACGAACACCAGCCGGAACCGCCGGCCGCCGTCTTCGCCCCTGCCTTCGCCGGGCGGCGGCCCGAGCGGCTCGACGAACAGGTTGCCCGGGTGCGGGTCGGCGTGGACGAAGAAGTGGTCGAAGACCTGGCGCATGTAGGTGCGGTAGAGCACCCGGGCGACCTCGGCGCGGTCGACGCCGGCGGCCTCGAGCGCCGGCAGGTCGGCGATCTTGAGGAACGCGACGTTCTCGAGCGTCAGGACGTGCCGGGTGCTGGCCTCGCGGAAGACCTTCGGGATGCGCACCCGGGGGTCGGTGGAGAAGTCGGCGGCGAAGCGCTCGGCGTTGTCGCCCTCGAGCACGAGGTCCAGCTCGCGCCGGGTGGTGGTCGCGAACTCGTCGTAGAGGAGCGCGAAGTCGACCCGCCGGCGCAGCTTCTTCCAGCGCCCGAGCACGCGCGTCGCCAGGCGGACCGCGGCGAGGTCGGTCTCGACCAGCACCTCGATGCCCGGCCGCAGCACCTTGACGACGACCTCGCGCCCGCCGGCGCCGTCGCCCGTGGCCAGTCGCGCGCGGTGGACCTGGGCGAGCGAGGCGGCGCCCATCGGCTCGGACTCGATCCACGCGAAGACCTCGTCGGCGGGGCGGCCGAAATCGGCCTCGATGCGGTCGATCACCGCCTCGAATGCGACCGGCGGCACGGTGTCCTGGAGGTCGCTCAGCTCGCGGATGACCTCGCGCGGCAGGATGTCGACGCGGGCGGAGAGGAACTGGCCGAGCTTGATCAGCACGCCGCCCATCTCGACCGCCAGGCCCCGGTAGCGCCGCGCCACCCGCCGCCAGCGCGGCAGCGGCGGGCTGCGCGCCCACGCCAGCGTCCGGTGGCTGAGCAGCAGGTCGTGCCAGAAGGCCTGGAGCAGGGTGCGGAAGAGGAAGCGGCGCAGCTTGCGGTAGCGCCGGAAGTCGATGCCGGCGCGGGCCGGACGGCCGGCCGCCGGGACGCCCGCGGGCGCCGCCGCGGAGTCGGCGGCCCTGGAGGGCCTCGGGTGGGGCTCCGGGCGGGAGTCGGGCGGCGGGCTCACGGATCGGGATATGTACCATAGGCTGCGGTCCGCGCCCGGCGCCGCCGTCCATCCGGGCATCCCGAACCCCACGAATCCGCCGAATCGCCGAATCCGCCGACCCGCGCCGCCGATGATCGCCGACCTCCTCCACGACCCGGAGTTCTGGAAGCACGCCAGCATCCCGGTGGTCGCCGCCCTGGTCGGCTGGGGCACGAACTGGGTGGCGATCCAGATGACCTTTTACCCGGTGAAGCCGGTCGGGCGGCCGCCGTTCCTGGGCTGGCAGGGGATCATCCCGTCGAAGGCGGAGAAGATGGCGGTCACCTTCGTCGACTCGACGATGTCGCGGCTGGGCACGGTCGCCGAGCTGTTCGAGCAGATCGAGCCGGAGCGGGTCGCCGCCCAGGCGGTCGGCTGGGTCGAGCCGCGGATGCCCGAGTACACCGACGAGGTGATGCGCGAGCGCGACGCGGTGCTGTGGGAGAACCTCCCCGAGCTGGTCAAGGACGGCATTCGCGACCGCGCCCGCCGGCGGCTGCCGCGGCTGATTCACGGCGCGGTCGGGGAGATCGGCCGCCGCATCGAGGAGCTGCTGGACTTCCGCGACATGATCGTCGGCCGGCTGTCCGGCGACCCGGCGCTGCTCAACCGGCTGTTCCTCGAGAGCGGCGAACGCGAGTTCCGGTTCATCGTCCGCTCGGGGCTCTGGTTCGGCTTCCTGTTCGGTCTGGTCCAGCTCGCGGTGTGGGTGGCCTACCCGGCGCCGTGGGTGCTGCCGGCATTCGGAGCCGCGGTCGGTTGGGCGACCAACTGGATCGCGCTCAACCTGATCTTCCGGCCGCTCCATCCGAAGAAGATCGGGCCCTTCGTCCTCCACGGGCTCTTCCTGCGCCGGCAGCGCGAGGTCGCCGCCGTCTGGTGCCGGATCGTCACCCGCGAGATCCTCACCGCGCGCGGGCTGATCCGGGCGCTGCTCACCGGCCCGCGGGCGGCGCGGGTCGAGGAGGTGATCCGCCGCCACCTGCGGCCGCTGGTCGACGAGTCGGCCGACCTGCTGCGGCCGCTGGCGCAGGTGGCGGTCGGCCTCGAGGGCTATGCCGGGCTCCGCGAGACGGTCGGCGAGAAGGCGGTCGCGGTCTCCGCCGAGCCGTTCGACGACCCCTTTTTTAACGAGGCGCGTGCAAGAAGGGTCGAGGGCCTGCTGCGTGAGCGCATGGAGGGGCTGCCGTCGGAGGAGTTCCAGGACCTCCTGCGCCCCTGCTTCCAGGAGGACGAGATGAAGCTGATCGTCCTCGGCGGCGTCCTCGGCCTCGCCGCGGGGTTCGCGCAGCTCGTCTTCGTCTTCGGCTAGCTGGCACCGGGCCGGCGGCGCGGCGGGCGGGCGCCGGGGGCCCGCGGCCGGATAGACTGCGCGCCGGGAGCCCGCGACCATGATCGCCGACCTCGTCCTCGCCGTCGTCACCGCCGTCCTCGCCAGCGCCTGCACCCTCGCCGCCGCCTGGTGGCTGTGGGAGCGCCGCCTGCGCCGCCGCCTGGAAGCCCGCTTCGAGGTCATCCGCGAGGAGCTGGGGGAGACCATCCAGCAGCGGGTGCGCCAGGGCATCCTCGACGGCATCGCCGCGATCCCTACCGGCGAGCTGCTCCGCAACAGCCGGACGGGCCTCGCCGAGGCCGCCGCCGAGCTGGTGCGCGGCGGTCTCTCGTCGCTCCTCGGCTCGCCGCCCCGGCGACCGCCGCGGGACGACTAGCGGCGTCGGAAGCGCCCCGCGCCCTCGCGAACGGCACGCGTCCTGCAACGCTTGGTGGTCGGGCCGGGGCGGAGTCCCGGTGACGTGAAGTTCAGCGCCGCCGGGGTCCCGGTCCACTCTCACCGCCAGATCTGCACAGCGAGATCGGAGAACGCCATGCTAACGACCAGAGACCTGGGTTTCGTCACCCGCGCGCTGGTCGCTCTCGGCACCGTCGCGGGGCTGGCCGCCGGTTGCACGATCGGGCCCGAGAGCGCCGAGGACGAGCGCGCGGCCGAGCGGGTCGAGGAGGACCTCGAGCGCGCCGGCGAGCGGATCGAAGAGGCCGGCGAGGAGCTGGCCGCCGGCGCGCGCCGGCTGGGCAAGACGCTCGACCGCGAGGCGGTCCGGCTCAACCGCGAGATCGAGCCCCGCCTCCAGGACGCCGCGCTCGCCGCCCGTGTCAAGGCCCGGCTGATCGCCGACCCCGAGGTCAACCCGTTCCAGATCGACGTCGACGCCCTCGACGGCGTGATCACCCTCGGCGGCATGGTCGAGAGCGACCACGAGCGGCGCGAGGCCGAGGAGCTGGCCCGGCGCACCGAGGGGGTGCGCGAGGTGGTCAGCAACATCGAGGTCGGGCGGCGGAGCTAGCTAGCGCGGTCTTGCGGGGACCCTCCCCCGAGTCCGCACTCCGCGCGCCCGCCCGAGCCGTCGTCAGACGGCTCGCCCGGCGAGCCGGGCGAACGGCGCGCGCAGCGGCTCGGGCATGCGGCAC
>Ga0256864_1000820_pt1 | contig 10097 bp, 10 predicted proteins | sample RVTome_11_FD_187336 | JGI IMG/M metagenome (GOLD analysis project Ga0256864, IMG submission 187336) | Soil microbial communities from uranium-contaminated site in the Upper Colorado River Basin, Wyoming, United States - RVT147D111 HiSeq ... | reverse complement strand
GTCCGCGTTGGCATCCGTGATGACCGTGCTCACCGTAACCGAAAGGCCCGCGCCGATGGCCGATCCGATACCGTTGACGATCTTTTGGAAACTGCCCATCCCTCGGATCGGGTCGTTGATTGTGGAGGTTGAGCCGTCGAGGCTGATCTGGAGTCGAAGACGCACTGTGTCCCGTTTTTTCAACTCCGCCAATTTGGGATCGGTTAACAGAATACCGTTGGTCAGAATCGCCAGTTCGGCCTTCGGATCGGACAGGACGGCATCCATGAGCTCAAAAAGATCTTTGCGGAGGAAGGGTTCGCCGCCCGTGAAGAAAAACCGACGGGTGCCGAGGGCTTTGGCCTCCGCGATGATCCTCAGGAACTCCTCAGTCGAAAAACCTTTGTCCCCATCGGGTCCCGAGGAGACCAGGCAATGGCTGCAGGCCAGGTTGCAGGAGTTGTTGGTGTGGAGCCAGAGTTCGGAGAGCGTGTGGCGGGTCAGGAACTTCGAGCGGCCGGAGTAGCCCTTGCGGGCGATGGGTGAGGTGGAAAGCAGTTGCTGGCGCAGAGCATCCTGGGTAATCGTTACGACATGCTGCCAGGCTTTTGCAAACTCAGAACCGGTTTCCGCCGCGTAGGCGCGGACGACCTCGCCAAAGGTCCGTTTTCCATCGAAGAGGGCCAAGACCCGGCTTCCCGTCTCATCGGTTCCGGCCCAATTAGGCCCGGCAGCATCCAGCAGGATGGTCACCCCATCGAGCTTCGTTGTTTCCACGTATGGTGCATGAAGGATCAGATTGTCTGTCAATACCATTGCTAAAACCTCCCCTTTGATAAATGGCTCCGAATTATCACTTCATAAGTCACAATTCATTGCGTTCCGCTAAACAGAGAATGACACATATCAAACGTCGAATTTCAGATTCAGTGTCGTGCTCATATGAAACGCACAGCCCGCCTTGGCTCCCCAGAAAAATAGGAGATTGCGGCGGGCTTTGCAGTTTCAACCGTCAATCCAAAATCCAAGGATTCAATTCGCCTGTTATATCACGCCGACAGTCATACATAAGACAACTTTAAAATCACAATTTATCCCTGAATGGAAAAGATTCCTTCCGACGGATCACTTTCCATTTCTTTGAACACGGTCCGGTTCTGTCTTAGACTTTGAAAAATTTTGGCAGAGATTCGGTATCTCATTGTTTTTAAAGAGTTCGGATAGAAACAAGGAACAGTTCGTCAGTGTGACTTGGCGACCTGCCAGGGTTTTGAGGACTTTGATCCCCGCATCGTCCACAAAACTGACTCCGGAAAGATCGAGAATCAGTTGCTTTCCCTTGTCCCGGCAAAGATCGCACTCTTTCCGGAGTTCATCAACCCACCTCCCGGCAATTCTTCCTTCAAGTTTTAAAGTCACAGAAGTTTCATCCTTATCTGCGACCGTAATTTTCAACATCTTTCTGCTTCTCCTTCCGTTTCGCTAAATATTATGTCCCGAAAAGTGGGCTCACACCGGAATTTCTTTCGATTCCATGCGCTTTGGGTGATTCCATGCGTATTACTTAAATGCCTGATCTACCGGGGTATCCGCTAAATGATTGACGTAATTGCTGATCGTTTTTTGTGCGACCCCAACCAGGAGTTCCAACACCTGAGCCTTCGAATATCCGGCCAGGAGAAATGACTTGAGATCCCGATCCTCTATCCATCCCCGTCTTTGTACGATCGACTGAGTCAGTTTTCTGAGCGCCTCCAACCTTGAATCCTCAATAGGCTTGCCGTTTCGAAGGGACTCCAGAACCGAGTCGGGCATCTTCTGCATTTTTGCGAGGGCGGAATGGGCAGCCATGCAGTAGGGACACCTGTTTTCAAAACACTTGTCGTAAGCAATACGACCTGTTGCTCAGTGGGGTTCAGAGAGCTTTGTTCAAAGATTTCGGCTATTGAAAGATAGGCCTTGAGGGCTGAAGGTGCCTCAGCCAGTATTCCCAGCAGATTTGGGATCATCCCAAACTTTCTCTTAGCCTCAGTTAAGATCCCGATTGATTCGGCCGGAGCCGATTCCAATGTGTGTAGCGTTAAACCAATCATCTTCTTACCTTCTCCCTTTTAATCAATTGTTGTGCGGACAATTTATTTTTATACATTGTCCCCACATCCACCCCACTGGATTATTCCAGATGAGATGGATCATACGATAGCACTTTAACTGTTATGAAATAGCAAGTGCTATGCCAGGAGGTCATTTTGATGGAAACAGGCTGATGTTTATATTGAAATCATAGACTTATAAGTTTGGTAGAAATAATCACGATCTGAAAATGGATAGCGAAAGTTTGCGATATATCGTGAGGGCACGAAATATCGTGGACATCTGTTTTCAGTAAGACAAACAGATTTACGAAGAATGAGCGGGTTTTTTAATCTCAAGCTTAATCATCCGGGAGCGCAGTGTATTTGGGTGAAGGCCCAGAATAGCGGCCGCTCCTTTTTTACCCTGGATAACCCAACGCGTCTCCTCAAGAACACGTAGGATATAGGAACGTTCCAGTTCCTCTAGCGTTCCTGAGGCGAAAACAGGTGAGCTGGTGTCAAGTTGCTGTTCGATCCTCTCATCTATTCGAAGGGTAGGTCCCTGACAGAGGATAACGGCCCGCTCGATAACATTCTGCAACTCTCGAACATTCCCGGGCCAGGAATAGTTCACGAGTCTGTTCATTGTCTCCGAAGAGACGCTTCCAATGTGTTTTCCTACACTTTTGGAAAATTTGGTCAAGAAAAAGCTCACCAACAGAGGGATATCCGACTTGCGCTCGCGAAGGGACGGCATCTCCAGCGGAAAGACATTCAACCGGTAGAAGAGATCGGATCGAAATGCCCCGTTCTTGACCGAATCCGCCAGGTTCTTATTGGTCGCCGCAATGATCCGCACGTCAACCCGAATAGACTGACTATTGCCTACCCGCTCAAACTCATGATCCTGGAGTACCCTGAGTAGTTTGATTTGAACATCCTGAGGGAGCTCCCCGACCTCATCCAAGAACAGGGTACCTCCATGGGCCAGCTCAAACCGTCCGATCCGTCGCTGTAGGGCTCCGGTAAATGCCCCCTTCTCATGACCAAATAGCTCGCTCTCCACCAATCCTGGTGAAATCGCCCCGCAATTGACTTTCACCAACGGACGGTCTCTGCGAGGACTTAAGTTATGGATCGCGCGAGCCAGTAGCTCCTTCCCCGTCCCCGTCTCCCCCGAGATCAAAACGGTACTGTCGTTAGGAGCCACCTGTTCGGCTTTTCGGAACACTTTCTTAATCTTGGGGTTCTCCCCAATGATCTCTTCAAAATTCCTTTCAATTCGAATCTCTTCCTGTAGATAGATGTTCTCAGACTGGAGCCGGTTTTTCAATTGTTCCACTTCCAAGAGCGCTGTTCGAAGCGCCCCTTCTGCCCGCTTCCGATCGGTAATATCTCTGCCATACAGGGTCGCATATCCGGATTCGATGACGGGTACAAATAATACCAGAAAGATTTTGTCCTGGCATGGTATTTCGACCTCTTCGCTTTTCACAGATTCGAAAAGATCTGAAACAAACGCCTGCCACCTATCGGGTACTTTCCGCTCTTGAACACAATCCCATTCTTGTAATAATGGAGAACTCCCCTCGTTGGCATAGATGATCATTCCGTCCTTTGAGATACGCAATACCGGATTCGGGTTCTCACTGGGAAATCTAGCAAGGCTCCTAATCTCTTCCTGTGCTCTTTCCTGTTCAGCCATTTTTTCTTCTAGCTCGGCATTTAATCGCATCAGCTCTGCCGTACGCTCTCTAACCCGTTGTTCCAGCTCATCTTGTACCTGGTAGACGGCCTCCTCGGCCTTTTTACGCTCGGTGATGTCACGGGCAAAAGCGATTAGACAAGTTCTACCCTCCACCTCAACCATCGATCCGGATATCTCAGCAGGAAGGGTTTTGCCTGATTTGGTCAGGCAGGTCAGCTCATTGGTCCACCCCTGCCCTTGCTCAAAAACCAAATGGGCAAAAGCAAGGAGCTGAGGCATCTCTTTCGGGTGAATGGCAGAGATGGGTTTGGAAAGCAATTCGTCAAAAGAATAACCGAGCATGCGGCAGGCTGTAGGGTTGGCACTTAGAATTCGATCCCGTTCCGGATCAAGGACCAAAATCGCATCATTGGAATAATCAAAAATCTTGCGAAACCACGACTCTCCTTTCGGGACCGTTTTTTCTCCATCTTTCATTGCTTTTGACCTATGTATGTATTAGACGATTGCAGACCTATCTGCCCGCATCAGTCGGTCCTCGGATAGGTTTTATATCCGGCATAGATGAAACGATCTAAAATAATCCTCTTTCTGGACCTCTGTCAATAGCACATTATCCCAAGCATGTTGATGGCCCCCATCTGACGATCGCAACAGCGAGCCATATCTATTCCGCGCAGCATGAAAGCTTCGAGACATCCTTGGTGAACATCTGAGCCGCCATGCGGATCGCCTCGGACATGGTGGGATAGACATGGATCGTCTCGATCAGATCCCGGACCGTCAACCGATATTTGACGGCCAGGGCCGCTTCGTGGATGATGTCGGCCCCACGGTTCGCCACCAACTGCACGCCCACAATCCGTTTGGTGTCCTCTTCAATCACCATTTTGACCAGGCCCTTCGTCTGATAGATCGCCGCAGCCTTGGGCACGTGGGCAAGGTCCAAACAATCAGCCTCCACCTGCATCCCTTGAGCTCTTGCCTCAGCAGCACTCAAACCGACCGCTGCCACTTCCGGGTCGGTAAAAACCCCCCGTGGAATAACGGAATAATTCATCTCAATTTTCTTTCCGTTGAGCAAATTTTCCGCGGCCACTACCCCTTCCCGTGCCCCCACCGGGGTGGCAAGGGGCGGTCCAGTCACATCCCCGGCTGCCCAGATAAGTTCTGACGTTGTTTGCATTTGTGAATTCACTTTAATATATTTTTTTTTACCAACTTGAACTCCAGGAATTTCCAATCCTATTCCATCACTATTTGGAACCCTTCCGCAGGCCACCAAAAGCTGCTCAGATGAAATCCGTTTGGTTTTCTCTCCCACTCTGAGTGTCACGAAAATTTCTTTATTTTTTTGGGACACCTGAGTCACTTCGGAATGGGTATATATCTTTATTCCCTCATTAATTAAAATGCTTTGAATGGAAGAGGCCACCTCTTCATCCAATTCCGATAGCACATGTTCTCCCCGAACAAGGATCGTGACTTTGGTTCCGAACCGATGAAACATCTGGCCTAACTCTAAAGCGATCACTCCACCCCCGATAATGATCATCACTTTCGGAAGTTTCTTGAATTCAAAGGCCTCGGTGCTGGTGAGGTACTTGACCTTGTCGATTCCCGGAAAGTCCGGGATACATGCCCGTGAGCCAGTCGCAATCAGAAACTTTGGAGCCTCAACGACATGATCACCAACTTGAACCTGGCTTTTGGAAATAAAGCGAGCATGGCCTTTTAAGATGGTGATCTTCTCGTCTCCCTCAACAATATCAATGTATTTTTTCTGGCGAAGTTTCTTTACCAGTTGGCCCTTCTGACGGATCAGCGCGGCAAAGTCGAGCCGCCCGTTTCGTGTTCCGATCCCCCGATAGGCGGTATGCGATGGGGCATAATAAAGTTCCGCCGCCTGGATCAGGTTCTTGCTGGGGATGCAACCCACGTTCACACAGGTACCGCCAATTCTACCGGACTCGGTCATGGCCACCCTTGCGCCCAGTTCTGAGGCCTTGATCGCTGCTGCAAATGCCGCGGACCCCGAACCAAGAATAACAAGGTCATATTTTGCCTGGGGGTTTTCTTTGCTTGTCATAGGGTCCCTCGAAATTTAAAAATCGATATCATTAAAGGCCGTAGAGACCCGTGGGGTCCACGACCCTTTACGGGGTTGAACCCTTTAGTACACTAAATAATAGTCCGCGGTTGTACGTAACTTAAGCATATTTTTTAGCGTAATGGGTTGAAAAAATTTCGCCGAAACGTTTTCCACAGTCCCCATCTGTTCCTCAATTTTAGCCAGAACCAGAAAAGCGCTATTAATGTAAAATTGCGCTCCTTTTTGGTTCAGCATTTCGAGATAGGCCCCATAGGTTTCAGGAACCTGCTCCAGGGGGACTTCAAATTGCGTCGCCAATCCCTTCCGTAGCCTTTCAGGAAGCTTGTATTCTTGAATGTCATCTTTTCCAAACCAGCCGATCTTAAAGGTATTGGTGGCATCCGCATCGATCAGAACATTCACCTTTAACCCTTCTTCAAGTGCCGCCCAAATTTCATTATAGGCCACACAGATCTGGGCATCATCGTGTTTGAGACCTGTTTTCAGATGAAAAAGTATCGTTTGGGTTTCTTCGGAGAAAGCTTCGGGAATTATGGGTAAAAATAAGATAAGCAGAAGGCTTAATATAATCCATCTTTTTTTCATTGATGTTCCCTCCCATGTAAATAAAGCTTATTTTTTGATGACTTTGTTGAAGCGGCCTTTATTTTTCATATGTCCAAGGGAAAACGCGTCATGTATGGACAGAAGAAAGGTCCTCTCATTCTGAGAAATCCATTCATGGCCCAAATCCGAAGAATAGAAAAAATGCACATAGTGGCAAAAGTTCATGATGACGTTTTGGCGAATCTTGGCCGCCTCTGGGATTAATAAAGACATAACCGCTCCGGTGGGCTCAAACTTTTCTATTTGAATTGGAGAAACAGTTAGGCAAATTTTATTCCCGGATACCGGACAAATGGATTCTATTTGGGCGGTTTTCTGAATGAGTTCAGGAATAAACAGACTGTCCCAGGCGCACCAAGTATAAAGTGTTTTTCCATCGATCATAAAACGGTGATTCATCTCCGGTACTGCCAAACCCCAAAAACCAATGACCTCACCGCATTCATCATAATAGACCCCATACCATTCTTTTAAAGTCGTTTTAACAGCTTCTTCCGATAAACCGATGGCTTTTGAGAGAGCCTCAGAGGATACCGGGCTTCCCTCCGATAAAAGCCGATAAAGTTTTAAAGCGATGTGTTGTTCTTGGTGAGTCAGTTTTGGAAATAATTCGCTAAAAGTATTAGACAATTTTTCAAGGTCTGACTTTGATTTTTCCATCGGAAACCTAAATATTTCAATGGACAGGGCAACAGGAATCGGTTACAGCGTGAGTTTCCCCGGAAGTAAACTCCTTATAGAACCCATAGGCTTTTAGGGCCCACTCCTCCCCCGGACAACCCTGCATGGTCATGGCCACGTTGAGAAATTCAATAAATTCCTCTTGTATAGCTCCCTGATCAATCGCCATTTTGACATAGGCCCGAATACAGGGCTCGCACCGTATGGCAATCGAAATGGCCATTGCCGCTAGAAGCTTATACTTACCATCCACCTTCCCATTGGCATAAGTTCCCTCACGGGCCCGCATGATGCCTCCAGTTACTTTGGGACTGAGTTTCCTCATTTCCGCAAAAAGGTTTTCGTCCGCCACATTCTTCTTATTCGGTTTTTGCATTTTTTCTCCAATAAAACTTCTTATCTCTGTGGTTTCCTGCCGGGAGGGCAACTCTCCTCACAAGAGCCCTTGTCCTTTCGCGCCAGAGCATAAAATGTAATTCCAATAAATACCGCAAGGGACGGAAGCAAAACATAATCTAAATAACCCGTAATCGCTCCAAGCCCGACGACACCTAAACTTAATGTCAGTACGGGTGTAAAACAACATAGAGCTGCGATAACGGAGCCGATCACACCCGTCTTGAATAACCCATTGGAGGCCTTTTCAACCATTGCAAGACACCTTCAATTAAATATAATCAAGCGCTTTTTAACTTTCCTTTTTTCCTCTTAGAACCTTTTTCTTCGGATACAACCTCGCAGAATAAAACACTCTCCAGAATATCCTTAATATAGGCGTCAGATAAACTTAAGAGTTTTAAAACTTTTTTACTCCGAACACTGTAAAAGATTTGCTTTCCTCTTTTTTCCGCTGTCACCAAACCACAATTTTTCAGGCAGGCTAAATGATGAGAGATCAGGTTTTGGGCATGGCCCAGTCTCCGATAAATATCAGTAACACTCATCGTTTTTTCCTGGGAAAGCATCTTTAAGATATCCAGGCGGGTCCGATCGCCCAGGGCTTTGAAAAAATGGGCCCGAGCGGTTTGCAGATCTCCATCGATCATCGTGACTCCTCCATTTAATATATCAACTAGTGTTGATATATTAAACTATAAAATTCCTCCTGTCAAATGGAAAATTAATGACGGGATTGGTTTTTAAAAAGAGTAGCGGAATCCAAGAGAGGCAGTATAATCAACACCCGGTTGGGTTCCACGAAGTTCCTGAACGATGGGATACTGAAACAATGCTTCAATGATCAACCGGGGCGTTGCCACAAGCTGAATTCCAGGGGACAGAAAAAGCGTTTCACCACCGGTATTGGCCACGGTCGATCCGCCATTGTTGCTGGATTCTGCGTAGTTGCCATTCAACTCCAAAATCAGATTGTAAGTCTTATCCGACATCGATTGGAACCGTGCAGGCCAGACTCGGTATTCAAAAGCCAGGTCATGTTTGAGGGTGTTCCCCGCCCGAACGCCATTGGCTTCGGTATTGACCTTATATTTAAGATCTGCATGGACCGCAAAACGGTCCACAATATGGGTAAGGATACCACCGATCATATAATCTACCGATCCACTCCCCAAGGCCGGCGTTTCAGTCTCATCACCGGTAGGCAACTTGATCCCGGCCGTCCAGGCAAGGCGCGTGGTCCTTTTCAAAGCGTCCTTGCGATAAAAAGCGTGCTTAACCGAAAACTGTAAGTCTCCGATCCCTGATGAAGAATTTTCGACTCTCTGGCCTAAAACCGTTCTCTCCTCGTCAATGACAAGAATGGGGAAGATACCGGTGATCACAAAATTCGGTGAAATCCGGAGAGGAATGACCAAGGGGGTGCTGTAAACAGTAACTTCACGGTCTTCAGGATCCGAGATCTCATCCCCATCCTGCAAAAGACTACTTTTTCGGATCACACGGGCAAACGACCGGACGACGTTGCTCTCAAACCCGACCGTAAGGGCCGTGTCTGTCTCGATCGGAAGCGCTCTTGAAACAGACGGGGCCAGCAAGACTTGAGTGACCCATAGCAAAAAAGCTATGAAGACCAAAGCAGATATGCGGACGGATTGTCTCAGGTGTTTCACTATTTCCCTCCTCTAAACTTCTGAATCCGATGGTTTCCCCAGTCCACAACGTAGATATCACTGGCCTGATCGATGGCCAACCCGGTCGGCCCTTTGAATTCTCCGGGACCGCTGCCTTCACTTCCCCACTGGGCAAGGTATCTCCCATCCTTGGTAAATACTTGAACCCTGTGGTTGTAGTAATCGGCAACATAGGTCCTTCCCTTTTGGTCAAATGAAATATCCGAAGCTACCCGAAACCGTCCACCCCAAAACCCCATGCCGCCCCACTTGCGCAATAATGTCTCATCCTTTGTAAACACCTGCACTCGGTTGTTATAGGAATCAGAGACATAAACTTCGCCATCGGGATGGACCGCGATCCTGGCCGGATAGTAAAATTTTCCGGGTAATCCCTCATCAAACAGAAAATTGATAATCGATCGGAAATTGCTTACCTTTTCTTTCTGCCCCCACGCCATTAGGAACTGACCCTCGTCTGTGAATTTTTGGACCCGATGGTTATAAAGATCCATAACATAAACGTTTCCTTCGGCATCAGCGGCAATACCGGAAGGCGAATCAAAGTATCCTTCTTCTGTTCCAAATTCTCCCCATTGGGTGATGAATTCTCCGGTGGTGGTAAATTTTTGGATCACGTCGTTATCATAATCAGAAACGTAAACGAATCCATCTGTGCTGACCGTTATGCCAGTCGGTTTTTCAAACAATCCGTTACGCATCCCCTTTCCACCCCATTCGGTGATAAATTTCCCATTGAATTGAAACTTTTTAACCCTGTGGTTTCTGGTATCCGTCACGTAAAGAAATCCTTCTGGCCCCGCTGCAATATCAAAGGGCTCATTAAATTGTCCTGGGGCCTTCCC
>Ga0256864_1000816_pt1 | contig 10131 bp, 8 predicted proteins | sample RVTome_11_FD_187336 | JGI IMG/M metagenome (GOLD analysis project Ga0256864, IMG submission 187336) | Soil microbial communities from uranium-contaminated site in the Upper Colorado River Basin, Wyoming, United States - RVT147D111 HiSeq ... | reverse complement strand
CGCGACGAGCGCCCCGGCGTCAAGTTCAACGACGCCGACCTGATCGGCATCCCGATCCGCATCACCGTCGGCGCCAAGTCGCTCGCCGAGGGCAAGGTCGAGCTGTCCCTCCGCCGCGACCGCGAGCGCGTCCTGCTCTCCCCGGAGCAGGCGGTGGAGCGGGTGGCCGAGCTGGTGCGGGGGTAGGGGAGGGAGCCGTTGCCTGCGCCGCCGGACGGAGGCGAGGCGACCATCCAGCTCGGCCCCTCCGAGATCGCCGCCCTCCTGCGCCACCGCTACCCGTTCCTGCTCGTCGACCGGATCGTCGAGCTGACCGCCGAGCGCGCCGTCGGCATCAAGAACGTCACCGCGAACGAGCCCTGGGCCCCCGGCCACCTCCCCGGCGACGCCGCCCTCCCCGCCGCGCTCCTGATCGAAGCGATGGCCCAGGTCGGCGGCATCCTCCTCGCCCACGCCCCGCCGTTCGAGAGTGGTGATAAACCGCCCGACGGCTACCTCGCCGGCCTCGACCGCATCGAGCTGAAGCGCCTCGTGCACCCCGGCGACCAGCTCGTCATCGAAGCCGTCAACACCGCCGCCGCCAAGCCTTTCGCCCGCGTCCACGCCACCGCCCGGGTCGGCGGCTCGGAGGTCGCGGCGGGGGAGATCTCCTACTACCTGGCGTGACCCCCCGGCATCCGGATCGCCTCCACCAGCTCCTGCACCTCCTCCGACGGCGGTGCCGTGAACCGCGACACCACCACCGTCGTCACCAGGTTCAGGACCAGCCCCACCGCGCCGATCCCCTGCGCCCCGATGCCGAAGCACCAGGCGGGCATGCCGAAGAAGCGGTTGCCGACGATGTAGGCGCCGGTGAAGCCGATGCCGACCAGCATGCCGGCGATCGCGCCGGCGCGGTTGGTGCGGCGGTCGAAGATGCCGAGCAGGATGACCGGGAAGAAGCTCGCCGCGGCGAGGCCGAAGGCGAAGGCGACGACCTCGGCGACGAAGCCCGGCGGGTTGATGCCGAACCAGCCGGCGACGACGATCGCGACCAGGATCATCGCGCGGCCGACCAGCAGGCACTTCGCGTCGTCGGCCTGGGGGTTGATCAGCCGGGCGTAGATGTCGTGGGCGATCGACGACGAGATCACCAGCAGCAGCCCCGCCGCGGTCGAGAGCGCCGCGGCCAGGCCGCCGGCGGCGACCAGCGCGATCACCCAGGGCGCCAGCCCAGCCACCTCGGGGGTGGCGAGGACCATGATGTCCGGATCGACGCGGATCTCGTTGACCGCCGGGTCGGGCGCCAGCTTGAGGCGGCCGTCGCCGTCCTTGTCGTCGAGGGTCAGCAGGCCCGTGGTCTCCCAGCTCGTCACCCAGCCCTGCTCGCGCGCCTCGGCGACGGTCTTGCCGTGGATCGAGTCGATCAGGTTGTAGCGGGCGAAGACCGCGATCGCCGGCGCGGTGGTGTAGAGCAGCGCGATGAAGAGCAGCGCCCAGCCCGCCGACCAGCGCGCCGCGCGCACGCTCGGCACGGTGTAGAAGCGCACCAGGATGTGCGGCAGCCCGGCGGTGCCGGCCATCAGCGCCAGCGTGATGCAGACGACGTTGAGCATCGACTGGGTCTGGAACGGCTGGGTGTACTCGGCGAAGCCGAGGTCGACCTGGATCCGGTTGAGCCTCTCGGTGAGGTCGCTCATCGTGAGCGAGAGCTGCGGCACCGGGTTGCCGGTGAGCTTCCAGGCGATTGCCACCGCCGGGATCAGGTAGGCGAGGATCAGCACCCCGTACTGGGCGACCTGGGTCCAGGTGATCCCCTTCATGCCGCCGAGCACGGCGAAGAAGGCGACGATCGCCATCCCGATCACCACGCCGGTGGCGATGGGCACGCCGAGGAAGCGGGAAAACACCACGCCGACGCCGCGCATCTGGCCGGCGACGTAGGTCAGCGAAACGAAGATCGCGCACACCGCCGCCACCAGGCGGGCGGCGCGCGAGTCGTAGCGGGCGCCGACGAAGTCGGGCACCGTGAACTTGCCGAATTTGCGCAGGTAGGGCGCGAGCAGCAGCGCCAGCAGCACGTAACCGCCGGTCCAGCCCATCAGGTACACGGTGCCGTCGTAGCCCATGAACGAGATCAGGCCGGCCATCGAGATGAACGAGGCGGCCGACATCCAGTCGGCGGCGGTGGCGGCGCCGTTGAAGATCGCCGGCACACCCTGGCCGGCGACGTAGAAGCCGTGGGTCGAGCGCACCCGGTTGACGTAGCCGATCGCCAGGTAGGCCGCGAAGGTCGCGCCGACCAGCAGGTAGGTCCAGGCCTGGACCGACACCGCGTCAGTCCCCCTCGCCGACGCCGTGCTCGCGGTCGAGCCGGTCCATCCGCCGGGCGTAGACGAAGATCAGCGCCACGAACACGAACATCGACCCCTGCTGCGCCCACCAGAAGCCCATCGGCAGGCGGCCGACCCGCAGCCCGTCGAGCGGCTCGGCGAGGAAGATCGCGAACCCGAACGAGACCGTGAACCAGATCGCGAGCAGGACCGCGATCAGGGTGAGGTTCTTGCGCCAGTACCGCCGTCTCGCCCCGTGGTCGTCCATCGCCGTCCTCCTCTCCGTACCCCGGCCCGCGGCGACTCTCCGATCGACGCCGTGCCGGCGACGGCGCCGACTCTACTTTGCGGCTTGACTCCCAGGGTCCGATCTCGCCACCGGAGAGATCGTTTAGGTCGGAGGCACCGGCGTCTTCCAGGGGCTCGCGATCTCCCCGCCGGTCGCAGGAGCGTGCCTCGCCGGCGCCCCGCTCGCCGTCCCGACGCTCCCGCCGCTGGCGCTGGTGGTGCTGGCGGTCTCGCTAGTGGTGACGGCGCGTTGGGTGCGGCGGCGCCACGCCTGATCGACCACAGAAAGACCCCAAGACATTGACAGCGACTCTCGGTTGGCGTACCCTTGGCGCGTTAACGAGGCGTAAGTCATTTCCGGAGAAGGACGCATCGATGCCTGGCCCTTTCCGGTAGGATGACGCCGACTACCCGGCTGCCTCCGTCGCCGCCATGACGTCCCCGAGCCGAGCCCAGCGGTCGCTTCTCGATCCGGACCGCGCCAACCACCCGTCCAGCCTGCTGGGATCGTCGAGGCCGCTCTACGAGACGGACCTCGGCGCCGCATACGCCGGGGACTCGCTCGCGCTGATGGGCGAACTGCCCGACGCCTCGGTGAAGCTCGTCGTCACCTCGCCGCCCTACGCCCTGCATTTCAAGAAAGAGTACGGCAACGTCGACAAGGCCGACTACGTCGACTGGTTCGTCGCCTTCGCCCGCGAGATCAAGCGGATCCTGACCGAAGACGGGAGCTTCGTCCTCAATATCGGCGGCAGCTACAACCCGGGCGAACCGACCCGGTCGCTCTATCACTTCAAGCTCCTGATCCGGCTGTGCGACGACTTGGGCTTCCACCTCGCCCAGGAGTGCTTCTGGTACAACCCCGCGAAGCTGCCGGCGCCCGCCGAGTGGGTCAACGTCCGGCGGATCCGGATCAAGGACTCGGTGGAGTACGTCTGGTGGCTGTCGCCGTCGCCCTGGCCCGACGCGGACAATCGGGGGGTCCTGGTGCCCTACAGCGACGACATGGAGCGCCTGCTCAAACGGGGCTATCGGGCCAAGAAGCGCCCCAGCGGCCACAACATCACGGCGAAGTTCAACCGCGACCACGGCGGCTCGATCCCCGCCAACCTGATCGAGCGCGGCAACAACGAGAGCAACTCCGAGTACATCAAGGCCTGCCGCCAGCACGGCGTGAAGGTTCACCCTGCCCGTTTCCCCTCCGCGTTGCCCGAGTTCTTCGTCCAGCTCCTCACAGAGCCGGGAGAGCTGGTCCTCGATCCGTTCGCAGGCAGCAACACGACCGGGCGGGTGGCGGAGGATCAGGGTCGAGCCTGGCTGGCGATGGAGGTCGAGGAGGACTACCTGCGGGCATCGGGCCTGCGGTTCGGCATGGATCTGTTCTAGCGCTGCGGTTTCCCGGTGGACAATCGAGACTTCATCGGGCTGCTCGCGGATCGCTACGGCGACGATCCGTGGCCTCGGCCGCTCCACCTGCTCCAGGGCGCCGGCCTGATTCGGCGAGGCGTGGACCTGAACGCCGCCGCCCGCAGCGTCGGAACCTCCGCCAAGCGCCTCGACGAGGTCGCGACGGCTCCCGACGCGATCGAAGAGGCGCTTGGAACCGCCGTACGAGATCTGGAAGAGAAGTACCTGGAGCGAGCTCGCAAGATGCTCGGTCAGCTCGTCCTGGGACGGAGCGCGGAGATCGCCTTCGAGGAGATCTACCGCTCCGAGATGCACGACCAGGAATTCCAGCTCAAGGACCTTCGGGAGTCACGGACCGACACCGACTATCGCCTCCTCAACGGTCAGAGTCGACCGGTGTACCGGGTCAACATCAAGTTCCACGGCTCGCAGTTTCGCCGGGCTCCCGATCTCGTCGGTCTCGCACCCGAGGACTGCTTTGCGCTGGAGACGTACAAGATCTTCAGCGCACTCAAGAAGCAGGAGGCGGAGGGCCTGCCCTACCTGTTCGCGATCGTCGGCGTGCCTCATTTGTCGGGTGCGGGCGTGGGCGAGGCACTGCCGGGTCCGATCGTGGAGTCGGCGGCGCTGATCCACCAGGCGCCGAAGGGGCAGGGAAAGCGCAACTTCGAGGATCGTCTCGTCGACCACGTGGTCGCGAAGCGGCTTCCGGTCTTCGAAGAGACCGCCCGCCGCATCGCCGCCGCCGAGTGGTTCATCCTCTCGGCGCGACGGGCGGATCGCCTTCTCCGCGAGAAGCTGTTCGACCGGGTCTACGCGCTGCGGATCCGCGGCTTCGCGCAGGTCTTCCGCGGCGCCGAGCTCGATATGCACTTCTCGCTGGCCGAGGACCTCATCCCGCTGCGGCGGTTCCTGTCGACTCTGCGGGAAAGCGGCTCGACCAAGGTGACGACGCTGCTGGAGCGCGGCGAGTTCTGAACGCGCGCCGGCCGACCGCTACCCCTCCCGCCCCGCCCCCTCCGCCACCGGCTGGCGCACGGTCACCCGCACCCGCCGCACCCGGTTGCCCTGGACCTCCATCACCTCGATCTCGAGCGGGCCGAGGGTGACACGGTCGCCGAGGGCGGGGCGGCGGCCGAGCTCGCTGAGGACGACGCCGCCGACGGTGTCCTCGTCGCGCTCGCTGAACTCGACCCCCAGCGCCTCCTCCAGCTCGTCGACCAGCATGCCGCCCGAGACCGCGTAGACGCCGTCGGCCTGGGGGACGATCTCGGGGCGCTCGGCGTCGAACTCGTCCTGGATCGGGCCGACGATCTCCTCGATCACGTTCTCGAGGGTGACGAGGCCGGCGACGCCGCCGTACTCGTCGAGCACCGCCGCCATGTGCAGGCGCTCGGCGCGCATCCGGCGCAGCAGCCGGTCGAGGGTCAGGGTCTCGGGGATGAAGGAGATCGGGCGCGCCACCGCGGAGAGCGCGGCCGGCGGCTCGCCGTTGCGGAACAGGTCCTTGATGTGGATCAGCCCGACGACGTGGTCGAGGTCGCCCTCGCATAGCGGCAGCCGGGTGTGGCCGCTCGCGCGCGCGATCTCGAGGTTGTCCTCGACGCTGCGCTCGGTCGACAGGTAGACGACGTCGGCGCGCGGGATCATGACCTGGCGCGCCAGCCGCTCCGACAGCGCGAAGACGTTGGCCAGCAGTTCGCGCTTGTGCGCGGGCAGGGTGTCGGCGCCGGCCGGGGCGAGCAGCCGCCGCAGCTCTTCCTCGTCGTGGGCCAGCTCGGCCTCGCTCACCGGCTCGACCCCGAACACCTTGAGCAGGGCGTTGGCGGCGTGGTTGAGGATCCAGATCGCCGGGTAGGTCATCTTGAAGAAGACGTAGAGCGGGATCGCGATCGCCAGGCTCGAGACCTCGGGCTTGCGGATGGCGAGCGACTTCGGCGCCAGCTCGCCGAGCACGATGTGCAGCACGGTGATGACCATGAAGGCCAGCGTCAGCGCCAGCGAGTGGAGCAGCGCCGGCGAGGCGAACGGCAGGCGCATGACCAGCGGCTCGAGCAGCCAGGCGAACGCCGGCTCGCCGATCCAGCCCAGCGCCAGGCTGGCGAGGGTGATGCCGAGCTGGGTCGCCGACAGATAGGCGTCGAGGTGGCTCACCATGTGGCGCGCCACCTTGCCGCGGCGCGAGCCGGCGGCAACGTGCGGGTCGAGCTGGGTCGGCCGTACCTTGACCAGCGCGAACTCGGCGGCGACGAAGAAGCCGTTGATCAACACCAGCACAACGCCCAGGGCGAGGCCGAGCCAGGGATCGAGCGCCGGCGGCTCGCCGGGCAGGGCGGACAGGGGCGGCAATGCCGCGGCGGCCGGAGCTGCGCCGCCGGCGGCGAGCGCGACCGCGAGCGAGGGGCTCACGGCCGGCGGCTCCCGCCGGCCTCGCCGGCCGCCGGGCGCCGGGGGTCACGGCCGGCGGACACGCCCCGGCGTGCCGGGCGCTGGTTTCCCGGCTCCCGGCTGGCGGCGACGCTGCGTCTCGGGACCGGTTCTGGCGGGGGTTCGTCCATGGTGGGCGAGGGAAGTTTAGCATGCGGTCCGCGGCGCGCCGGCGCGCCGCGTACAATGGCCGGCCCATGACCAACGACCGCGCCGAGCCACCGGCGACCGAGGACCCGCAACCCGAACCCGGCGCAGCGCCCCGGTTGCCCGCCGGTCCGAGCGGCGCCGCGCACGACCTGACGGTCGCGGCCCGGGTTGGTCCTGCCGAGCCTCCCGCAACCGTGACCGTCCGCCTCGCCCCCGGCCGCGACAAGGCGGTGCGCGGCGGCCATCCGTGGCTGTTCTCGGGGGCGATCGCCTCGGTCGAGGGGCCGGCCGAGGCGCCGCTCGCGCGGGTCGTGTCGGCCGCCGGCGAGCTGCTCGGCACGGGGTTCTGGAGCCCGCGCTCGCAGATCCGGGTGCGCCTGCTCGCCGGCGTCGATCCCGCCGTCGATCCGGCCGCCGCGCCGGCCGTCGACCGCCGCTTCTTCGCCGCCCGGCTGGCCGAGGCGCGGGCGCTGCGTGCAGCGGTGGTGCCGCCGGAGACCTCCGGCTATCGGGTGTTCAACGCCGAGGGCGACGGCGTGCCCGGCTGGACCGTCGACCGCTTCGGCGAGGTCCTGGTCAGCCAGGTCACTGCCGCCGGCCTCGAGGCGCTGCGCGGCGAGGCCTACGCCGCGCTCGCCGAGGCGTTCCCGGGCGCGGCGATCGTCCAGGCCAACACGCTGCCGGCGCGGCGCGCCGAGGGGCTGCCTCAGGGGCTCGAGACGATCGCCGGCGAGCCGCCCGCGGAGGCGCCGTTTACCGAGTGCGGCCTGCGCTTCACCGCCGACGTCGCCGAGGGCCAGAAGACCGGCTTCTACCTCGACCAGAGGGAGAACCGCCGGCTCGCCGGGCGGCTGGCCGGCGGCCGGACGGTGCTCGATCTGTTCGCTCACACCGGCGCCTTCGGCGTCCACGCCCTGGCCGGCGGCGCTCGGCGGGTGGTGCACGTCGAGTCGTCGGCGCGGCTGATCGAGCGCGGCCGGCGCCAGCACGCCGCCAACGATCTCGATCCGGGCCTCGCGGAGTGGGTGCGCGCCGACGCCTTCGCCGACCTGCGCGAGCGCTCCGAGCGCTACGGCCTCATCGTCTGCGATCCGCCGCCGCTCGCTCGCCGCCGCGCCGAGCGCGACCGTGCCGCACGCGCCTACAAGGACCTCAACCGCCTGGCGCTCGCCCATGTCGAGCCGGGCGGCTTCCTGCTCACCTTCTCGTGCAGCGCCGCGCTCGACGCCAAGCTGTTCCGCCAGATCCTCTGGGCCGCCGCTCAGGAGGCCGGCGTCCGAGTCGCCCTGCTCGCCCCGCTCGCCGCCGCCCCCGACCACCCGGTGGCGATCGGCCACCCCGAGGGCGAGTACCTCAAGGGCTGGCTGGCGGCCGTGCGCTGAGCGGCCCGGGCGGCGGGCGGCCCGAAGCTCACGGAGGCAGCGGCTCGAAGCTGCTCCAGGCGTCGAGGTGACCGAACTCGAACCCGTCGAGGAAGATGTCGTCGGTGGAGAACACCGCCACCGTCCGCGAGACCGTGGCGGCGCCGTAGAGGTGGCGGCCGTCGGGGGAGACGGACAGCGACTGGAGACGGGTCAGCCGTAGCGGGTCGGAAAGGTCGTCGCCCTCGGTGCGCAGGTAGAGGAGGCTGCCGCTGGCGGGATCGCGGCGGTAGACGACGACGGTGCCGTTCTGGGCTCCGGCGACGTAGACGTGCCGCCCGCCCGCCTCCACCGCCACCGCCGACGCCCCGTGCATGTCGCCCTGGTCGTGGGTCGCGGCCCAGGTCAGGGCGCCGGTCAGCGGGTCGCGGTCGAACACCGAGAGCAGCGGCGTCGGCGAACGGTCGGCGACGTAGACCGACCCGCCGTCCCGGCTCACCGCGACCGCCGCGGGGTTGGCGAGCCCGGTGACGCCGCCGACGCCTTCGGTCTCGACGTCGACCTGCGTCAGCGCCCCGGTCCCCGGATCCCGGGCGAAGGCATGCAGCGACAGCGGGGCCGAGATCGCGTAGAGGTGGCGGCCGTCGTCGCTCTGCGCCAGCCGGTAGGGCGCCGGCGCCGCCGTCGTGCCGAGCCAGGTGAGCGCGCCGGTCTGCGGGTCGCGGGCGAAGCGGGCGATCAGGTCGTCGAGGTTGCCCGCCGCGTAGGCGAAGCTCCCGTCATGGCTCACCACGACCGAGGTGACGTTGGCGAGGCCGTCGATCCCGGCGGCGCCGTCGACGTAGAGCGCGATCGGCGCCAGCGCGGTCTCGCCGGGGACGCGGCCGAGCGCCAGCAGCGCGTCGTCGGCCGGACTGGCCAGGTAGACGTGCAGGCCGTCCGGGCTGATCGCCGCGCCGTCGACCGAGTGGAAGCCGAGCGGCTCGAGGTCGCCCTGCGTGACCGCGGTGAGCGCCCCGGTGACCGGGTCCCGCACCAGGGTCGAGTAGCGCGCGAGGCTGTCGGTGAGGAGCGAGTCGGGCCCGAACGCGAAGACCAGCGGCTCGCCGGGAGCGGCGAGGACGTGGTAGGGGGCGCCGACGATCGGCGGATCGTCGAACTGGGTCTCGATGCGGTGCAGCGCACCCGGCGCGGTGCGCCGCCAGACCGAGACCGCGTGCTCGATCAGCCCCATCACGATCACCGAGCCGTCCCGCGTCAGCACCCCGGCGGCGTTGAGCAGGCCGGCGTGCGGATCGCCCAGCGCGGTGTAGAGGCCGGCGAAGCTCAGCCCGCCGGTGGCGCCGTCGCGGGTGAAGACGAAGAGCGCTCCCGGTGCACTGCTGGTGACGTAGAGGCTCTCACCGTCGTCGCTGACCACCACCGACAGCGGTCCGTCGAGGTCGTCGACCCCGCCCGAGCCGTTGCCCCACAGGCCCGCCTGCGTGAGCTCACCGGTCGCCGGATCGCGGTCGAAGTGGGCGAGGGTGTGCCCTTGGAAGCCGGCGACGTAGACGTCGGAACCGTCGGGCGAGACGGTCACCGAGTACGGTCCGTCGAGTCCGGAGACGCCGCCGACTCCTTCGATCAGGACCTGGACGATGGCGACGGCGCCGGCGCCGAGGCGCTGGATCACGGACAGCCGGTCGCCGTCGAGGTCGGCGATGTAGACGTGCTCGCCGTCCGGACTGATCGCGATTTCGCGCGCGCCGGTGAGGGCGATGTTCCAGGTCTCGGGCGGCGACAGGGTCCCGTCGGGGGCGCGATCGTAGACGAAGAGGCGGGAGTCGTCGAGGCCGACCGCCAAGAGCTCGCTGCCGTCGGGCGCGATCGCGACGCCGGAGGCGCCGTCGAGCGGCGGCTCGCCGGCCGGCGCCGGTGCCAGCGCGATCGAGTCGAGCGTACCGGTCGCGAGGTCGCGCTCGAGGTGGATGACGGCGTCGGAGAGGATCGCCGCGGCGTAGACGTCGGCGCCGTCGGGCGACACCGCCAGGTCGACCGGGGCGTCGAGGAACGGCGCTCCGATCGACTGGAGGATCGACAGCGCCCCGGTCTCCGGGTCGCGCCGGTAGACGAGGATCGCGTCGTCGAGCAGGGCCGCGACGTAGAGGCTGCGGCCGTTCGGGCTCAGGGCGCCGTCGATCGCG
>Ga0256864_1000812_pt1 | contig 10173 bp, 7 predicted proteins | sample RVTome_11_FD_187336 | JGI IMG/M metagenome (GOLD analysis project Ga0256864, IMG submission 187336) | Soil microbial communities from uranium-contaminated site in the Upper Colorado River Basin, Wyoming, United States - RVT147D111 HiSeq ... | reverse complement strand
TGCTGGTTTCGGCGTTGGTACAGGAGAAACGGCCGATTGACGCCAGGGCCATCAAGCAGGCGCTCATGGTCACCGCCCGCCCGCTCCCGGGGGGCACCTTTGTCGATGAAGGCACCGGTCTTCCCACCCTGGAGCAGGCGTACCTATGGCTGCGGGGCGATCGCAAGGTGCCCGATGTCGCGGTTCGCGTGCTGGGCAGTGATGGCGTCACCGCGGCATTTCGGGATCTTGGGGCGGTCGAGCGCGCCTCCGTGGTGCAGCAGTTCGAGCTGAGCCGGCCGGCGACCGTCCCAAACGCTGCTTACACCCTGCGCTCGAACGTGCCCTGGGTCTCGGCTCCGCCACGGGTGACGCTCACCGGCACGAGGAGCGTGGTGGAGGTCCGTTACGACTTCGCGGCGCTCAAGTCACCAGGGGCTTATACCGGAACGGTGACCGGATGGGGAGCTGATTCGCTCGCCGGTCCCGCCTTCCGATTGGTGAGCACCGTGGTCGCTCCCCAGCCGTTGACCGCCGGGGCGCTGGACCTGCGGTCCGGTACCCGGGTCGAGCCGGGGGCAACGCTTCGGACGTTCTTCCGTGCCGACAGCGCGCGGCCCTTCCAGGTCCAGGTCTCCAGTCGGGGCGCCGCGGAAAAGGGGCTCGCGTTCCTGCACGAGCCCAATGGCATGCCCTACCGGGATGAGAGTGCGCGCCCCCTGGGCGGCAGCGAGGGGGCCGCGGTCTATCAGGTCGATGGTCGGGACGCGGTGGCCGGCACCTATGAAGCAGTGGCGCTCGCACCGACGCCGCAGGGGCTCAGCGCCGGCGTGCGAGTGACCCAGTCTCCCTTCCGCATGCGCCTCACCCGGAACGACAATGACGCAGTCGCTACGCTATCGAACCTCACCTCGAGTACGGTCAAGGCCGAGGTCGCCATTTTGCTGGGCGGCGGTGAGAGGGTGGAAACCGTGGTGGCGCGAGGCTCGGCGGTCCGGCGGATTCCGTTCGTCGCGCCGGCTTGGGCCGAGAGCGTGGTGATCGATATCCTGATGGATCAAGCCCAGTGGGGTAGGTTTACCGACTTCGGGGTTACCCTCTTCGACTCCGTTGGGCGGCAGATCGAGAAGCAGCCGCTCAACTACGCCTTTGGAAGACTCCAGGCCACCCTGCCCGAAGGTCATGGAGACATGCCGGTGGAGCTCCGGCTGTTTCCCGCCTTCGCCGATCCGGCAGGCAGTCAGCAGTGGACCCTTCGGGCCTCGATCCGGCTTTACGCCGACTCTGCCGCCGCGCTGACCCCCTCTCAGCAAGTCCAGGCAGGCATCACCGTTGCTCCCGGAAAGGATGCGTCCGTGGTCTTCCCGGTGCCGGCAAGCCCTTGGCCACTGGGAGACGGGTTCTTTCCGCTCGGCGTGCTCGTGGCTCGGGCGGCGGAGAATACCTGGACCAGAGAGGGTGGTCTTCCAGTCCCGAACCCCCCGATCATGCGATGAGCCGGCGCGTGGTGCGAGTCGCCGCGGGACAGGGGTTCTGGGGCGACTGGCTGGAAGCCCCGGTGCGCCAGGTCCGCGGCGGGCCGATCGACTACCTGATGATGGACTACCTCGCGGAAGTCACCATGTCCATCATGCAGAAGCAAAAGTCCCGCGACCCCAAGGCCGGTTACGCCCGGGACTTCGTTCCGCTGATGGAAAGGATCCTACCGGATATCGTGGAGAAGGGGATCAAGGTCACTTCGAACGCCGGCGGCGTGAATCCCCGAGGGTGTGCCGAGGCAGTGCTCGAGACGGCCCGACGGCTCGGGTTGGCCGGCAAGGTCAAGGTGGGGCTGGTGAGCGGAGACGACCTGCTCGGTCGGCTGGATCAGCTCATCGCCGGGGGCCACAGCCTCAGCAATATGGAAACAGGCCGCCCACTCTCCGACGTCCGCGACCGGGTGCTATCGGCCAACGCTTATCTGGGAATGGCACCGATCGTCGAGGCGCTGCGCGGAGGCGCCCATGTGGTGATCACCGGGCGAGTGACAGATACCGGACTGACACTGGGACCGATCTTCTACGAGTTTGGTTGGCCCAGCGACGATTGGGATAAAGTGGCGGCCGGCACCGTTGCCGGGCACATCATCGAGTGCGGCGCCCAGTGCTCCGGCGGCAATCTCCTGAAAGACTGGCGTAAGGTGAAGGGACTGGCCAATCCCGGTTTTCCCATCGTCGAAGCCTTGCCGGACGGGACCTTCGTCGTCACCAAACATCCTGGCACGGGAGGGGTAGTGTCGGTTGCCTCGGTGACCGAGCAACTGGTGTATGAGATGGGAGATCCTCGAAGCTACATCACGCCGGACGGGGTCGCCGATTTCACCACGATTCACCTGAAGCAGGCTGGACGGGATCGCGTCCGGGTCGGCGGAATTCAGGGCGGCCCACCCACTCCGTTGCTCAAGGTCTCGATAGCGTACTTCTACGGATACAAGGCAGTCGGCACGCTGGTCTATTCCTGGCCCGATGCCTACGACAAGGCCCGAGCAGCGGATCGCATACTTCGCGAGCGCCTGGCCGACCTAGGCCTCGAGTTCGAACAGATTCTCACCGAGTTCGTCGGCGCGAGCGCCACCCACGGGCGGCTCAGCGGTCCCCCCAATTCCGAGGCTCCCGAAGTGCAGCTTCGAGTAGGCGTGCGCGCGTCAGAACGTGCTCCAGTCGAGCGCTTCACCCGGGAGATCGCTCCCCTGGTATTGACCGGGCCACCCAGCGTCACCGGCTTCGCGGGCGGACGTCCGGCAGTCGAAGAGGTGGTCGCGTACTGGCCGGCGCTCATCGACCGGCGACAGGTGGAGCCGCATGTGAGGGTGGAAATCTTGACGGCTTAAAGGCGGGGATGCGGGGAAGCAGGGAAGCGGGGAAGCACGTAAGTAGGAGGTATCGGGGAGGTTCAATGGCGAGGAATGCACGAAATAAGGGACCTAAGAAGGGGAGCGCAAAACGCTCGCGCCTCCCCGCTGCCCCGCATCCCCGCCTCCAGCTCCGCTGGATCGCCCACGCCCGCTCCGGCGACAAGGGCGATACGGCCAACGTCGGCCTGATCGCACTGAAGCCCGAGTACTATCCGATCCTGCACCGGGAAGTCACGGTGGCGCGAGTGGCCCGGCATTTCAAGGGAATGGTGAGCGGCGTGGAGCGATTCGAGCTGCCCAACCTCAATGCCCTGAATTTCCTGCTGCACGGCGCGCTCGACGGAGGAGGAACGATTTCTCTCAAGACCGATGCCCAGGGGAAGGTCTACTCCACCGCGCTCCTCAGAATGGAGATCCCGATTAGCCCGGCGCTTGCCCGCGGCCTGCTCCGGTGACGCCGCCCGTCCTCATATCGAGGGATGGGGGGACTTTCACCATCACCCTCAATCGCCCAGACAAGCGAAACGCACTCAGCTCCGAGATGATCGAGCTGCTGCATCAGGCGGTGGAACAAGCCGACCTCGATGGCGACGCTCACGTCGTCCTGGTGCGCGGGGCAGGGAAGGACTTCTGCGCCGGCGCCGATCTGGATGAGCTGCTGGCCTCGGCCGATCGATCCATCGACGAGAACGAGAAGGCGGCGCTCCGGCTGGGGAAACTGTTCCAGCGGATCCGGGAGCTGCCTAAGCCGGTGGTTGCCGTGGTGCACGGACGCGCCCTGGCAGGCGGCGCCGGCCTGGCGACGGCCTGCGACCTGGTGCTGGCATCGAAGAGCGCGCAGCTCGGCTATCCCGAGATCCAGCGCGGCTTCGTGCCGGCTATGGTCATGGCCCTTCTTCGCGGTGTCGTCGGTGAGAAAGTGGCCCTCGACCTGGCGCTCACCGGGAGAATTATCACTGCCGACGAGGCGCTCAGACTTGGGCTCCTGACCAGGGTGGTGCCGGATGGGGATCTCGACCGCGAAGGAGTTGCGGTGGCCTCGCAGCTTGCGGGGTCCAGCGCGTCCGCCCTCGCTCTCACCAAGAAGCTCTTCTACCAGCTCGACGGACTCAGCCTCTCCGATGGCATTGCCCTGGGCGCCCGGGTCAACGCGGTGGCGCGCAGCACCCCAGCCTTTCGGGACGCAATCGCCAGATTTCTGAAGCAGTGAACCGCCTGCGGCTCGGGCTGGCTATTGGCGGCTTCGTCATGGCCGTCGCGGGCGTGGTCCTCGATGAACCCCGTCTGGCCTGGGCGGCGATCGCGCTGCTTGCCGGTTCCGCGATTGTCCGGCTGATCCAGCGCAAGAGAGACTGAAACCGACAGGGACAGCGATCGTAGAGTGTGACGCGGCTCACAGGTAAGGCCACCGGTCACACTTACTTTGGGCCCCAACCCAACGGACATCGTCCACCACGCTGGGAGGGAGGCAGATATGAGGGGTCTTTCCATAGGTGCTGCAGCGCTTGCGCTTGGGTTGCTGCTGGGTGCACCAGCTGCCCACGCGCAGGCCGAGTTCTCGATCGGAGGTGGTGTGGGGATTCCGCTGGGTGATTTCGATGATGCAGCAAAGCTTGGCTGGCAGGGCACCGCGGCCGTGTCGTTCGCACCTCAGAACGCGCCGATCGGGTTCCAGATCGACGGAAGCTACGCCCAGTACAGCGACGACTCGCCGCTCGACATCAAGAGTCAGTTCATCTACGGCACGGCCAATGCCGTATACCGGTTTGCCACAGCGCAGGATAGCCGGTTCCACCCTTATATCATCGGAGGAGCCGGAGTCTACAACCTGAAGCCGACTGGTGACGACGTGATCGGAGATCCCGGTTCCGAGACCAAGTTTGGGATCAATGCGGGAGCCGGTTTCGACGTCAAGGCGGGAGGCGCCGGGCTGTTCGTGGAGGGAAGGTTCCACAACATATTCACCGAGGGCTCGAACACCACGTTCATCCCCATCAACGTGGGTATTCGCCTCGGCGGGAGTTGAGTAGGTCGGGAAGGCGGTAGGTAAGGAGGCGGTAGATAAAGAGGCGGTAGGTAATGAGGCGGTAGGTGAATCTTCCGCCTCTGTATCTTCCGCCTCTGTATCTTCCGCCTCTTCACCTACCGCCCTTTCCGCCCTTCAGCGCTCCGGCTCGCGGGCTTCTGGTCAGGAGCTCAGCGCGCAGTCGCGACATCTTTGAACATGGCCGATCTCATGTTCGAAGCCCGTCGTCTCCTCCGGCATCACTATGGGTACACTGATTTCCGCCCGGCCCAGGCTCGCGTCATCCACTCCATTCTCCAGGGTCGAGATACGCTGGCCATCCTGCCAACCGGAGGCGGCAAGTCCGTCTGCTTTCAGATACCTGCGCTGGTGCTTGGTGGGCTTACGGTGGTCGTTTCGCCACTCATCTCATTGATGCAGGATCAGGTGGAGGCCGCCCGTGCGCGTCGGGTGCCGGCCGCCTGCCTCAACAGCAGTCTCGGAAAGGCCGAGCAGGAGGCGGTGCGCCAGTCCATTGCTGAAGGCTCGCTTGGCCTGATCTATGTCTCGCCCGAACGGCTCGATCGGCTCAGTCTCGAGCTGGGTCAAAACCGGGTGCGGCCCAGACTGCTCGTAGTCGACGAAGCGCACTGCATCGCAGAGTGGGGTCATGACTTCCGGCCCAGCTATCGAAAGCTCGCCCGGGCCCGGTATCGCCTGGGGAGTCCCCAGGCTGTGGCACTCACCGGCAGCGCAACGCTTGGCGTGCGAGACGAGATCGCCAGCACCCTGAGGCTCAGGGACGGCTTCGCGTTGCATCTGGGCTCCTTCGACCGGCCCAATCTCTGGTTCGGAGCCGTGCAGGTGCATTCGGAGCAGGAGCGTCTTCGGGCACTCCTGGAGCTTCTGCGCGGTGATGACGCCATGGCCATCGTCTACGCACCAACCAGGGGCAGTACCGAGGCGGTTGCCCTGGCGCTCTGCAAGGCCGGGCACCGAGCAGCGCCGTATCACGCTGGGCTCAGCAAGGCCCGGCGCGCCGACACCCTGGAAAGTTTCCTGCGCGACCGGGTCGATGTCATCGTCGCTACCTGCGCCTTCGGCATGGGCATCGACAAACCGGCCGTACGGCTGGTGGTGCACTGGACCCCTCCAGCCACGCCGGAGGCCTACTACCAGGAGGCTGGCCGGGCCGGGAGGGATGGCGAGTTTGCCCGCTGCGTGCTGCTCTGGCGCTCCTCCGACGCCCAGCTTCACCGCCGCCAGCTCGATGTCACGTTTCCGCCTACCCGGCTGCTCGACCGTATTTGGCGAAAGCCGGGAGGAACCGTCGGAGTACCCCGAAATGTCCTCGAGTCGGCCGAGCGACTGCGCCGGGAGCTGCATCCGGAGCGAGGCCCGGTGGACTGGCGGCCGCTAAAAGAACGCCGCCGCCGCGCGGAAGCGCGCATTCGGGCCGTGGAGAGCTACGCTCAAGAGTCCCGCTGTCGCCGGGCACAACTGGTCGGCTACTTCGGGGAAGAGCTCATCCGATGCGCCGGCTGCGACCGGTGCGGAACGAGGCCTGTGGCCACCCCGGCCGATCCGGAAACATCGGCCCGGCTCACGAAGCTACGGAGTGTCCTGGCTGGAAGGAAAACCGTGTGGGGAGGGTGTCCCGTTGAGCCCGACGTGCTGCTGCGCCTGGCCAGGCACCCGCCCGCAGATTCCGCGGCCCTCGCCGATGTGCCGGGCGTGGGCCCGGCTCTGGCTGAGAAACTCGGAGGCGTGATCCTGGCCGCGCTTTCGCCCGGCGGGCCGCATCCGGCGGAGCGACCCCAACACCCATCGATGATCTCGCTGCAGCAGTGGCGCGCAGGGGTCGCCCGGGAGATGGGTGTGCCGCCATATGGGGTCATCCCCGACGCGGTGCTGCGAGCCATCGCCGAGGCCCGGCCCCGGAGTCGCCTCGACCTTGCGCGAATCCGCGGGGTCGGCCCCCGCACACTGGCCAAGTTTGCGGACGAACTGCTGAGCCTGGCCGGTTCGAATCTCTGCGAGCCAACAACGGTGGGGGAGACGCCCACAGCACCGCAACGGTTGGACCGAGTCGCTCGGACCGGTTAGCTTGGTGCTGACTATGGACGACTCCCTCTACTTCACCGAGCACCACCACCAGGTCCGCGAGATGGTCCGCGAATTCTCCCGGACCCACATCGCGCCGGTTGCACGGGAGCTCGACGAGAGCTCCACCTTCCCCTGGGACAACATCAAGGCCATGGGCGAGCTGGGCCTGCTCGGCGTCCCGTGGAGCGAGGAGCTCGGCGGGGCAGGGATGGATCAGCTCTCGTACTACATAACCATCCACGAGATGGCCAAGGTGGACGCGAGCCACGCGCTGACCATCAGCGCCCACACCAACCTCGGCACCTCCCCCATCGTTGAGTTCGGGACCGAGGAACAGAAGCGCCGCTATGTCCCCCTCCTGGCCTCGGGTCAGGTGCTCGGTGGGTTCGGGCTCACCGAGCCCGGGGCAGGCAGCGACGCCGGCGGCACTGCCACCACCGCCGTGGACAAGGGTGACCACTACCTGGTAAACGGCTCCAAGATCTTCATCACTCACGCCGGCGTCGGTGAAATCTTTTCGATCACCGCCCGCTCCGAGCCGGGGAAGGGCAACAAGGGCATCACCAGCTTCATCGTCACCAAGGACACCGTAGACCTCGACAAATGCCGGCAGATCGGAATCGGCCACGCCGCAGACCTGCCCAAGACGCCCGGAGTCCGCGCCGGGAAGAAGCAGGACAAGATGGGCTGGCGCGCCAGCGACACCCGCGAGCTGATCTTCGAGGATGCGGTGGTGCCGAAAGAGAATTTGCTCGGAAGACCCGGCTACGGCTTCATCAACTTTCTCAAGACCCTCGATGCCGGGCGCATCGGGATCGCCGCTCTCTCACTCGGCATCGCGGAAGGCGCCTACGAGGAGGCACTGCGGTACGCCGGCGTCAGGAAGCAGTTCGGCCGCCCAATCGGAAGCTTCCAGGCCGTGAGCTTCCAGCTCGCGGACATGGCGATGGAGATCGAAGCCGGTACCCACCTTCTGTATCACGCCGCCTGGCTCAAGCAGAACGGCCGCCCGTTCAAGAAGGAAGCGGCCATGGCCAAGCTGTTCTGCTCCGAGCTGGCCATGCGCACCACCACGAAGGCGGTTCAAATCTTTGGCGGCTACGGCTACACCACCGAGTATCCGGTCGAGCGCATGATGCGCGACGCCAAGGTATGTGAGATCGGCGAGGGGACCAGCGAGATTCAGCGCATCGTGATTGGGAGGCAGATCTTAGGGGAGTTGGTTGATTAGAGGCTATGGGCTATGGGCTCAATGCTGCACCTCGCGGCCCTGGAGATCCACCTCGCGCAAGGCTCGGGTGCATACAACCGGAGTCTTGGGCGTTCGACCAAAAGCCCATAGCCCATAGCCCATAGCCTTCACTCATTGCTCTAAGCTCCTCCGTCTTATACAATTAGCCCCAGCAGCGACGCGCTCCAGCGGCATGCTCCTCTTTGGGTCGTGGGCAGGCCTGCCGAGAGCGCATTTTCTTGATCTCTGCTAGGAGACCGGGCCGCGGACGCACGCGCCCGAACCAATTCAGCGTGCCGGGACGAGTGAGTCATCGGAGTGGCATCCGGTGAGCTCTGCGGCGGCCGAGGTCATACTTCTTGAAGCGCGAGATCCTGATCAATGGGAGCCAGCGGGAAACCCGCGTGGCAATCCTCGAAGACGATCGCCTGGTAGAGCTGCTGGTAGACCGACCCGATCATCGTCGCACCGTCGGAGACATCTACCTCGGCCGGGTGGAGGCCGTCCTTCCGGGAATCCAGGCAGCATTCGTCGATATCGGTCAGGAGAAGAGCGCCTTCCTCCATGCCTCCGATTTGCTCGAGCCGGACGAGGATGAGGAACCCGAAGAAGAAGAGTCAGCAGCGGCAGAGGAGGACACCCCCGCAGATCCGCCGGCAGCAACTGAGCCCGTTGTCGAAGACCCCTCACCCGAGCGTAAGGGCGGTTGGCGCAGCCGGGATCGTCGCCGCCGCCGCCGCAACGGCGCCGCCTCCACCGAGCGGCCGGGTTCCAATAGTGAAGGTCGCCAGCGAGAGATCTCGCCCCGCCGCGCGCTCCCTAACATCCAGGACATTCTGAAAAAGGGCCAGAGCCTGCCGGTCCAGGTCACCAAGGAACCGATCGGCTCCAAGGGCTGCCGGGTCACGGCCCAGATCTCTCTCCCCGGCCGCTTCCTGGTCTACATGCCCTACGCCTCCAAAGTCGGGGTGAGCCGCAAGATCGAAAGTCGCGAGCAGCGGTCCAAGCTCCGGGAGATGGTCTCAAAGATCCTGCCCAAGGACAGCGGAGGCGTCATCGTTCGGACGGTGGCCGAGGAGGTGACCGAGGACCACTTCAGGCGCGAGATCGACTCGCTCCTGAGTCTCTGGAGGAAGATCAACCGGAAGAAGAGCTTCGTACGGCGTGCCCCGGCGCTCCTCCAACGCGAGACCAGTCTGACCCGAGGTATCATCCGAGACCTGTTCAGCGCGAAGGTCGACGCTCTGTATGTGGACATGAAGGAGCTGTACAACGAGATCGAGCAGTATCTTCAGCAGATCGACCCGGAGTTGATGACCCGGGTTCATCTCTATACCGAGCCTACCCCGCTTTTCGACAAGTTCGACATCGAATCCGAGATCCGCGACCTGTTCAAGGCCAGGGTGGAGCTTCCGACCGGAGGGTCGCTGGTCATCCAACCTACCGAAGCGCTGGTCAGCATCGACGTCAACACCGGGCGATACACCGGGAAGAAGGATCCGGAGAAGACCATCCTCCGGACCAATCTCGAAGCCGCGCGGGAGATCGCCAGGCAGATCCGGCTCCGCGATATCGGAGGAATCATCGTCTGCGACTTCATCGATATGGAGACGAGGTCCAACCGGGATAAGGTCTTGCAGGAGCTCCGCACCCATCTCGGCCGGGACCGTGCCCGCACCAAGGCATTGGCCGTTTCCGAGCTGGGTCTGGTGGAGATGACTCGGCAACGGGTGCGACCCTCCCTTTGGCATTCGATGACCACCGACTGCCCGACCTGCGCGGGAACCGGTCGCGTCTTTACCCCGGAAGTAGTGGCCCGCCGGCTCGAGCGGGCGCTCAAGCGGGCCGGGCACGAGCGGCGCGAACGCCAGCTCAGCGTGAGGCTGCACCCCGAAGTGGCCCTCTACCTTCTCGAGGAGGAGCCCAGACTCCTTCACACCCTCACGAAGATCACCGGGG
>Ga0256864_1000811_pt1 | contig 10186 bp, 9 predicted proteins | sample RVTome_11_FD_187336 | JGI IMG/M metagenome (GOLD analysis project Ga0256864, IMG submission 187336) | Soil microbial communities from uranium-contaminated site in the Upper Colorado River Basin, Wyoming, United States - RVT147D111 HiSeq ... | reverse complement strand
TACCGGTACAGCGAATCAAACAATTTCTGTTGTTGATACTACCCCCCCATCAATTACTCCATTGGACCCAATTATACAAGAGGCAACATCAGAAAACCAAAACATAGTCGAGTTGCAAGAGACTCTTGTTGAAGATGTTGTTGGTGTAGTCTCTATAACTAACGATACCCCACAAGCATTTCCAGTTGGTGACACAATTGTAACATGGACAGCCACTGATGCTGCTGGAAACTCTGCTAATGCAACACAGGCTATTTCTGTTGTTGATACTACTCCGCCAAAATTAATTATTCCATCTACAAAAACAGTAGAAGCAAAGGGTACCTCTGGTAATGTTGTAGATTATGGTACGGCAACTGCTAGCGATCAAGTTGGCGTCACTTCACTTTCAAATGATGCTCCCGAAACTTTTCCATTTGGATTAACTTCAATAACCTGGGCTGCAAGTGATGCTGCAGGAAATAACGTAACTGCAATTCAGCAAATTTCTGTTGTTGATACTACTGTTCCAACTATTACTCCGCCATTAGATATAGTGGCAGAAGCACAATCAATGAATAATAACACTGTTTCTCTAGTAGAGCCCGAGGTTTCAGATGCCGTAGGTGTAAAATCAATCACAAACGATGCACCTTCATTTTTCTCCTTGGGAGATACTATTGTAACTTGGACAGCTACTGACACATCAGGAAATTCTGCCAATGCAACACAAAAAGTATCCATAATTGATACTACCCACCCCTCAATCGTACCGGTATCAGACGTTACACTTGAAGCCTCATCTGCTAGCGAAAATCAAGTTTCTCTAGTTCCACCTTCTGCTAAAGACAGTGTTAGTGATGTAAAAATTACCCATAACGGTCCCTCTTTATTCCCACTAGGAGAAACTATCATTACTTGGACAGCCACTGATGCTGCTGGAAACTCTGCCACTTTGAATCAAAAAATTACAATAATTGACACCACTCCTCCCAAATTAGTTCTTCCAGAAAATATTATAATTGACGCAACTGGTTTAGAAACCCTAGTTTCCATTGGAAGTGCCAATAGCACTGATCTTACAGACGCAGCTCCCTCTATGACCAATGATGCACCTCAAGCATTCCCATTAGGACAAACCTTGGTAACCTGGGCTGCTACTGACTCTTTAGGAAATGAAGTTAGTGCAACTCAAGCAATAGAGGTTCAGGCATGTGGCAAACCAATTTCATACTATAATATGATTGAGGGAACTCCTGATGATGATATTATTGTTGGAACAAATCAACCTGATTTGATCTTTGCACATGGCGGCGATGATATCATTAGTGGTGGAAAAGGTAATGACTGCATTTTTGGCGGTGAAGGTGATGACATTATTTTTGGAAATGAAGGAAATGATGGTTTGAATGGCGGCGAAGGCAACGACATGATCAAAGGACAATCGGGTTCCGATATAATTACTGGTGGCCTTGGCATGGATATGATTGATGGTGGAGACGATAGTGATTCATGTGTGGATGCCAATAAATCAGATGGTGACCTTGTAGTAAAATGCGAGTAACAAAACAGAAAGTTATTTCAAAAACTGATTCTACAGATTTATTATAGTACTATATAGCAATTATAGAAAATACTCCAACAAGTTAACTACTCTAAATGGCGAGACATCCATTAATGAAAACACAACACTTGACTCTATTAGCAGTAAGCATTACTGCTATTCTGGTCGTGGGTTCAATAGGGCTTCAATATATCCAAATCACCGCAGAAGAGAAAACAACAAAGTTCACAATGGCCGATGGGATTTCAGTCACGGGAATTTTTACTTTTCGTGACGGAACAGAAATAATTGACATTCAGACCTTCAATCAAGAAGGTGGATTTGCAGTTCAAGACTCGGATGCTTTTAATGGTTCTGTAAGGGAATCGCCAGTATTTCATATAGAAAAAACACCAGGAGGTTCACCACTTCTATATCAAGCAGCAGACGAAGCATGGTTCTATGGAGGAAGAGCGATTCCTCAGGACTATGATTACAAATACTTTGATGTAGACATTATCATAGCTAGAGGCGGCGACGTTTTAAGAACATTCGATTATAATCGATGCACAGTTTCAGCTTATGCAATTGAAACATATTCCGACAAAGAAGAGGCATATATGGGAAAAGGTTTTGCCGTAGTAGACATACTTGAAGTTCAATGTGACGGATACGTTCCACAAAATTCAGAGCTTCAAATGATCGAATACAATGCAGACATGGAAAAGAAAAAGAACTACAACTCAGTTAGTTCACTACAATTGAAGCAACCTTTCGAAACATGGTCAGATAACTTCAAGTACGTAAACAACAAACCATAAACTCCAATCTTTTTTCTTTTTTTAAACTCTAATAATATTTTGTTTTATTAGAAAGTATAAAGCGCTAACATATTCTTTATCGTATATTGAATCATTAACTAATGATTTACTCAAAAATTTTGTCCAACTTGGAATTTGATACAAATTTCCTTCAGTTGATTTAAGTGGTAACGAATCATTCCATAATTCTGTTTTACTTAAGAACAAAAGAACATCAATAAAATAATAATCATCTACAACTCCATTATTCCATTTTTCAATTTGACTTTTTGCCCATTCTGGTTATTGTGTAAAGTGCTGATTCATTAACGTTAATGTCTAAGTATTGAACCATTGTTTGAGTAGGTTTAAAATCAATATCGGGATTTATTCCATAATTTTCAAAACATTCTCGTAATTTGTAGAATAAGGCCAAGTCAAAATGAGCATACAACAAATCCTTGACTCTGTCCTTTGGAATATCAGGTTCTTCATTCACTACTAGTTCTAACATTTGTTTGATTCGATGAAACTTCAAATTATACACAGTCCATTCCCCATCAACAGCACGAAAATTACAATTATAATTAACCTGATACTTTTCAGAATTTCCATAGGTTAGATTTGAAGAAGGAATTAGTAGAGTAGCGAAAATGCAAAGAATTGCAAAGTATCGTAGCAGCAAGGCCTTATTCTAAAATATTTAATTTAAAGATCAGTTTGTCAACAAAATACATCTCAAAACTCCAAATTAATATTAAAAAAATTACCTAATAATGGCAAAACTATACTAACTATGATATTTTTGAAAATGATTAAAAAATCTATATACTTTACATATTCTACAGTCTGCCTTTTTATTTCTAAATTGGTAGTTAACACAGGTAAACATGCAGAAAAAAATCCTATTTGTCTGTGTTGAAAATGCTGGACGCAGTCAAATGGCTGAAGCATTTTTTAGAAAATATGCTCACTCAGAATTTCAACCAATCAGCGCTGGAACAAAACCTAGTGCCAAAATAAATCTTATAGTTATTCAAGCTATGAAAGAAATTGGAATAAATCTACAAAACAATGTTCCAAAATTAATTTCAAATGAAATGATATCAAATTCAACAAAAATAGTCAATATGGGATGCATGGACAAAGAATCCTGTCCCTCTTTGTTTGTAAAGGATATGGTAGATTGGCAAATTCCAGATCCTAAAGGTAAATCAATTGAAGAAGTAAGAAAAATCAGAGATGAAATAGACTTAAAAATCAAAGAACTAGTTTCAAATCTTCGAGCTGAAATTTAATTAAACTAATAAAAATATTCGAGATTTCAAATATTTAATTGTAAATTTGTCTCACAATAAATAATTAATGCTATGTGTATTCCACAAAAAGAAATCTAAGTGGTTTTATATCACAATTATGATATCTAGGTTCTGTTTTGGTTCCACATTTTAAGCAGATTTCTTGAATAACACTTTTACATTCAACACATTTTGCAAAAAAGTACAATGGCTTTCCACACTTTCTACAACTCTCATCAGGCATTAAGTATCAATTAAAGATCGAAAATGAAAAGAATGTTCTAGATAGATTACGATAAATATGGGTAATCTAAAAATGATCTCTCCAAATTCTTACTATATAGAATACGGGGATTACGTAATCTATGTTTGTAATTGGTAAATAACAATTAACGATCGAACAATCAATGAGATTTGAAAAGATAGGAACAATACTTACTATGGCATTGCTGGTTGTCATTGCTTCACCATTAAACCTAACACCTCCATCAGCTCATGCAGAAGAATTTACAATTAGTGGAGCAGGAGCAACATTTCCTTTTCCCTTACTTGATCTCTGGCGAGTCAAATACAACGGAGAAAATCAAAATATCCAACTCAATTATCAATCAATTGGTAGTGGAGGCGGTGTAAAGCAACACATAGAAAAAACTGTCAACTTTGGTGCCACTGATGCTCCATTAACATCAAAAGAATTAGAACTTGCCCCAGATTCACTTCATATTCCAGAAGCTATTGGCGGAGTGACTTTCACATACAACATCCCAGAAGTCCCACAAAGTGGAATGAAGCTTACAGGAAGTCAAGTTGCAGACATATTCCTTGGCAAAATAACAAAATGGAATGACCCCTCAATCAAAGCAAACAATCCTGACCTAAATCTACCAAACAAAGATATTTTGGCGGTCCATCGTTCTGATGGTTCTGGAACTACCCATGTTTTTACGGAATATCTTAGCATGGTAAGTCAGGAATGGCATGACAAAGTAGGATTTGGAAAAAGCGTTCCATGGCCACTAGGTGTTGGTGCAGCTGGTAATGAAGGAGTATCTGGAACAGTTCGATCAACTCCATATGCTGCAGGCTATGTGGAGCTTGCATACGTCTTCCAGAATAATATGCCACACGCCAATATTCAAAATGCCGATAAAACTGCATATGTAAAACCATCACTAGAAACCTTAGCAGCAGCTGCAGCAGGAGCTGCGCCAACGTTGCCAGCAGCTCACGAAGATTGGCAAGGTGTTACAATTAACAATGCACCTGGAAAGGATTCTTATCCTATAACGAGCTTTACCTACCTTCTACTTCACCAAAACTTGGAAGCTACGACAAAAAGTAAAGAGCATGCCAAGGAAACAATAAACCTCGTCAAGTGGATGATAACGGATGGGCAGAAATATTCCCCAGAGTTATTGTATGTTCCAATACCTTCTGAAGTAACAGAAATAGGTCTCAAAGGCTTATCTCGTGTTACCTTCAACGGAGAAAAATTGTATGATGGATCAACTGCCAGCACCGCAAGTAATGCAGCAACACAAACATCAACACAAAGTGAGAAAATTCCAAGTTGGTTAAAGGATGTTTTTAGATTTTATGTCGAAGGTCAAATTACAGAGGATGATTTGTTAAATGGACTTCAATATTTAATCAACCAAGGAATATTAAAGGTCTAAAACACCTCATTTTTCTTTTTGTTAAAACTAACTATTTTTTAGAAATAATACTGTGAATGTTTTCGTCTATTGCGACTTCAACAATGTCACTAGAATATTCTGCGGTTCTTCTAATGTCTTCTATAATAAATTTTATTATAGTTGAATTTTTTGTGGAATCATTTATGCTTGACATAAAGTTTTTTTCACTTTCAATTACATTTTGAATTTTTTCAGCAATGCTTTCAGCTAATAAATAGTCCTTTTTGAGTAACGCTGTAATTGAATCATCAAATACCTTCAAAGAATCTTCACTAAGCTTTGAAAGTTTTTTCATAATTTTAGGATCAATCGAATCTTCAAGAAACTTGATTCTCTTTGCAATTAATACTGCATGATCTGCAATTCTTTCTATTCTAGAAATTACTGCTCTATACCCAAGACAGTCTGCAGGTTCCTTCAAGCCCATATCAAAAAGAACATCAGCATTTTGTACTGCAATCGAAAGATTTCTAAGAATATAAAGGCTAAAACGGTCTACTTCCGCATCCATATTTGGAATTTCTTCCCCATGAGTCTTATCATTCTCGGCAAGTGCTTCCATTGCCTCATGGTGCATGTTCATGGCCATAAGCTGCATTCGTTTTAGGGCAGTTTCAAAAGAAAGTTCTGGCAAACGTGTCAATATTTGAATCATTATGGATTCTGAGCTAGATTCCACAATCTCTGTTCCAACCATTGAGGTTCTCACCAGATTTCGTATCACTCTAGCGTGTTCAGGTTGGATTCTCATCCCCTTGGATTTTATGATAATCGATTTGTAACCTCCAAGATAAGTCGCAATAATCTTTCTTCGTAATGCTTCTCCAGAATCTTTCTGTGTGGTTGTGATTATGGCTTGTTTTTTTTCTTCATCATCATAATTAAATCCTGGAAAAAGTGTTAAGGAGTTATTTGTATTTTTTACAAACGTAACGCTATCTCCAGCTTTAATTTTCATTTCCTCTACCCAATATTTTGGAAGCGAAACAACAAAAGTAGAACCGCCACTTAGTTGCACTCTCCTTGACTGTCGTGTTTGTTCTATTATTGACAAGTTTATTTTTACTTGATAAAGATAAACTATTACAGTTTGGTAGGTGAACTATATAGAACTATGTCGGTCTCGTAAAATATGGTCAGATCATAGATATCAAATTTTCATTCGATTCTATTTGTGACGCAAAGGAAGATACAATCAGAATCCAAGCGAAAGCCATTGGCTGATAAGATTTTCAAGATTGGTGCAACAATTGCTGGCGTTTATGTTCTTGCAATAATTGTTTTGATGGTCTTTCAGCTTTTCTCAGAATCTTATCCGATCTGGCAAGAGAGTGGTTTTGAGTTCATTGTAAAAACCGATTGGAATGCAGTTGAAGGAAGAGAATCATTTGGTGTTTTGCCATATATTTTTGGAACTTTAGTGACTGCAGCCTTGGCAATGGTAATAGGTGTTCCACTCAGCATTGGCATTGCAATGTTTGTCTCTGACGCTCCAGCCAAAATTGGAAACCCGTTAGGATTTGTTGTAGAGCTTTTAGCTGCTGTCCCAAGTGTGATTTACGGATTATGGGGATTATTTGTTTTCAGAGTTTATTTTAGAGATTGGATTGAAAAACCACTCAATGATGCATTTGGAGACAGCATTTGGCTCTTTTCTGGAACCCCCTTCGGCTTAGATATTATCACCGCAAGTGTTATTCTTGCAATTATGATAATTCCAACAGTATCTGCAGTGTCAAGAGAAGTAATGAAAGCAGTTCCACAGCAACAAAAAGAGGCTGCCTATATGTTGGGTGCAACAAAATGGGAAATGTTCAAGCTTGCAATATTTCCATATTCAAAAACTGGTTTGATTGGTGCATCTATTTTAGGTCTTGGTAGGGCAGTTGGTGAAACAATGGCTGTAACAATGTTAATTGGTAATGCAACAGGCGCTTCTGCAATTCCATCTTCATTGTTTAAACCAAGTCAAACCATGTCTAGCATTATAGCAAATGAGTTTGTTGAAGCTTCACCAGCATCTTTACATCTTCCAGCTCTTATTGGTGTTGGTCTTGTTTTATTACTGATTGCAATTTGCATCAACATTGTAGCTCATTTGTTAGTTACAAGAATGCTAAAAATCAAAGAAGGTGCAATAAACAATTGAGTACTGTTCAACAAAGACGACAACAATACAGAGCACTATTCAAACAGAATGTTGAGCGCAGATTATTAATTGATAAAATTGTAAGAATAATAGTTTTTGCTTGCGTAATAATGGCAATTATTCCATTTGGCAGTATTCTTGTGGAAGTGTTCAAGAATGGTGCAGCAGCTATCAGTATCGAATTTCTTACTCAGATTCCAGGAGCCGCAGGAACAGGAGAAGGTGGAATAGGACCTGCAATTCAAGGCACCTTGATAATCATTGGACTTGCAAGCTTGATTGGTGTTCCAATTGGAGTTTTGTCTGGAATTTTTCTTTCAGAGTATGGAGATAACACACTAGCAAGATCAGTTCGATTTTTCAATGATGTCTTTATGGAGTTTCCATCAATTGTACTTGGAATTTTTGCATTCTTGGTAATTGTTTTGGTTCTTGGTCACTTTTCAGTTTGGGCTGGCGCTTTCGCTCTTTCATTAATCATGTTTCCAATTGTTGCACGAACAACTGAAGAATCACTGAAAATGGTTCCAGTTAGTTATAGAGAAGCTGGAATGGCTTTGGGATTAAAAAAATGGATTGTTACATTGAGAATTGTGGTGTCAGCTGCAAAAAGTGGCATGATTACAGGAATCTTACTATCTATTTCAAGAATTGGTGGAGAAACTGCCCCTCTAATCATGACTATACTTGGCAGCAGTCAATTTTTCAGCAATTTTGATGTCCCAATGGATGCTCTTCCACTAAGAATATGGCGTCTTTCACTCTTGCCTTATGACAGTGCTCAGCTTCAAGGATGGGGGGCGGCGTTAGTTTTGATAATAATTATTCTTGGAATCAACCTAGCTGTAAGATATTTTTTCATGAACAAACGTCGTAAATACAAACTTTTTGGTTATGCAATAAATGGGAGTAGATAATGACTGCAATGACTGAAGGATCAACTATTGACATGACGCCTGTAATAGACTCTGTTTCATCATCTACCATCGTAGAAAAAAAATACAAAATGATTGCAGAAAATGTAACGGTTCTTTATGGAGGAATTCCAGCTGTTAAAAATGTCTCAATGAAATTTCCAGAAAAAACTGTCACTGCACTAATTGGCCCCTCAGGATGTGGCAAAACCACCTTCTTGCGTTGTTTGAATAGAATGCATGACATGACAAAAAACGCCAAAGTTGAAGGAAAGGTGATGATAGACGACATTGATCTTTATTCAAAAGACATTGATCCCATATATCATAGAAGAAAGGTAGGAATGGTTTTCCAAAAGCCAAATCCTTTCCCAACCATGTCCATACATGATAACGTCACATCGGGACTGAGACTAAACGGTGTAAGGGACAAAAAAATATTGGATGAGATAGTTGAAGACTCGCTAAAGATGGCATATTTGTGGGATGAAGTAAAACATGACTTGCACAAACCTGCCTTAGAATTATCAGGGGGGCAGCAGCAACGACTTTGCATTGCAAGGGCTTTGGCCATTCAACCTGAGGTTCTTTTAATGGATGAACCTGCCTCTGCACTAGACCCAATAGCTACTCAAAAAATTGAAGAAACAATCACTGAACTAAAAAAAGATTACACAATAATTATTGTAACACACAACATGCAACAAGCAGTGCGTATATCTGACTATACTGGTTTTCTGTATCTTGGAGAATTAATTGAATTTAGGGAAACGAAGAAACTTTTCACCGACCCAAAAAACGAATTAACTGCAAAATATGTTCAAGGAAGGTTTGGTTAGATGACTCGATTAATTGATCCCTCCTTACACAAACTCTCTTTGATAATGTCAGAAATGGGAGATATGGTAATAGAATCAATTTCACTTGCTGTAGACTCGTACCTTGATGGAACCAACACATCAGAGAAGGTTCTTGAACTATCAGATTCAATTCGTACAAAATACTTTGATGTAGAAGACTTGACATTTGACATGCTTCTAAAATATCAGCCAGTGGCCGATGATTTTAGGTTCATTCGCTCATCAACTGAAATCTCTTACGCATTCTCAAGATTTGGAAGATATGCATATGACATTACACTGGTGCGTGATCTGTTTGGTGATATTTCTGATTGCAAAAATGCATCATTGGTTGAATCATCAAAAAAAGTAAAAAACATGATTAAAGATGCGGTTTTGTCTTTTGCAGAATTAGATGTAAGAAAGGCTGTCAAAATCCGAGAAGATGAAGCTTTCATTGATAAAATCTACAAGGAAAGATTGCCAAAACTAATTGAATCAAACAATACAAAATGTGCCCTAGCAGAAGCCTTGCTTTTGAGATATTTAGAAAGAATAGGGGATCATGCAGTGTTCATGAGTGATGCTGTTAACTACATTGTTACTGGAAAACATAGACCTAGTGAGGAAAGAATTGCATCACACACTAAAGTTAAAAATTAACAATTTTTCTAAATTTGTAGAACTAATAATCATGTTAACTAAATTTTGACCTTGAAGCAAGAAATACCTCTAAATTATAACCATTGATTGGCACTATAATGAAAAATACAAATCTAACAATATTTTTTGCAGAATTAGTAGGCACTTTTGGATTACTAGTTGCAGCAACTGGTTCAGTAGTGTATGATGGTAGAGTTGGCGAAACTTTAGGGACATTTTTTATTGCCGCAATGCATTTTGTTGGATTAGCAATTCTTGTCTATGCGTTTGGAAAATATTCAATGGCCCACTTTAATCCTGCAGT
>Ga0256864_1000805_pt1 | contig 10226 bp, 11 predicted proteins | sample RVTome_11_FD_187336 | JGI IMG/M metagenome (GOLD analysis project Ga0256864, IMG submission 187336) | Soil microbial communities from uranium-contaminated site in the Upper Colorado River Basin, Wyoming, United States - RVT147D111 HiSeq ... | reverse complement strand
TGGGGCAGGTGACCGGCGCGCGCCCCGCTTCCATTAATGACTTGTACTTGGCCCGAGGACGCGGAGAATGTGGCGGCTTCACCGTCCCCGCCATCAACGTCCGCATGCTTGCCTACGACACGGCACGGGCCATTTTCAGGGCGGCGCGGGCGGGCAAGGCAGGGGCTATCATCCTGGAGATCGCCCGATCCGAGATCGCCTATACCGAGCAGCGGCCGGCCGAGTACGTCTCGGTCATGATCGCCGCCGCGCTGCGGGAGGGCTACACTCTGCCGCTCTTCATTCAGGGCGATCATTGCCAGGTGAACCAGAAAAAGTACCAGGCGGATCCGGCCAGCGAGGTCGGCGAAGTGAAGAAGCTCATCGCCGAGGAAGTGGGTGCCGGCTTCTACAACATCGACATAGACACCTCGACGCTGGTTGATCTGTCGCAGCCCTCCCTGGCGGAGCAGCAACGTCTCAATTACGAGCGCGCCGCCGAAATCACCGCATTCATCCGGGAGCACGAGCCGGGGGGTGTGACAGTGTCGGTGGGAGCCGAGATCGGCGAAGTCGGAATGAAAAACAGTACTGTGGAGGAGCTTCACGCCTTCATGCAGGGCTACAACCGGAGCATTGCCCGGCTCGGGGATTACGCCGGCATCAGCAAAATCTCGGTGCAGACGGGCACCTCCCACGGCGGGGTCGTGCTTCCCGACGGCACCATCGCAGACGTCAAGCTCGACCTCCAGGCGCTCGCGGCTCTCTCGCAGGTGGCGCGGGAGAAATACGGCCTGGCAGGGGCGGTGCAGCACGGTGCCAGTACTCTTCCGTCGAACGCCTTCGGCAACTTTCCCCGCATCGAGACCGCCGAGATCCACCTGGCCACCAACTTCCAGAACATCGTCTTCGATCATCCCCGGCTTTCGGCTGAGCTGAAGGAACGCATCCGGAGCTGGCTGGACGAGAACGCAGTGGCGGAGCGAAAGAGCGGAGACACCAACGAGCAGTTCTATTACAAGGCACGCAAGAAGGCGATCGGGCCGTTCAAGCGCGATCTGTGGTCGCTGCCCGAGGATGTGCGAAACGCCATCGCGGCCGATCTGGAGAAGACTTTTACATTCCTGTTCGAGCAGTTGAACGTGAACGGCACGCAAGAGCAGGTAAATCGGTTCATCCAGGCCCCACTGCAGCACCACGCGGCGCTCAAAGCGGTGCTGGTTGCGGCGGCCGACGACCCCGACGCCGGGGAATAGGGGGACGCATGCGTGGCAGGCAGCGCAGTGAAGTGGTGTACGTCGAGCGGGGGGGAGACTCGTCCGCCAAATGGCTCTTCTGGGGCGCGATGCTAGGCGCCGGGCTGGCCTTGCTCTACGCCCCGAGCAGTGGGGAGGAGACCCGCCGGAACCTTCAGCGCAAGCTCTGGAAGCTCCGGGCCATGACCGAGGAGAAGCTGGATGAGATCACCCAGCAGTTCGGCGGCGCCAAGGAGTCGCTGGAAGGTATGATGGAGGATGAGGACGAGGATGCCGAGGAGGGTGAGAGCCGCGGGTTTTACGGTCGCAGCCCCGGCGCGTCCCCCCGGGAAGAGCTCGAGCGCCGTCTGGCCGACGCCCGGGCACGTCGGCGGTCTCCGGCTGACCTCGAGGAACCACTCGCCTGAGCAGCGTCCGATACGGCGGGTGGTATCGTTCGCCCGCCGGCTTTCTCGCCCGCACCCTGCAGGCCGCCGACGAAAACAACATCCCGTTCCTCGCCAGCGCCCTGACCTTCGATGCGCTGCTCGCCGCGGTTCCGTTCATCCTGCTGGTGCTGATCGGCCTGACCCATCTGGTCCAGGCCGTCACCCACGGACCCGCCGTTGACACCGTGGTGCTGTTCCACCGGTTCCTGCCGCCTCACACCCTGCAGCCCGATGGCGATCCGTTCGAGGTCATCGAGAAGCTGCTGACGGGAATCACCCAGAAACGGGGGCAGCTGTCGCTATACGCCGCCCCGGCGTTTCTCTGGTTCAGCACCAGGCTCTTCGCCGGCATCAGAACGTCGCTCAACGACATCTACGATGTCTCGCTCCGCCCGCCTCGCCACCGCTGGTTCATTGCATTGTACCTCCAGGCCAAGCTGCGCGACGCGATCATGGTCATCGGCACCGTGATCCTGTTTTTGACCAACACTCTGCTCACGACCGGCCTGGCGGTGCTCCAGGCCCGTGGGACCGCAACCGTTCCACAGCTCGCCTTCTTCGTGTCTACAGTAGGCCGAATTCTCACCGAGCTACTGGCCTTCGCCTTCTCGGTGTCGCTCTTTTACGTAACCTACCGGTATGCCTCGGTGCGTCGGCTGCCGTGGAGCACGGCGCTGCTCGCAGCAATTTTCACCGCATCGCTGTTCGAGCTCGCCAAGCGGCTCTACGCGCTGTATTTGGCCAATTTCGCCTCGTTCGAGGCCCTGGGTGGCGATGCGAACCTCGGTGCCATTGCCTTGTTTATCCTCTGGGTCTACTACACCGCCATCGTGTTCCTGCTCGGAGCGGTGGTGGCTGAGACCTGGGAGCTCCGGAAAATGCAGGAGCGACAGCGTGCAATCCTTTGCTGATTGCCGGCCGATTCCCTCCCAGGGACGACCGGGTTATATTTGAAATGCCTCAGGTCCGAAGGGCGCCGGCGCGTGAACCGCGTCAGGACCTCGCCGGTAGCAGCGCTAAGCGATGCCCGGTGTCGCTTCGGGGTGCCTGAGGCACTTTTCTTTTCTGCCCCCCGCCGTAACGCCTCCCAGCTATGGGCTATGAGCTAGGGGCTACTCCGCTGGCGAGCGAACCTCCTCGTCCGGGTCGACCAACAGCTTATAGCCCATAGCCCACAGCCCATAGCCTTCATGTCGATCGCCCTCGCCCGCCGATATCGTCCCAAACGTTTCACCGATCTCCTGGTTCAGGACCATGTCGCCGCCGTGCTCCGCGGGGCTGTGGCTCGCGGCCGGGTCGGGCACGGCTATCTGCTCACCGGCCCCCGCGGCGTCGGCAAGACCACGGCGGCTCGCATCCTCGCCATGGCGCTCAACTGCCAGCAGCGCGATTCGTCCGGCGATCCATGCGGGGAGTGCGAGAACTGCCTGCGGATCTGGAACGGATCGGCCAACCTGGACGTCGTCGAGATCGATGCCGCCAGCAATCGCGGGGTAGACGACGCCCGGGATCTGCGCGAGCGCGCCATGTATGCCGCCTCGCAGCAGGGGCATCACAAGGTCTACATCATAGACGAAGCCCACATGCTGACGCGGGAGGCCTGGAACGCGCTACTCAAGATTCTGGAGGAGCCGCCACCGGCCGTGGTCTTCGTATTCGCCACCACCGAGCCCCAGAAGATCGCTGCCGCGGCAGCGCCGGTCATGTCGCGCTTGCAGCGGTTCGACTTCCGCAGGATTGGCCCGACGGCCATTCGAGACCGGCTCCGCCAGGTTCTCGAGGCCGAGCAGATCGCGGCCGACGACGACGCACTCACCCTCATCGCCCGCCATGCCGATGGCGGCATGCGGGATGCGCTTTCGGTACTCGACCAGTGCCTCAGCTTTGGCGAGGGGGCGATCACTGCGGGCCGGGTGCGGGAGGTGCTTGGGCTGGTGGACGACGAGTTGTACACCGAGGTGCTTCGGCTGGTGGTCGAGCGGCGGCCTGAGGCAGTCTTTCCGTTGGTTGATCGTCTGATGGATGCCGGGGTGGATCTGGCGGAGTTCATGGGTGGGGCGGCAGAGGTGCTTAGGGGATTGCTGATGCTCCAGGTCGGCGCCCGGCCCGAAGGGGTTACGGAAGCGCTGCGTGCCACGCTGGGGAGTTACCAGGGACAGCTGGAATCCGGTGACGTGCTTCGCATGCTCCGGCTTCTGGCCGAGAACGAAACCGGGATCCGACGCAGCATCAACCCGCGTCTCATGGTCGAGACTCTGCTGCTGCGTTGGGCCATGCTGGATCGCATTGTGGATCTGGAGCAGGTGCTTGGTCAGCGGGGCGGCGGGGCGGCGGGGCAGGGGACGGTAAGCCGTGACATCGGCGGGAGCACACCCGGACCAAGTCTCCCTTCAGAACAAACTGCCTCACTACCCCGCGGCCCCGCGGCCCCACCGTCGCACGGCCCCGCGGCCCCGCCGTCCCTCGAGTCCGTTCGTGCCGCCTGGCCGGCGGTAGTCGCCGCGATGAGAGCCCAGAGCCGTTTTCTGGGCGAGGCATTGGCGGCGGGTGAGCCGGCTGCATTCGATCTCCCCTGGCTGACCGTCTCCCTGGCGGACCCTAATCCGCTCTTCGCCGACCGGCTGCAGGAAGAGGCCGCCAAGGTCGAGGAGGTCCTGGGCCGGAGTCTCGGCCAACCGGTGCGCTTGCGGGTAACCTCCGCCGTGCCGGGCGAAACGGCTTCTGCCACCAAGACTCGGAGGATCTCGGAATCCAGCCTCAAAGCCGAGCGCCTGCGAGAGTTCCGCGCCAAAGACCCGGCCCTCGACACAGCGGCGGATGCGTTAGATTTAGAGATAGTAGACTAAAGTCGGGAGTCAGGAGTCGGGGGTCAGGGAGTTCATGGTTAACCAGACCTCCCGACTCCAAGCTCCCGACTCCCGACTCTGTACCCCGTTGCGGCGCTCTCACACTCTTCCTAGCTTCCCGACCATGGCAGGACTACGCGATAGCATGGCAGATCTCCAGCAGCTCTTTCAGCTCGGCCAGCAGGTTCAAGGCCGGCTGCAGCAATTGCAGACGGAGCTGGCCACCCGGACCATCGAGACCTCTGCCGGCGGCGGCATGGTGAAGGTGACCGCCGATGGCCGCGGTACGGTGCGTGCAGTCTCGATCGATCCGGCTGTATTCCAGGACCACGATGCCGAGTTTCTGAGCGACCTGGTGCTCACGGCAGTGGCCGAGGCTCAGCGGCGCGCCGCCGAAATGCTCCAAACGGAGATGCGGAAAGTGCCGCCGCTGCCGTTTACTTCGCCTTTCTGACACCGGTGAGTGCGATCGAGGAGCTGATCACCGAACTCGCCAAGCTCCCGGGAATTGGCCGGAAGACGGCCCAGCGGCTCACTTTCCATCTGCTCCAGCAACCTCCCGAACAGATCGAACGGCTCGCCTCCGTTCTGGCCTCGGTCAGCGAGCGCGTCCGACCCTGTGGGGAGTGCGGCAACCTCACCGAGGAGCAGCCCTGTAGCATCTGCCGTGACCCCCGGCGTGACCCGGGCCTGGTCTGCGTCGTGGAGGAGCCGTCCACGGTCGGAGTGGTCGACCGCTCCACCGATTTCCGGGGTCGGTACCACGTGCTAGGCGGCCGGCTCTCGCCACTGGACGGCGTGGGTCCCGAGGCCCTCCGGCTCGACCGCCTGGTTCAGCGGGTCAAGGATGGGGGTGTCCGGGAGGTCATCCTGGCCACCAACCCCTCGATGGAGGGTGAGGTTACGGCCACCTACATTCAGCAGCTTCTCGTCGGCATGGACGTCCGAGTCACCCGGTTGGCGCGGGGCCTCCCTATGGGTGGAGACCTCGAGTACGTGGACGGGGTCACGCTGGCGCATGCCCTCGTAGCTCGGCAGGACGTGAGCTGATGCGCTCCCGCGCGTGGATCTTTGCCGGTGGTATCATGACGGGCGCGGCCGCCGGCTGGCTCCTGGCCCAGCGCCGGCTCACTTACCACCGTCGCGACCTGTTCAGCCCCCGACCCCTTCGGCGACTCGCCGCGCTCGGCTTCCTGGCCGGCCAGGATGGGGTGGACACGGTGCGGCTCCTGCGAGACTATCTCGCCTGGGAGCGGCAGCCCATGCTCAGGCGGCGCGCTGAGGCGATCGTGCGTCGAATGGAAGCCACCCTCGTATGAGGCAGGCCCGATGAGCGGTGCCTCGAGCTGGTCATTCCGGGAGGACGATTCCCGGCGTATCCAGACAATCCTGAGCGGCTTTCTGGGAGAGTCCAATTCCCGGACGGCCCTCATCGTGGATCGCACCGGACAGCTCGTGACGACGGTGGGTGAGTCGCCCGCGTTCGATCCCACGGCGTTCGCTTCCCTCACCGCGGCGGATTTCAGCGCGAACGACCAGCTCGCCCGCATGCTGGGCGAATCCGAGTTCGGCGCCCTCTTTCATCAAGGCGAACGGGAGTCGATGTACCTCGCCGATATCGCGCGGCGGGTCATCCTGGTGGTGTTGTTCGACAACCGGACCACATTGGGGCTGGTAAAGCTGCGGGTAAAGACGGCGGTTACGCAGTTGACGCAGGTGTTTACGGAGATGTTCAACCGCGACGGGACCAGTGCGCCGGGGGTCCAGTCCGAGTTTCTGGGCGAGGCAGAAGACGAGATCGACAAACTTTTCGGGGCCTGAGGAACGCCACCATGTCGATGATCAACTACGCCTCGCGAGAGATCAACTGCAAGCTGGTCTACTACGGCCCCGGACTGGGCGGGAAGACCACCAATCTCGAGCACGTCTACAACAAGGTTGCGCCGGGCTCACGCGGGAAGATGATCTCGCTGGCCACCGAGACTGAACGCACGCTCTTCTTCGACTTCCTTCCGGTGGACCTCGGCACTATCCGCGGCTTCAAGGTCAAGTTCCACCTTTACACCGTGCCTGGGCAGGTCTATTACAACGCCTCACGGAAGCTGATCCTCAAGGGGGTCGATGGCGTCGTTTTCGTGGCCGACAGCCAGATCGAGCGGATGGACGCCAACCTCGAGGCCATGCAGAATCTCTACGAGAACATGACCCAGCACGGGTATGATGTCACCAAGATTCCGTTCGCCATCCAGTACAACAAGCGAGACCTACCCAACGCCTCGCCGATCCCGGAGCTCCAGGCTGCGCTGAACCCCGGCTGGCCGGTGACCGATCCGACCAAGCACCGGGCCACCCCCGATCCCTACCACGAATCCCAGTTCCTGGTCAATCAGGAGGACGGGCAGTGGGTCGAGCGGGCCCCCTACTTCGAGGCGGTGGCTCTTACCGGCGAGGGCGTCTTCGATACTCTGAAGGCCATCAGCAAGAACGTGGTCAAGACGCTGGGTTAGCCGGCCGCCATGTGGACCCTCCCGAACGTTATCACCCTGGTTCGAATCTGCTTCACGCCGGTCATCGCGCTCCTGCCGTTCATCGAGGGCTACTGGCCCAAGCTGATTGCGTTCGTCATCTTCACCGCGGCCGCGGTGAGCGATATTTACGATGGCCATCTGGCCCGCAGCCGTAACGAGGTCACTGATCTCGGCAAGATGCTCGATCCAATCGCCGACAAGCTGCTCCTCTTCGCAACCCTCATCCCCATCTACTGGATCTCCCGGCAGCGCCACGATCTGTACGACATTCCGATCTGGGGAAGCATCCCCCTGTGGGTTTGCCTGCTGCTCATCGGCCGGGAGCTGGCCATGACCGGATTTCGCTGGTGGGCCATCCGCCGCGGTGTGGTCATTCCCGCCGCGGGCGCGGGGAAACTCAAGACGACGATCCAGAACATCTTTGTCGGCGCGGTGATCCTGTGGTTCGCCTTCCGTGACGCTCGCAAGCCGATGGGCTGGGAACACAACCGCTACGCGCAGTACTGGAACGAATTCCATGGTGGGTTCGTAGCGGTTACGCTCGCCTGCGCGGCCCTGCTCACCGTCTACTCATTCGTTCTCTACATCTATCGGAATCGCGCCCTCTTCTCCGATCGGGCACAGTAGAAAGGGACTATTGGCTATGGGCTATGGGCTATTGGCCATTGGCTGTTCCGTCCCCTCCATTGATCCCGTCCTGACAGCTAAAAGTCCACCGGCCATTAGCGAATAGCCCACAGCTCATAGCCTATAGCCCATAGCCCCCTGCATGGACATCGAGCTCATAACAATCGGCACCGAATTGCTTCTTGGTCTCACCCTCGACACCAACGGAGCCGAGATCGCGCGGACCCTTGCGGCGCACGGCGTTCGCGTGACACGCCGGACCTCGGTCGCCGATCGCGGGGAGGAGATCCGCCAAGCAGTGTCGGACGCCCTAACCCGCACCGGCGTTGTGCTCACCACCGGTGGCCTCGGTCCAACTCGAGACGATGTCACGAAGAAGGTCGTTGCTGACCTGTTCGAGGTGCCACTCGAGTTCGACGAAGGTGTATGGGCCAGCCTGATCGAGCGATTTGCCCGCCTGGAGAGAAAACCGGCCGCGAGCAACCGCAGCCAAGCCGAGGTGCCCCGCGGGGCCACGGTGTTGTGCAATCGGTGGGGCACCGCTCCCGGCCTGTGGCTGGAGGGAGCACCGGGCCTGGCCATCCTGTTGCCGGGAGTACCTCTGGAGATGCGAAGGCTGCTGGAGCATGAGGTGTTGCCCAGGCTTGGGGCCAGAGGAGCCCCCGGAGTGATCCGGTCGCTCCTGGTGCGCACCTGGGGCATCCCCGAGTCGTCGCTGGCCGAGCGGATCGGCGAGATCGAGCGCGAGATCGCGCCGCTCACGCTGGCCTACCTTCCAGGGCTCGACGGAGTCGACCTTCGGCTGAGCGCCTGGGATCTGGCAGCCGAGGAGGCCGACCGGCAACTGCGGGCAGCGGCTGACCTGCTGCGCGGGCGGGCCGGGAGCAATGTCTACGGTGAAGGCGACTGCGACCTGGCCGCGCTCGTGCTTCAGAAAGCGCGTACGCGCGGAATCAGGCTGGCTGTAGCGGAGTCGTGCACCGGCGGGATGCTGGGTGCTCGCCTCACCGAGATTCCGGGAAGCTCCGACGTCTTCGTGGGCGGCGTCATCGCCTACGACAACGCCCTCAAAGTGCAGGCACTGGGGGTACCAGAGCCCCTCCTTTCGGAGCACGGTGCCGTCAGCGAGCCGGTGGCCCGTGCCATGGCAGAAGGAGCTGCCCGGCGGTTCGGTGTCGCCGCCGCGCTATCGGTTACGGGCGTGGCCGGTCCCGGAGGCGGCAGTCCCGAGAAGCCCGTGGGAAGCGTCTGGATCGGGTGCGCGCTGGGTGGCGCCGTCGAGGTCCGGCGCACCATGTTTGCTGGAACCCGGCACGAGATCCGTGCCCGGGCGACGCAGGCGGCGTTGTTCCTGCTCTATCGCCGACTCTCGGCCACAGCGGACGTCTCTCCGCAGTAAACCCCTCGCGGTCACCTGGTTTGCTTGTGGTTGTCAGCTGCCGATTATCTTTCTGTGGTCCTGGAGAGTGAGTTTCAAGTGACCGAGAAAACCGACTCTAGAAGCGATCTCGAGACCGAGTCTCCTCCCGACGACAGTGCTGACGCCCGGGAGGCCGAGGCGGACGACATCGCCTCCACCGATATGAGCGCCGAGCCGTCGTCCCGAACCGAGGGCACCCAGCCGACGTTCCGGGGTGGCCCTGGTGCCCAGCTGGAGAACGAAGTGGCGGAGCTGAGGGACCGGCACCTCCGTCTCGCAGCCGAATTCGACAATTACCGCAAACGCATCGCCAGGGAGCGGGCCGATCTCACCGACCGGGCTCAAGCCAGCTTCGTGGCCAAGCTCCTCGACGTGCTCGACGACATGGATCGCCTTGTGGCAAGCGACCCGGCAACTCCGCTACCTGTCCTGCGCGAGGGCCTCAGTGCGGTGGACCGAAAGCTCTGGAAAGATCTGGAAGAGGCGGGAGTGGAGCGGATCGACCCGGTTGGGTCTGCATTCGATCCCAGCCAGCATGAAGCAGTGTCGACGGTGCCGGCTCCTGACCCGTCCCGGCACCACACCGTGAGCGCCACATTCCAGCCGGGCTACCGCTTCAAGGGAGTACTGGTGCGTCCGGCCCGGGTGCAGGTCTACTCCGACCAAGGCCAACGGTAAGGTGGCTGCCAAGGACTTCTACCAAGTCCTCGGCGTTCCGGACTCGGCCAGCCAGGACGAGATCAAGAAGGCATACCGGAAGTTGGCAAAGCAGTATCACCCGGACGCCAACCCGAACAACGCCAGTGCCGCCGAGCGCTTCAAGGAGGTATCCGAGGCGCACAGCACCCTCTCCGACCCCGAAAAGCGGAAGCAGTACGATCAGATGCGCCGCTACGGCGCCTTCGACGGCGCATCCCGTCGACCCGCCGGAGCCGGGGCCGGCCGGGGTGGTGTGGGCGCCGAGGATTTCGGGGCCCAGGGATACGACTTCGGGGATCTCGGCGGGCTGGGGGACATTTTCTCGTCGATCTTCGGGCGCGGCCGGCGGGAGGAGCCCGAGGGCGGGGAAACGCTCGAGGCAGTCGTGGAAGTGCCGTTTCGGGTCGCCATGCTGGGCGGAAAGATTCCGGTTACGCTGCCGG
>Ga0256864_1000804_pt1 | contig 10228 bp, 5 predicted proteins | sample RVTome_11_FD_187336 | JGI IMG/M metagenome (GOLD analysis project Ga0256864, IMG submission 187336) | Soil microbial communities from uranium-contaminated site in the Upper Colorado River Basin, Wyoming, United States - RVT147D111 HiSeq ... | reverse complement strand
CTGGTCGAGCTGGTCCGCGCGCCCGAGCTTCTCGAGAGGCGGGGATGGCTGAGCGCGTCGCTGCCGATGATGGGATCGTTCCTGGTCGCCCTGGCGCTCAACCAGTCGGACCTCTACTTCCTCGAGATCCTCGGCGACGAGGCCGAGGTCGGGCACTACGCGGCGGCGGCGACCGCGGCGCACCTGCTGCTGCTCGTGCAGACGACCGTCGTCGGCCTGGTCGCGCCGATCGCCCGGCCGGCGATCGAGGGCGGCGCGGAGTCGTCGGCCTCGACCTACCGGCACGCCCTGAAGCTGATGCTCGCCGCCCTGGTCCCGGTCGCCCTGCTGCTCGCCGGGGCGGCCGGCCCGATCCTCGGGCTGTTCGGGCCGAGCTACCGGGACGCCCACGCCGTGCTCGAGCTGCTGGTGCTCGGCGGTTTCGCCTGGGCCGGCGCGGCGCTCGCGAGCCTCTGGCTGCAGTACCGGGGCCGGGCCGACGTGGTGCTCGCGGTCGCGCTGGCGACGCTGGTCGCCGACTCGGCGCTCAACCTGCTCCTGATCCCGCGCTACGGCATGACCGGCGCCGCCGCCGGGACGGCGGCGACCCTTTTCGCCGCCGCGGCGGCGGTGATCGTGTTCGAGCGGCGGCGCTGAACCCGAGCGTCAGCGAGAGGTGGGCGTGCGGGATCCGACCGTGCGCCCGCGGTGCTCGAGCCCGCCCAGACCCCGGTTCGGAGACGGCGGCTGACGGTTCGGCGGAGGCGGCCGTGACCTCGGGGGAGGGCTGATCCGGGCGACGCCACCCGCGGGATCAATCTGCAGCTCCTTCATCTGCGACAGGTCGATCACCAGGCCGCCGTCGCAGGTCGAGTGGCCCGCATAGCTGTGACCGCCGCCGCGCACAGCAGTCACGAGATCTTCGGCACGCGCAAACTGGACTGCCGTGGCGACGGCCTTCGCGTCAGCAGGGCGGGCAATGAGTCCGGGGTGTCGATCGAACCGGGCGTTGAAGATGCGGCGCGCTCGCTCGTACGTCGCATCCTCGGACTGAATGACCGCACCACGAAACGCCGCTCGGAAATCCCGGAGAGACGCTTCAGTCAAGTCGTCCATCGTCCGGCGAGTTTCGCCGGCATTGTCTGGACGCCTACACCCGATCAACGGTCCAAGTGACACGGCGGCGCCGGCAACAGCCGCACTCCGAACGAAATCCCTGCGAGTGATGATTCTCGTCATGTCACGCTCCGGTCTCGACTGGCCGTGGCGAGTGGATCTCGAGAAAGACCTTCCACTCTCCCTGCTCGTTCTTGCGCCACAGGGTCACGTATCTGCCGGGCATGGTTGCACGGCCCTCGCGGTCGATCCATTCGTATGTTCCAACGATATATCCGAGATCACCTGACTCGGAGGCGACGATTTCGATGGGCGTCGTCCTGGGGGCCAGGCCGAGCTCCTGTCGATTACGACGCACGTATTCCCGAACCGCATCGATTCCCCGTACGGCAGGCTCCGACACGGGATAGATCACGATGTCGTCGGTCCAGAAGGAGAAGATTCGCTCGACGTCGCCTTCGGCGATCGCCTGTGCCACTGCTTCACGCGTTTCGCGCAGGGTCTGGCCGTGGTCCTCGTGGCTGATCCCGCCGATCCCGTTCAAGGCGAACTCGATCGACGCCGAGGAGGAGTGCTGCGCCAAGCGGGAGACCGGCGGGCCACCGGCGTGCGAGGACCGACGGCCGGCGGGGGCTCCGCGTCGGGTGGCGGAGTCCAGAGCGCCCGCCGCCATCACGACGGCGTAGGCTTCCGGGTGGAGGTAGCTGCCCTGTTGGTCGGGGGGCTTGTCCCGCTCCACCTCGATGCGGCGCAGCTCGGCGTAGGGGTCCTTCCGGACGCCGGTCACCTGCCAGGAGACCTTCATCCCGGGCCGGCCGCCGGCGATGCGGAAGCGGTTGTCTCGGGCTTCCTCCGCGACGTAGAGCGGGGCGAACACGCCGATCGGTGTGAGGTGATAGCGGACCTCGCGGTTGAGGGCCTCGAAGTAGCTCGGCAGCTCGACCCAGGCGGCGCCGTCGGCGTCGAGGACCGCGTTGCCGTTGTAGATGTTCATCATATCGGGGGACTCGACGAAGCTGTGGGCGAGCAGGCGGTTGCGGGGGTCGAGCGGGTGGTCGATGAGGAACGAGCCACCGCCCTTGGTGAGGGTGCCGCTCACCGAGACGTTGCCCGTGAAGTTGCCCGCCAGCGCTCCAGCGGAGGACACCCGAATGCCGTCGCGGCCCGCCGACTGGATCTGGATGCCGTCGAAGCCGGCGTCGTTCACCTGGACTCCGTTGAGCCCGGCGGAATCCACCTGGAATCCGTTTTGGTTTGCGAAGGCCACTTGGACACCCGAGGTGCCCGCGTCGATCACCAACAAGCCGGCATCGCCGGAGTTGGCCACCCGAACGCCGGCCGCTCCGGGGTTCTGCAAGTCAAGGGCGTTGATCTGGGGGCTGAACACCGACAAGCCGTTGAAAGTATCGTACACCTCGATCCCTTCCTGCGTTCCCAAGCGAATCATCCCTCCCGCCGGTGGTGGGAAAACCGAGATCTTACCCATCACCTCGAGGTCCTGGTTGACCTGGCAAACGCCGAGCAGCGCGGCGAGGCGGCGCCGGGGCTCGAGGCGGGTGAAGGGACCGGAGCCCGCCCCGCGAACGCGGACCTCGAGCCAGGAGTCGCGGGCCTCCGTGACGGCGGCGCCGAAGTCGAGCTGGACGAGGAAGCGCCCCTCGCGCACCGGGACGTCCAGGCGCGTGACGGCGCCGAGCAGCGTGCCGCCCTGCGGCGCGTCATAGAGCTCGAAGTCGAAGTCGTAGCGACCGGCGGCCGGGACGCCCTCCTCGTCGAGACTGCCCGAGTACGGGAAGGAGGTGCCGGCCGTCTGCTCCCGCAGCCCGAGAGTCTGGGCGCGGGCGGCTCCCGCGGACACGAGGGCGACGAGGAGCAGGACGGGAAGGGCCGGTCGGCGGCGATCGGTCATGGCGTTCTCCTTGCGGTGGTTCCGGGTCGATGGAGCCTGTCGGGTCGTCAGGGAACGGTGGCCGACCAGGCACCGGTGTCCCCGGTCTCGAAGCCGTCGCTGAAGATCGTGGGCCCGCACAGGCAGGCCGGGCAGCCGCCGGGGCCGGTGGCGGTGAGGGTGAAACCGCCGCCGCGGGCGACGGCGCGGGCGCAGGGGCGCGCCCTCTCGTCATGCAGCTCGAAGCGCTGCCCGGCCGCCGCGGAGCGCTCGGACCTGGCGACGGGTCCCAGCAGAACGACCCCGGCGACGGCGAGGAGGCGGAGCGACGGCAGGTCTCGGAAGGGTCGCGGCACGATGCGGTGCTCCTCGGTTCGTGCCGATCACCACAGCACACCCCGCGCGTCCGAGACCTCAGGATCGGATCAGGAGAGGATCAGGGGCGCTCCTCGGCGGGCAGCTCGTAGGCGAGGAGGTAGCGGTCGTCGGCGACGAAGTAGAGCGAGTCGCCGACCACCTCGAGGAAGGAGACTGGCCGGGTGGTCTCCAGCCGCCAGCGCTCGGCCCCGCTCTCGCGATCGACCGCGTAGAGACGGCGATCGTGGCTGCCGAAGAGGATCGAGCTCCCGGAGCGGGCGATCTCGGTGAGCGCCCGGTTGCCGGTCTGGAAGCGCCACAGCTCCTCGCCGGTGGCCGCCCGCAACGCGTAGACCCGGTAGTCGCCGCTCGCCACGACCACGGTGTCGCCGACCAGCAGCGGGCGGTACCAGATGTCGCGGCCACCGGTCGTGAAGGTCCACACCCGGGCGCCGGTGCCGACGTCGAGGGCGAGGACGTCGCCGGCGTAGGAGCCGTAGACGGCGAGGTTCCCGTAGCGGACGCCGTCGGAGACCACGCACTCCCCGGCGTGGCTCTTCCACAGCAGGCCACCGTCGAAACGGTCGAAGGCCCACACGTGCTCGTCGCAGCTCCCGATCAGGACGCGGTCGGGCAGCACCAGCGCCGAGGCGTTGACGAAGTGGCCGGTGCCGGCCTGCCAGAGCTCACGCCCGCTCGCCAGCTCGAGGGCATGGAGGCGCCCCTTGTCGTCCCCCAGGTAGACCACGCCGCCGGCCGCCACCGCGCCCGACGTGGTGCCCGCCTCGAGGTCGTGGCGCCAGAGCCGGCGGCCGTCCCGCGCGTCGAGCGCCACCGCGTCGCCCTCGGTGGTGCCGAAGACCACCCGTCCCTCCGCGACCAGCGGCTTGGCCTCGACGCCGGCGCCGGTGGCGAAGCGCCAGAGCCGGCGGCCGGTGGCCGGCTCGAAGGCGACGACGCCGGTCGCCGTCCCCAGCAGGAGCCGGCCCTCGCCGGCCGCGAGGCGCTTCGGCTGCTCGACCTCGGCGCGCCAGAGCAGGCGCGGGGCGCCCCGCTGCGCCGCCGTCAGCCGCGGGCGGCCGGGGTCCGGCCAGTCGGTTTCGGCCTGCGGCGCGGCGGGCCGGTCGAGGGGCAGGGAACGGACCACGCCGTCGAGGCCGGAGAAGACGACCCGGCCCTCCACCACCAGCGGCTGCGTCACGACCCAGCCGCCGGTGGCGTACCGCCACAGCTCGGTTCCGGAGACGGCGTCGACGGCGTAGAGGGCGTGGTCGAGGCTGCCGACGAGCAGGGTGCCGTCGGCCCACCCGGGCGTGGCCCCGACGGCGTCACGGGCGGCGAAGGTCCACAGCGCCTCGCCGTCGGCGGCGTCGAGGGCGACCAGGCGGCCGTCGCCCGTGCCCTGGTAGATGACGCCATCGTGCGCCAGCGGCGCGACGCCGAGCCGGGAGTGAAGGTGCCGCCTCCAGCGCTCGCCGCCGTCGACGGACAGCCGGTACAGGAAGCCGCCGTCGGTGGCGACGAAGAGATCGCCCCCGGCGGCGGCGACGCCGGCGACCGGGGAGCCGAGGTCGACGCGGGCGCGGGCCGTGCCGGTGGCGAGGTCGACGAGCAGCAGCTCGCCCGCGTCGCTGCCGGCGGCCAGCACGCCCTCGGCGACCGCCGCCGCGGTCCGGTTCTCTCCGGTGGTCGGCACCCGCCAGAGGACCGAGCCGTCGCCGGGGTCCAAGGCGTAGAGGTTGCGGTCGTAGCTGCCGGCGACGACGGCGCCGTTGCCGTGGCGGACCAGAGTCGGCGGCGAGATCACCGGCAGCCGCTGGCGCCACAGCTCCCTCCCGTCGTCGAGGGCGGCCGCGCGCAGATAGCCGGCGGTGGCGAGGAAGACCCGGCCCTCCCACACGCTCACGTCGTCGCGCAGCGCCCCTCCGGCGTCGAGCCGCCACCGTTCGGCTCCCGACGCGCGGTCGAGCGCGTAGAGGTTGCCGTCGTCGGAGCCCACCAGGATGAGGTCGCCGGCCGCCCGGGGGCTCGACCAGACCTCGCCATCGGTGCGGAAGCGCCATCCCTCGGAGGCTCCCTCGGAAGGCGTCGCGGCCTCCTCGTTCGCGGCGCCGCCGGCGGACGCGACCCCCTCGACCGCCCGGCGCCCCCGCGCCAGCTCCAGGGTCACCCGCCGGGCGAGCCGCCTCTCGGCGCCCAGCCGGTCGCGGATGTCGTCCTCGAACACGCGCGCCCACAGGTGACGGTCGCTCGCACTGCCGATGAGCTGGATGCTCAGGCGCGCCCTGCCGTCGTCGCCGAAGGCCAGCGTGCCCTCGAGGAAGGCGTCGGTGCCGAGCTCGCGCGGGATCCACCCGGCAAAGGTCCCCCGCGCCAGCAGCTCGGCGACGGAGGTCCGCGACGGCACCTCGTACCGCCCCACGGCGGCGAGCTGGGTGGTCAGGCTGTCGGTGAGGGCGGCCGCGAAGTCCGCGTGGGCCGGCGCGTCCGAGACCGCCTCGAGCGGCAGGACCGCGATCGAGGTCGGCCAGGCGGTCGTTCCGGCCCGGTGGAGCGACGCCCGGAGCGCGAGGCCGCCCGTCAACCCCAGGGCCGCCAGGAGCCCGGCCGCCCACGCGCGGCGCAGGCCGAAGCGCCGCGCCGGCCCGGCGGCGGTCGCCGGCATCGGCTCCACCGGGGCGACCAGCCCGTACCCCCTCCGCGCCACGGTGCGGATGTAGAGCGGCCGCCGTGCGTCGTCGCCGAGCGCCCGGCGCAGCTCCCAGATCGCGTTGTTGAGGACCTCCTCGGCGACGAAGGTCTCCGGCCAGACGGCGTCGAGGATCTCCTCGCGCAGCCGGACCTCCCCCGGCCGCGACGCCAGGAAGGCGAGCACCTCCATGACCTTGGGCTCGAGGGTCCGGCTCTCCCCGTTCCTCTCGATGCGGTTCTCGCGCGGCCGGACCGACCAGTCGCCCAGGCGAAACGGGGTGTCGACGGTCGACATGGTGGCGCCGGCAGTATACGGCGGCGGCGGCGGCCGCCCCACGGCGGTCCGCCGGTCCCCTCGGTGACCGCCCTGACGCCAGCCTGATCCGATCCAGATTCTCGCCCGATGACTTCCCCGGGGCGGCCACCGGCACCCGGATGGTCGCGAACGGAGAACGCTGCTTCATCTACGACGTCCGCTATCTGTCGGGTGGCCCCTTCGCCGGCGATACTCGCTTCCAGCGTTTCGTCGACAGTCCGCTCGGCCGGTGCGGGAGACCCGCCCACGGCGAGCTTCACGATCAGCGCCGAGGACGGCACGATCTTCGGCATCGTGGGGATCCAGACCGACCAGCCGGCGTCCGAGTTCGGCATCGGTGACCTCGTGAGCGCCCTCCCCGGCGGTATCGGCCCGAGCTTCGGGTCGGCCCTGGTCGTGATCGCGGCTTCCGCCGGCCATGGATTGCGCCACGTGACCTATTCGGCCGAGGGTCGGTACTCGATCGGAATGCCGGCGAGCTGCCAGACTCCGGCGCCGTGAGATGCCGGCTGCTTTCCGCTCTCCCGGCGACCGAGCCCGTTGAACGAGGCCGCCTCGAGCGCCTGGTTGCCCTCGATGAGCGTCTGGATCACCCGGGTGGTCCCGTCGGTCGCGGAGCGGAAGATGCCCCCTCCCTCCCCTCCGGCGGTGTTTCCTGCGATCACGCCGTCGATGACATCGAGCACCATGTCCGCGCCGGAGCCGTGGGTCCCGATCCCGCCGCCGTCGTCCACCGCGGTGTTGCCGAGGATCTCGCAGCGCTCGACGACGATCCGGCGATTCGAGCTCCCGCCCTCGCCGACACCGCTTCTGGTGTCGCTCGCGGCGTTGCCGACGATCCGGCAGTCGCGGAGGGTGTTGACCGCGGCGTTGGAGCGCACGCCGGCACCGGAGCCGGCGCTCGCGGAGCCCGCCGCCACGCCGTCGCGCACTTCGAGTCCCTCGCTCGCAGCCGAGCCCTGCGCCGGGAGGCGCAGGACGAACGCCCGTAAGTCGGGGCTTTACGGTGTGGTCTTGGACCACTCCGTAGTGTCGCCGCTCTCGAACCCGTCGGTGAAGACGATGTTGCCGAGGTCGAGGTCGGTGGCGGCGTTGTCGCCGGGGTCCGGATCGGTCACGCCGGCCGGCTCGGTGATCGTCGCCGTGTTGGACAGCAGCCCGAAGCTGACGTCGGGATCGACCGTGCAGGTGGCGGTGTAGGTCGCGGAGCTGCCGGCGAAGAGATCGACGCTGTCGGCGATGTCGCCGGCGACCGGTCCGGCCGTGCACAGGGCGCCTCCGGCCGGCATACAGGTCCACTCGCAGCCGATCAGCTCGGGCGGGAAGGGGTCGTCGACGGTGGCGGCGAGGGCGTCGCTCGGCCCCGGGTTGGAGGCGACGATCGTGTAGGTCAGGACGTCGCCGGGCAGCGCCACCGTCACGCCGTCGTCCTTGGTGATCGCGAGGTCCGCTTCCGGAGCCATGGTGTCGACGTCGGTGGCCGAGTCGTTGCCCGCGACGGGGTCGGCGACCCCGGCCGCCGCCGCCACCGTTGCGGTGTTGGTCACCGTGCCGGTGGCACCGGGGTCGACGTCGCAGACCGCGGTGTAGGTCGCCGTGCCGCCGAACGGGAGGTGGACGGTGTCGGCGACGTCGCCGGCGATCGGGCCCGCGGAGCAGGTGGCGCCGCCGCTGCCGGCGCAGGTCCAGGTACAGGTCAGCAGCGACGAGAAGACGTCGGCGACGGTCGTCCCCGGGGCGTCGCTCGGTCCCAACAGGTTGCCGGCGACGATCGTGTAGGTGGTGGTCTCGCCGGGCACGGCGGTGGCCTGGCCGTCGTCCTTGGCGATCGCGAGGTCGGCCTGCGGGGCGAGCGCATCGACGTCGGTGGCGCCGTCGTTGGTCGCCGAGGGATCGGTGATGCCGGCGGGAGGCGACACCGCCGCGCTGTTGACCAGGGCTCCGGTCGCGGCGGGATCGATCGCGCACGCGGCGATGAAGGTGGCGGTGGCGCCGACCGGCAGGTCCACCGATTCGACGATGCTCCCCGATCCCGCCGCGGTGCATGCGGCTCCGCCGGTCGTCACGCAGGTCCAGTCGCAGCTCAGGACCGCCGGGAAGGGGTCGGTCACGGTCGCTCCGGTGACGTCGATCGGGCCGAAGTTGGTGGCGGTGACGATGTAGGTCACCGCCGACCCGGGGACCGCGGTGGTCTGTTTGTCGGTCTTGGTGATCCCGAGGTCGGCCTGGGGCGTGATCAGGTCGACGTCGGTGGCGCTGTTGTTGCCCGGGTTGGCGTCCTCGCCACCGGCGATCGTCGCGGTGTTGACGAGCGTCCCGGTCGCCCCGGGGTCGAGGTCGCAGGTGGCGATGTAGGCGGCCAGCGCGCCGACCGGGAGATCCACCGTGTCGGCGATGTCGCCGGCGACCGGGCCCGGCGTGCAGGTCGCGCCGCCGCCGGCGGTGCAGGTCCAGGTGCAGGTCAGCTCCGCCGGGAAGGCGTCGGTCACGGTCGCCCCGAGGACCTCGAACGGACCGAGGTTGGCCGCGGCGATGAGGTAGGTCAGCGGCGCTCCGGGCACCGCGGTCGTCTGCTCGTCGGTCTTGGTGATGGCCAGGTCCGAGGGCAGGGTGAAGACGTACGCCGAGCCCGAGTTGCCGCCCGCGTCGTCGTCCTGGTCGGCGCCGACCACCAGGGTGTCGCCGCTCACCGACACCGAGATCCCGAAGCGGTCGCCGGCGGCGCCGTCGGAGGCGGTGAGATCGGCAAGCTCGCCCCAGGCGTCCGGTCCCCCCAGGTCGCGCAGGAAGACGTATGCCGAGCCCGAGTCGCCGCCCGCGTCGTCGTCCTGGGGGGCGCCGACCACCAACGAGTCGCCGTTCACCGACACCCGCGCGCCGAAGATGTCGCCGTCGGCGGCGTCGGAGGCGGTGAGCTTCGTGACCTCGCCCCAGTTGTCCGGCCCCCCCAGCCCGCGCTCGAACACGTACGCCGAGCCCGAGTCGCTGCCCACCCCGTCGGCGGCGAAAGCGCCGACGACCAGCGTATCGCCGCTGACCGACACCGACACGCCGAACTCGTCGCCAATGGCGGCGTCGGAGGCGGTGAGCTGGGTGACCTCGCCCCAGTTGTCCGCGCCCCCCTGATCGCGCTCGAACACGTACGCCGAGCCCGCAGCGTTCCCCGCGGCGGCGTTGAGGAGGGCGCCGACCACGACCGTGTCGCCGCTCACCGACACCGACCAGCCGAAGAGGTCGCCGTCGGCGGCGTCGGAGGCGGTGAGCTTGGTGACCTCGCCCCAGTTGTCCGCGCCTCCCTGGTCGCGCTCGAACACGTACGCCGAGCCCGCATCGAACGCGGCGGCGTTGTTGAGGAGGGCGCCGACCACGACCGTGTCGCCGCTCACCGACACCGAGAACCCGAAGAAGTCGTTGGCGGCGGCGTCGGAGGCCGTGAGCTTGGTGACCTCGCCCCAGTTGTCCGCGCCCCCCTGGTCGCGCTCGAAGACGTACGCCGAGCCCGAGTCGCTGCCCGCGTCGTTGTCCTGCGGGGCGCCGACCACCACCGTGTCGCCGCTCACCGACGCCGACGTGCCGAAGGAGTCGCCGGCGGCGCCGTCGGAGGCGGTGAGCTTGGTCACCTCGCCCCAGGTGCCCGCGCCCCCCTGGTCGCGCTCGAAGACGTAGGCCGATCCGGAACTGCCGTCGCCGCTGGCGCCGACCACCACCGTGTCGCCGCTCACCGACGCCGACGTGCCGAAGATGTCGCCGGCGGCGGCGTCGGAGGCGGTGAGCTTGGTCTCCGGCAGGCCGCCGAGCTGCTCGACGATCCGCGCCCAGGCTTCGGGCGACAGTCCCGCCGGAGTCTCCCGGGCCGAGACGGTCGCTGCGAACAGCAGTGA
>Ga0256864_1000802_pt1 | contig 10235 bp, 11 predicted proteins | sample RVTome_11_FD_187336 | JGI IMG/M metagenome (GOLD analysis project Ga0256864, IMG submission 187336) | Soil microbial communities from uranium-contaminated site in the Upper Colorado River Basin, Wyoming, United States - RVT147D111 HiSeq ... | reverse complement strand
GGGCGCTCGAAGCCGAGGGCTGGACCTTCGTGCCCGGCGGCGGGCTGGCGCGCTGGCTGCGCAAGGCCAAGACCGCGGCCGAGCTGGAGGGGATCCGGCGGGCGGCCGCCGGCGCTGTGGCGGCGTTTCGGAGGGTCGCCGGCTGCCTGGCGGCGGCGGTGCCGGAGGACGACTCGGGCCGCGGCGGTGCCCGGTTGATCCTGGGCGGCGAGCCCCTGACCGCCGGCCGGCTGCGCGCCGAGGCGGCGGCGGAGCTGGCGATGCGCGGGCTCGGACTTCCCGAGGGGAGCATCGTCGCCGCCGGCGCCGACGGTTCGGTGCCCCACTCGCGCGGCGGGGACGCCCGAGTGGTGCGCGCCGGCGAGTCGTTGATCGTCGATCTCTTCCCCCGCGGCGCGCTGTGGGCCGACTGCACCCGCACGCTCTGCTACGGCCTGCCGCAGCCGGCGCTGGCGGCGGCCCACGAGGCGGTGTGTGCGGCGCAGGCGGCGGCCGCGGCGTCGGCGGCGTCGGGCGTGCGCGCCTGGGACCTCCAGCTCGTCGCCTGCGGCGTCTTCGAGGAGCGCGGCTACGCGACCCCGGTCTCAGTGCCGGACACCACGCACGGCTACGTCCACAACCTCGGCCACGGCGTCGGCTACGAGCTGCACGAGCTGCCGAGCTTCCGCAAGGAGAGCGGGGCGGAAGGCGTGCTCGGGATGGGGGACGTGCTGACCCTCGAGCCGGGGCTGTACGAGCCGGAGCTGGGGTGGGGTGTGCGGGTGGAGGACCTGTTCTGGCTGGGGGAGGCGGGGTTGGAGCGGTTGACCGATCTGCCCCGGGAGCTGGATCCGCGCGCCTACACCGGCTAGGCCGGCTGGGCGCGGCGGCGGCGGAGGAGGCGGCGGGCGATCAGCCAGAGGAGGAGGGCGGCGAGGAGGAATGCGGCGACGGGCACGGCGATGGCGAGCAGGGCGAGGGTGGTGGAGAGGAAGGCCTCGCCGGTGGCGAGGACCGGGTTGCCGAAGCCGAGGGTGGTGAGCGAGGAGAGCTGGCGGGCGCCGGTGGTCAGGCCCTGGAAGACGGTGGCGCTGCCGCCGCCGGCGAGGATCGCCAGCGTCCAGCGCACGACCGGGTCGACATCGGTGAGCACCGCCGTGGTCAGCACGACGCCGGCGATGGTGGCGCTCGGGGTGGCGATGGCGTCGAGCGCGTTGTCGACCCAGGGGACGTAGTAGGCGAGGATCTCGATCGCGGTGGCGATGGCGAAGACGATCAGCGCCGGGGTGGAGGCGAGCCAGGAGAAGCCGTCGGTGACCTCGAGGTAGCCGAACCGCGAGGCGAGGCCGACGACGAGGAGCGGCACGAAGACGCGGAAGCCGGCGGCGGAGCTGAGCCCGATGCCGAGCAGGACGCTGAACAGGATCTCCATCGCGTGCGACCTCCGAGCGAGATACAACCGCATACTACGTGACCGGTGCCGGCGGTATTCCGGCCGCGGTGCCTCGCTCGCACCGCGGGAATGAACCCGAACGCCCTCGCAGGCGTACAATCGTGGCGAACGACCGACCACCAGAATCGGCCGACCGCGACTCACGATGGACTCTCCCGTTCGCCGTTACCGCACACCGGCCGCGGCCGCCGTCGCGGCGCTCGCGTTGCTCGCCGCCGGCTGCGCCACCGCCGGCCGGCGGGGGCTGACCGGGGACGAGCTGGCGCGGCTGGCCGCCGAGCGCGGGGTCCCGGTCTCGCGCGTCGAGCTGCCGTTCGCGCTCGACGACGAAATGCGCGCGTGGCTGCGCGAGCAGCAGCAGGCCGGACGTGTCCAGCGCGCCGGCCCGGCGCTGCGCCGGCTCGGCAGCCTGCTCCACGCCCTGGTCCACGAGCAGGGCCTGGGGATCGACTACCAGGCCGGCAACACCGGCACCGCGGCCGAGGTCTTCCGCAGCCGCGAGGCCAACTGCCTGTCGTTCACCCAGATCTTCGTCGCCTTCGCCCGCGAGATGGGCGTCGACGCCTTCTTCCTGGCGGTCCAGGACCTCGACAGCTACGAGCGCCTGGGCGATCTCGTCCGCCTGTCGAGCCACGTCACGGCCGGCTTCGGCCCCTTGCACGACCTGCAGGTGCTCGAGTTCAACCTCGGTCCCCAGGTCGACTACGACCTCGTGCGGCCGGTGTCCGACCTGACCGCGGTGGCGATGTTCTACTCCAACCGCGGCGCCGAGCTGCTCGCCGACGGGAAGCCGGGCGAGGCGCTCGAGGCGCTCGACGTCGCCGCCGCCCTGGACCCCGATCTGTCCGGCGCCTGGATCAATCTCGGTGTCGCGCGCCGGCGCAGCGGGGACCATCGCGGCGCCGAGGCAGCGTACCGCCGGGCGCTCGAGGCCGATCCGCGGGCGACCTCGGCCTACCAGAACCTCGCCGCGCTGCTCCAGCTCCGCGGCCACCGCGACGAGGCCGAGGAGCTGCTCCGCCTGGGCGCGCGCGCCGGCACCCGCAACCCCTTCGCCTACCTCGAGCTGGGAGACCTCAGCCTGAGCCGCGGCCGGCTCGACGAGGCGCGCCGCATGTACCGCAAGGCCCTCCGCCTCCACGGCGACCGCCCGGAGCCCTACGCCGCCCTCGGCCTCGCCGCCCTCGCCGCCGACGACCCCGCCGCCGCCCGCCGCTGGCTCGCCAAGGCCCGCCGCCGCGACCCGGACGACGAGCGGGTGCGCCTGCTGGCGGCCCGGCTGGCGGAGGGCAACGGCCGGCTCTCGCCGGCGCCGTCGCTCACCGGGCGGCTCGAGGGCTGAGGTCGGGGTTCCGCCGGTTCCCGCTCGAGGCCCTTGCTGATCGCGCACTCCCGGCCGGGCCCGGTGCCACGCCTCAGGCCTCGAATCGAAGGTTCGGGTCGTGGCGAGCCCGGTGGAGGTAGCCGAGGAGGCGCTGGACCAGGCCGACGGTGACCAGGTCGACCTCTGCGGCGCGCTGGAACAGGCCGAGCGCGCGGCGGGCCTCGCCGTGGACGCCGCGGGCGTTGAACACCGGGAGCATCTCATGCGCCAGGCGGCGGAGGTCGTCGGAGCGCCCCTGCCGGGCGTAGACGGCGGCGAGGTCGAGCGACACCAGCGCCGCGTCGTAGACGATCTCCTGCTCGAGAAAGCCCCGGCGGGCCTGCTCCAGGCGCCTCTCCGCGGCCTCGAGCTGGCCGAGGCCGAGATCTATCGTGCCCGCCAGCCAGAGGCGGCGGCGCTGGGTCCAGGGATCGGGGAAGCGAAGGTAGAGGGGTCGGGTCTGGCGGAAGACGCGGCGGGCTTCCATGAACTGATCGAGGTCGACGAGGGCGGTCGCGAGGTTGTGGCGGGCGCAGAGCAGGAGCTTGTGGTCCTGCTTGGGGTCCAGCTCCTCGACGGCCTCGCGCAGGAGAGCGACGGCCTCTTCGGGTTTCCCGGCGAGTCGCTGCACCTCCGCCAGCTTGATCAGGGCCTTGGCGGTGCTGTGGGTCTCCTCGGCGGCGCGGTAAGCCGAGATCGCGCGGCGCAGGAGACGGGCCGCATCGGCCAGGCGGCGCTGTTCCTTGCGCAGTGACGCCTCGAGGTCGAGCAGGCGTGCCCGCTCGACCGGGTCACCGGTGCCGCGGGCGATCTCGGAGCGTGCCTTCGTCATCGCCTCGTCGGCCCCGGAGAGGTCGGAGCGCATCCGCCGGGCATTGGCCAGGTAGGCGAGGCCGCGGGCGCGCAAGTCGGCGATCAGCGGCCGGCCGATGTCGGTGCGCTCCAGGGCATCGGTCACCGCCAGCCCCAGCGCGGCGAGGGCCTCGCCGTACTCGGGATCGTCGAAGCTCGCCTCGAAGCTGCGGTCGAGGATCAGGTCGGCCAGAGGCCAGCTCGCGAAGCGCGGGTCCTCATCCAGCAGGCGCCGGCGCTCGCTCTCGGGCCGCAGCAGGAGCTCGCCGAGGAGCATCGGCGCCTGCGCCTGCTCGCGCCGCAGCGGCAGGCCGGCCCGCTGCGCTCTTTCGATCACCCTGTCGAGGATCGGCCGGTAGTCGCGGGCCGGCCAGGCGAGTACCCGCGCCGGCCCCTCCTCCTCGCCGTCGAGAACGCGCCGCAGCCGCTCCCGGCAGCGCCGGCACTCCAGCAGGTGGCGCAGCACCTGGCGCAGGAGCGAGGCCTTGATCCCCTCGACCAGTCGCCGGAGCAGGTCGTCGCTAGGGTGGACGCGCATCGTGCCCTCCTGGGAGTGCGACGCACCCACGTGCACCGGTACGTCGCTAAGGCAATTGTTTTCCTGAACAGGATAGTAGATTTCACTTGTGAGGTAAAGAGGTCGGGAGAAGTGCGGTGCGGTGGAGTGGAAACCGGGGAGGGGAGCCGGTGCCCCCCCGCGGGAGCACCGGCTGCGGCCCGAGCCACCATCGCCTCCATCCCGCCGGCGACGTGCCGGTGTGGGGACGAGCGATCCGCGGCCGGGCGGGAATGCGGCCCTAGCCGTCGGGGTCCATGCCCGGGCCGTGGTCGCCCTCGTAAGAGAAACCGTCGGGGTCCATGCCCGGACCGTCGTCGCCGCTGCCGCCGAGGCCGTCGGGGTCCATGTCCGGACCGTCGTCGGCTTCGCTGTGCCCGCTCAGCCGTGCCGGCCGCCCGCCGCTCCCGAAGACCCGTCCGAGCAGCTCGCCGAGGTGCGTCCACGGTGCGGCCCAGGTCGGCCGCTCCGCGTTGCCACGCGGCTGCGCCGCGACTGCCGGGGCGGCGACGCCGAGGCCGAGCGCGAGCGCCAGCGCGATCGCGGCGGCGCGGGCGAGGACGGCGACTCCCGAGGTAGTTCCGTGATTGGGATGCATGTCTTCCTCCTCTGTGCGCGGGACGCCCCGCGGCCGCCAATGGTCGCGGGCGCCCGCTACTTACCTATGTGAATAAAAGATTATGGAATGGGGCAACACAGAGGAAGGGCCGGGGAGCAAGCTGCCGCGGCGCACCGCGGTGGGCGCCGGGCCGAGTGAGGACCGGAGGGAGGAGTGGGGGGGAGGGCGGAAGCGTCAGCGGCGCATCGCGCGCATCATCGCCGCCGCGTCCTCCGGCGGCCGGGTGGCGAGGCTCACCACCACCGTGACCGCCAGGCTCGCCGCGAACGCGGGGACCAGCTCGTAGAGCCGCCCCGACAGAGCCGGGACGATCTTCCAGACGAAGGTGACCGCGGCGCCGGTGAGGAAGCCGGCGAGGACGCCCGCGCGGGTGGTGCGGCGCCAGTAGAGGGCGAGGATCGAGGTCGGGCCGAGAGCGGCGCCGAGGCCGGCCCAGGCGAACAGCACCAGCCAGAAGACCAGCTCGCTGGCGGCCAGCCCGAGCGCCAGCGCGGCGGCGACCAGGGCGACGACCACCGCCCGGCTGAGCAGCACCAGCCGGCGCTGGGGGAGCGGTCGGCCGCGGCGGGCGACCTTTTCCCAGACGTCGCGCACCACCGAGGAGGCGGCGACCAGGAGCTGGCTGTCGGCGGTCGACATGATCGCGGCGAAGACCGCCGCGACCACCAGCCCGAACAGCACCGGGTGCAGCAGCTCGCCGGCGAGTAGCGGATAGAGGCTCTCGACGTCGCCGCCCGGGAGCGCCGCCGGGTCGAGCAGGAGAGCCCGGCCGGCGAGCCCGGTGACGACCGCGCCGGCCGCCATCAGGGCGTTCCAGCCGGTGCCCACCGCCGCCGACCAGCGGAGCTGCTCGGGGTCCTCGATCGACATGTAGCGGGCGAGGATGTGAGGGCTGCCCGGGGAGCCGAGGCCGATGCCGGCGAAGCCGATCAGTGCTCCCGCCGAGAGCGCCAACGGGTCGATCAGCGCCGGGTCGAGCGCCGCCAGCTCCGCGACCACCGCTCCCCAGCCGCCGGCGGCGGCGATCGCCACGACCGGCAGCACGACCAGGGCGAACAGCATCAGCACCGCCTGGGCGACGTCGGTGAGGCTGACCGCGAGGAAGCCGCCGAGGACGGTGTAGGCGAGCACGATCCCGGCGGTCAGAAACACCCCGGCGGTCGGGTCGAGGCCGAAGCCGGAGGCGAACGCCTTGCCGCCGGCGACGAACTGGGCCGCGACGTAGGCGATCATGAAGACCAGGATGACCGCCGCCAGCACCAGCCGCAGCAGCGCCGCACCGGCGCCGAGCCGGCGCGCCTCCGGCCGCTCGCCGAACCGGGCGGCGAAGAAGTCGGGCACGGTCAGGCAGTCGTAGGCGGCGGTGAACCGCCGCAGCCGCTGGGCGTAGTAGAGGAACAGGAACAGCTCGACGGTGGTGTAGCCGGCGACCGCCCACAGCGCCGAGGCGCCCCGGCTGTAGGCGAGGCCGGTGACCCCGAGCAGCAGCCAGGCGCTACGCCCCGAGACCACCGCCGAGAGCGCCACCACGAGTCGGTGCATCCGCCGGCCGCCGAGGAAGAACTCGCTGACCCCGGCGGAAGAGAAGCGGGCGGCCCAGATCCCGATCCCGATCACCACCGCCAGGTAGCCGACGAAGGCGATCAGGGCGCCGGGCTCGAGGTCGGCGCCGAAGGTCGCGGTGTGCTCGGTCTGCTCCATCGTTCCAGGGGCTTCCCAGAGGCGGCGGGGCCGGAATCCGTGGCCGCGGCCGCGCGTTGGCACCGGGCGAGGTGCAGAGTCTAGCGCCCGACTGGCGCCGCGCCGGAAACCCGCTAGAATCAGTGCGAGTGTCACCGCCGCCCACCGCGACCGTACGACAGGAGGTTTCCCGTGCCCTACAGCCCGCTTCTGGTCAAGCCGATGCGCGAAGAGCTGACCCAAATCGGCGTCGAAGAGCTGCTCACCGCCGAGGATGTGGAACGCTGGATGGAGAAGAAGGAGGGGACCGCCCTGCTGGTGGTCAACTCGGTCTGCGGCTGCGCCGCCGGCATGGCCCGGCCCGGGATCCGCCTGGCGCTCGAGAACGGCAGCGGCCCGGACCGCACCGCCAGCGTCTTCGCCGGCCAGGATCTCGAGGCGACCGCGCGCGCCCGCGGCTTCTTCCCCGAGATCCCGCCCTCCAGCCCGTCGATCGCGTTCTTCAAGGACGGCGAGCTGGTCTACTTCCTACCCCGCCACCGCATCGAGGGGCGCAGCGCCGAAGACGTGGCGCGCGACCTGACCGCGGTGTTCGACGAGCACCGCGCGGTCGCCGCCGCCGGCTGATGGGCACCTTCCACACCGGCAAGAGCGAGCTCCACGGCATCACCGTGGTCGTCGACACTGCCGGTCCCGAGGTCTATGTCGGCCGTTGCGACGACATGGACGACGAGCGGGTGATCCTGCTCGACGCCGACGTCCACCGCGACGGCGAAGGCGGCCGCAGCAAGGGCGACTACCTGGCGGCGGCCGCGCGCCACGGGGTCTGGTGCCGTCACCGCCGCCTGGTCCTCCCGCGCCACCGGGTCACCTCGGTCCGGCGCCTCGGCGAGCTGTGAACGGCCGTCCGCCGCAGCGCCGCAAAGCAGCCCCTCCCGCGCGGCTTTTTCATTGATTACAATCGGGCTGAGCTTCCGGCTGGTCGCCGCGCCTGTCTACGTGGCGCAGCAGGGGGCACAAACGCTTTTAGAGCGGACCTCTTCGGCCGCTGGCGGCCGCAGGCGGTAGCCGCTCGACCAAGGAGGTAGGGAATGCATCGCATCCATTTCACTCGTGCGCTCATCGTCCTGACCCTGATCGGCACCCTGGCGGCCCTCCCGGCCACGGCCCAGGCCGCGACCCGCGTCGACGACGGCGCCGGCGACGGGGATGGATTCTCGCTGGTGAGGGTGGTGGTGGACTGGGTCTCGGAGCGGGTGAGGAGCATCTGGGGGGCGGGGGGCCCGGCGGTGGAACCGACGGGGAATCGGCCGCCGCCGGGGCTCACCGCGGAGGAGGGAGTCCCCGATCGGAGCATCGCGGCCGATGAGGGACCGGCGGCCCTCGGAGGCTGAATCGGCCTCTTGTTCCTCGGGCCGCTCCACGCAGTTGTCCCGACTACGTGAGGAGAATGAACTTATGTAATCTGGGAGAGCGCGGTACTCTCTTGCTTCGGTGCTGACGAAGCTGTGTCTCGCTGATTCGCGCCGCAGGCACCCAACTGAGTGAGCCTACCTGCCGCGGGTCGAACGGACGCCGCGGTGTTTGGCCTGAGGAGGACATGCGGGGGCACCCGAGCACGGAGCAGATCCGGCGGTTCCTCGACGTCCAGGAGGCGCGCCGAAGCGAGTGGACCGCGCTCCATCTGCTGGAGTGTGAGTCCTGCCGCGCGACAGCGTTACGCGAGCTCGAGGAGTCGGGTGGACAGGCCGAGTTGCTGGCGAAGGTGCTGCGCCATCCCGCAGCCCGAGGTCCGCTCGAGGGAGTGGAGCCGCCGGCCGGCCTCGAACCGCCAGCCGCGGCTGACGAGCGCCTGCTCACTCGGCTGAGCACGGCAATCGAGGAAGTCAACGCCTGCGGGGATCTGCTCGCGGAGCTCCGCCGTCACCCGGTCCAGCGCTGGCGTTTGCTGTTCGACAACTCCGACCGCTATCGCTCGTTGGCATTGGCGCGAGAGCTGATCGACATCGGGCACCGGGAGGCTTTCGATGACCCGGGACGGGGAGCGGCCATGGTGGAACTGGTCGTGGACCTCGTCGATCACCTCGATTCGGCGCTCTACGGCGACCGCCTACTCGACGACGTGCGAGCCCGCGGTTGGGCGATGATCGGCGACTGCTACCGGATGGCCGGCGACCTCCGGGCGGCGGACAGCGCCTTCCGGCGGTCGGCGCGCTTGATCGAGGACAGTCCCGACACCGAGGAGCTGGCTACCCACCTTTACTTGCTCGGCGTTCTGCGCAAGGACCAGAGGCGGTCCGATGATGCGATTCGCTGCTACAACCGGGCACGTAGGCTCAGCGAAGAGATCGGCGACTCTGAGAAGGTGGCCCGGATCTTGACATCGCTCGGTAACCTGCAGCTGCAGCGGAGCCAGCCCGAGGAGGCGTTGTCGTTTCTGCTCGATGCCCAGGCTCTTCTCGACGACCGCTCCGATTCACGCCTCGCCCTGTTCGTGCGCGTCAATCTGGCCAATTGCTTGGTCGAACTGGGTGACTATCCAGGAGCCCGGGCGCTATTCGAGCCGTCTAGAGAGCAGTACTCCAAGGCGCCTGACTCGTATGTCCGGCTCCGGACGCGTTGGCTGGAGGGGCGGATCGCCATCGGCCTCGGCGAGGAGGAGCAGGGCGAGCGGACGCTCGTCGAGGTGCGAGCCGAATATCTCGAACGCGGTCTGCACTACGACGTTGCGCTGGTCTCCCTCAACCTCGCAGCCCTCTACGCCCGTCAAGGTCGTATGGCCGAGCTGAAGGTGCTTGCCGAGGAGATGACCGCGATCTTCCTCGCGCAGGAGATCCCGGCCGAGGTGATGGCCGCGTTGGCGTTCCTCCGCCAGGCCGTTGAGCAGGATCGCGCCACCGAGGAGCTCGTCGGCGGCGTCGCGCGATTCCTCCAGCGCGCCCAATCCGACCCGAGCGTCCGCTTTCGCCGCCGCTGAGGTGGGCCGCCTCACCGGCTCGCAGACGGCCGTCTGAAACGACTTCGTTCCATCGATCGCGGCTGCGATCCCGTCGGCTGGCCGCGCCGCTGAGAATCCGGCCATGCCGACCCCCGCCTGGATCGCCACCGGCGCCCTCCTCGCCGTCGCCGCCGTCGCCTTCGGCGCGCACGGCCTCGCCGCCCGCCTCCACGCCCGCTCGCTCGAGCTGTGGGAGACCGCCGCCCGCTACCTGATCTACGGCGCCTTCGGGCTCCTCGCGGTCGGGCTCGCCGGCGACCGCCTCGGGCGCGGCGCCGGGGTCGCCGGCTGGTGTCTCGCGGCCGGCGCGGTCGTCTTCAGCGGCACCGTCTTCGCGCTCGCGCTCGGTGCGCCGCGCTGGCTCGGTGCGGTCACCCCGCTCGGTGGCGCGCTGCCGATCCTCGGCTTCCTCGCCCTCGCCTGGTCCGCCCTCCGCTGAGCCGGTCCGGCCGGCAGCGTCACCAGGCCGCCCGCGCGACCGCCGGCACCTTGCCGGCCGGCATGCCCGGGCCACTAGCCGCCGCGCGCGCCCCGGTGCTACGATCCCCCGGCCCGAGCCCGCGCGCCCGCCGCGCCCCCTCCGTTCCAAAAACGTCGCTCGGCGACCACGGAATCGAATCCGCTCATCCGGGAGGACCACGCCCCATGGCCAACGCCGTCTTCGCCCCGCCCGCGCCCGTCAACGAGACCGTCCGCTCGTACGCCCCGGGGAGCCCCGAGCGCGCGTCCCTCCAG
>Ga0256864_1000801_pt1 | contig 10252 bp, 7 predicted proteins | sample RVTome_11_FD_187336 | JGI IMG/M metagenome (GOLD analysis project Ga0256864, IMG submission 187336) | Soil microbial communities from uranium-contaminated site in the Upper Colorado River Basin, Wyoming, United States - RVT147D111 HiSeq ... | reverse complement strand
GGCGGCCGCGGGACGGCTCTACGGCCTGCTGCTCGCGCCGGCCGAGACGGAGATCGCCGCGGCGGATCGCCTGCTGCTGCTCCCGGAGGGGCCGCTCCACCTGCTGCCCTGGGCGGCGCTGCGGCGGCCGCCGGCCGCGACGCCGCCGGGGGCGGCCGGCGGAGGCTCCTACCTGGCGCAGTGGAAGCCGGTCCAGCTCGCGCTCTCCGCCACCGCCTACGCGCAGCTTCGGGAGGGCGGGGCGACCGCGGACGGCCGCGCCGGGGAGGCGGGGGGCGATCCGCGCTCGGCGGTCGCGACGAGCGACGGGGACACCGGCGGGGACGGCCCGGCCGGCGAGGCCGGGGGCGCTCCGGATCCGGCGGTGGCGGCGGCCGCAGGTCCGGAGCCGGTCCGCGTCGCCGCGTTCGGCGATCCGCGGTACCGGCCCGCCGGGACGGCGGACGGCACCGCCGGCGCCGATCCCGCCTGGAGCGCCGCGGTCACCCGCGGCTGCGTCTTCCGGCCGCTGCCGGCGACCCGCGCCGAGGCGGAGGCGGTCGCCGGCCTGTGGGGCGACGGCGCCCGCGTGTTCCTCGCCGAGGAGGCGACCGAGGAGCGGCTCAAGGCGGTGGCCGGCGGGCTCTCGGTGCTCCACGTCGCCGCCCACGGCTGCCTCGACGAGCGCTTCCCGCTCAACTCCGGGCTCGCCCTCAGCGTCCCCGCGTCGCGCCCGGACGGCGGCGACAACGGCCTGCTCCAGGCCTGGGAGATCTTCGAGGGCCTGCACCTCGCGGCCGACCTGGTCGTGCTCTCCGCCTGCGACTCGGCGCTCGGCCGCGAGCTGGCCGGCGAGGGCCTGCTCGGCCTCACCCGCGCCTTCCACTACGCCGGCGCCCGCTCGGTGGTCGCCTCGCTCTGGCAGGTCCCCGACCGCGCCACCGCCGACCTGATGGCCCGCTTCCACCGCCACCTGCGCGCCGGCGCCGGCAAGGGCGAGGCGCTGCGCGCCGCCCACGCCGAGCTGGCCGCCGGCGCCGCCGGTCCCGACGCGAGCCCGCCCTACTTCTGGGCCGGCTTCCAGCTCTTCGGCGACTGGCGGTAGGTCGGGCGTTCCCGGCGTCGCTGCTAGCGGTCCGGTCCGCCGGAGCCGACCCGCAGCCGGTAGGTGGCGAGCGGGACCGGACCGCCCGCGCCGAGGCCGGAGAGGTGGAGGGTGTAGTCGCCGGCGGGGAGGAGGCCGGCGGGGAGCGCGAGGCTGGTCTCGGCGAGGCCGGTCAGGGCCAGCTCGTCGGTCGTCCACACCCGCTCGCCGGTCGCCTCGCGCACGATCTCGAGACTGAAGCGGCGGTGGGGGCCGGGGTCGTCGATCGGCAGGATCAGCGCCACAAGGCCGTCGGCGGGGGAGACCTCGACCACCGGCGGCTCGCCGCGCGTGGCGTCGCCCTCGGGGCGGAGCCAGGCGAAGGGGAGGTTGACCAGCGGCTCCGCTCCGCGCGCCGGCGGCGCCGGGGGGCGCTCGGCGGCGGCGAGGGCGTCGTCCCGCTCGCGGGCCAGCCGCTCGGCTTCGCGGCGGTGGGCTTCGGCCCGGCGCCGGCCGGCCTCGCTCAGCTCCTCGATCTCGGCGCGCAGCCGCCGCTCGCCGGCGGCGCTCTCCGTCTCGAGCCGTTCCAGGCGCTGCGACTGGACGAGGACGCCGCCGCTCAGCGCCAGGCTGATCGCCAGCAGGACCGAGGCCGCGAGCGGCAGGGCGCGCCGCCACTCCGCGCTCCGGCGCTCTCGGCGCGCCCGGCGCGGCGGCGGCGCCGGCTCGGCCACCCCTCGGCCCGAGCCCCACGGCCCGCGCGCCGCCCCGATCGCCGCGTACGCGGGCACGATCGTCTCGGCGATCCACCGGCGGTATTCCGGGTTCGAATCGACCTCCTCCTGTTCGTCGCTCGGGACCAGGCGGCCGGCCTCGAGATCGGAGCGGGTGCGCGCGACCTCGGCCGTCGCCGCGGGCCCGAGCAGCCCGCTGCGCAATCGCGGGGCGAGGTCGCCGGCGGCGATCCGGACCGGGAACCGGCAGCGCACGGTCAGCGGCCCGGCGGGCGCCTCTTCCGGGATCGCGACGTCGCCGCTGCCGGCGAGCGGGTGATGGTCGGCGGGGACCGCGAGCAGCCGTTGCGGCGCGTCCGGGGCAGGGCCGATCACCGCCCACTCGACCGGCCAGTGGGCGGTCGCTGGGAGGGCGAAGAGATCGCCGGCGCGCGCCGGACGGTCGCCCTCGGCCGCCAGCGCCGCGTCCGCGGCGGCGTAGCGGGCGAGCGCCTGGGCGCTGCGGCGGGCGAAGTCTTCCGGCGTGCGGTCGGTCATCGGGAGGTTCCTGCGCCGGCGGTCGGCCCTCTGCGGTCGTTAACGGTCGCCGGCGTCCCGATGGCGCGCCGGCACTCGGCGAGCACCTCGCGCAGGCGGGCGTGGAGCGCCGGGAGCCGATGGCGCGGGAGCCCGGTCTCGCGCGCCAGGGCGCGGTGCGACGGCGGCTCGTCCTCCGCCGGGTCGCGGGCGTGACGGGCGAGCGCGCCGAGCAGGCCGAGCAGCTCGGCGGCGCCGTCGGCCGCCGGTAGCTCCGCCAGCCGCGCCGCGGCGCACTCGACGAGCTCGTCGAAGCGCTCGCGATCTTCGATCTCCAGGTCGGGCGCGACCGTGCGCACCGGCGCGGCGAGATCGCCGTCGGCCTCGAACGCGAGGTCCCCTTCCTCCTGCTCGCCGAGCGCGGTCCAGCGGCGGCGGGCGTCGATCTTGAGCGGCTCGATGAGGTCGCCGAAGCGGAAGGCGCCGATGCCGGATGCGGGCAGCGCCGCCAGGTGCCGTTCGAGCCGAGTGACCACCGCCTCGCGCTGCGGGCGGCCGCGGGCGGTGACCAGCGCCGGCAGCAGGTCGTCGTTCCAGCGACGGGCGAGCGGCGCCAGGGCGTCGGCGGAGGCCGGGGCCGCGTCGCCGCCGCCGGGTGCGAAGACGACCAGGGTGTCGTTGCGCACCGCCTCGCCGGCGTCCGGCCGGCGCAGGCGTCCTCCCTCGACCGCCCGCTCGATCGCGCGCTCGAGCATCTCGAACACCCGGTAGCCGAGCGGATCGCCGGCGCGCTGGCGCTCGAAGACGAAGTGGCGGATGTTGAGCAGGACGAATCCGTCGATCGCGGCGCCGGCGCGGAGCTGGGCCTTCAGGCCGCGCAGCCGCGCGAGCTGGTGGAGGTAGCACTCGCCCGCCAGCTCGTCGAGCGCCTCGCGATCCCAGCGGCGGTGACCGAGGACGCCGAGGTAGGAGGGCGGGGCCGCCCACAGGCCGCGCCGGCGCAGCTCGACCTCGAGCGCGCGGCGCAGATCGGCGCGCACGGCCTCGGCGCCCGGCGCGTCCTCGCGGCCGGGCTCGAGGGCCTCGAAGTGGGCGGCGAAGGACCAGCTCACCGTCGTCTCGTCAGCGAATCGGCCGTAGTTGACCACACCGCCGGCGCCGGCGCCAGGGCGCGGCGCGTCCGGCGCCGGCGGTACCCGCCCCGGCCACGCGGCGCCCGCGGCCCGTTAACGAACGGGTAGTCGTCGAACGACGAGGAGGGATGAGCGATGGCAAGGATCGATACGCGACGGGCTGGACGGCGGCTGCGACCGGTTCCCCGGACCGCGGCGGCGATTCTCGGTTTGGTGCTGGCGGCGCTCGGCGCCCGGGCCGCGCCGGCGGCGGAGGTCGCACCGACGCGGGAGGTCCCCGCGCCGGGGGCGGACGACGCGGTCGCGGTGTTCATCCGCGAGGCGCGGTTCGTCGGCGGTGCGCGCACGATGTTCGTCTACGCCGGCGACCGCTTGGCCGGCGTGCTCGACAACGGCACCTGGACCCACGCGGTGCTGCCGCCGGGCGAGGTCACGCTGTGGCTCAACTGGGCCAAGGTGACGCACACGGCGCGCCTCGAAGCCGGCAAGGTCCACTACTTCAACATCCCGCTGTCGGGCTTCGTCGAGGTCGACGAGGCGACGGGTAAGGCGCTGATCGCCGCCGTCCGCGGCCACACCTCGCCGACGCCCAAGGAAGAGAAGACCGCCCAGGACCACCTCCGCGAGCGCTACGGCAAGGCGCAGCGGGCGGCGGCCGAGGCGCCGCGGGCGAAGCCCGCCACCGGCCGCGGCGAGCGCGAGCGCCACATCGCGAAGTGGCCGCGGGTGGACCTGGCGGCTTACGCGGTCCTCTACGTCGAGGACTTCGAGATGCGGGACCCCAAGGCGTCCGAGCGGAGCAAGGAGTACGTGGTCGAGACGGCGCCGGGGCGGCTGGCCTCCCAGCTCCTCCAGAACCTGCCGGAGGGTCTGTTCGAGCAGGTCCAGCGGGGGACGCCCGACGCGGCGACGCCGGGGGCGGTGGTGCTGCGCGGACAGATCACCCAGTACAAGCCGGGCAGCGCCGCCGGCCGCGCGATGCTCGCCGGCGTCGGGGCGGCGCGCATGGACGTCGCCGTCCAGCTCGTCGACGCCGCCACCGGCGAGGAGTTGGCGGGGTTCTCCGACGAGCGGACTTGGGGTTGGGGCGGCGCCCTCGGCGCCGCCGGCGGCATCGAGACGATCGAACAGAACCTGGCCTACGAGCTGGCGCTCTACCTCGAGCGGAGCAAGGGGGGAGCGCCCTGAAGCGGGCCTGGGGCGGGTCGGATTTCGGCGTGGAGCGGTGCGGTGGTGCAGGACGACCCGCGCGGTCAGTCAGCCACCGGCCGCCCGCGAACCGTTAACGACTTCCAAGCAAGCGGGCGGTGAACGCCGGCGCGGCGGGGGCCGCCGAGGCCGCCGGTCGCCTCGAGACGGGACGCTCCCGCGACTCGCGGCCACGGATCGCCGCCCGGTATCGCTTACGTCGAAGGGAGAGGAGGTACGCCATGCTCGGATCTCTGCGTTCGCTCAGTGCGCTCGGGATGACGATGGGGCTGCTGTCGGCCGCTCCGGCGCTCGCCGTCCCCACGGACGGCACCTACACCGGGACGATTTCGGCCGGCGGCACGGTCACCATCCAGGTCAGCGGCGGCCAGGTGACGTCGTTCGGCGTCAACTCGTACACCGCCGGCTGCGCCACGGTCTCGGGCTCGATGGGACCGTGCTCGACGATCGGCAACAACTTCACCTGCGGCCAGACCTTCTGCGCCCCGGACGGGGCGCCGCGGCTGGCGGTCAGCGGCACGTTCTCGGGCAACTCGGTGGCGGGCGATTTCGACTTCAGCCTGCAGGGGCCGGCGATCCCGATCCCGCCGCCCTGCTGCACCCGCAGCAACGTCGCCTGGTCGGCCACCCGCCAGGGCGGCGGGCCGACCCCGGGCAGCCTGCGCTTCTCGGTCGCGACGCAGAGCGTCCAGGAGGGCGGCGGCGCGGCGACGGTGACGGTGCAGCGGACGGGCGGCTCGTCGGGCGCGGTGTCGGTGCACTACGCGAGCGCCGATGGCTCCGCGATCGGCGGCAGCGACTACACGCCGGTCTCGGGTACCCTGAACTGGGGCTCGGGCGATGCGGCCGCCAAGAGCTTCCAGGTGCCGATCCTCGACGACGGCGACGTCGAAGGCGACGACACGGTGAGCCTGGCCCTCAGCGCGCCGACCGGCGGCGCCGCGCTCGGCACGCCGTCGACCCAGACCCTGACCATCCTCGACGACGATTCCGTCGAGCCCGGCCCGTGCGTCGAGGACGACCACACGCTGTGCCTGCTCGACGGCCGGTTCCGGGTCGAGGTCGTGTTCACGCCGCCGGGCGGCGTCGAGCAGCCGGCCAACGCGATCCCCTTCACCGACCGAGCCGGCATGTTCTGGTTCTTCAACGAGAACAACATCGAGATGCTGGTCAAGATGCAGAACGCCTGCATCCCGCAGTTCAACCGCTTCTGGGTCTTTTTCGGCGCGACCACCAACGTCGAGTTCCACGTCACGGTGACCGACACCGACGCGGTGCTGGAGAAGCACTACGACAACCCGCAGGGGATGGTGGCGCTGCCGGTGGCCGACACCCAGGCGTTCGCGACCTGCCCGTAGACCGGGGAACGGCTCGGTGTGCGAGTGAACGGCGGGGGGCCTACATCCGGCTGTAGTTCGGCCCCCCGCCCCCCTCGGGCGGCACCCAGTCGATGATCTGGTAGGGGTCCATGACGTCGCAGGTCTTGCAGTGGACGCAGTTGGAGAAGTTGATCTGGAGGCGGCGGCCTTTTTCGGCCTTGGGGTCGTCGACCATCTCGTAGACCGCGGCGGGGCAGAAGCGCTGGCACGGGTTGGCGTACTCGACGGTGCAGCGGTCGACGCAGATGTCGGGCTCGCGGACGATCAGGTGGGCGGGCTGGTCCTCCTCGTGGGCGGTGCCCGAGTGGTAGACGTCGGCGAGGCGGTCGAAGGTCAGCCCGCCGTCGTGCTCGACCGGCGGGCGCGGTGACAGGCGCTTCCCGCGCTCGGAGTCGAGGCGGACCATCCGCTGGTGGCCGGGCTCGGCGGGCAGGCGGTTCCTGATCCCCCAGCCGCGGCCGCCGGTGACCTGCCCGAGCGCACCCTGGAGGAGGCCGCCCGCCAACCCCTTGTCGAACGCCTGGTGGAAGTTGCGGACCTTCCACAGCTCCCGCTTGATCGGGCTCGCCTCGACCTTGCGTTCGAAGGCGGACAGCCGCTCGGCGGAGATCGGTCCCTCCTCGGCCGCGCCGTCGCGCAGCGCCTCGAAGATCGTCTCGGCGGCGAGCATCCCGGAGCGCATTCCGAGGTGGATCCCCTTGAGCCGCTGGCTGTTGAGGTAGCCGCCGGAGTCGCCGACGATCAGAAAGCCCTTGCCCCAGCCGCGCGGGCGCGAGAACCAGCCGCCCTCGGGGATCGCTTTGGCGCCGTAGAACGCCATCCGGCCGCCCTCGAGGAGCTTCTCGATCCGCGGGTGGGTCTTGAAGCGGTTGAACTCGTCGTGGGGGTCGAGGTAGGGGTTCTCGTAGTCGAGGCCGACCACCAGGCCGACGATCAGCAGGTTGCCGTCCATGCCGTAGAGGAAGCCGCCGCCGAAGATGTCGCTTCCGAGCGGCCAGCCCATGGTGTGGATCACCGTTCCCGGCTTCACCCGCCCGGCCGGCAGCTCCCAGACCTCCTTGATCCCGATCGAGTAGACCTGCGGGTTGCCGCCCCGGTGGAGGTCGAGCGCGCGGTCGAGCTGCTTGACCAGGGTGCCGCGCGGACCCTCGCCGAGCACCACCACCTTGGTGCGGATGTCGATCCCCGGCTCGTAGTTGGCCTTCCTCTCGCCGTCGTGGCCGATGCCGCGATCGCCGGTGCGCACACCGGCGACCCGGCCGTCCTCGAGCAGCACGCGGGCGGCCGGGAACTCGCAGAAGACGTCGACGCCCGCGGCCTCGACCTTGGGCGCCATCCACTTGAGGAGCTTGCCCAGCGAGGCGACGTAGTTGCCGTGATTGGCGAGGGGCGGCGGAATCACCGGCAGGGCGAAGGCTCGCTTCTCGGTGAGGAAGAGGACCTCCTCCTCGCTCACCTCGGCCTCCCAGGGCGCATCTTGCCAGTCGTCGGGGAACAGCTCCTGGAAGACCGACGGATCGACCACCGCGCCCGAGATCGCGTGGCTGCCGATCTCCTTGCCCTTCTCGAGCACGGCGATCGAGGCCTCGATCGGTTCGCCGGCGCCCTCTCCCGAAGATGCGTTGTGGCGCTCGATGAGCTTGGCGAGGTGATAGGCGCCGGCCAGGCTCGCCGGCCCGGCGCCGACGAAGACGACGTCGAGGTCGAGGGTCTCGCGTTCGGGTTCGGTCATCGGAAAGGCCTCAAGTCTCTGGCGCTGCGGGGTTTCCGGGCCACGCGGCGGGCGGATGGTACCACGGCGAGACGTCCCCCGATCGTGCCCGTGACCACCCGTCGCAGTTCGCAGGTAGGATTGCTCCGAGAAGGCTAGACGATGCCCGAAGAGGACGACATGCCCGAGAATGACGAACTCCGTGAGGAGTACGATCTGGGCTCCTTGGGTTCCGGCGTTCGCGGCAAGTACTTCGAGCGCGCGACCTCCGGCACCCGCCGGCCGCCGCCGGCCGACCTTCCGACGAGCGAATCCTGAGCGATTCCCCGCCAAGACCGAGCGACGAGCCCGCCGCCGAGCTGGTCGCGACCCTCACTCGCCCTCCGGAAGGCGAGGTGCTGGCGTCGCTCGCCGCTCGGGCGAGCTGGCTTGAGGTGCGGGCCGACCTTGCGGGCGCTCTCGACCCGGCAGGGCTACGCGGAGGTTTCGGCGGCGGGTTGCTCTACACCCTCCGAAGCCGTGCCGAGGGCGGCCGCGGCGAGAACGATCCCGTCGCGCGCCGCGAGCGCCTGCTCGCCGCGGCGGTCGCCGGGTGGGACCTGGTCGATCTCGAGGGGGATCGGGACCTCGATCCCTCCCTCCTCGACCGGCTGCCCGCGGAACGGCGGCTGATCTCGTGGCACGGGCCGGGGACGACCCTGCCGGAGCTGCAGCGGCGGTTCGCCGAGATGGCGGCGACGCCGGCGCGGCTCTACAAGATGGTCCCCACCGCGGGCCAGCCCGGGCAGGCGCTGCCGCCGCTCCAGCTCCTCGCCGCGCTCGGCCGGAACGACCTGATCGCCTTCGCCGGCGGTTCGCAGGGGGCCTGGACGCGGACCGTCGCCCCCCGCCTCGGCGCCCCGTGGATCTACGGCGCCGCCGGGGACCGGCCGGGCGCGCCGGGGCAGCCGACGGTCGCTCGGCTGGTGCGCGACTACGGCTTGCCGGCGCTGCCGCCGGTGGCGGGGCTGTGCGGGGTCGTCGGCCATCCGGTCGGGCACTCGCTGTCGCCGCGGCTGCACAACGGTGCCTATCGCGAGCTGGGGCTGCCGCTCGCCTACGTCGCGTTCGAGCCCGAGCGGTTCGCGGACTTCTGGATCGACGTCGTCGAGAGCGGCGCCTTCGAGGGGCTCGGGATGCCGCTCGTCGGGCTCTCGGTCACCGCGCCGTTCAAGCGCGCGGCGCTGGCGGTCGCCGGGGCGGTGAGCCCGCGGGCCGAGGCGGTGGGCGCGGCCAACACCTTGGTCGCCCGCGACGGCGTCTGGGAGGCCGAGTGCACCGATCCCGAGGGGGTGGTGCTGCCGCTGCTGCGGCGGGGCGTGGCGCTCGAGGGGGTGCCGGCGGCGGTGATCGGCGCCGGCGGGGCAGGCCGGGCCGCCGCCTTCGCCCTCGACCGCGCCGGCGCCCGGGTCACGCTGGTCAACCGCGGCGAGGAGCGCGGCCGCGACGCCGCGGACTCGCTCCGGATCGCCTTCCAGCCGCTCGCGGACTTCGACCCGAGCCGCTTCCCGCTGATCGTCAACGCCACTCCGGCGGTGCCGTTCGATCCCGAGCGGCTCGCTCGGGGGACGGCGGTGGTCGAGATGGTCTACCGGCGGAGCGAGCCCGCCGCCACTGGCACGCAACCCGCAGAACCGCCGCCCGGCTCCCCGCTCCTCGCCGCCGCCCGCGCCGGCAGCGGGGTCGCGATCGACGGCCGCGAGGTGCTGCTCTACCAGGCGCTCGGGCAGTTCGTGCTGATGACCGGGCGCGAGCTGCCGGAGGCGCTCGGGCGGCGGCTGCTCGGGTTGGAGGAGCTGGAAGGACCGTGAAGGGACGCGTGCTAGCATCGCCGCAAGCTCTCCGAGGGCCCGGTCATGACCGTTGAACCCGCCAGTTCCGTCGTCGCCGGGCCCGCCGAGGACGCCTTCGCCGAGGACGTCCGCAGCGGCCTGACCTCCAGCCCCAAGTCTCTGAAACCGAAGTACTTCTACGACGCCCTAGGGTCGCGCCTGTTCGAGGCGATCTGCGAGCTGCCGGAGTACTACCTGACCCGCGCCGAGACGGCGATCCTGGTCCGCCACGGCGCCGACATCGTCTCGCGGCTCGACGGCCCGCTACGGCTGGTCGAGCTGGGCAGCGGCGACGCCGCCAAGAGCCGCTACCTGATCGAGGCGCTGCTCGCGCGCCAGCCCGGCGGCCTCGACTACGTCCCGATCGACATCTCCGAGTCGGTTCTCGAGCGCAGCGCCGAGCACCTCCACGCCGCCTTTCCGGGTCTGCGGATCCTCCCACGGGTCGGCGACTACATGCTCGGCCTCGACTCGATCCCCGAGGCCGGCGGCGAGGGCGACCGCACGCTAGTGCTGTTCCTCGGCTCGACGATCGGCAACCTCCACCCCGGCGAGGCGGTCGAGCTGCTCTCGGGGATCCGTGCGCGGATCGAACCCGGCGACGGACTCCTGCTCGGGCTCGATCTGAAGAAGTCC
>Ga0256864_1000800_pt1 | contig 10253 bp, 6 predicted proteins | sample RVTome_11_FD_187336 | JGI IMG/M metagenome (GOLD analysis project Ga0256864, IMG submission 187336) | Soil microbial communities from uranium-contaminated site in the Upper Colorado River Basin, Wyoming, United States - RVT147D111 HiSeq ... | reverse complement strand
GGTCGACGCCGAGCTGCCGTTCCCCGAGGCCTATGCCGCCTACGAGATCGTGCGCGCCGGCCAGAAGGGCGCGACCGGCGCCAAGTACGTCTTCGGCGCGCTCGGCGGCGGGGCGCTGATCCAGCTCCTCAAGGACTCGGCCGGGCTGCAGGTCTTCCGCGAGTCGGTGGAGTGGTTCATCCGCTTCCCGCAGTCGGTGATCCGCCACTTCGACAGCGACCGCCAGCCGCTCGGCGAGGTCGCCCACGGCGGCGGCGTCGCGGTCGCCTCGCCGGCCGCCTCGGGGGCGTTGATCGGGGTCGGCTTCATCATCGGTCCGCGGCTGGCGTCGATCAACTTCGCCGGCGGCGTGCTCGCCTGGCTGGTGCTGATCCCGCTGGCCTTGTTCCTCGACCCGGCGCTGCCGGCGCGGCTGGGCGCGGAGGGCGCGCCGCCGCCGTGGCCGGAGCTGGCGTTCACCGTCTGGTACAACCAGGTGCGGCCGCTGGCGGTCGGCGCGATGCTCGTCGGCTCGCTCTACACGCTGTGGGGGCTGCGCGGGTCGATCTTCTCGGGCTTCCGGCGCGCCTTCCGGCCGGCCGCCGCGGGCGAGGCCGAGAACCGCCTCGAGCGCGACCTCGACATGCGCTGGATCGTCGGCGGCACCGCGGCGCTGACGGTGCCGATCACGCTGATCTACTGGCACTTCACCCACAACCTCCTCGGGGCGCTGCTGGCGGCGGTGATCATGATGGTCACCGGCTTCCTGTTCTCGGGCGTCGGCGGATGGCTGGTCGGCCTGGTCGGCGGCTCGAACCAGCCGATCTCGGGGCTGGCGCTCTCGACCCTGATCATCGCCGCGGTGGTGATGGTCGCGATCGGCGTCACCGGCCTGCCCGGCGTCGGCGCGGTCCTGGCCGTGGCGGCGGTGGTCTGCTGCGCCACCGCGATGGCCGGCGACATGATCCAGGACCTCAAGGTCGGCCATCTGATCGGCGGCACGCCGTGGCGGATGGAGGTCGCCGAGCTGATCTCGACCGTCGTCGTGTCGTTCGTCCTGGTCTGGCCGATCGTCATCCTCCACCGCGGCAACATCGCCAAGGGCGGCATCGGCATCGGCGACACCGAGCTGCCGGCGCCCCAGGCCGGGCTGATGGCCCAGCTCGCCTCGGGCATCGTCGGCGGCGACATGCCGTGGGGGCTGATCGTGATCGGAATGATGTTCGCGGTGGCGCTGATCATCCTCCGCGCGCCGGCGCCGATGCTGATCGCGGTCGGCATGTACCTGCCGTTCGAGACCACCTTCGCGATCTTCGTCGGCGGGCTGCTGAGGTTCGCCCTCGACCGCATCCTGGCGCGCCGCGCCGCCGCCCCGGAGAGCGTGACGCGGGCGGGCAACACCGGTACCCTGGTCGCCTCCGGCCTGATCGCCGGCGAGGCGTTGATGGGGATGGCGCTGGCGCTTCTGGCGATGGCCGAGATCCCGTCGGTGACCTGGCTGGTGACCGGCCGGCGGATCGAGACCTTCGCCTTCGTCGAGCCGCTCGGCGGCTGGCTGTCACTGGCGATCTTCGCCGCGGTCGTCTGGGCGCTGATCAGGGTGCCGCTTGCGGCGCTGAGGAGAACATGATGACCACCTTCGTCTCCGACTACGAGCCTCGGGCGCTGTGGCGCCGCTTCGACGAGATCCTCACCGTCTACCGCCCCTCGAAGGGCGAGGACGCGATGCGCCGCCACGTGATCGAGGCGGCGGGCGCGCGCGGCCTCGAGCACGACCGGGACGAAGCCGGCAACCTGGTGGTCCGCCTGCCCGCCACGCCCGGCCACGAGGACGCCGCGGTGACCGTGCTCCAGTCCCACCTCGACATGGTCTACGAGAAGAACTCCGACGTCGACCACGACTTCGCGACCGACCCGATCGTGGCCGAGCGCGACGGCGCGTACCTGACCGCCCGCGGCACCACCCTCGGCTCGGACAACGGGATCGGCGTGGCCGCGATGCTGGCGCTGATGGACCTCGGCACCCCGCCCGAGGCGTCCGTGGTCCACGGCCCGCTCGAGCTGCTGTTCACGATCGACGAGGAGAGCGGCCTGACCGGCGCCGCGAAGCTCTCGCCGGACCTGCTCACCGGCCGGCGCCTGCTCAACCTCGACACCGAGGAGGAGGGCGCGCTCTACGTCGGCTGCGCCGGCGGCCTCGGCAGCCGGGTGAGCGTGCCGCTGGTGCGTCATGCCACGCCCGCCGGCGAGGCGGCGTTCGAGCTGGCGGCGCGCGGCTTCAAGGGCGGCCACTCCGGCGTCGACATCCACCTCCAGCGCGGCAACGCGATCAAGCTGCTGGCGCGGGCGATCGACGCCGGGGCGGCCGCGGCCGCCGGCGGCGCCGCCGACGGCGAGGCGGCGGCGGTGCGGCTGGCCGGCTTCTCCGGCGGCTCGGCGCACAACGCGATCCCGCGCGAGGCGTTCGCGACGGTCGTGCTGCCGGCGGACCGCGCCGGCGACTTCCGCGCCGCGTTCGAGCGCGAGGCGAAGGCGATCGTCGACGAGTACCTCCCGGTCGATCCCGACGCCCGCCTCGACGCCACGCCCGCCGGCGCCCCGGCCGAGACCTGGGACGCCGAGACCTCCGCGCGGGTGATCCGCCTGCTCGTGGCGCTGCCGCACGGGGTCGCGAGCTGGAGCTACGACATCCCCGACCTGGTCGAGACCTCGACCACCCTCGCCACCGTCGCCGAGACCGACGGCGCGCTCGAGGTGCTGCTGTCGAGCCGCAGCTCGGTCGACACGGCGATCCGCGCCCGCGCCCGGCACATCCGCGCGATCGCCGCGCTGGCCGGCGCCGCCTCCTCCGAGGAGGGCGGCTACCCGGGCTGGAAGCCGGACATGTCGTCCGAGCTGCTGGCGGTGCTCCAGCGCGTCCACGAGCGCGAGCTGGGCAGTGCGCCCGCGGTCAAGGCGATCCACGCCGGCCTCGAGTGCGGGATCATCGGCGAGAAGGTCCCGGGGATGGACATGATCTCCTTCGGCCCCCAGATCGAGTTCCCGCACTCCCCCGACGAGCGCGTCCACGTCGACTCGGTCGGACGGTTCTGGAAGCTGCTGGCCGCGGTGCTCGAAGAGCTGGCCTGACCCGGAACTGCCTTCGGGTCGGCGTCGTCACCTCACCCGCCCCCTTGCAGGCTGGTAGGTTTATAGGTAGGATTGCACCGGCGACAGGAGGGAGGAAATAGAGATGGCGACACTGACTACCCGGCGCCAAGCCTTACTAGAACAGGACTCGATCCGCAACTTGGGGGAAAGTGAACGGATGGCAGCGGCGGCCAGCATCTCTGAAGTCGCTGCGTACCTGCAGGAAAACCTAGGTCAGAGGGTCACAGGGTACCTGAGCGGGGTCAGGGACCCGAAGATGGTGGGGCAGTGGGCGAGCGGCAAGGTGAGGCCCCGTGAGCTGAGCGAGTTTCGTCTGCGCGCGGCCTACCCTGTCACGACGCTCCTGGTCAACGCGTTTAGCCCTGCTACGGCCAAGGCCTGGTTCTTTGGTACGAACTCACGGCTCGACGATCAGGCACCTGCCTACCTGCTGCGGCATGGTGAACCACCGTTCCACTCGCTCCTTCCCGCCGCCAAGGCTTTCGTCCTGGGAGACACCTACTGAACTGGGGCGATCGGGTTTGGCGAGTGGGGTTCCGGGAAGACCCTCTCGGCTTTAAGCCTTGGCATCTCTGTGCGCTGAGCAACCGGTTCGACGACCCCGCAAGGAAGTTCCGCACAAACTACTGCAGCCGGGAGGCAACCACCGCGATTCGGGAGTCACTCAAGGACCTGCGCCCGGACACACGCGCCCTCGCTGAGTTTGGGCAACTCTTCGGTCGCTCCGGCGTGCCCCGGGCCTCCCTGCCCCGGCCCGCCGTGCCTCTCGTTTGGCGTCAGAACCACGTCCTCATCGCCGCTCGCATCGAAACCACGGGCCCGTTGGTCGACCTCGAAGACCTCGGACTCCGCCGCGAGCTGGCGCTGGAGCTGGCTCCCGCCCTCGCCGAAGCCGGGATCCGCCACCTCGACATCGCCGAGCTGCGAGGTCAGCGTCGAGCGATCACCCAGCAACTCGCACGCCACCTGTTCTCGACCCGCGCCGCGGCGGGGGTTGCTTACCGGTCCCACGTCGACGACTGCCCCTGTGCTGCGCTGTTCGAACACCGCTCCCGCTTGATTGCCGAAGGCGATCCGATCGCCCTTACCGAGTCGCTCCCGGAGCTGCACCAGGTTTGCGACGAGTTCGGGCTGGACTTGAGCGAGTAGCCCGATTACCCCAGCCGTTCGCGGAGCAGCTCGCGCACCACCTTGGGGTCGGCGATGCCTCCCGAGGCCTCCATCACCCGGCCGATGAAGAAGCCGAGCAGCGAGGTCTTGCCGGCGCGGCAGCGCTCGGCCTCCTCGGGGTTCTCGGCGAGGACGCGGTCAGTGAGCGCGGCGAGGGCGTCGCGGTCGGCGACCCGCTCGAGGCCGCGGCGCTCGACGATCTCGCGCGGCGAGCCGCCGCGGGCGGCCAGCTCGGCGAACACCTCGCGGGCGGCGGTCGCGGTCAGCGTGCCGGAGTCGACCAGCGCCGCCAGCTCGGCGACCCCGGCGGGGTCGACCGGCAGCTCCGCCGGGTCGTCGAGCCCGCGCTCCTTGCGCTCGCGCTGGAGGTCGTTGACCACCCAGGCGGCGACCCCGGCCGGGTCGGCGAGGCCGCGCCCGGCCGCCGCGGCGAGCGCCCGCTCGTAGAACCGCGCCAGCGCCGGGTCGGCGGCCAGGGTCGCGGCCGCCGACGGCGGCAGGCCGAGGGCGTCGCGGTAGCGGAGCAGCTCGGGGGTCGGCTCGGGCAGTGCGGCCGGCTCGCCGCTCTCCGCGGCCGCGCCCTCGCCGCTCCGGCGGTCGGGCCGCGGTGGAGGTCCCCCGCGCGCCGCCCGCGGCGCACCGGATCCGGCCTCCGCCGGCTCCGCCGTGCGCCGCCCGTCCGCCGTCCGAGCCGGCCCGGCCTTGCGCGCCCAGACGTCGCGCAGCGGCACGATGCGGTTGAAGACCATCCGCTCGGGCGTCGAGTCCTCGGGCTCGAGATGAAAGTAGCCGAGGCGCTCGAACTGGAAGCGGCTGCCCGGCTCGGCGCCGGCGACCGAGGGCTCGATCCGCGCTTCGCTGACCACTTCGAGCGAGTCCGGGTCGAGGTGGGCGAGGAAGTCGGCGCCCTTGGTCTCGCCCGGCTTCTCGACCGCGAAGAGCCGGTCGTAGAGCCGCACCTCGACCGGCAGCGCCTGCTCGGCCGAGACCCAGTGGAGCGTCCCCGGCGGGTTGCGGCCGTCGGGGGCGGCGCCGCCGCGGGTCGCCGGGTCGTAGGTGCAGAGCAGCTCGACGATCTCGCCGGCGTCGTTGCGCACGACGTCGTGACAAGAAATGAAGTAGGCGTAGCGCAGTCGCACCTCGCGTCCCGGGGCGAGGCGGCGGAACCCCGGCGGTGGCTCCTCGGCGAAGTCGTCGCGCTCGATCAGGATCGTGCGCCCGAACGGCAGCTTGCGCGAGCCCTCGCGCGGCACGTCGTGCGGCCAGTAGGGCGCATCCAGCTCCTCGCACCGGTCTTGGTCTTCCGGGCCCTCGGGGTAGTTGGTGATCGTCACCTTCAGCGGCCGGAGCACGCACAGCACCCGCGGCGCCCGGGCGTTGAGGTCGTCGCGGACGCTGTGCTCGAGCATCGCCATGTCGACGGTCGAGTTGGCCTTCGCGATGCCGATGCGGTGGCAGAAGGCGCGGATCGACTCCGGCGTGTAGCCGCGGCGGCGCAGGCCGGCCAGCGTCGGCATCCGCGGGTCGTCCCAGCCGGCGACGTGGCCGCCCTCGACGAGCTGCGCCAGCTTGCGCTTCGAGAGCACGGTGTAGGAGAGGTTGAGGCGCGCGAACTCGATCTGCCGCGGCGAGGTCTCGATCCGGCTCTCGCGCACCGCCCAGTCGTAGATCTCGCGGTTGTTCTCGAACTCGAGGGTGCAGAACGAGTGGGTGATGTCCTCGATCGCGTCCGACAGCGGGTGCGCCCAGTCGTACATCGGGTAGATGCACCACTCGTCGCCGGTGCGGTAGTGCCGGGCGTGGCGGATCCGGTAGAGCAGCGGATCGCGCATCTTCATGTTCGCCGCGGCGAGGTCGATCCGCGCGCGCAGCACGTGGGCGCCGTCGGGGAACTCCCCGGCGCGCATCCGCCGGAAGAGATCGAGGCTCTCCTCGGCGGTGCGGTCGCGGTACGGGCTCGGCCGCCCGGGCTCGGTGACCGTGCCGCGGTGGGCGCGGATCTCCTCCTCCGACAGGCTGTCGACGTAGGCCTTGCCGTCCTCGATCAGCCCCTCGGCCAGCTCATAGAGGCGCTCGAAGTAGTCCGAGGCGAAGTAGAGCCGGTCGTCCCAGTCATAGCCCAGCCAGCGCACGTCGTCCTGGATCGACTGCACGAACTCCGGGTCCTCGGTCTGGGGGTTGGTGTCGTCGAAGCGCAGGTTGCACAGCCCCCCGAACTCGGCGGCGATGCCGAAGTTGAGGTGGATCGACTTGGCGTGCCCGATGTGCAGGTAGCCGTTCGGCTCGGGCGGGAACCGCGTGTGCACGCGACCGCCGTGCTTGCCGGCCTTCCGGTCGGCGATGACGATCGCGCGCAGGAAGTCGGTGCCGGGCGCGGCGCCCTCGACGGCGGTGCCGGGTGCGGGTTCGGTGGCGGTGGTCTCGGTCACGGCTCGGCCCTCGCGGCCGCCGCGGACGGCGCGGCGGCGAGGGGAGACAGCCTACCGGAATCGCGATGACGGTCGCTACGGCCGAGGCCCCGGGAACCGGCCCGTCGAGATCAAGGACCGCAGGGCGGCGCGGGATTCCAGGCGCGGTCGTCGCCGCTCTCGAAACCGTCGGCGAAGACGAGCTCGGGGAGCAGCTTGACGAACGCCGCCTCCGAGGGCACTCCCTCGTCGCTCAGCAGGAAGAGCATGTAGTAGCCCGGCGGCGCGAGGTTCGAGGTGGCCGGAGCCGTGACCTCCAGCCCGCCGCCTGTGGGGGTGAAGGCGAGTCGGTTGATCCTCTGGTTCTGGTTGAATGCGTGGGTCACCGAGCCGGGGCGCAGCCATGTCACGTCGGCCACCTTCGCCGCGTCCGGTGTCGTCACCAGGAAGGTCTCGCCCGGGCGCACCGCCTCCGGGGCGGCGGTGATCACCGGTCGCGGCCCACGGAAGAGGTAGGGCGGCGAGAAGATCTCGGCGTCGCGGTGGTCCTGGTCGTCGCTCTCCCCGTCCCTCGGGTGACCGCCCCCGGCGACCAGCACCCGGGCATCGGGCAGCAGGAGGGCAGTCGAGTGGTAGATCCTCCGTACCGCCGCCGCCGCCAGGATCGACCAGACGCCGGTCGCCGGGTCGTACATCTCGGCCGCGTAGACGTCGCCGGTGGCATCGTTGAAACCGGGAAGGCTGGTACCGCCGGTCACCAGCACGGTGCCGTCGGGGAGGAGGGTCGCCACGTGGTGGCGGCGCTTGAACGTCATCCCGCCGGTGGAGAGGCACTCGGGAGGCGACAGGGAGAGGTCGACGATCTCCGTGACGGCCGTGGGCGGATCGACTCCGCCGACGATCAACGCCCTGCCATCGGCCAGCATCACCGACGATCCGTAGTTGCGGTGTCCGCCCTCGCAGTGGTCGACGGGGGTCCAGCTACCGCTGCCGGAGGTGTCGAGCAGCTCGGTCTCGGGCTCCCAGCCGGCCTTGAGCACCCGGCCGTCCGGTGTCACGTACATGAAGGGATAGACATCGAAAGACTTCTGCCCACCGGTCAGTTGCCGCCAGTTCCTGGAGAAGACGCTCCAGACTTCCGGGATCTCGTTCCGGCCCGGTCCGGTCGGCTTGCGGGCATCGATCTCTCCGGAGGTCACCAGGACGTCGCCGGAGGGCAGGGTGGTCGCGGTCGGGTACCAGCGCCCGTCGGCCATCGGATCCTGGGGCTCCCAGCAATCGTTCCACGGATCGTAGATGGCCGCCGTGTCGAGTCCGTAGTTGTCTTCGATGTGGCCGCCGGCGATGAACAGCCGTCCGTCGCCGAGCTGCGTGTGACCGCTGCAGAAGAGATCGAAGGGCGGGGCCGCCGTCTCGCGAATCTCCCCGGAGACCGGATTCCAGAGTCTGGGCACGATCGGTTCGCCGCCGGTGATCGCATGGCCCCCGGAGCCGGCGCGCATCGCTTCCTCCAGCCGGCGCGCCTCGGCAGCTCCATCGGAGAAGTCGTGGCGATCCCAGAACATCACCTCGCCGGTGGGCAGCAGGTGCAGGTGAATCGCCACCAGTGGCCAGTCCATGACCGCGGACCATGCGCCGTAGTCCTCGGGCGGGCACGGAGTGAAGGTGATCTGGACGTTGTCGAGGTCGTGGTCGGCGGTCTCGCCTCCGGAGCGGGCCCCGAACCAGGCTCGCGACTCGTAGGGCGCGAGCCCGTCCAGCGGGAGGTCCGTGGCCTCCACGGTGGTGGCTCCCTCGGTGAGCCTGAAGCTCACCGTCCCGGCCGCCGCCTTGACGGTGATCTCGGCGTGGATCCAGTTGCCGCTGGCGAGATGCAGCGGGTCGGCGTCGATCTCGTATTCCTTCGCCCCATTGAAGTGGACCGAGACGTGGTTGGCGTTGATGTCGTTCTTCGGATCTAGCGGATCGTTGTCGTAGATGTCGAAGCCGAACCCGATCGAGCGCTCGAAGTTCGGCTCCTCCATGACCCCAGGTGTCGCCAGGGTGGTGATCGGGTCAAAGCGGCCCGTGTCGAGCAGGGCGAAGCCCAGGCCATCGGCCTGCCCGACGCCCGGGATCATGCGAAAGTCGAACCCAGCGATGACCTGGCATGCCGGTCCGGGGGCGGTGCGCAGGAAGCTGGCGCTGTTCTGGTGAGGTGGCAGGGTGCCGTGGGCGAGGCGCAGAAAGGCGCCGCTCGGTCCGCCGAGGAGCACCAGCGAAGGATTGGGATCGTTCGGAGGGTAGTCGTGGGTGTAGAGCTCGTAGGGTGCGGGATCGTCGAAGTCGTGGACGGTCGCCGCCCGCGCGATCGGCGAGCCCACCAGCCACAACGCCGAGACAGCGGCCGCTGCCGCCGGGCTTTTCATGGCAACCTCCCAAGGGTGACCGGCGGCGGACAGGGTGTGAACACGACCGCGACGTTGTCGAGATCGAAGTCGGCGTTCTCGCCGCCGGTGCGCGCCCCGAACCACGCCCGCGACTCGTAGGGCGCCAGCCCCGGCACCGGAAGGTCGGTCGCCAGCTCGGTGGTGGTGGCTCCTTCCGTGAGCACGATGCTCACCGACCCGTCCGCCGCCTTGACGGTGATCGCGGCGTGGATCCAGTTGCCACTGCCGAGATCCAAGTTGGGGCCGGCATCGAACTGCGCCACCGTGTCACCGTCGAAGTGGACCGACACGTGATTGTCGTTGAGGTCGTCCGGCTGTGGCGGCAACGGACCGCTGGGGTAGATGTCGAAACCGATGCCCAGAGAGGCCGGGAAGTTCGGCTCCTCGGCGATCCCGCTGGGGGCGACGACCCCGGCGACTCCGTGTTCCCCGGTGTCGAGGAGAGCGAACCCGAGGCCATCGGCCCGCCCGCTCCCCGGCCGGATGCGGAAGTCGAACTCCGCCGTCACCGCGCACGCCAGTCCCGCGTCGCTGCGCTGAAAGGACAGGCTGTTGTGGTTGTTCAGGCGGCTCCATGCCAGCCGGAGGAAGCGAGCGTGGGCGGTCTCTTCCGAGAGTCTCTGGGGGCGCGGCAGGGCATCGTGCACGCCGAGCTTGAACGGCGTCCGGGAGAAGTCCTGCTGGACCGCGTCGGCCAAGGCGGGCGCCCCTGGGAAACCCGCCAGCAGCAAGACGACTCCGACCCTCCACACCGTGCGCGCGGTATCGGGCACCATTTGACGATCCTCCTCCCGGAACGGCGAGGCGAACTCGATGCGTGCAGTTCGACGGCAACTTCAGTCTAGATGATCAACAAAGCATCACTCTTTCTTTTTCGCGACATCTTGGCATAGATGCCACGCCTCGGCAAGCAAGGCAGGCCTGGGCGAGCAGAATCAGGCAGGCGGCTACGGCCTCTCGCTGCGGCCGCTGGTGAGGAGGACGGGCTAGGCGTCGAGCCGGCGGGCGACCCAGGTCGAGCCGCCGCCCTCGCCACGCTCGGACCACAGCGCCAGCGCGCCGTCGCCGCTCGCCACCACCAGTGGGTGGGTGGCCTGGCGGCCGGGGTCGGAGAGCG
>Ga0256864_1000798_pt1 | contig 10280 bp, 9 predicted proteins | sample RVTome_11_FD_187336 | JGI IMG/M metagenome (GOLD analysis project Ga0256864, IMG submission 187336) | Soil microbial communities from uranium-contaminated site in the Upper Colorado River Basin, Wyoming, United States - RVT147D111 HiSeq ... | reverse complement strand
AGGCGGTCGGGGTGCTGCTGATCCAGACGCTGTGGGCGGTCGACTACTGCGGCGCCCTGCTGTTCCGCGTCCATCCGCTGGGCGGCACCGAGTACATGTTCGACGGCGCCTCGCCGCCCTGGCTGCGCGCGCTGTCGCTGTTCCACCTGACGGTGCCGCCGCTGCTCGTCTGGGGCGTCTGGCGGCTCGGCTACGACCGCCGCGGCTGGAAGCTCCAGACCGTCCTGGTCTGGCTGCTGCTCCCGGTCTGCTACCTGTTCACCGACCCCGAGCGCAACCTCAACTGGGTCTTCGAGCCGTTCGGCCGGCCGCAGAGCCTGCTGCCGCCGGCCGCGTACCTGGTCGTGCTGCTCGCCGCCTACCCGCTGCTGCTCTTCCTCCCCACTCACCTGGCGCTGAGCGCCTGGGCGTGGCGCCGCGGGCGGCCGCGACTGCTGCCCGAGCGCTGAGGAAACCTGCGAGGATCGGCGAGTGACGCGCTCCGATCCCCGCCTCAGGACGCTGCCGGTCGGGTTCTACCGCCGCGACACCGAGCGGGTGGCGCGCGAGCTGCTCGGCCGCTGGCTCGTCCGGCGGGCCGGCGGCGAGCGGCTGGCGCTCCGGATCGTCGAGACCGAGGCCTACCTCGGCGCGCCCGACCGCGCCAGCCACGCCTGGGGGGGCCGCCGCACCGCGCGCAACGAGAGCCTCTACCTGCCCGGCGGCCACGCATACGTCTACTTCATCTACGGCATGCACCACTGCCTCAACGCGGTGACCGGCGAGCCCGGCGCCGGCAGCGCGGTGCTGATCCGCGCCGGCGAGCCGGTCGCCGGCGCCGAGGGGATGGCCGCCCGCCGCGGTCTCGGCCGGCCGCCGCGGCCCGGCGACCTCGCCGGCGGCCCGGGCCGGCTGTGCCACGCCCTGGGGATCGACCGCGCTCTCGACGGCGCGGCGCTGTGGCGCGGCGAGCTGGTGATCGCCGCTGGCGAGCCCGCACCGCGGACCGAGATCGCCGCCGGCCCGCGGATCGGCGTCGCCTACGCCGGCGAAGCCGCCGAGTGGCCGCTGCGCTTCGCCCTCCGCGGCAACCCCCACGTATCGAGGCCGCGGCTATGACGGTTCGGTCTTGGCCGGCTTGGCGGCGGCCTTCTCCAGAGTGATGTGCCCGGCCTTGTGCAGGCGCCAGAAGACCAGCAGGGCCTCGAGCTGCGGCATCGGGCTGATCTTGACGATCGAGCGGATGTCGTAGGAGCCGTTGATCCGGGTGAGCATGAACCCCTCCTGCGGCGAGATCTTCGACGCCGTCAGGTCCTCGAGGTCGCTCGACAGCTTGGGCACGGCGTCGAGCAGGATGCCCTCCTTCTCCAGCTCGCTCTGGATCCGCGCCTCGCCCTGCTGCGCCGCCTCCTGGACCTGGCGGTTTTCCGGCTCGAGGCTCTTGGCCGCTCGCAGATGCCGCAGGGCGTTCTCGAAGCGCTTCTGCCCGAGGTGGCTCTCGGCGCCGGCGAGCAGCGACTTGGCGCCGACCGCGATGCCGTCGTCGCCGGCCGGGTCCGCCGCCGCCCGCCGGCGCGGCTTGACCACCTTGATCCGCTGCGCCTCGATCTGGGTCAGCAGCACCTTGCAGACGTGGAACTCGCTCGAGTGGGTCTCGAGGCAGATCTCCTCGACCGTGCGGTTGTCGTCGACCTTGGAGAGGATCTGGCGCTCGCTCGGCGACAGCCCGGGGTCGTCGAGGTCGGTCAGCGACACCGGGATCGCCTGCGGGGTCGGGATGTACTCGCGGATGCGCATCCACTCGTCGACCCGGCGGATGCCCTCGAGGATCAGCGCCGTGGTGTCGAGGTCGATCGGGATCATCGTCCCCTTCGGCTTGTCGCCGTCGAGGAAGCGGAAGTCGCCCTCGCTCCAGGTGAACAGGTCGTAGACCGACTCCTGGGCCTTGCGCTGGAGCAGCTTGTGGAGCGTTTCCTCCTCGAGCGCGCCGATGGTGACCAGGATCTTGCCCAGCAGCATCCCGGTGCGCTCCTGCATCTCGATCGCCTTCGACAGCTCGTCCTCGTCGATCAGGCCCTGGCTTACCAGGAAGTGGCCGAGGTGCTCGTTGGGGTCGGTCGAGGCCGACGAGATGACCCGACCGCCCTTGAAGTAGATCTTCTTCTCGGTGTCGCGGTTGTCGATCACGAGCGTCCCGGTCTTGTTGCTCTGCGACAGCCATTGCAGCAGCTCTGCGAGCTGCATGGTCTTGAGGTTGCCGGTGATGCTCATGGACCGGGGCCGCGCGGCGCCTTGGGCGGGGGCGGGCGGATTATAGCCCTCGGGGTTGTACTGAGAAGTCTATGAGTGCGCCTACCGTAGGGCCGCGCCGTGCGGCTCCCCGCCTGGCGCCGGCGGGCGCGGGGCGGTAGGGCCCGGGCCTCCTCGTCGGTCGGGAGAGCCGTCGGAGCGGCGCGGGCCTCCTTGCCTGGGTGAGTCAGGGTCGGGCCGGGGTCGTGCCCTTCTGCCCCTGGTAGTGGCTGCCGGAGCCGGGCTCGCCGTAGGCGACCTCCGGTTCGGCTTCCATCGCGATGAAGATGAGCTGGGCGATTCGGCGGCCGGCTTCGAGGACGAAGGGTTCGGGGCCGAGGTTCTGGAGCTCGAGGGTGATGTTGCCTTCGAAGCCGGGGTCGCACCAGCCGGCCATGGAGTGGTTGATCCACAGGCGTCCGAGCGTCGACTTGAGCTTGAGGTCGCAGGCGACGGTGCGCGGGATCTTGACGTACTCGAGCGTCGAGGCGAGCACCACCTCGCCCGGGAACAGCTTGATGTGCGGTGCGGTGAAGTCTTCCGGGTCGCGGGTCGGGCAGATCCAGTGCGGCGACACCCGGACGTCGTAGCTGGCGGCGTTGACCTGCTCGGGGGCGTAGGGCTCGACGCCGCCCTCCTCGGCCCAGCGGCGGATCCAGCGGTCGGGCTTGATCACGGTTGCGCCCGGTGCTCGACGCGCTCCTGCATGGAGGTCGGGGCTCGACCCTTCAGCGCAGGTGTACCGGCACCGACGGCTGGGTGCGGTGGATGGTGTCGACGAAGCGCAGCATCGCCCGCGACAGCGACATGAACAGCGTCGACGTGCGCACGCCGCCGCCGAAGAAGCGCACGCCCTGGAGCAGCTCGCCGTCGGTGACGCCGGTGCAGCTGAAGAGGATCTGCTCGCCCGGGGCGAGGTCCTCGGTCCGGTAGATGCGGTCGAGGTCGTTGTAGCCCAGCTCCGCGAGGCGGGCGCGCTGGGCGTCGTTGGAGGCGTGCAGCCGGGCCTGGATCTCGCCGCCGAGGCAGCGCATGGCGGCGGCGGCGATCACCCCCTCCGGAGCGCCGCCGATGCCGATCGCCGCGTGGACGCCGGTGCCGCGGACGGCGGCGGCGATGCCGGCCGACAGATCGCCGTCGCCGATCAGCCGGATGCGCGCGCCGGCGGACCGGATGTCGGCGATGAGCTGGCGGTGGCGGTCGCGATCGAGCACCACGATCGTCAGGTCGCTGACCTCGCGGCGCAACGCCTTGGCGATGCCGCGCAGGTTCTCGGCCACCGGGGCGTCGAGGTGGACCGACCCGCTCGCGGCGGCGCCGACCACGATCTTGTCCATGTGGGTGTCGGGGGCGTGGAGCAGGCCGCCGCGCTCGGCGGCGGCGAGCACCGCCACCGCGTCCGGGGCGCCGGTGGCGCACAGGTTGGTGCCCTCGAGCGGATCGACCGCGATGTCGACCGCCGGCCCGTCCCGCCGCCCCTCGGCGGTGCCCAGCTCCTCGCCGACGTAGAGCATCGGCGCCTCGTCGCGCTCGCCCTCGCCGATGACGATCCGGCAATGCAGGTCGAGCCGATCGAGCTCGCGCCGCATCGCCTCGACCGAGACTTCGTCGGAACGGGTGTGGTCGCCGAGCCCCATGGTGCGGGCGGCGGCGATTGCCGCCTGCTCGGTGACCCGGATGAAGTCCTGCTCGAGGGCGCGGTCGATCGACATCGGCGTCCGCTCAGCCGCTCTCGGCGACCGCCGCCATCCTCGGCGCCGCCTTGGCAGCCGGGCGCTCGGGCGGGTTGAAGGCCGGGATGCCGGTGATCGCCTCGCCGACGATCAGGGCGTGGACGTCGTGGGTGCCCTCGTAGGTGTAGACCGACTCGATGTTGAGCATGTGGCGGATCACCGGGTAGTCGTCGACGATGCCGTTGGCGCCGAGGATGTCCCGCGCCAGCTTCGCGCACTCGCGCGCCACCCAGACGTTGTTGCGCTTGCCGAGCGAGATCTGGAAGTGCTTGACCTTGCCCTGGTCCTTGAGCCGGCCGAGCTGGAGCGCCAGGAGCTGCCCCTTGGTGATCTCCGAGACCATCCAGACCAGCTTCTCCTGGACGAGTTGGTGGCAGGCGATCGGCTGGCCGCCGAACTGGATCCGCTCTTTGGCGTAGTCGAGGGCGGTGACGTAGCACTCCATCGCCGCGCCGAGGCCGCCCCAGGCGATGCCGTACCGCGCCTGGTTGAGGCACATCAGGGCGTTCTTGACCCCCTCGGTCCCGGGTAGGAGGTTCCCGGCCGGGATGCGGCAGTCGTGGAAACCCAGCTCCGAGGTCACCGACGCGCGCAGCGAGAATTTGCCGTGCTGGTCGGTGGCGGTGAAGCCGGGCGTGCCGCGCTCGACCAGGAAGCCGCGGATGCCGTCCTCGGTGCGCGCCCAGACCACGGCGACGTCGGCGAGGGTGCCGCTGGTGATCCACTGCTTGGCGCCGTCGAGCACCCAGGAGTCGCCGTCGCGCCGCGCGGTGGTGCGCATCCCCGACGGGTTGGAGCCGAAGTCGGGCTCGGTGAGGCCGAAGCAGCCGATCGCCGCACCCGAGGCGAGGGCCGGGATCCAGCGGTCCTTCTGGGCCTGGGAGCCGAAGGTGTAGATCGGGTACATCACCAGCGCGCTCTGCACGGAGACGAAGCTGCGCAGGCCCGAGTCGCCGCGCTCCAGCTCCTGCATGATCAGGCCGTAGGCGACGTTGTCGAGGCCGGGCAGGCCGTAGTCGTCGATGGTGGCGCCGAACAGGTCGAGCGCCCCGAGCTCGGGCACCAGCTCGACCGGGAAGCGCCCGTCGCGGTGGCACTCCTCGATGATCGGTTTGACCCGGTCGTCGACGAAGGCGCGCACGGTGTCGCGCGCCAGCCGCTGCTCCTCGGAGAGCAGGCCGTCGAGGTCGAGGAAATCCACACCGGGGAAGCGGCTCACGGGGAAACCTCCTGGGGAAACGGTCGGCGGGGCGGCGAGGCGCGCGCCCGGCGGCGCTGCGCCGCAACATCGGATTCTAACATGCGGGCGGTCCTGCGCCGCGGCCCGCGGGCGGTCAGGACCCGGGCGGCCGCGCGCGGCCCGGGTATCATCGCCGTCGTGGCCAGCTTCCCCGGCGGCAGCGCCTACGCGATGGTGCGCGACATCGCGGAGGGTTACTTCCTCGTCACCGAGCGCACCTTCGCCCGCTTCGAGCGCGGCGAGCTCGGGAAGATCCAGTTCGAGATCGACCGCCACATGCGCGAGGTGCGCGGCGACCAGCCGCCGCTCGACGACATGCAGGCGATCCAGAAGCGCAACCGCAAGATCCAGCGCCTCAACACCGCGCTGATGGTGCTGCGCAGCTACGTGCAGAAGCGCAGGTAGCCGCCCGCGCCCCCCGAGTTCGCCGTGCTCCTCGAAGCCCTCAGGTGGCTGGTGCCGCCGCTCGCCGCCGCGGTCACCGCGGCGTTCTTCGACCGCCGGCTCGGGCGCGTCGCCGGCGGCGCGGCGCCGCCACCCGGGTTGGAGCGGCCGGCGCGTCGGTTCGCCGCCGGGGCGCTCCTCGCCGGGCTCTTCTACCTCGCCCTGTTCGCGCCGCTGTCGCTCCCGCCCGACGCTGCGGCGGCGATCGACCTCTCGCAGGTCTCGCCGGCGCGGCTGTTCCTGATGCACGCGATCCTGGTCGCCGGCCTTGGGGGCTGGCTGGCGCTGGCCTTCGGCGTGCGTGAGGCGCCGGCGGAGCCGGCCGTCGACCCGCTCGCCTTCCTCCGCCTGCGCGCCCGCGACTTCGGGGCCGAGATCGGGGTCGGCGTGGTCGCCGGGCTGGCGATCTGGGCGGCCGCGCTCGGGTTCGCCGCGCTCCTGCTCGCGGGCCTGACCGCCGCCGGCGCGGGCGACATCGTGCCCACCCGCCCGCCGCGGCTGATCGTCTTCGTCGCCGGCCAGCCGGTGTGGCTGCGGCTGGCGATCAGCCTCTCGGCGGGGACGGTCGAGGAGCTGTTCTTCCGCGGCTTCCTGCAGCCGCGGCTCGGGATCTGGGTCACCACCGGGCTGTTCGTCCTCGCCCACGCCGCCTACGGCGCCCCGACGCTTTTCGTCACGGTTGCCTTCCTGTCGCTCGCCTACGGCTGGCTGGCGCGCAGACGCGGCAGCGTGTGGGCGGCGGTCGCCGCCCACACGCTGTTCGACGCCGTCCAACTCCTGGTCGTCCTCCCCGCGGCGCTGCGGGCCATCGAGGACTCCCCGTTCGGCTGATCCCGGCCGCCGCTACTGCTTCTTCGCTCGCTCGCCGGCGGCCTGGGCCTTCAGGCCGGCGGCCTCGAACTGCCGCGCGGCGTTCTCGTAGCACTCGTTTGCCCGCGTCTGGTCGCCGGCGTCGCTGGCGGCGTCGCCGGCCCGCGACCAGGCGGTCCCGGCGTTGATGCGCTCGGCGTCTGCCTGCGCCGTGCGCCCCGCCGCGTCGAACGCCTCGGCGGCCTTCTCGAAGTCCTCGGCCGCCTCCTCGTGCTCGCCGCGGCTCGAACGCTCGTGGCCGGCGCTCGACCAGGCGCTCCCCTCGCGCGTCTTGTCGCCGTCGTTGTCGGGCGGGTCGTCGCCGACGGCGTCTTGGGCCGCCTGCTCGGCCTGAGCCTCCCAGTCCTCGGCGGAGCCGGGTTTCGGTGCGACGGCGGCGGCCAGCTCGAAGTCGCCGCGGGTGACACCGGTGATCCGGATCTCGGCCTGGTTGGGCGTGCCGCCGGAGGTGGTGGTGGTGAGGGTGTCGCCACCCTCCATCCGCACCACGCTGGGCGTGAGGTTGGTGATCCGCAGCGGCACCGGCTCGGAGGTGCCCTCGACGACAACGCCGCGCACCGCCGACTGGCCGCGGGTCAGCACCGTCCGGTCGCCGGCCAGGCCGAACCGGACGAAGGTCAGCTCGACCGGCGCGGAGTCGCCGTTGGCGGTCGAGACCACCAGCGGGCCGAGGTCGCCCAGGAAGTCGGGCGGGATCGCCGCCACCAGCCCGGTCGGCGACGAGGCGAGGACGTCGAGCTCACGGTCGCCGACCCGCACGACGTTGCCCGTGGCCTCGCCGTCGAAGCCGCCGCCGGAGATCGGCAGGTCGCCGCCGGAGGTGGGGTAGCGGGGCACCCGCCCGACCCGCGGCGGCGACTCGGTGAGCGACTCGGGCGGCGGGCCGACGACCGGCACCACGACCGTGGGGCCGTCGCCCAGCGACGGGATCGCCACCCTGAGCGTTCCCAGCGCCGCGGCGACCGCGAACGCCACCCGGCCGTCGGCGCCGGTGACGTGCTCCTCGCCATCGACGTCGACGACCACCCCCGACAGGCGCTGGCCCTGCGGGCCGACCACCGCCAGGGTGGCCTCCTCGCCGCCGACCACCGTGCCGGTCAGGACGACCCGGGCGCCCGGCAGGGTCGGCGACGCCGCAGTGCTGGACTCGTCGAGCGACCCGAGCTTCTCCTCGGCGTCCGCGACCTTGCGCTTGCGGGTCGCCTCGTCGAGCTTCTCGTCCTTGCGGAGCTTGCGGAGATACCGCTCGAGAGCCCGCTTGAGAGCGGCCTTCTTCTTCGCCAGGTTCTCCTCGGCCTCGGCCTGCTCTTCCATTGCGTCCTCGAGCGCTTTCCTCAGCCGTGCCAGCTCGGGGTAGGCGCCGTGGGCGGTCGGGTCGTCCTCGGCCTCCTTCTTCAGCCGCGCGATCTCGTCGTCGACCGCCTTCTGGGCCTTCTCGACCGCTCTGCCGGCCTCGTCGAGGGCCTCCTGGGCCTTCTCGACGGCCTCCTGGGCCCGCTCGACGTCCTTCTCGTACTGCTCGACGGTCTTGGCGGCCGCCGGGGCGGCGACCAGCGCGCAGGCCAGCACCAGGAGGAAGGACGGAATCCAGGCGCGGCTTCGACTCTGGTTGGTCTCGATCTCGTGAATGCTCATGTCCGGCTCCAGTCTTCGTGTTCGTTGAATGTCGCGGTATTCCGTCCCGCGGTGCCCGTCTGTCGCACCGACCCGGCACCAGGTTCAATCCCTCGCGGAAGAGTCCGGGGACCGGCCGGCGGAGGGCACAGGCCGGGGTCGGGCCACGCGGGCGAGCAGGCCGCAGGGCCGCCGCGGCCGGGTGCGGTGCAACGAGCGCCGAGTCTTATCGGGTTGCTGCTTCCTCGACCACCTCGGCCAGCAGCTCGAAATCGCCAAGGGTCACGCCGCTGATCCGGATTTCGGCCCGGTTGCTGGTACCGCCGCTGGTGGAGACGGTGACGACGTCGCCGCCCTCCATGGCCACGACCCCGGGCGTCAGGTTGGTCACCCGGAGGCGCACCCGATCGGAGGTGCCCTTCAGCACGACTCGACGCACCGCTGTCTGACCGCGGCGCAGCCGCGATGGGCCGCCTTCCAGGGCGAAGCGAACGAAGGTCGTCTCGACGGGCCGGGAGCTGCCGCCCTTGGTGGTCACCACCAGCGGCCCGAGATCGCCCAGGGCGTCCGCAGGGATCGCCGCCACGAGGCCGGTCGGGGACGCGGCCAGGACCTCGAACTCCTGCTGGCCGACCTGTACGGTGTTGCCCGACGCATCGCCGTCGAAGCCGGTTCCGGCGATCGCCAGATCGCCGCCGGAGGTCGGGTAGCGGGGCGCCCGCTCCACCCGCGGCGGCCCGCCGGTCAGCGGGGCGGTCGGGCGGGCCACGACCGGAACCTCGACCGCCGGCTGATCGGGAAGCGACGGCAGCGCCGCCCGCAGCGCCGCCGCCGTCGCCGCTACCGCGAAGACCACCCGGCCGTCGGCGCCCGTGACGTGGTCTTCGCCATCGATGTCGACGACCACCCCGCTGAGGCGCTGGCCGGCCGGGTCGATCACGGCCAGCGTGGCCTCGTCGCCTTCGACCACGCTCCCGGTGAGGACGATCCGCGAACCCTGAGGGGCGGGAACCGTAGAGACGGCCTGCGGCTCTTCACCGCCCGGCCGGCTGAAGGACCCCTCCTCCGGCGGCTGGCCTCCCTCGGGCGGGGTGCGCGTGGTGAGGGGGAGTTGCCCTCTCCGACGGGTGGACCCGATCTCTCGGTTGCCCACGATCTGACCGCGCTCGTCGACCCGGTTCTCGGAAAAGACATACTCGAACCGCGGCGGTGTGTCCTCCCGGCCGGATTGGACCCGCACGGGAAACTCCGCTTCGGAGTGAGGAGGAATCCCATCTCCTCCGGTGTACGTCAGGTCGAGATTCGTTGCCGTGCACCGATCGACCCGCCAGCCTTCGGGCGGATGGTCTTCGATGTACTTGCAATCGAAGATGCGGCGCCTCCCGGCGTCGGAGCGCAACGTCAGGTGCACGTCGTTCACCCGATCTTTGCCCGTCTTGATGTGAAACCGGCTCTCGCGCGCCGGCGTGCCGGTCGTTGTCCATTCGGTGCGATGGAGCCTCGGTTTGAGGAATCTCGGCGTCGTGACCTCGTCTCCGGAGGGGTCCGCCCCATCGAAGCTGAAGCGGTATCCGACCTGCAACTCGTTGATGTCCTCCATGTCGCCTTCGATGGTGAAACTGAATTCTCTGGTTTGCCCCGGCGCGATGGGAGCCGAGCCCTCCCCGGCGGGGGTCTCGAAGACGAGCCTGTTCCCTCCTGCCAATCTTCCTGTCCAACCCTCGGCGGGTTTCACGGCAAGGCTGTTCATGTCGATCATGCCGCCAGCGACCACCGTCGCCCGGCTCCCGCCGACAATCGTGGTGCCGGTCGCACGAATCCCCACGATCGTCAGGTGTACGTCCGTGATGTTTCGATCCCCCGCATTCTCGACCTTGAGGGTCCACTGCCCGTCGTCCGGGGTTTCGACCAGGCTGATGGTCGGCTCCTCGGCGGAGCTTCGAGCGGCGACAGCCATCCCCAGGAGCATGGTCATCGCCGCCAGCGACGCCAATCGCCTCGTCCGATTCCGGGAACCTGGGGTCCTGTTCATCGTCTTCCTCCCTTCTGGGGCGCTTCGGAAGGCAGCGGGCGACATGCCGGCCGGTGCCTGTCCAGGCCCATCGGCGCCC
>Ga0256864_1000795_pt1 | contig 10297 bp, 12 predicted proteins | sample RVTome_11_FD_187336 | JGI IMG/M metagenome (GOLD analysis project Ga0256864, IMG submission 187336) | Soil microbial communities from uranium-contaminated site in the Upper Colorado River Basin, Wyoming, United States - RVT147D111 HiSeq ... | reverse complement strand
CACCACCACTGATTCCGACTCGGCTCCCATCACATGTGCCGGTCTGGGCCAGCCTGGAGACGCCGGTGGCGACGAAGAAGGGGTGACAAAGGCGGAGGCGGCCGGGATGAGCATCGCCGAGCTGCTCGAGGCGGACGCCCGATTTGAGGAGTTTCGAAAGCTTGCGGCAGAGACCGTGTCGGAGGGGTTGGGCAGGTCTTGGATGGAGATCTGGGACATGAGGGCGGAACAGATGGGTGACTTCCGAGAGGGTGTGACGGTTTTCGTACCGACAGACGGCGCCTTTGAGCGTCTCGACCCGGGTTTGGCTACCGCCTTAGGTGGAGGGGAGCTGGACAATGGGCTCCGCTACACGTTGCTGGGTCACCACTACGTACATCGTCTCTATCCGTCGTCGGAATGGGAATCCGGCCCTCAGCGGACCTGGCGGGGTGGTGGAGACGTGGAGTTGATGTTGGATCCTCCGACCTGGGCTGGCTGCCCGATTGTCCAAACAGATATCAGGGTTGCCAACGGCTATATCCACGTACTGGGTGGCATTGTCGTGCCTGATGAGATTCAGCAGGCATCGGCTGGCTGAAATCTCATCTCTTTCGGATCACAAAACGACGGGAACTACCGTTGCCCGTGTGAACGAGACACCCTCAACAGCGGTCGACCAGGTACGGGCGGCAGAGGTGATCGCATCGATGTGTCTGGCCACCGACCTCGGCATGGGCTTCCCGTTCGAGCACGGGCTCCACGCCACGCTGGTCACGATGCGGTTGTCCGAGGCACTCGATGTGGACCAGGAGACTCTGGCGCACACCTACTACGCCTCTCTCCTGATGTACGTGGGCTGCACGGTGGACGAGGAGCAGAGGACGGAGATCTTCGGCGGCAGCATGACGGAGCACCACACCCACCGCCAGTTCGGCTCTCGAGCCGAGAGTCTCGCCGGGGTGATGAGGGCTCTGCCGTCGCCGGACGCGAGCCTGCCGCAGCGAGGGTGGCAGGCCGTCGCGAGGCTTCCTCGAGCCGCGCGGTTCGTCGACGGGCACTTCGCCGCGTTGTGCGAGGTAGCCGGAATGCTTGCCGAGCGTCTCGGGCTGCCGGATTCGATGGTCGGGATGTTTCCACTGCTCACCGAGCGTTGGGACGGCAAAAGCATCCTGGGCCGTGCCCGCGGCGACCAGATACCTCTGCCGCTGCGGATCATCCAGGTCGGCCGGGACGCCGCATACCAGCGACTCATCGGTGACGACGACCACGTCAAGGCCGTCATAAACGCGAGGTTGGGAAAGGCCTTCGACCCCGACGTGGCCGCCGGGTTCCTTGCCGCCGCCGACGAGATCCTGGGCCCACCGGAGCCGCCGAAGACGGTATGGGAAGACGTTCTGGCCGCCGAGCCCAAACCCAGGTTGACACTCCAGGGCCAGATGATCGACCGGGCCTTGAGAGCGATGGGCGCATTCTCCGACCTGGTCTCGCCATACCTCTCCGGGCACTCCTCCGGGGTCGCCGAGCTCGCCGGGACCGCGGCGGAGATGCATGGGTTCACCGAGCCTGAAGTCGAGACGATAAGACGCGCCGGTTTTGTCCATGATGTCGGGAGAACTGCGATCTCATCGCGAATTTGGAACAAACCAGGGCCCCTGACGGCCGACGAGCGGGAACAGGCGAGACTCCATCCCTACCACACCGAGCGGGTGCTCGCCCGTTCGGCGTTCCTCTCCGGCGTCGCCTCGGTCGCCATGGCCCACCACGAGCGTCCGGACGGCACCGGCTACCACCGTGGTCTCGACATCTCATCCCTGACCCCGGCCTCCAGGCTGCTGGCGGCCGCGAGCGCCTTCCAGTCCAAGATCGAGCCGCGCCCGTACCGGGAAGCAATGTCCCCCGGGGAGGCAACAGCGGTCCTGGTCGACAAGGCGAAGCAAGGCGGTTTCGACCCGGCGATGGTCATCGCGATCGCAAGTGCCTCCGGACAATCGCCCCCGGCCATCGAGCGTCCGGCCGGTCTGACCGAACGTGAGGTGGAGGTAGTCGGCCTATTGGCCCGCGGCCTGCAGACCAAGCAGATCGCCCGTCAACTCGACATCTCCCCCAAGACCGTCGACCGCCACATCCAGAGTGGCTATCGCAAGATGGGAGTCTCCTCCCGCGCCGCCGCCACCCTCTTCGCCACCGAGAACGGCTTGGTCTCCCGATAAGGCATCCTCCGGGGTGGGGAGTATTCCTTATTCACAACCTCAGGCTCTGTCCGTACGTTCGAGGCATGGCAGCCCAGAGCATCCCAGACACCGGAGCCGGACGGCCACTGATGATTGGTCTCCTCGGAGCCACGGGTCTGTCGATCGTCGTGGTCGCCTCTGCAATGCGTCATGACTCGGTCCTGGGGGCACCGACCCTCTGGCCCTGGCTCCTCACCGGACTGCAGGTGCTGTCTTTGTGGTCGGCCGGCCGCCAGTACTGGTGGGGATGGCTGATGGGCGGGTCTGTCCAGCTCCCCTGGATCGCATATGCCGTGATGACCGAACAGGTCGGCTTCGTGCCGGGATGTCTCATCTCGGCCGCGGTCCAGCTCTACACGTTTGCCCGCAATACGACACGAAACAAGCGATTGGAGGTAATCGCATGACGCATGGAGCACCCGAACAGACGAACACCCTGGTCATCGGTGGTGGCCAGGCCGGGCTGGCGGCCGGATACCACCTGTCGAAGGCCGATGTGCCCTTTGTGATCGTCGACGCCAACCGGAGAACCGGCGACTCGTGGCGAAATCGCTGGGATTCGCTGCGTCTTTTCACGCCCAACCGATTCAACTCTCTGCCCGGCATGACCATCCCCGGTGAGGACTGGGGCTTCCCGACCAAGGACGAGCTCGCCGATTATCTCGAGTCGTACGCGAGCAATTTCGATCTTCCGATCCGCCACGGTGTGAGAGTCGATCGTCTCGGCCGGGAAGGTAATCGTTTCGTGGCGTCGGCGGGTGACATGACCTTCGAGGCCGAGAACGTGATCGTGGCGATGGCCTCCTACCAGGAGCCCAAGACGCCCGGTTTTGCGGCCGAGCTGGACTCGAGCATCGTCCAGATCCATGTCGACGACTATCAGAATCCGGGCCAGCTACAGGAGGGCGGTGTTCTGGTCGTCGGTCTGGGCAACTCGGGCGCCGAGATCGCCAAGGAGCTGGTTCAGGACCGCGTGGTCTGGCTGTCGGGAAAGCCAAGTGCGGTACAGCCGTTCCGGCCCGAGGGTCTGTCCGGCCGGATACTCATGCCGATCGTGGGCCCGGTGATCCTCAATCGGTTGCTCACGACGAGCACGCCGATGGGCCGGAGGTTCCGCTCCAAGATCATCGACAAGGGCGGCCCCCTGCTTCGGGTCAAGCCCAAGGACCTCGTGGCAGCCGGGGTGCGGCGGGTGGGGCGAACTGCCGGTGTAACCGATGGCTTTCCTCGGTTGGAGGATGGGACGGTTCTCGACGTGGCCAACGTCATCTGGTGCACCGGATTCGGTCCCGGATTCTCCTGGCTCGATCTCCCGGTATTCGACGAGGACGGTGAGGTCATCCACGATCGGGGGATCGTGGACGTGATGCCCGGTCTCTACTTCGTCGCGCTCAAATTCCTCCATTCGGTCCTCTCGGACACGTTGTTGAAAGTGGGACGCGACGCGGCCCACGTGGTCGACCATCTGGTCGAGCACCGCCGAGAGAACATGCTCTCCAACACCAACTCCTGAGGGGTCGGATCCCGGCGTGTCGTGCCGCGACAGGCCACTAGGCCGGTCTCCCTCCTTACACTTCGCCGGCGATGTTCGACAGCCTGACCCAACGATTCCAGGATGTGTTCTCCACGCTCCGCGGCAAAGGACGGCTCACCGAGCGGGATATCGACACCGCCCTGCGCGAGGTCCGGGTCGCCTTGCTCGAGGCCGACGTCAATGTCTCGGTGGTCAAATCGTTCCTGGCCCGGGTCAAGGAGCGTGCCCTCGAGGTCACGTCCTCCAGGGGTCTGACCCCGGGCCAACATGTGATCAAGATCGTCCATGAGGAACTGGTTGCCACCCTCGGGACGGAGCCCGCTCCGCTGACGAAGGGCGCTCCGCCCTTGACCATCCTGATGGTGGGGCTCCAGGGTTCGGGGAAGACCACGACTGCGGCCAAACTGGCCGGTCACCTCAAGAAGGAGGGCCGAAACCCGTTCCTGGTGGCCGCCGACCTGCAGCGCCCGGCCGCGGTCGACCAGCTGGAGACACTGGGGAGGCAGATCGAGGTTCCGGTCTTCGTCGATCGGAACGGCAGGCCGCCGAAGCTGGTCAAGACCGCGATCAGGGAAGCGGCAAAAAGCGGGCACGACGTGGTGATCGTCGATACCGCCGGCCGCCTTCAGATAGACGATCTTCTGATGAAGGAGCTGGCCGAGGTTCGCAAGGCGTCGGACCCCGACGAAGTCCTTCTCGTCGTTGATGCGATGACCGGTCAGGACGCGGTAAACGTCGCCAGTGGTTTCCAGCGTCAGATCGGCCTCACCGGGATCGTCCTCTCCAAGCTCGACGGTGACGCTCGGGGTGGGGCGGCGATCTCGGTCCGCGAAGTGACAGGCGCGCCGGTCAAGTTCGCCGGCGTAGGTGAGGGTCTTGGCGATCTCGAGCCCTTCTATCCGGACCGGATGGCCTCCCGCATCCTTGGAATGGGTGACGTGATGTCCCTCATCGAGAAGGCGGAGAGCACCTTCGACGCCGCGGAGGCGGAGAAGGCGGCGAAGAAGCTGCAGAAGGGCGAATTCACCCTCGAGGACTTCCTCGGTCAGTTCCAGCAGATGAAGCGGATGGGGCCTCTGAAAGACATCCTTGCTATGCTTCCCGGGTCCGGATCGCTCCTGCGCGACGTAGATGTCGACGACCGCGATATCCGCAGAGTCGAGGCGGTCATCCAGTCGATGACGCCTGACGAGCGCCGGAATCCGAAGATCATCGGCGGCAGCCGTAAGAGGCGGATCGCGTCCGGATCGGGCACCAGCCCCCAGGATGTGAACCGGGTCCTCAAGCAGTTCGCCGAGGCACAAAAAATGATGAAGACGCTGGCCGGCGGCCGAGGCATGCCAAACCTCGAGAGCCTGATGGGCAGCCGGCAGACGAAGAGGTGACTCAATGGCCGTGAAGATGAGATTGATGCGGATGGGGAAGAAGAAGCAGCCCCTCTACCGCGTAGTGGTGGTCGATGGTCGGGCCTCCAGAGACAGCCGGTACATCGAGCAGATCGGGCGCTACGACCCCAGCCAGGAGCCTTCTTTGGTCGAGATCGACAACGAACGCGCTGCCGACTGGTTGGCGAAAGGCGCGCAACCGACGGAGACCGTGGAGAAGCTGCTCAACATCTCGGGCGCGATGACCACGATCAAGGTGCAGACCGGGCAGATCCACGTCGTGGGCGCATCTTCGGATTCGGAGGAGACAGACGAGCCCGATGAGGTTGAAGGCCCAGCCGAAGCCCCCGCGACCTCCGAGGAGGAGTGAACATGGCCCGTGGTGAAATCGTGCAGAGAGTCGTCTCCTACGTGGTGAAGTCGATCGTCGACGACCCGGAATCGGTGACGGTCACTCTGGTAGAGCAGGGTCCCGATGAGGTCATCGCCGAGGTGCGCACGGCCAAGAACGACATGGGTCGTGTGATCGGGCGCCGGGGACGGGTGGCGAAGGCGATCCGCGCCGCAGCCGGCGCCGCGGCCGAGGAAGAGGGAATCTCCGCTGACGTCGAATTCGTCGACTGACGACATCCGCAACCATATCGGTCGTCTCGGATCTCCCAACGGCCTCAAGGGGTTCATCGGGATCTACGTGGACGACGCCGACACGGTGCTGCTGCAGCCCGGCGAGCCGGTGGTCCTGAACGACGACGAATACCGGATCCGAGCCCTGCGCCGGGGCGACAAGGGATGGCAGATCGCATTCGAAGACCACGGAGACCGGCAAAGTGTCGAGCCGCTGCGCGGCGCCGACGTGTTCGTTGCCGCCAGACGTCAACTCGAAGATGACGAATTCTGGATCGAGGATCTGATCGGGCTCGAAGTGACCGACGATCGAGGCACGGACCTGGGAAAGGTGACCGATGTGGTGTTCGGCCCCGTCCAGGATCGGTTGGTCATCAGCGGCGAGAATGGTGAATTCGAGGTGCCGTTCGTAGCCGATCTGGTGCCGGTCGTCGACACCTCTGTCGGGCGGATCGAGGTCAAATGGATAGAGGGCCTGGTCAGCGAACCTCGATCCCAACCGTAACCCCCTTCAACCCGCCGTCGACGGGATTCGGCTCGCCGGCGAAGATCGTGGTGACGCCGACGGGGAGTGAGAGACGAGTTCGGTACTCACTCCACTCGTCGGTACTCCCACCCACCGCGATCGTCGACTCTGCGACGACTCTGCCATCGGCGGTGGCGATGACCATCACCTGACCCGATGATGAGATCGCGTAACCGGACACTTCGATATTCGTCGCGGTGCTCGCACCATCGGCCGGCCCGGTCATAACCACGTCTCCGGCGATGGCAGCCGACCCGTCGAACACCCCGGTCCCGGGCTGCAGATCGAGGATGACCCGAGCCGGTGAGCCCGATACGCGGGCACGGGCCCGCGCCGGCTGACGCAGATGGAAATCGACGAAGGTGTTGCCGTCGAGCTTCTGCACGACGAAGAGGCGATCGACCATGACGGTTTCGACGATCTGATCGCTGATGATGGCGCCGCTCGAACCGAGGTGCACTCTGATCACCTGGAGCGTCGAGATGAACTGCACCCTGACATCGGGGGGTGTCGTCGCCGGAGCGCCTTGGGCGGTTTCGAAACTGATCTCGAATCTCTCGCACGCCGGCGACTCGGACCAGGAGATGAGGCCGACGATCGCGCTGTCGGTCTCGGCCTGATCGGAGCGAAGGATCCTTCCCTGTTCCACGAAGTCGGCGCTGTCGGGACAACCCGGCGCCGGCAGCGATGTCGAAGTCGAGGTCGGCGATGCCTCGGTCGTCTCGACGATCGTTGTCGGGACCGAGCCGGTGGGGCTGCAGGCGGCAACTGTCATCAGGATCGCTGCGGTCACGGCCCTCATGACTTGCAGGCTACGGCGACCATCGCATGTGAGGGAGGCTCCGACAGCCTACGGTTGCTCCATTCCGAACGCCGTAACGTTCAGATATGACCCCGTGTTCCTTAGGAATCAGAAGATGAGAGTCAACGTAATCACCATGTTCCCCGAGTTCTTCGACGGTCTCCTCGACGTGAGCATCGTGGGCCGGGCGCGTGAACGCGGGGATTTGGACGTGGAACTGATCGACCTCCGCCGGTTCGGGTTGGGGCGACACCGGCAACTCGACGACGCTCCTTTTGGCGGAGGTCCGGGAATGGTGATGATGGTGGAGCCGCTCGACAGGGCGCTCGAGCCACTCTCCGCCACCCACCGCATCTTTTTCACCCCCTCCGGCGCCCCACTGACTCAGACCACACTCGACCGATGGGCGGCCACGGAAGATCTGACATTGGTGTGTGGCCGATACGAGGGGATCGACCAGCGGGTCATCGACCTGCACATCGACGAGGAGATCTCGTTGGGCGACTATGTGGTGGCGGGCGGCGAAGTCGCGGCGGCGCTCGTCATCGAGGGAATCGCGCGACTGTTGCCCGGGGTGGTCGGCAACCCCGAATCCACCGGGAAGGAGTCCTTCCGCGGCGGAGTTCTGGAGGAACCGGTCTATACCCGCCCCGCCGAATACCGGGGGATGGGAGTGCCCGAGGTGCTACTCAGCGGCGACCATGCCCGCATCGAGGATTGGCGGGCGCAGCAGCGGTCGGACCGGACCAGGGCGCGGCGCCCCGATCTCGGTGAGGATGCCGATGTTCGGGAATACTGATACACTTTTGCCGTCGGGCCTTCCAGCCCAGTCCCCGACACCTCTAGGAGCTTCCATGAACGACCTTCATCTGGTTGAGAGCGCGCACGTGCGCGACGACATCCCTGATTTTCGGGCCGGCGACACCGTCAAGGTGCATGTCCGCGTGGTGGAGGGGGGTCGTGAGCGCACCCAGGTCTTCGAAGGCGTGGTCATCGCCCGGAACGGATCATCGAGTAGGGCATCGTTCACTGTTCGCAAGATGAGTTTTGGAGTGGGAGTCGAGCGTGTGTTCCCCCTTCATGCCCCGATCATCTCCCGGATCGAAGTTACTCGCCGTGGTGATGTCCGCCGGTCAAAGCTCTACTACCTCCGCGATCGCGTGGGCAAGTCCGCACGCATCAAGGAGCTCCGCGACTGACTACTGACGGACCGCATGGGCGGCATCGAGACAGCACCGGACCTGTGGACCCGAGGGACGGGTCGGGGTCTTCGCACGGTCGCCACCTCGCCCCAGGCGAAGTGGCCGACGCGGGCACCGACGAGGGCGAGGCCCAGGACGAAGAACAGGACTCGAAGAAGAAACGCTCCTTCTGGGCGGAGCTGCCCGGGTTGTTGCTCACTGCCCTGGTGATTGCGGTTCTCATCAAGACGTTCCTGGTCCAACCGTTCTGGATCCCGTCGGAGTCGATGGTGCCCACGATCGAGGTCGACGACCGGGTCATGGTCAACAAGCTCGCCTATGACTTCGGCGAGCCGCGGCGTGGGGACATCGTCGTTTTTCGCGATCCGCGCGAGGAGGAGGTCGACGAGTCGTTCCCCGAGGCGGTCGTCCGCTCGGTGCTGGAGGCGATCGGTATCAGGACACGGGGTCGCGACGACCTCATCAAGCGGGTCATCGGCCTGCCCGGCGAGGTGGTGGAGATCAGGGACAACACCGTCTACATCGACGGCGTGCCCCTGGACGAGCCCTACCTCCCCGAGGTGTTCATGCCCGACGAGGACCCGGTCGAGGTCGGCCAGGATCAAGTGTTCGTGATGGGGGACAATCGGAATGCTTCATTCGACAGCCGGCGCTTCGGGCCGGTGAGTCTGGATGATCTGGTGGGCGAGGCGTTTCTCAAGATATGGCCCCTGTCCGACTTCGGTGGGCTTTGAATTGTCGGACCCCTCGAGTATGACGACTTAGGACGGCGGGATGTCATATGATCGCCGTCGGAGTCGGAGTTGAAGAGGGAACAATGGAAGAGGACCTCGAGCGCTACGAGACCGAGGTAGAGCTCAAGATCTACAAGGAGTACCACGACGTACTGCCGATGTTCCGGTATGTCGTGGAGACTGAGCGAAGGTTCTACCTCGCCAACCATGTGGATCTCAACGTCCGTGAGGCCAACGGGTCCGTCTTCTTCGAGGTGGAGATGAAAGACGCATGGGTATGGGACATGTTCCGTCCGGCCAGGTTCCTGGAGCACGTCAGGGTGATGACGTTCCGCGACGTCAACGTGGAGGAGCTCGAGCGCCAGGAGCTCTCGATCTAGATCGCCGGGCGCCGCTCGGCCGGTTTGGCGAAGATCTAGCCGCATGGTTCCTCTCCCAACACGGTTTGACGACCCGCGGCCGGAACGTCGGCGTCGGGTCCGGAGAGGTCGACCTCATCTGCGACGACGGTCGGTCGCTCGTCGTCGTGGAGGTCAGGGCCCGATCGACGAGTGGAGATCCGATCGACGCCGTCGATCCCCGGAAGAGACGACAGGTCGCCTCATTGGCGTCCCGGCTGGGCGCAGACCGGGTCGACCTCATCGGGGTTGGCATCCATCGCTCGGGTGTGGACGTGCACTGGGTTCCGGGCGCGGTTTGACGGTGGCGCCGGCCTTTCTAACGTTCCCGCCGATGTCGGGCAGCGTACGGCCATGACCGAGAATGCGATCGAGGTGCATGGCCTCATCAAGGACTACCGGAAGAAGCGCGCCGTCGACGGCCTCGACTTCGCCATTCCGAGCGGCGTCCTTGCCGGCTTCCTGGGCCCCAACGGCGCCGGGAAGACCACGACCTTCCGGGCGATACTCGGTCTGACTCGTATCACCGGCGGGACCGTCCAGGTCCTGGGCCACCCGGTCCCGGGCGAGATCCAGTCGGTCACCAAGAAGCTGGGGGCCATCGTCGAGGAGCCGGGGCTCATCAAGGCCCTGTCGGGCATGGTGAACATGCAGGTTGCCGCCGACACGCTCGGGTTCGGGCACGAAGAGATCGACGAGTTACTCGACTTCGTCGGTCTGACCGAAGATGCCAATCGCAAGGTCTCCGAGTACTCGAAGGGGATGAGACAACGTCTCGCCCTCGCCGCCGCGATGCTCGGCGAGCCCGAGCTGCTGCTCCTCGACGAGCCGCTCGACGGGCTGGATCCGGCGGGCCAGCGGGCATTTCGCTCCCGCCTC
>Ga0256864_1000794_pt1 | contig 10301 bp, 5 predicted proteins | sample RVTome_11_FD_187336 | JGI IMG/M metagenome (GOLD analysis project Ga0256864, IMG submission 187336) | Soil microbial communities from uranium-contaminated site in the Upper Colorado River Basin, Wyoming, United States - RVT147D111 HiSeq ... | reverse complement strand
GGTGTCGTAGCCGGCGCCGTAGGTGAGCCGGCGGGTCTGGCCCTCCTCGACCCGGACCAGCAGGTCGCGGGTGGTGGCGCCGAGCGGCGCCGGGGTCAGCTCGGCCTCCGCGCGGGTGAAGATGCCGAGCCCGTAGAGCCGCCGCTCGATCTCGAGCAGGAGGCTCCCGGACACCGGGTCGCCGCCCTGGACGCCGACCGCGCGCCGGATCACCGCCTCGTCGGTGCGCTGGTTGCCGCGCACGATCACCCGGTCGAGCACGGTCTGCGGGCCTTCCAGGACCTCGATCGTGAGGTCGACCCGCCCGGCCCCGTCCTCGGCCTCCCCACCGTCCTCTCCCGCCTCGGCGTCCGCCGCCTGCTCCACCCGCCGCCCCGAGACCTGGGCCGAGTCGTAGCCCTCGCGGGCGTAGGCGACGCGCACGCTCTCGAGGCTCTGCTCGAGCAGCAGCGGGTGGAACGGCCCGCCCTCGGTGAGCGGGATCCGCTTCGCCAGCTCGCCGGGCTCGAACGCGTGCACGCCCTCGAACTCGAGGCTCCCGACCAGCACCCGCGGCCCCTCGACGATCGGGATCGCCAGCACCAGGTCGCGCTCGGCCGTGCGCTCGACGATCGGCGGGCCGACCTGGGCCCGGGCGTAGCCGTGGAGGGCGTAGTAGGCGCGGATGTTGTCGAGGTCGTCCTCGAGGACGGAGTCGACCAGACGGCCGCTTCCGACCGCCAGGAGGGTCCGTTCGCCGGTGACCATCAGCTCGCGCAGGGTGGCGTCGCCGACCTCCTCGTTGCCCTGGAAGAGGAGACTGCGCAGCGTGTAGACCGGGCCGGGCTCGACGGCGAGGGACACGTCGAGGGTGCCGCCGGCGGTCTCCTCGGCGGTCGCGACCTCGACGTCGTAGTGGCCGCGGCGCTGGTACCACGACTCGATCGCGCCCGCCGCCTGGAGCAGCAGCGCCTCGTCGTAGCCCTCGTCGCCGAGGAACGGCAGCAGGCCCTCCTTGCGGAGCTTCTCGATCTCGGCGCCCTCGACCACGACCTCGACCCGCGGCCCGGCCTCGACCGGGAACGTCAGGTTCACTCCCGCGGTCACGGCGTGGTACTCGACGTCCGGCGGATCGACCCGCGCCTTGCGGTGCCGGGCCTCGGTGACCAGCCAGTCCTGGAGCCGCTCGGCGTCCTCCTCGGCGGCGGCGCGGCGATACGGCTGCCCGGGCTTGAGCCGCAGCAGCGCCAGCAGCTCCTCGCGCCCGAACGGCCCGAGGTCGCCCTCGAACTCGACCGTGCCGACCGTCGCCCGCGGCCCCGCCTGCACCCGGTAGACGACCACCGCCCGCTTGCGCTCGGGGTCGATCTGCGGCACCACCCGCACCGAGCGCTCGAAGTAGCCGGCCTCGCGCAGCTCGTCCTGGAGCCGGAAGACGCCCCGCACCACGCGGTCGGAGACCAGCGGCGTCCCCGGGCGCTGCGGGATCAGGCGCCGCAGCTCGGCGGCCTTCAGCGCGCCGGTGTCGCCCTCGACGCGCACCGCGTCGACCAGGATGCTCGCCTCGATCACCACGATCGCGACCACCGCGCCGGCCGCGGCTCCTTCCGCCGGTCGCCGGTAGACCGCGGCGGTCTCGGCCAGACCGCTCGCCCGCAGGTTGCGCAGCGTCCGTTCGACCGCCGCCTCGGTCAGCGGCTCGCCGGGGACGAAGGCGATCAGCGAGCGCGCCTCGGCGGGGTCGCGCAGCGGCGCGTCGCTGCGGATCTCGACCGCCGCCACCACCGGCACGTCGTGGGCGTCCTCGGCCGGCCCCGGCCGGGCGAAGTCGGGCGGCTCCGCCGGCGGCGGCGGTTGCGCCGCGAGCGGCAGCGGCGCCCCCAGCGTGACCAGGGCCAGCGCCGCGAGCGCCGGAAGCGCCGCCGCGGGAGCCCGACGCCCGGTAGCGCGCGCGGCCATCAGAAGCGCTTCTCCCACCGCAGGTCGACCGCGAACGCCTCCTCGCCGCGCTGGGTCAGGACCACGCTCACCACGTCGCTGACCCGCCACTCGGCCTGGACCACGTAGTCGATGTCGTTGACCGGGTCGTTGGAGACCGTGACGTAGAAGTCGCGGCTCAGCCGCTTGCCGACCGCGAAGCCGACCGCGCCGCCGATCCCCGGGTTGACCCGGAAGCGGTCGAAGCCGAACAGGACGTTGACCCGTTCGGTGACCAGGCTCGCCGCCTGGCCGTAGAGCAGCGCCGCGGCGCCGCCGGTCTGCTCCGGCGCCTGGCCGGGGAAGCCGGCGTCGCCGGCCGGGGCGGTGCCGGTGGCCAGGAGCTGCAGCACCTGGAGGTCGGCGAGCGGCGGGTCGGAGCTGAAGCTGGCGTCGAGGCGGTCGAGGGTGCCGGCGAGCTGGAGCGTGACGTCGTAGCCGTCGACCTCGGTCGTGGCGACGAAGTCGATCACCGGGTCGATGCGGACCGGGTTGGCGAAGGTCAGCAGTCCGCGCTCGACCTCGTACTCGGTCTCGGCGTAGGTGATGGTGCCGCCGCGCTCGATCGTCACCTGCCCGAACAGCACCGGCGCCGCGAGGGTGCCGCGCACCACCAGCTCGGCCCGGCCCTCGAGGTCGGCGATGTTGTTGCGCACCCGCAGCGGCCCGCGCACCGCGACGTTGAGGAGCGTCGAGGCCAGCTCGGCGTCGGCCTCCCCGACCTCCAGGCGCTGGCGCTGGAGCGCCTCGGTGAGCAGCCGGGTGAGGCTGACCGTCACGTCCTGGAGGTAGAAGATCCGCTCGAGGTCGACGACCCCGGTGACCTGGCGCACGCCGTCGTCGGAGGCCAGCGCCAGATCGGCGCCGCCGCGCAGCAAGAACCCCTCGGGCCAGCGCAGGCTGAAGCCGCGGGCGCGGGCCTGGAGGCGGTAGACGGCCTCCGCGTCGGGCGTCCCGGGCAGGTCGAGCCGGCCCTGGGCGAGCACGTCGCCGCCGGCCAGCTCGGCGCTCAGGCGGTCGACGATCAGCGCCCCGCCGGGATCGAAGAAGACGGTGGCGGCGATCTCCTCGAACGCGTGCGGGAAGCCAGGCAGGATCGCGTTGCCGCCCTCGACCTCGCCCTGGCCGTTGACCCGCGGCGCCTCCGCCGTCCCGCGTACCCGGCCGAGCACGGCGAGGGTGCCCTCCAGCTCGGCGCCGGGCAGCATCGGCTGGAGCCACGTGGCGCCGAAGGAGCCCTGGAAGTCGAGGTCGAGCGGCACCCCCTCGGCGCCGAGGTCGGCGGTGCCGGTGACGAACAGCTCGTCGGCGGCGGACGCCGAAGCGGGACCGGAGGGCGGCGCGCCGTCGCGGCCGGCGTGGCCGAGGTAGAGCGACTCGAGCGTCAGGACGCCGCCTTCGAAGCGGACGGTCACCGGCTCGAGGTTGGCGACCGCGAGGCCCTCGTAGGAGAGCGCCAGGCGGTCGAGCGCGAGGCGGGCGGTCAGCTCGTCGAACCCTCCGGTCTCCTCGGGCCAGGCGCCGGCGATCTCCAGGGTACCGGTGAACGAGCCCGCGAACTCCGGCAGCGGCGCCTCGGCGGCGAGCTGGGCGAGTGCGCGCAGGTCGTCGCCGGCGAGCGCCAGCTCGAGGTCGATCGCCTCGCTGCCGGCGCCGGGGTCGAGGCGCCCGCCGCCGTCGAAGCGCACCAGGCCGAGCAGCGACCCCGTGGCTTCGAGCCGGCCGTCCGCCCAGCGCACGGTGGCGTCGGCGGCGCCGCCCTCGCCGAGCGCGCGGCCGGCCAGTCCGAGGCCGGTGCCGGCGAGCGCGAACCGGACGTCGGGGCGGTCGAGGGTGCCGGCGGCGGTCGCCTCGAGGACGAGGGTGCCGACGAGCGCCCCCGGCACCAGGTCGTCGAACGGCGCCGCCGCGAGGTCGAGCGCCGGCGCCTCGAGGGTCGCCGCGATCCCGCCGCCGGCGCGCTCGAGCGAGCCCGAGGCGGTCACCGTGCCCGCCGCCAGCTCCACCTCCAGGCGCTCGAGCCGCAGCTCCTCCGGGTCGAAGGCGGCGGCCGCCTCGACCCGCTCGGCGGCGATCCCGGCGACTCCGGCGATGCCGAGCGGCGCGGCGGCCAGCTCGGCGCGGCCTTCGACCGCGGTGACGGAGCCGGCGAGGTCGAGCCGCCCCGACACCCGGCCTTCGAGCGACCGGGTACCCTCCGGCAGGAGCGGCGCCAGCTCGGCGAGCGGCCACTCTTCGAAGGCGAGCGCGAGGTCGAGCGCCACCTCGGGCGGGGGCGCCCCCGGCTCCTCGCCGAGCGGCACCGTACCGGCGGCGCGCAGCTCGCCGCCGTCGCGCTCCGCGACCAGGTCCAGCTCGCGCACCGCCTCCGGGGTCAGGCGCAGGCTGCCGGCGACGCGGTCGAAGGCGAGCGCCGGGGTGCGCACCGCGTCGAGGTCGAGAACGGCGGTGAGGGTGAGCCCGGCCGGCGCCAGCGCCAGCTCGCCTCGGGCGGTACCGGAGCCGCCGGTCAGCCGCCACGGCGCCGGCTCGCCGGGAGGCTCGGCCGGCAGCGGCAGGGCGCGGTAGAGCGGCACGAGATCCGTGCTCGTCAGATCGTAGGCGAAGCGGCCGCGCCCGGCCTCCAGATCGTAGGAGCCGCTCGCCGTCAGGCGCTGCCCTTCGGCGGTGATCAGCGCGCCGTCGGTGGCGACCACGCCGTCGCGGATGGTCAGCTCGGCCTCGCCGGCGACCGGCAGCGCCCCCGGCCGGCGCTCGACGGCGTCGACCGCGACCTCCACCCGGCCGTCGCCGGCGGCCGGGGCGTCGGTGGTGAAGCGGTAGACGGCGCGCCCGGAGAGCGAGCCGGTGATCCCGTCCAGCTCGATGTCGCGGTCGGCGAGCAGCGGCGCCAGCCCCAGGCCGTCGAAGCGCAGGTCGGTCTCGACCCGCGCGGGGACCTCCTCGGCGCCCTCCGGCCGGGAGGGCACCGCCACCGTGCCGGCGACGGTGCCGCCGGCATAGCCGGTGCGATCGATCTCGACGGTGACCCCGGCGGAGTCGGCGGTCAGCGCCGCCGCGGCGCCGGTGAAGACCATGCCGTAGGCGGTCAGCCGCTCGGAGGCGAGGTCGGCGGTGAACGTCCACTCGCCCTCGGCGGCGCTCTCGCCGCCGCCCTCGGGTTCGCGACTCGCCGCGTAGTCGAACCGGCCGGCGACCTCGAGCGGGCCCGCGATCGGCTCCTCGGCGTAGCCGAGCCGGTTGAGCAGCTCGGCGCGCCCATGCGCCTCGACCGCGAGGTCGACCGCGCGCCCGGCGTCGTCCCAGGTGATCTCGCCCCCGGCGGTCAGGGTGACCTCGGGGGCGGCGAAGCGCAGGGCGGCGATCTCGACCCGCCCCTTCTCGACCACCGCCCGGGCGCTCAGGCCGCCGCTGTAGGGACGGGCGTCCGGGAGGGTGAAGGCGACCTCCCCGGCGGTCAGCCGGCCGTCGAAGCGGCGGTCGGCGGCGCTGCCGATGCTCTCCGCCCGCGCCGTCAGCGCGGTCGCCTCAAGCGCGAACGGCAGCCGCTGCTCGTCGAGCACGAAGACGCCGTCGCGCACGATCAGCGAGCCGAAGGTCACCTCCACCCGGCCGCCGCCCCCGCCGGTGGTGCGGAAGTCCGGCAGATTAGTGCCGCCCTCGGCGTCCAGCTCGAGGCGGACCTCGGGGGCGCGGACGAACACCCGGCGGACGTGGACGCGCAGCTCGCGCCGGCCCGAGACCTCGAGCTGCACCTCGACCTCGGGCACCCGCGCGAACGGCGGATCCGAAGGCTCGGGACCGGGGATCACCAGGTCGTGGGCGGTCACCGACGGCGGCCAGCCGCCGAGCTCGACGCGGCCGACGCTCACCGGCCGGCCGAGCGCCTCGGACAGCCGCTCCTCGAGCAGCCGCAAGCCGCGCTCGGCGGCCCAGTCGCTGCGCAGGAACAGCCAGGCCGCGCCGATCGACACCGCCACCAGCGCCAGCGACCAGCCGCCGAGGCGCAGCAGCCCCCCGAAACATCCCCGCAGGCGGCCCCGGCGGCGACCCTCCTCCGCTCCGCCGGCGTCCGCGGCGCCGCCCGCGGGCGCGCTCATGACCCGGCCGTCGACCCGCCGTGCGCGGCCCCCTCGAGGCCGCCCCAGCGGAGCTTGCCGCGCAGACTGTCGTAGAAGGTCCGGCCGCTGACCTTGACCAGGCGCACCGCGGCGCCGGTGCGGGTGATCGACACCGTGTCGCCGCGGGCGAGCTGGCAGCCCTCCTGGCCGTCGAGGGTGAGGAAGACCTCCTCGCGCGGCGTCTCGAGGGTGATCTCGATCCGGCTGTCGTCGGGCACCACCACCGGGCGCAGGGTGAGGGCGTGCGGGCAGATCGGCGTCAGCACCGCCACCGGCAGCCGCGGGTAGACGATCGGGCCGCCGGCGGAGAGGTTGTAGGCGGTCGAGCCGGTGGGGCTGGAGACGATCAGCCCGTCGGCGCGAAAGCGCGCCACCAGGTTGCCGTCGACCCGCAGCGACAGCTCGATGATCCGCGCCAGGGCGCCCTTGGTCACCACCGCGTCGTTGAGCACCCGGTAGCGGGCGCAGCGATCGGACGCTCCCTCGGCGGCCGAGCGCACCTCGGCGTCGAGCAGCGACCGCTCCTCGATCGCGAAGCGGCCGTCGAGCACCCGCACCAGGCTCGGGTACAGCTCGCTGCGGTTGACCTCGGTCAAAAAGCCCAGGGTGCCGAGGTTGACGCCGAGGATCGGCACCCCGGCGGCAAGGTTGCGGGCGACCGCGAGCAGGGTGCCGTCGCCGCCCAGCACCACCACCAGGTCGTAGCGCTCCGCAGGGTCGAACACCGCGCAGCCGCGATCGTCGAGGGCGGCGCGCGAGTCGGCGTCGAGCGCCACCTCGAGGCCGCGCCGGCGCAGCCAGTCGGCCAGCTCGCCGGTGGCCCCGACCGCGTCGTCGCCGCCCGGCTTGGCCACCACGCCGACCCGGCGGAGGCCCTGATCGGGGCTCTTGTCGTCGTCGCTCATGGTCTCCGGCGCAGCAGGGAGAACGCCTCGCGGTTGCCGCCGGCGCCGGCGACCGCCGAATCGAGGGTGGCGACGGGCTCCAGCCCGAACGCGCCCAGCTCCCCGACCACGCGCTCCACCGTGCGGCGCCGCACCGCCTCGTCGCGGAGGATACCGCCCTTGCCCACCGCCCCTCTACCGGCCTCGAACTGCGGCTTGATCAGCACCAGCAGCCGGCCGCCGGCGGCGAGGTGCGGCAGCAGCGCCGGCACCACCTTGACCAGCGAGATGAAGGAGACGTCGACGGTGACGAGGTCGCAGCGCTCGGGCAGCGCGTCGGCGGGCAGGTTGCGGGCGTTGACGCGCTCCATCACCACCACCCGCGGGTCGGCGCGCAGGCCGGCATCGAGCTGGCCGTAGCCGACGTCGAGCGCGTAGACCCGCGCCGCCCCGCGCTGCAGGAGGCAGTCGGTGAACCCGCCGGTCGAGGCGCCGACGTCGAGGCAGACCATGCCGGCGGGATCGACGCCGAGCCGGTCGAGGGCGTCGGCAAGCTTGCGCCCGGCGCGCGAGACGAACGGCTCCTTCGGCCCGATCACCGCCAGCCCGGCGTCGGCCGCCACCGGCGTGCCCGGCTTGTCGACCCGCCGGCCGTCGACCTCGACCTGGTTGGCCATGACGGCGCGGCGCGCTCGTTCTCGGCTGGGAAAGTACCCGCGTTCGACCAAGAGCTGATCCAGACGCACGGTCTTCATCGTCTCGGGGCTTCATCGCCTCGGGGCTTCGCCGCCGCGCGTGTCCGCCGCCACCGGGCTCGGAGACCTGCTGCCACCCGGTCCGGCGGCGCCGGCGCAATACGGCAGGGCGAGCGCGAACAGCGCCAGGCGCTGCACCTCGGTGTCGCCCCAGTTGTACTCGAAGAGGCCGCCGAGGTTGAAGGCGACCAGCGCCAGGATGGTTCCGAGGTGGAGGCCGGCGAGGCCGGCGGCGCCGGCGGCATCGGGGCCGGCACGCGCCGCGCGGAAGCCGCCGGCGGCGCGGAAGCCGCGCGCCGCGGCGGCGAGCGCGAGGACGGTCATCGCCAGGTAGGCGCCGAGTGCCGGCAGCCCGCGCTCGGCGGCGAGCTGGAGCAGGTTGTTGTGCAGGTGCGGCACCCCGTAACGGGGCGCCGTCGGCTCGCGGTAGATCGCGTAGCGCTCCCTGACCATCTCCGGGCCGAGGCCGAACAACGGCCGCTCGGCGGTCATGCGCGCCGCCGCCCGGACCATGCACAGGCGGTCGTAGTTGGAGGGATCGCCGAGGTCGACGACCGACGCCATGCGGTGGAGCAGCGGCACCGGCGCCAGCAGCACCACCAGCGCCGCCGCCGGCAGGTAGGCGAGCAGCCAGCGCGGCGCCCGCACCGCCAGCAGCAGAGTGAAGGTGAGCGCCAGCGCCACCCAGACGCTGCGCGTCAGGCTGCCGACGATCGCCAGGTTGATCGCCGCCAGCGCCGCCCACAGGCCGAGGCGGCGCCAGCCGCGCGCCGGCGGGCCGGCGGCCAGGCGGCCGATCAGCAGGCAGTCGCAAACCATCAGGAAGTGGGCGAAGGTCATCCAGTGCGAGAACGGGCCGCGGATCCGGCGGTCGATGCCGCCGTAGCCGAGCCCGAGCTGCACCAGCCCGAAGGCCGCCGCCAGCGCCGCCACGACCACCAGGCCGGCGACGATCCACCGCGCCTCGCGCTCGCCGCGCACCAGGTAGAGGGCGAGCACCAGGATGGCGAGGGTGAACAGCTCGCTCGCCGCCCGCCAGCTCTGCGCCGGCGAGTAGGAGGCGGCGATCGAGGCGAGCAGCAGCAGCGCGTAGACCCCGAGCGCGATCAACAGCGGGCGCGCCGCCGGCGGCGGGCGGCGGCCGCGGGCGGTCCACGGCGTCGAGAGGATGGTGAGCCCGGCGACGACGTTGGCGACCGCCAGCGCCGGCAGGGTCAGCAGGTGGAGGGCGTAGAGCCGGAAGCCCCAGCGGCGCGCGGCGGCGTGCTCGGCGGGCACGGCGGGGGGATCCGGCGGCGGCCGGAGGAGCTCAGCGGCCGATCGTCGACGCCGGCAGCGCCTCGTCGATCAGCATGATGGGGATGTCCGAGACGATCGGGTAGACGAGGCCGGAGTCGGCGGCGTAGAGGCCCTGCTCGACGACCGGCTCTTCGTCGCGGAAGTGCTCGCGGTACTTCTCGACGAGCACGGTGCGGACGTCGTCGGGCAGCTCGACGACTTCGAGCTCGCCGTGCGACTTCGGGCAGACCAGGATCTCCAGCAGCTCGGGATCGACGGCCATCGCGGGACCTAATGCCTCCTTGCGGGGCACGATCGTAACACAACGAGCGTGGCAGGGGCGGTCCGGGTCAGCGGGTGGCGTTTTGCTCCGGTGGGGGGCCGCACTCTGCTTCGAGGTGGGCGGCCTGGCGGTCGATCTCGGCCCAGACGGCGGTGCCCTCGACGTCGCGGTTGCGGTCGCGGAGGCCGGCGATGCGCGCCCACTCCTGGCGGCAGCGCTCGCGCTCGCGCTCGACCTCGTCGTTGTGGATCTTGGCGGCGGCCGCTTCGTCCATCTGCGCGGCGCGGGTGCCGTCGCCGGCACGGCGATAGGCGTCGGCGGCGGCTTCGTAGCGCTCGAGGTCGGCGAGGGCCTCGGCCCGGGTGGTGAAGACGCGGCGCCGGAGATCGGGATCGGGATCGCGTGCTTCGGCTTGCTCGAGATGCTCGAGAGCGGCCTCGGGATCGTCGAGGGCCAGGCGGCAGCGTGCGAGTTGGTAACGGGCTACCGGGTTCCCGGCCTCGAGGGCGGCGACGGCCGCGAATCGCTCCTCGGCCGCCGCCGGTCGGTCGGCGAGCAGCAGGGCGTCGCCGGCGAGCAGCAGGTGCGCCACCGGGGCGCCCTCGACCGGCAGCCGTCCGGCGACGTCCGCCGCCCGCCGATACCACTCGTGCCGCCCTTCCGCGCCGGCCTCCGCCGCATCGAAGGCGCTCCTGATCGCGAGCGCTCCCGCGGCGTCCACCGCGCCGCCGTTGCCGATCTCGAAGGCCGCGGCGTAGGCCTCGAAGGCGGCCCCGTGGTCGCCCTCTCGGGCGTGCGCCCGCCCGAGCGCGAGTCGCAGATCCCGCGACCCGGGCCGCCGCTCGATCGCCGCCGCCAGAAGCGGCACCGCCGCTCCCGCATCCTCGACCGTCCCCGCCGCCACCGCGACCAGCCCGGCCCACCGATCCACCGCCTCCTCCTCCCCCGCCTCGGCCCCCGGCCGGTACCGATCCAGCGTCCCCAGCGCCTCCCCCGGCACCCCCGCCTTGATCTGCGCCTGCGC
>Ga0256864_1000792_pt1 | contig 10361 bp, 8 predicted proteins | sample RVTome_11_FD_187336 | JGI IMG/M metagenome (GOLD analysis project Ga0256864, IMG submission 187336) | Soil microbial communities from uranium-contaminated site in the Upper Colorado River Basin, Wyoming, United States - RVT147D111 HiSeq ... | reverse complement strand
CGACGTCCACGACGTCCTGGTCACCCGCGCCGGCAACCAGATCGTCAACCTCATCCTGCGCGGCCTCGGCACCCAGCTCGAGCAGGTGGCGGCGCTGCAGCCGACCTTCGTCACCGTCTGGATCGGCAACAACGACGTCCTCGGCGCCGCCACCAGCGGCCTGGTCATCGAGGGCGTGACCCTGAGCACCGTGCCGCAGTTCGAGGCCGACTTCCGCAGCCTCATCACGACGCTCGACCAGCTCGTCGGCGCCGACCTGGCGGTGGCGACCATCCCCGACGTTGCGGCGCTGCCGTTCGTCACCACCATCCCGCCCGTGGTGGTCGACCCGGTGACCCGCGAGCCGATCCTGATCGGCGGCCAATTGATCCCGCTGATCGGTCCCGACGGGCCGCTCGCTCTCAACGACCGGGTGCTGCTAACCGCCTCGCCGCTGCTCGCCCAGGGGATCGGCATCCCGGCGCAGATCGGCGGCACCGGCAACCCGCTCCCCGACTCGGCGGTGCTCTCGGCCGCCGAGGTGGCGACCATCCGCGCCCGCACCGCGGCCTTCAACGCGATCATCCGCGACGCCGCGGCGGGCGCCGGCGCCGCGCTGGTGCCGATCGACGACATCTTCGTGGACATCGTGGCCGAGGGCTTCCCGGTCGGCGGGGGGATCACCTACACCACCGACTTTTTGACCGGCGGCATCTTCTCCTACGACGGTGTGCACCCGACCCCGTTCGGCTACGCCACGGTCGCCAACGACTTCATCGAGGCGATCAACGCCACCTACGGCGGCTCGATCCCCGAGGTCGACCTTTTCCCGTTCGTCTTCGGTCCCGACGGCTCGGCCGGCGCGACTATCCCCGACCCGACCGGCCTGGGGTCGCTCGCCGGTGCGGTCTTCAGCGACCAGGCGGGGCGCGACCTGCTCGAGTCGCTGCGGGTGTTCAAGCGGCCGGGGCGGCGGCGGCCGGGTCCGGGGCCCGAGCCCGATCCGGGCGGGCCGGGAGCGGCTCCCGAGGGGCCGATCGAGCGCTCGCCGAGGCAGGAGGGTCGGTCGCCTCGGGGCTTCTGACCGGGGCCGGCGCGATCGAGGCGCGGGAGGCGGTCCGGCGGGATCGCCCGTCGCGCGAGCGCCGCCGGATCGAGCTTCTGCTAGCTTTCGGGGATGGCGGAAGAGTTGGGCCTGGGCGGCGGTCCGCCGCAGAAGGGCGAGGGCGGACGCCGGCGGCGGGGGACGACGGGGGTGACCCGGGGGCGCCTCAAGGTCCACGATCCGTTCGAGTTGGTCCGCTGGCTGGCCCTCTCGCAGCCCGATCCGCGCAAGGCGTTGGCGGAGCTGGTGCAGAACAGCCTCGATGCCGGCGCGCGCTCGGTCCGGGTGCTGCGCCAGCGCAAGCGCGGGAGCCCTGCCTGACCATCTGGGACGACGGCGAAGGCGTGATTCCGGAGCTCGACCGCCCCGAGGCTCTGAAGTACATCGCCACCCACATCGGCCACAGCCGCAAGCGGACCTTGACGCCGCAGCAGCGTCTGGAGCTGATGACCCAGGGGCAGTATGGCATCGGCCTCCTCGGCTTCTGGAGCCTGGGCGAGATGCTGGAGATCCGCTCGTCGATGCCGGGCCAGCGGGCCCACCGGCTGCTGCTCTACCGCGACCGTCCCGACTACCGCATCGAGCCGCTGCGGGGCCGTCTGCCGCTGGAGGAGCGGTGGACCGAGGTGGTCGTGGTCGGCCTCCACCGGGAGGCCATGTCGGCGATCCTGGGCCGGCGAGCGGCGGCCTACCTGGCGTCCGAGCTGCGCGGCCAGCTACTGGAGCGGGGCGTGAGGCTGGTGGTGGAGGACCGCATGGCCCGTGGCCGGGCGCAGAAGGTGATCCCGGTGCGGCCCCGCCGGTTCCTCGGCGAGCGGTTGCTGGAACCCGCGCGGGTGGAGGTTCCCGGCCACCCGCCGGTGCGGCTGGAGATCTACCTCACCGGCGAGGGCGACGAGGAAGCCGAGGCCGCTCCGCTGTCGCTCTACGCCGCCGGCACGCTGGTGGCCGAGAGCTTCGACGAGCTGGGCTCGCTGGGCCTCGACCGCACCCCGTGGACCGACCGCCGGCTCACTGGGATGGTCGACTTCCCGGCGCTGCGGGCCGCCCCCGGCAGCCGTCGCGGGGTGGTGCCCGCCGCCGCCGCCGGTGCCCTCGCCGGCGCCCTGGAGGCGGCGGAGCCCGCCTTGCGCGAGGCGCTGTCCGACTATGAGCAGCGCCGGGCCGAGGAGCTCGACCGGGCGTTGATCAAGAACCTGCAGCGCGCCTTCCGCGGCTTCTACCGCCAGCGGCCGCGCTACTCGCTGCTGCCGGTGGAGACCGGGCGGGACCAGGATCAGGAGGCCGGACCCGAGGCGGCGCGCGGCCGCGTGGCCGAAGGCGAGCCGCCGGCCGAGGCCGAGGAGGAGCTCGACCGCGACTCCCCGCCGGTGGCCGAGCTCTTCCCGCCCGGGCCTCTCGCCGAGGTGCGGCTGACGCCGGCGCCGCTGAAGGTCGAGTGCGGCGGCGAGCGCAGCGCCCGCGCTCGGGCCCTCGACGCCGGCGGCCGGCCGCTCGAGGAGCCGGTGACCTACCGCTGGCGCCTCGACGGGCCGGTGGGGCGCCTCAAGGTGCGGGCCGACCCGTCGCGTGTGCTGCTGACCGGCGGCGATCAGCCGGGCTCGGGCTCTCTCGGGGTGCTGGCGGAGGCCGGCGGCCACCAGGCGCGGACCGAGATCGCGGTCGAGGTCCTCGACGAGCTCCCCTCCGGCCGCTCCGACGAGGGGATCCCCGAGCCCGAGCTGGTCAACCTCCCCGGCGCCCCGTGGCGCTCCCGGATCGTCGAAGGCCGCTGGCAGGTCAACGCCGGCCACCGGGAGTACCGTACCCTGGCCGACCGTCCGGCGCTCAAGCTCCGCTACCTCGCGATGCTCTTCGCCAAGGAGGTGGTGCTGCGCAGCAGCCAGGACCCGCGCCTCGAGCTCCCCCTGGAGCAGCTCGTCGAAGTCGCCGCCTACGCCGACCGCCAGCTCTCCCGCGGCGGCAGGCGGAGCAAGGGCTGAGGCCGTAGCGCGTTACACTGCCGGCTGAGTCGAGACCGAGCGACAGGAGGTCCCCGTGCCGCACGCGAGCGGCGGGCCGCGCCGACGGCGCGGCGCCGCCGGCTTCAGCCTGATCGAGACGCTGGTGGCTTTGGCGGTGCTGGCGCTGGTGCTGCTCGCCGGCGTCGGCGTCCTCGTCAACCACCGCCGTGCCCTGGTGCGCCTGGCCGCCGGGCGCGAGGCGACGGCGGCCGTCGGGGCCGTGCTCGAGGGAATCCGCGCCGGCGCCGTCCCCCTGACCCCGGACGAGGGGCCGGCCTCGCTGCCGCCGCCGGTCGCCGGCGTCCGCGCCGACGGACTGCGCCTGTGGGTGGAGAGCTGGGAAACGGGGGAGCCCGGGCTGTGGGAGGTCGAGGTCCGCGCCAGCTACCTTGCCATCGGCGCGCCGGGGCGGCGTAGCGTCAAGACCCTGGTCTGGCGTCCGGACACCGGGGGCTGAGACGGGCCGTGCGCATGCCCGTCCGCCACCGGCAGCGTCCGGGAATCTCGTCCGCCGCCGGCTTCACCCTGGTCGAGATGCTGGTCGCGCTGGTGGTGCTCACCGTCGCGCTGGCCCTCGCCGCCGGCCTGCTGCGCGAGGCCGCCTGGAGCCTCGCCGGCGCCGCGCGAGAGGCCCGCGCTCCCCTGGCGCCGCTCGCCGCCGCCACCCTGCGGCGTGACGTCCAGGCGAGCGCCCGCAGCGCTCCCCACCCGCTGGCCGTCCCGGGCTCGACCCTCTGGCTGAGCGACCCGCTGGTGCTCGTGGGTCACCCGGCGGGCAGCGTGGTCTATGCGCGGGAGGGCGACCGCCTGGTGCGCCGGGTGCTGCCTCCCGACGGCGGCGAGCCGCGCGAGCGCGATCTGCTGCGCGACGTGACCGTCTGGGGCTGGCGGCTGCCGGCGGCGGGCTTGGTCGAGGTCCACGCCGCCTTCGCCCCGCCCGCGCCGCCCGGCGGCCTGCGCCATCGCCGCTTCCTCACCGGCACCACCGCCGGCGGCGCCGGCGACCGCACAGTGTGGCTGCGGGCTGCCCCCCGCGCCGCTCCAGGAGGTACGGGATGGTGACCGCCCGCCGCCGGCACCGCCGGTCCGAGTCGGGCCACGCGCTCGTCTTTGCCCTCGTGGCGCTGCTGATGGTGTCGGTGGCCGGCGCGCTGCTCGCCGGCAGCCTGCTCCTCCACCTCCGTGCCGCCCGCCAAGAGGCCGATGACGTCCGCCTGACGGCCCTCGCCGACGCCGCCGTCGCGGCCTCGCTGGCCGAGCTGGCGGCGAGCCCGGCCAGCCGCGGCCTGACCGAACGCGACTTCGGCGGCGGCAGCATCGCCAGCGAGATCGACCGCCCCGAACCCGAGGTGGCGGTGGTCGTCGCCCGGGCCGTCTACGGTCGCAGCACCCGCCGGGTCCGCACCGAGGTCCGGCTCACCGCCGCCGGTCCGCGGGTGGTCGCCTGGCGACCGCTGCCTGCTACCGCCGCTCGATAGACCCACAGTCGCACGGTCGCGCAGAAAGGGGGGAGTACGTGGTGTCTCAGTGTCATCACCTGGGCCTATGCACCGTCGCCGGCACAGTCGCGATGGAGCCGAATAGGGCGGCTATTCAGCTCATTTGACAAGGACATGTGAGCCGAATGAGTCTCGATGGCGATCGAGGCGAAGCGCAAGAGGTACTACCAGGCCCCGGAGCCCTGCGCCGGTTGCCCGGCGGAGGTCGAAGCACGCGCTACGAGCTGGCCCTGGGAGACGAGGCGAAGGACGGGCCTCTCGGCGGCAAGCGATGAGCGGCCTGCGGCCATGCCCCAGCTCTGGGGTTTGCAAGGGGTCGTCCCGCCCTCCCGGCCAAGGGTAGACTTGTTCGCGCTCAGCGAGCGACACGGCCATGGACGCACCCGACGATCCAGCGGGCGGACGCCTCACTCCGGGCGACGAGGGGGCGGCCGGCGACGGTGAGGCCCTCGACGAGCTCGCCGCGCAGCTCTATCCCGAGCTCCGGCGGCTGGCGCGCCGCGCCATGCGCGGCGAGCGCTCGGGACACACACTGCAGACCACGGCGCTGGTGCACGAGCTGTACCTGCGCCTCGCCGACGGCGAGCTCGCGGTCGAGAGCCGAGCCCACTTCCTCGCTCTCTCGGCCCGCGTCATGCGCCGCATCCTGATCGACCACGCCCGCGGCCACGACCGCCTCAAGCGCGCTGGCGATCAGGTCCGGGTCTCGCTCACCCGCGTCCAGGACGAGCTCGCCGTCGAGGAGGCGACGGTCGAGGTGCTGGCCCTGGACCGCGCCTTGAGGTCGCTGCAGAACTTCGATCCGCGGCGGGCCCGGCTCCTCGAGCTGCAGCTCTTCGGGGGGCTGACCTACCCCGAGATGGCCGAGGCCCTGGAGATCTCGGAGGCCACTGTGCACCGCGAGCTGCGGCTCGCCCGGGCCTGGCTGCAGCGCGATCTCGCGGGCGGCTCGTGAACCGCGGGGACGCGACGTGACGCCGGAACGCTGGGCCGAGATCGAGGCGCTGTTCGACGCCTGCCTGCCCCTCGGACCGCAGGAGCGGCAAGCGCTCCTCGCCGAGCGGGCCGCGGACGATCCCGAGCTGCGCGCCGAGGTCGAGTCGCTGCTCGGGCACGACGCGACCGTGATGCGGCTCGACGGCATCGTCGAGCGGTCGGCACAGAGCGCTCTGCCCCGCGCGGGCGAGATCGGTCCGGGCATGGAGGTCGGTCCCTACCGCCTGGAGCGCTGCCTCGGCGAGGGCGGCATGGGCAGCGTGTGGCTGGCGGCACGCGCGGACGAGGAGTTCGAGCACCGCGTGGCGATCAAGTTCGTCGGCGCCGCCTCCGGTGCGCGCGGGCTCGACGAGCGGTTCCGCTCGGAGCGGCAGATCCTCGCCGCGCTCGAGCATCCCCACATCGCGCGGCTGCTCGGCGGCGGCTCGACCGACCGCGGCGAGCCCTACCTGGTCATGGAGTACGTCGACGGCGAGCCGCTGATGGCGTTCTGCGACCGCCGGCGCCTGGGCCTCGACGAGCGGCTCGAGCTCTTCCGCCGGATCTGCGGCGCCGTCGAGCACGCCCACCGCCGGCTGATCGTGCACCGCGACCTCAAACCGGCCAACATCCTGGTGCACCCCGAGACCGGGCCGAAGCTGCTCGACTTCGGGATCGCCAAACTGCTCGGCCCCGCCGAGGGGCCGGGTGCGCAGGCCGACCTCACCCGACCCCACGATCGTCTCCTGACCCCGGACTACGCGAGCCCCGAGCAGATCATGGGGCAGCCGGTGACCACCGCGAGCGACGTCTACTCCCTCGGGATCCTGCTCTTCGAGCTCCTCACCGGCCAGCGGCCGCGACGGCTCGGCGACCTCGGTGCCGCGGCCCGCGAGCGCGCGGTCACGGAGGGCGCGGCGACGCGGCCGAGCGTCGCCGCGGTCCGGCCGCTCCACGACGACGACCCCGACGAGCTCGCCGCGCGGCGGGGCCTGCGACCGCCCCAGCTCGCCAGGCGCCTGCGCGGCGATCTCGACACCATCGCCGCCAAGGCGATGCACGTCGAGCCGGAGCGCCGCTACGCCGGCGTCGCCGAGCTCGCCGCCGACGTCGGCCGCCATCTCGACGGCCGCCCGGTGACGGCGCGGCCGGACTCGTGGCGCTACCGCGCCGGCAAGCTCTGCCGCCGCAGTCCCCTGGGCGTCGCCGCGGCGGGCCTGCTCCTCGCCCTGGTCGTGGCGTTCGTCGTCGGTCAGATGCTGAGCGCGCGGCGCCTGGCGGCCGAGCGGGATCGCGCGCTGGCGGCGGAGGCCGAGTCGGGCGCGGTGTCGGGCTTCCTGATGGAGCTCTTCCAGGTCGCCGATCCGAGCGAATCGCGGGGCGACACCGTCACCGCGCGCGATCTGCTCGACCGCGGCGGCGCGCGGATCGCCACCGAGCTCGAAGGGCAGCCCGCGGTGCAGTCGGCGCTGCTCGAGACCCTCGCCGACGTCCACCTCAACCTGGGCCTGGTGCGCCGCGCGGCGGAGCTCCACCGCCAGGCGCTCGAGCGGCGGCGGGAGCTGTGGGGCGACGAGCATCTCGAGACCGCCAGGAGCCGCGATCGCCTCGGCGACACCTTGCGCCAGCTCTCGCGCTTCGCCGAGGCCGAGGCGGAGCTGCGCCGGGCCCTCGAGATCCGCCGGGCGCAGCTCCCGGCGGACGATCCGCGGCTCGCCGACTCGCTCAACAACCTCGGGCTGCTGCTCATGGAGACCGGGCGCAGGGAGGAGGCCGAGCCGATGTTGCGCCAGGCCCTCGACATCCGGCTGCGGGCGCTCGGGCCGGAGCATCCGGACACCAACGTCTCGCGCTCGAATCTCGGGCAGCTACTCACGGATCAGAGCCGGTACGAGGAGGCGGAGCCGATCCTGCGGGAGGCGCTGCGCATCCGCCGGCGGCTCTTCGGGGAGAACCATCCCAAGACCGCCAACAGCATCCACGTGCTGGCGACGATGCTCAAGGATGCCGGCCGCTTCGAAGAGGCCGAGCCGTTGCTGCGGCGCGCCGTCGAGATCCGCCGCGAGGTGCTCGGTCCGACGCACTCTCACCTGGGCGCCAGCATCAACAATCTGGCCTTCCTCTACCACGATCAGCTCCGGCTCTCGGAGGCCGAGCCGCTCTATCGCGAGACGCTCGCCATCGACGCTGCGAGAGGGGGGGAGCCCCGCCTGGCCGACGCTTTCACGCTCAACAACCTCGCAGAGTTGCTCGAGGATCTCGGCCGGTACCGGGAGGCGGAGGAGCTCTACCGCCGGTCGCTCGCCATCCGGGCTCGCCTGCTGGGCGAGGAGAGTGCGTCCTACCGTCGCGTGCTCGGGAGGCTCGGCCGGGCGACCATGCTCGAAGGTGACCTCGAGACCGCCGCACGGCACCTCGAACGGGCCTGCGGCCCGGAGTGGGGCGAGGCCGATGCCGCCGCGGACGTCAGTTGCCAGGTGTTCCTGGCGATGCTCGAGCGGCGCCGCGGCGACGTGGCCGCGGCCCGCGCCCGGCTCGGCGGCACGCTGGCCCGGTTCTCCGATCGGGTCGACGATCGGCGGCTCGGGCGCGTCCACCTCGAGCTCGCGTGGACCCTGGCGGCGGCGGAGACCCCGGGCGACTGCCTCGAGCCCCTGGAGGCCGCGCGGGTGCGGCTCGCCGAGGTCACCTGGCCGCTGGACCGCGCGCGCCTCGACCTGGCGGCGGGCGTCTGCCATGCCGCGGTGGGCGAGGCGGCGGCGGCCCGGCAGTCCCTCCGGGCCGTGATCGACCGCCTCGAGCCGAACCTCGGCCCGGCCAACGCCCTGGTGGCCGACGCCCGGCGCCGTCTGGACGCGCTCGGTGACGGCGGCGCGGGGATCGCCGGCCGGTGATCGCCCCCGCGGCCAGAGCCGCTGGACCGCGGGGTCTCGACTGGAGCGGGGTGGGCCCGCGGCCCACCCCGGGTGTCGCTTCCCTCAGGTCCCGCAGACTTCGCCTTCGCCCAGGGCTCGGACCCTCAGGCGAGAGCTGTCATCGCCCGGCAGGGTGATCTGGTAGATCGTGCCGGTCGGTCCCGTGATGCAGAGGAAGGCGTCGCCGCTTTTGACCGCCGTCTGGCCGCCCGAGGCGACGCCGACCCACCAGTTGTTGTTCGAGTCGCTGAGGCCGCCGCCTTTACTGCCCTGGCCGATGTTGAAGTTTGGGAACTGATCGCCGTTCAAGGTCAGCGTGCCGTTGAAGGTGAAGTTCAGCTCGCTCGGCCCGCCCGAGGCCTTCTCGCGCCGGGTGGCGACTCGCTCGGTGGTGCGCTCGTTGAACGTGTCGGCGACCGAGCCGGTCCGTCGCCGGCCGGCATAGACGCGAAAGTTGAGCCGATCGTTCGACCGGGTGAAGGACGCGACCACCGGCGGCTCGCCGCTGGGCTGACCCTCGGAGATGTCGAAGCTCGACGGGGCGAACGTGAAGGCGGCGTTGCGGATGCTGTCGTCGACCGTCAGGATCAGGTCGTTTTCCTGGACCTCCACCAGGTCGTTTTCCTGGGCCTCCACCACCGCGGCCGGGATCACTGCGGCCGCCAGGATCGCTGCGGTGAGAAGAAGGGACTTTGCTCTCATGGTGAATCCTCCTTGGGTTTCGGTTGCTCGGACCGCGAACTGCGGCCGAGCGGCGCCGGGTGCGCCCACGTCGTGCGGCCGGCTTCGAACTCTCGGGCCGCGTCTCGATCAGGAATGCGACGCCTGGGTGGCTGCACCCTCAAGCCGCCGTGAGGGTGTCGGCGCCTCGACGGCGCAGTCCTCGGTGAGGGCGCGAACGGATCGCGCCCAAATCGACTCCACCAGCGCAGACCGAGGACCCGCCATGACTCAGACCACGCCGCGCCCCGACGCCCTCGACCTCCGACCGATTCAGGTCGCACCGCGCCGCCGCCGCGCGGCCGCCGCCGTCTTCGGGCTGCTCCTGTGCATGATCCCGCTGCCGCTCGCCGCCCAGCGGCTGGCCTTCGCCCTGGACGTGACCTACGCGGCCGGCGCCTCTCCGTCGGACGTCGTGATCGCCGACTTCGACGGCGACGGGATCCTGGATCTCGCGGTGGCCAACCGGGCCGCCGGGAGCGTGTCCGTGCTGCTCGGCAACGACGTGGCGGGAGTGCCCGACGGGACCTTCGCGCCGGCGCTGGACGCGGCGGCCGGCTCGTCGCCCGCCCGCCTCGCCGTGGGCGAGTTCGACGGCAACGGTGTCCTCGACCTGGTGGTCGCCCACGACGGGCCCGACCTCTCGGTGTTGCTCGGCGTGGGCGACGGGAGCTTCGGCCCGCCCGTGAGCCACACCTCGGGCAGCGTCGCCCACGGCGGCGTCACCGTGGCCGATCTCGACGGCGACGGCATCCTCGATCTCGTCGTGCCCCACTGGTTCTCCGACGCCGTGGGCGTCCTCCTGGGTCAGGGCAGCGGGGGCGTGGGGGACGGGACCTTCGCGCCAGCGGTCGCCTACGCCACCGGAGAGATGCCTCGGGACGTCGCGGTCGCCGACTTCGACGGCGACGGGATCCTCGACCTGGCGGCGGCGTGCTTCGACGATGCCGCGGTCTCCGTGCTGCTCGGCAGCGGCGACGGGACCTTCTCGGCGGCGGCGGACTACCCGGCGGGCGCCGCCGGTCTGGCGATCGTGGCGGCGGACTTCGACGGCGACGGGATCACCGACCTGGCCCTCCAGAGCCACCTCGACGGCACGGTCTCGGTGCTGCTCGGGCAGGGCAGCGGCGGGGTTGGCGACGGCACCTTCGGCGCTCCGATAGCC
>Ga0256864_1000791_pt1 | contig 10362 bp, 8 predicted proteins | sample RVTome_11_FD_187336 | JGI IMG/M metagenome (GOLD analysis project Ga0256864, IMG submission 187336) | Soil microbial communities from uranium-contaminated site in the Upper Colorado River Basin, Wyoming, United States - RVT147D111 HiSeq ... | reverse complement strand
CCCGGAATTGGGGCAGCACAGTGATGTCGGTCCCGTAATACCAGTCTCCTTCAGGATCGTGGTTCCCGCACTGGTGCTCGCCGGTGATCTCGGCGATGGTGTGCTGGGGGTTGTCGAAGTCGAAATCCAGATAGATACCGGCGCCCATCCCGACCGGCTCGCCGTCGACGATTGCGACGAAATAGCCCTCGGGAAACGTTCGAGCGTATGCCCTTATGTCCGCCTCCGAGAGAAGATCGTCGGGGCTTGCCATCGGGAAGCAGGCCAGCTCGATCGCCTCGAGCTTCGGCGCCCACTCCTCGCGGAGGTCGACGATCTCGACGTCGGCTGCCATGTTTCCTGATGGCCCGTTCATACCGGCCAGACGCTAACCAACGGCCACCCACAAATCCGATGCGATCCCGACGCGGGGGCTTGGCTCGGGCCTAGAGTCGACCGGCGCGAACACGAAGGAGTCACCCAATGCTGGCCAAGCATCGTCCGGGTCGGACCGGATCAATGGACGCTCTCCTCGCCGTCGGAGCCACCCACGGCGTTTCGAGGCGAGAGATGTTGAGGAGGATCGGGAACGCCGGGGCGTTCCTCATCGTAGGGCCGGCTCTGCTTGCGGCATGCGCGGAAGATGACGCCGGATCTGGCTGCACCTTCGCGTCGTCCGGCACCGGCGACAGCTCAACTCTCAACTTCGCCAACTGGCCCTTCTACATCGATGTAGTGGAGGACGGTTACTTCCCGATCAGCTCTCTTGACGACTTCACCGCCGCCACGGGCATCGACGTCAACTATCTCGAAGAAGTCAACGACAACAACGAATGGTTTGGCAAGGTCCAGGGCCAGATGACCCAGTGCGCAGACATCGAGAGGGACCTCACTGTCCTCACCGACTGGATGGCTGCCCGCTTCGTCAGACTCGGGTGGGCCGAGAAACTAGACAAGACGATGATTCCCAACAGCACCAACCTGACTGCATCACTTCAGTCGCCGGGCTTCGACCCCAACCGGGATTACACCTTGCCTTGGCAGTCAGGGCTCACCGCCATCGGATACGACCCGAACACGACAGGGCGCGAGTTGACCAGCATCAACGACATCTTCGACCCGGCGTTCGCCGGAAAGGTGACGATGCTCACGGAGATGCGCGACACACTTGGCCTGGTCATGCTGGGCGAAGGCATCGATCCGGCAGAGGCGACGGTCGAGGACGCCGAGACGGCCACGCAGAAGATCCAGGAATTCGTCGACAATGGCCACATCCGACGCTTCACCGGGAACGACTACGGCGACGACCTGGCCAACGGGAACGTGGTGGCTGCATTTGCCTGGTCCGGTGATGTGGTCCAGCTCCAGGCCGATAACCCGGATCTTCGGTTCCTGGTGCCCGAAGAAGGCCTGATGCTCTGGTCGGACAACATGTTGATCCCGGCGGGCGCGCGCAACATCGAGGCGGCGCACAAGTACATGAATTTCGTGTACGACCCGGAAGTGGCGGCCAAGATCGAGTCATGGGTCAACTTCATCTGCCCAGTCGATGGCGCGAAAGACGCGATGAAGGCGCTGGCGGCCGAGATCGAGGATGAGGATCTCGCCGCCCTCGCGGACGATCCGCTGATCTTTCCCGATGCCGACACCCTGTCTAAGACCCACATATTCAAGGACCTCACGGACGAGGAAGACCGTCAGTTCAACGAGTTGTTCCAGGCAGTGATCGGGGCATGAGGGTCGATGACGACCGGCGCCACCTCGATCACCGACCCAACGATGACCGATGTGCCCGCGGTCCAGCTCAAGGGTGTCAGCAAGCGTTTCGGTGACTACACCGCCGTAGAGAACGTTCATCTCGACATCGGCGAGAACAAGTTCTTCGCCCTACTCGGGCCGTCAGGGTGCGGCAAGACGACCACCCTTCGCATGATCGCCGGATTCGAAGAGGCTACGGAAGGTGTCGTCATGCTGCATGGCGAGGACATGACCGGCCGCAAGCCCTACCGACGCCCGGTCAACACCGTCTTCCAGTCATATGCGCTCTTCCCTCATCTCACCGTTTTCGAGAACGTGGCTTTCGGGCTCCGCAGGACGAAGATCCCCGACGCTGACATCAGGTCGAGAGTGGAGCAGATGCTCGACCTCGTCCAGCTGGGTGGCAGAGGCGCCCAAATGCCCAGAAATCTGTCAGGTGGGCAGCAGCAAAGGGTGGCTCTGGCGCGGGCTCTGATCAACCACCCGCGAGTTCTCCTCCTCGACGAGCCGCTAGGAGCACTAGACCTGAAGCTGCGGAAAGAGATGCAGATCGAGCTGAAGCGTATCCAGCAAGAGGTGGGCATCACATTCGTCCATGTGACCCACGATCAAGAGGAGGCCATGACGATGGCCGACACCATCGCCGTGATGCACCAGGGCAGGATCGAGAGAATGGGGTCCCCGACCGAGATCTACGAAGATCCGCGTACCGAGTTTGTGGCCGGCTTTCTCGGTGCGTCCAATCTGATGAGGGTGGACGTGACCGACGCCGCCGCCGGCAAGGTCACACTCGCCAACGGCCATGAGCTGACCGTCGAACCGGGAAGCCTCACTCCGGGCCACTCCCAAGTCCACCTCGGGGTGCGACCCGAGAAGATCAACCTCGTCGGGCAGGGCGAGCCCGTGTCCGGCAACGCAATCGCGGGCCGGGTCTTGGACGCGTCATTCATCGGAGTATCCACCCATTACCTGGTCGAGACCGAGGCAATCGACAATCTGGCAGTCGTGGTGCAGAACCTCGACGACCGGCGGTTCGCCAGCGGAGACTCCGTCCTGGCCGTCTGGCAGCCGCAGCACGCCTTCGTGGTGGAATGACCGCTACTCAGCTCGAAAACTCCAACACGAGCACACTCCGAACCGCCGGCAAGGTGTCGACGATCGCAGGGATCGTCTTTTTCGCGGCCGGATTCGAGATCATCCCCGTTTCAATCCTCCGATCCCCTTGGGACCTCCTCGTCCCGTTGATCCTCAGCGGGGTCGGGATGACCTTGCTCCTGGCGACGATCGAACGTCGCTCCCGTGTCCCGTACTACCTGCTGATCCCGGGCGGGATCTGGCTCTTCGCCTTCTTCGTCGTCCCAATGTTCCGCCTCATCAACGTCTCGTTGCAGGAAGGGATCTTCCCCAACTTCGAGTTCGCATGGGCCTGGGACAACTACACCAAACTCTTCACCGACTTCCTGGCTCAGGGCAGGAACTCACTCCTATATGCGCTGACGGCAACGGTCGTCGCGATATTGATCGCCTACCCGCTGGCCTATTTCATTGCCTTCAGGGGAGGCGCCTACAAGAACCTGCTCCTCGTCATGCTGTTGATGCCTTTTCTCATGCCGTTCCTTCTCCGCACGCTTTCCTGGAAGATCATCCTCGCCGACAACGGGATCGTGGTCGAGGTCTTGAAGGGGCTGGGACTGCTGGCTGACGACGGACGGCTGTTGGCAACGGGGGTGGCTGTGGTTGCCGGTATCGTCTACAACTTCCTTCCCTTCATGACTCTCCCGATCTACGTCTCGCTCGAGAAGATCGACCATTCATTGCTCGAGGCTGCCGCAGACTTGTACTCGAGCTCGGTGACCGCGTTTCGCAAGGTGACGTTCCCCCTCTCCCTGCCCGGTGTTGTCGCCGGCACCCTGCTCACGTTCATCCCGGCCGTGGGCGACTACGTGAACGCCTCTTTGCTGGGGACACCACAGCAGTTCATGGTCGGGAACGTGATCCAATCGAGGTTCCTCGTGGTCCTCGATTATCCAGTGGCGGCCGCCCTCTCCTTCACATTGATGCTGGTCATCGTGTTGATGCTCCTGCCGTACATCAGGGCAACGGGGACCGAGGAGCTCGTCGCATGACCGCGGTGGCACCCAAGCCGATGAGCAGGACGGCGGGACTGGTGCGACGACACACGCTCACCGTGTTCGCCGTGTTGGCATTCCTGTACCTGTTCCTCCCGGTCGCGTTGATCATCGTCTTCTCGTTCAACGCCACCCAGGGGCGATTCAACTTCACATGGGAAGGTTTCACTCTCGAGCACTGGGACTCGGTCTTCGGGTCGCCATTCGGGGGATCGGCGGCTCCCGCCGTCGATGCCCTTCTTGTCTCATTGCGCCTGGCTTTCGCTTCCTCTTTGGCGGCGACCACCCTGGGAACTTTGATAGCCCTGGCTCTCGTCAGGTATCGCTTCAAGGGCCGGGACACGACGAATATCGCCCTCTTCCTGCCAATGGCCACACCCGAGGTGGTGATGGGCTCATCACTGCTCGCGATGTTCCTCCTACTGCGCCTCCCGCTCGGTTTCGGGTCACTCTTCATCGCCCATGTGCTCTTCACGATCAGCTATGTCGTTGTGACCGTCAAGGCCAGGCTTCAGGGATACGACCGCAATCTCGAAGAGGCCGCCATGGACCTGTATGCCAACGAATGGCAAACATTCCGCAAGGTCACCTTGCCTCTGATAATGCCGGGTGTCTTCGCCGCCTTCTTGCTCGGCTTCGCCCTCTCCTTCGACGACTTCATCATCTCCAACTTCAATGCGGGGCCTAGGACCATCACATTCCCGCTATGGGTCTTCGGAGCAGCCCAACGCGGAATCCCGCCGGAAATCAATGTCCTCGGGTCGATCATCTTCTTCGTCACGGTGGTGGTGATGCTGGTGAATGTCCGCCTGCAGGCGCGGAGATCGCGGACTGCGTCAGCCTCCGCCGAGATCGATCACGTCCCCGTAGCCGATCAGAGCGAGAAGGTCTCCCAGGGCTGATCCCCTGGGATCCCCCAGACGGCCTGCATCCGGCGCTCTCCCGGTTTCATGAGCACGGCTCCACACGTCGCGGTGGTGTGAGGATCGACTACGCGCTTCGAGATGTCCGGGTCGGCAAAGAAGGCATCCCAATCGCCTGCATGCCGACGACCGAGATCGAGACGGCGGTCGCTGCCGATGATGTGCTCCTGGGACCGCTCCCCTTCCTCGAGGCGGGTCACCTCGCCGATGCAGTGGTTGGTGTGCACAAAGGGATCGATTTCGATGCGAGTCACCTGGTGCGACCCGGGCATTGCCTCGATGTTCACTCCGACTCCGTCGGGCCCGAGAATCAGAAAGTTGTGGCCGCCGGCCACACGCGCATCCACAATGCATTTGATCGCGTCGTCCAGGTCCAGCTGTTGGAGCACCTTTCTCACCAGGAAAGGCCATGTGACGCCGACTCGTCCCATGGACGTCAGATTGTTGATGCCAATTGCGATCCCTGCTTCGTTCATGCCGATCTGGCCAAGACACCCCGTAGTCGTCTGCACCAACGCGGCCGGGTGCCGATCAGGGGCAATGTCGAGGAGGATCACGTACGCTCCCGCGGAGGCGTGCATGTCCCAAGTCTGGGCAAGCACCTTGGAGACCGGGTCGATCACGGCCGTGCACTCATCGAAAACCTGGACGTCGCCGTGGTTTCTGACAACATCGACGAGGTCAGTGAAGCCGCCGACGACCACTGCCTCGGCCGGCGAGATACCTGCAGATTCACCCATGGCAACCATCTCCTCGAAGAGCTCGGGTGAGTAGGCCTCGTGGTGATCGAGGGTGGAATCCGCCAGGGTGAGGATCTGATCCGCGCTCACGGTGCGGCCCGACCACACCGCGTCTCCGGCGAGATGTAGACGATCACTCAGGTAATCCTTGATCATCGGGCCGAATCGCGAGCCGTGGGCCTCGCCTAGGGCTGATGGGGCTCCCCGGGCCGTCAGGACCCGCATTTCACCGGAATGCATGGTCTCACGGTACCTCCGTGCCATGCTTTTCGGGCCGGATCAGCGCTGGTAGACGACCTCACCCTCGATGATCGTGGTATCCACCCGGGCCCCTGCCGGCCGCGGCTCCTCGAAGGGGTTGCGGTCGAGCACCACCAGGTCGGCCAGCTTGCCACTCTCCACCGATCCGGTCTCCGAGTCGAGGTGATTGACGTAGGCGGAGCCCAGAGTGAACGCAATGAGTGCGTCTTCGAGCTCGATGGCCTCGTCGGGGTTGAGGGGAGGCTCATGGGACAGGTCTACGTCGCTCCGCGTCACCGCCACGTCGATCTGGCTGAAGACATCGGGGGTCGACACATCCCAGTCGGAGCCCATCGCCAACTGGGCCCCCGATCGGTGCAGGCTGCCGAACGGATACTGCCAGGATGACCGCTCTGAGCCGATGAATGGCTTGGTCAGGTCGGTCTGATAGCCACCGTCACAAGCCCATAGCGCCTGGCAGTTGGCGGTCACGTCTGACGAGGCGAATCTGGGGATGTCGACCGGGTCGACGACCTGGATGTGGGCGATGTGGTGCCGGTTGGGCGAGATCCCGTTGGCCGCTCGGGCCGCCTCGACCGCGTCGAGGGCGTTACTCACCGCCCGGTCGCCGATTGCGTGAAAATGACATGACAGGCCGGCGGCATCGATGCCCGTGACCACCTGACCCAGCGTGTCGGGGTCGATGAATTCGATTCCGTTCCCACCCGTCGGAGCCCCGGCGGCGTCGAGATACGGCTGCTTCATGGCGGCGGTGAAGTTCTCGATGACACCGTCGAGCATCAGCTTGACGGCTACCGGCCGGTAGCGGCCCGCAGACCGAGACGATCGCTCACTCAGCTCCTCGAGCTGCTCCGGCCCTCGCAGCCGGTCCCACCACAGCGCCCCGCCGACCCTGGCCAGTAGCGCGCCCGACTCCGCCATCGCCAGATAGGCCTCATGGGCGGTCTGGTCGACGTGGGCGTCCTGCCAACCGGTGATGCCCAGGGACAGCAGATAGCGCTGCGCCTTCACCAACCCGACCCGGTGCTCGTCGGCCCCTTCCGCCGGGAGGAGCCGCGACACCAGCCGCTGCGCCCCCTCATGGAGAGTTCCCTGAGGTGAGCCGTCGTGACGACGCTCGATTCTGCCGTCGGCGGGATCGGGCGTATGGCCGTCGACTCCGGCGAGATCCAGGGCGCGGGAGTTGGCCCAGGCACCGTGCCCGTCGCGGTTCTGGAGGAATGCCGGGCGATCAGCGACGATGGCGTCGAGCAGGTCCCGATCCGGGCAGCCGCGGGGGAACCAGTCCTGGGACCATCCCGAGCCCCGGATCCAGGGCTCGTCGGGGTGATCGGCCGCGTATCGGGCCACCTCGGCCAAGGCCTCGTCGGCGTTGGCACACTCGGTCAGGTAGCAGCGCATCATCTCCATCCCCGACATGCCCGGGTGGATGTGGGCGTCCTGATAGCCCGCCGTGGCGAGACGCCCCTCGAGATCGATGACGCGGGTCGTCGGTCCAATCAGAGCCTCGGCGCCCTGGCGATCCCCGGCGTGAACGATCCGCCCGCCGGCAACGGCCACCGCCTCGACGAACGGCCGCGACTTCACGGAGGTGAAGACCGGGCCGTTGATCAGGACTAGATCTGCTGACATCGGCGGGCGAGAGTAGCCACCGGATTACGTCGCAGCGTCCGCGACAAGATGCGATCCAAACCCGAGGCGCTCGATCGCCGAACGGAGGACTACTACACGGTTAGCTTGGGGGCCAAATGGCTCGATCTGGTCGGTTCCGATTGCTTCTCGCGGCCGCGGCCCTGCTGACGGCTTGTGCGTCTGGGCCGCCGGACTCTGACTGCGCTCGTTGGCCGGGCCGCCCAGATTGCGAGCCAGTGGGAACGACCATCACGGTGGTTGAACGGTCTGGTAATAGCGAAATCACGACCTACATCGACGAGATCGGCGAGTCACCCGAGCGACGAGTGACCAACCCGCCTTCGGTTGTCGGCGGATAGGTTCGACTGATCGTCCCCGTTGGCAACTCACTGCGTTTGGATACTCTGAACGCATGTGAGACGCTCACGACGTTTCTCCAGTTTGGTCCTGGGACTTGTGCTCGCCTTTTCTGCTTGTGAGGGCTCTGAACCCAGCACTACGACAGTCGCTGATGATTGCCGCTGGCCGGGTCGACCGAATTGTGAGCCCGTTGACACGACAATCACCGTCATCGAATACAACTACAGGGGCGGTGACTGCGAACTCACAACGTTTTACGACGAGAGGGGGCCATCGCCATTGGCCATCATCGGATGTGCCTGATGCCAGATCAGAAACGCACCCGCTCAGCGGATGCGATGGTTCTGCCGCCATACCAAGAGGGCCGAGGACGAGACACCGTGCGTAGTCGCCCTGGTCGGCCCAGAACTCAGGACTAGATCTGCTGACATCGGCGGGCGAGGGTAGCCAGCGGGAGATGGCCGCGACACCTGCCAAACTCCGGCATCGTGGAACGAATCTCGGTGATCGGCAGCAGCGGTTCGGGGAAGACGACCGTGGCGCGTCGGCTGGCCTCGGAACTGGGTCTTCCCTGTCTCGAGCTGGATTCCGTCTATCACCAGCAGGGCTGGGTCCCCCTCGACGACACCAGATTCCGGGAACGTGTCGATGAATTCACCGGCGCCGACCGCTGGGTGGTTGACGGCAACTACACCAGCCATGGTGTGGCGGATGTGGTCTGGCCCCGAGCCGACACCGTCGTGTGGCTCGACCTCCCCCGTCTCACCACCACCTGGCAGGTGATCAGGCGCACCCTGCGGCGGGCGCTCACCCGGGAGGAGTTGTGGAACGGGAACCGGGAGCCGTTGACCAACTTCTACAGCCTGGACCCGGAGAAGAACGTGATCCTGTGGTCCTGGACCCGGCATCGCGCCACCCGGAAAAAATACGAGCGTCATCTCGCCGACGGGACCTGGGCCCACGCCGAGGTGATCCGGCTCCGGACGGCCGACGACGTGAATGCCCTCACCACGAGGTCATAACTACGATCCCGAATATGTCCTCCTTCTGGCACCCGTTGGCGGAAATGAGCAAAGTGAAGCTGGATCCATTCGTCGTCGACCGAGGCGAAGGGATTTACGTGTTCGACGAGTCGGGCAGGCGATACCTCGACGCGGCATCCTCGCTGTGGTACATGAACGTCGGCTACGGCCGCGACGAGATCCTCGACGCCATGGACGCCCAGGCGCGCAAGCTCCCGGCGTTCCACACCTTCATCGACTACGCCACCCGGCCACCGCTGGATCTGGCGGCGCGGATCGCGTCGATATCGCCCGACCCCGATTCCAAGGTCTTCTTCGGCTCGGGCGGCTCCGACGCCGTCGACACGGCCGCCAAGATGGCCCGCCGCTATTTCAACGCCATCGGACAACCCGACCGGACCGTGTTCATCTCCCGGGAGTGGGCCTACCACGGAATGCATCCATACGGCACGTCGCTCGGAGGTCTTCCGCCCAACGCCGACGGTTACGGCGGTGAGCTGGTGGCCGATGTCGTTCATGTCCCCCATGACGACGCCGACGCGGTCGACAAGGCAATCGAGCATGCCGGGCCGGAGCGGATCGCAGGCATCTTCGTCGAACCGGTGATCGGCGCCGGTGGTATTCGACCGGTCCCCGTGGAGTACTTGCGATCGATTCAGCAGAGCGTCCATGACGCCGGCGGGCTCTACATCTCCGATGAGGTGATCACCGGATTCGGGCGGGCCGGCACCCACTGGTTCGCCGCCTCCAAATTCGGGCTCGAACCGGACATGATCACCTTCGCCAAGGGCGTCACCTGCGGATACGCCCCGTTGGGAGGGGTGGTGGCGGCGCCGCACATCGCCGAGCCGTTCTTCGAGCAGCCGGGTCTCATCTTCAGACACGGCTACACCTACTCCGGGCACAGCACGGCGTGCGTCGCCGGTCTGGTCGTGATGGAGATCATCGAGCGCGAGGGTCTCCTGCAACGCACCGAGGATCTGGAGGGAGAGTTGTACGACGCACTCCTCATGCTGGAGGAGCTGGACGTCGTCGACCATATCCGTCGCGGAGTCGGAGCCCTGGCGGCCATCCAGCTGAAGGTCGGGGACGACGAGACACTCCCGGCGCGAGCAGCTGCCGCATGTCGGGAAAGCGGTGTGATCACGCGGGCCATCGCCGGAGGCGGGCTCCAGGTGTCCCCACCGTTCATCATGACGAGCGACCAGGTGTCCGAGATGGCCGAGCTGTTCCACGGGGGCCTCCGACAGTTGTGAAAACCGTCCCGTTCTGGGTAGACGACCATCCCCGGGCCGACGGCCTCACCGGCGAGCTGCCGGCGGAGACCGACTACCTGGTGGTCGGGTCCGGGCTCACCGGTCTCACCGCGGCATTGCGTCTGGCAGGGAGCGGTCGGGAGGTCACGGTGGTCGACGCCAGCGAGATCGCATCGGGTGCATCCTCGATCAACGGTGGCATGGTGTCGCCGGACGTCAAGGCGGGGATCCGCACGATCTTCAAGAGATACGGCCCGGCCCTCGGTAGGGAGATGTGGGACGCCACGGTGCGGTCGGTCGAC
>Ga0256864_1000790_pt1 | contig 10369 bp, 7 predicted proteins | sample RVTome_11_FD_187336 | JGI IMG/M metagenome (GOLD analysis project Ga0256864, IMG submission 187336) | Soil microbial communities from uranium-contaminated site in the Upper Colorado River Basin, Wyoming, United States - RVT147D111 HiSeq ... | reverse complement strand
GCCGGCAGTGTAGCGCGTTTCGGGCCGCTTGTGAAGACCTTCACAAGCTCGGCCGCGGCCCGCCGTTGCGGGTCGATGCACCCTCGGCTATCATCGAGCCTCCGTCACACTTCCGCGACCGCGCCGTGACCGCGGGGTCGCACACCGGCGAGACCGCCCCCGATGCCGTCGATGAGCGACTCGACCCCAGGCACCCATCCGCCGGACGCGCGCGGCCGCTGGCGCTCGAAGCTCGGCTTCGTGCTCGCCGCCTCGGGCTCGGCGATCGGGCTCGGCAACGTCGTCTTCTTCGGCTCCAACGCCTACACCTACGGCTTCGGGGCGTTCTACCTCCCCTACCTGATCGCGCTGTTTCTGGTCGGCATGCCGGTGCTGATCGCCGAGCTGGGGCTGGGCAGCCTGACCCAGCAGGCGTTCCCGGCGGCGATGGGACGGATCGGCGGGCGCTGGGGGGAGCTGGCGGGGTGGTGGGCGCTGATCAACGCCAGCTTCATCACCATGTACTACATCACGATCATCGCCTGGGTGTGCGGGATGTTCGTCGGCGCGGCCGGGCCGCTGTGGGCGCCGGAGACCGCCACCCCCGGCTACGACGCCCCCTCGCTGCCCAACCCGATGGGCTTTTTCTTCCACCTGATCTCCTCGCCCTGGGTGCTGGTGTTGGTGGCGCTGGTGTGGGGGCTCAACGTCTTCATCGTCCGCCGCGGGACGACCACCATCGAGCCGGTGGTGAAGGTCTTCGTGCCGCTGATGTGGGTCTTCATGATCGCGCTGATCGTGCGCGGGCTGACCCTGCCCCACGGCGAAGAGGGGGTGTACCTGCTCTTCACCCCCGACTTCCGGATCGCCGCCGACCCGGCGGTGTGGCAGGGCGCGGTGAGCCAGATCTTCTTCAGCCTGACGCTCGGCTTCGGGGTGATGACCGCCTATGCCTCCTACCTGCCGCGCGACGCCGACCAGGTCAACAACGGCGTCCTCACCGCGTGCCTGAACTGCGGCTTCGAATTCATCGGCGGGCTGGCGATCTTCTCGCTCCTGTTCGCCTTCGCGATCGTCCCCAGCGCCGGCACGCTGTCGATGATCTTCTTCGTCGTGCCCGCCGGGATCGCCGAGCTGCCGTTCGGGGTCAGGCCTTCGGGCTGGTCTTCTTCTTGCTCCTGCTGATGGCCGGGCTGACCTCGTCGGTGTCGCTGATCGAGGGAGTCAACTGCGCGCTGATCGACAAGTTCGGCTGGTCGCGCAAGCGGACGCTCGCGGTGTGCAGCGCGATCGGCGTGGTCGGCAGCCTGATCTTCGCGCTGCCGATGGTGATCGACCCGGCGCTCGCCTCGACCGGCACCCTCGGCTTCACCCTGCTCGCGCTGATCGACAACTGGGCCTTCAACCACGGGCTGCTGCTGGTCGGGCTGGTCGAGTGCCTGATCCTCGGCTGGCTGCTGCCGATCCGCCGCCTGCGCGAGGAGCTGAACCGCCACTCGCGGGTCAAGCTCCCGGCGGCGTTCGACTGGCTGATCAAGCTGGTGATCCCGGCGGCGCTCGCCTACATCCTCGGCGCCTCGGTGTACAACCAGTTCGCCAACGGCCTGTTCGGCTGGAACCCGAGCCTGACCGGCGGCACCGTGCTGCCGGTAGCGGCGCTGGGGGCCTGGCTGCTCTGGACCTTCGGCTGCGCCGCCTGGCTGACCCGCCGGCCGGCCCACGACGCGGCGCTCGGCGCGCCGGCGAGCCACGGCCCGGCCGGCGCGGCCGCCGGGATGGAGTCGGGCGGTGGGTAGGGCGTTCCGGCCTGCGCGGTCGCCGGTCGGGAACGAGCCCCGACGCAACCGACGGTGCCGCGGCGCCACGATCCCGGCCTTCCTCGTGCTCCTCGCCGCCTCCGCACTCCTCGCCGCCGTCCCGGCCGCGGCGGTCGAGGTCGCGCTCGCCGACCCGCGGCCGCTGCTCGGCGAGCCGGTGGCGGTGACGGTCACCGAGGGGGCGGTGCCGCTCGCCGGCGCCCGGCTCGAGGCCCACTACCGCCCAAACAGCCAGACCGCGTTCCGCGAGACGCTGCCCCCGACCGACGCCGCCGGCCGCACCGACTGGACTCCCAGCGCCGCCGGCATCGCCACCCTCGAGGTGCTCGACCCGGCCGGCGGCCCGCCGCTCGCCACCCTCAACACCGCGATCCGCTACGGCCGCTTCCCCGCCCGCGGCATCGTGGTGATGGTCGTCGCCGGCGTGCTGCTCTTCGGCGGCGCCGCCCTCGGCATGTGGATGCTCCTCTCCAAGGGGCCGCCCGCGGTCGAGCCGCCGAGCACGTAGGTCTCGAGGCGGGCGGTCCGTCGACCCTCGGCGGCCACCGTTCCGGTCTCCTACGGATTCACGAGCGCGTCCACGCACTCGATCGCCTCCGAGCCGGGCTCGAGAGGCGGATCGTTGCCGTTGAGGTAGTTGTGGAGCAGCAGCGGCTGGTGAGGGCCGGTGCTCAGCCAGAACCGGTTGTGCGTTACCAGCGCGTGCGGCATCACGTGCTGGTTGCAGACCAGCGACGCTAAGCCGCCGCTGGCCTCGAAATCGGCCGCCTCGGCCCAGGTGATCGTGCTCGGGGCTTGCGAGACGTGGCAAGCACGGCACGAGGGCGTGACGATCTGGGCGTAGACCTCCTCCTTGTTCGGCAGGTTGGGCGTGCTCGGGTTCGGGTCGTCCCAGCCGGAGACCGGGTTTCCGAGCTGCTGGTTGCCGGCGCAGGCGGCGCCGTACATGCTCTCGATGACGTCGAGCAGCTCCTGCGACGGCGCGGCGTTGCGCACGATGTCGCAGTTGAGCTGCCGGAGCGCGTTCTGGTTCTGGGCGCCGTTCGGGTTGAGCATGAACAGGCTCGCGAGATCGAACGGGATGAAGCGAGAGCCCAGGTCGGCAGACTCGCCGTCGGTCCACGCCGGCACGCCCTCGGCGCTGACGTCGACCGCGTCCGGGTAGTGACCGCCGTGGCAGACCATGCAGAGCTGGGGCACCGGACGCTCGCCGACGCCGTCGAGGTTGGCGCTGCCGGCGCGTGCGTTCCCGATCGCCTCCTTGTAGACGTAGAACTTGACGATCGGGTCGCCGACCAGGACGTTCTCGTCATTGGGGTCCTCGACCCGCGAGTACTCCATGCCGACGGTTGCGATCGGAACCGTGTTGCTCAGCGCGTCGAGGTAGTCCTGACCGTCGTCGGTGAAGCGGCTGCCGTAGTTGGTCACGTAGCAGGCGTACTCGCCGGTCGCCCCGAAGTTGCTGACCTGCCGGCAGTGCATGTCGCGGCCGAAGCCGAGGTCGCCGCTGTTGGCGTACTGCAGCTCCACCTCGCCGGCCGGGAAGCCGTTGTGGTCCCGGAACTCGTCGAGCGTCTCGCGCCGGCCGTGGAAATCGATCGCGAGGTAGTAGGCGTCGGTGGCGTCGAGGAACTGCTGCGAGAGCGCGGGATCGGTGTCGTCCAGCTCCGTCAGGTTGGCGGCGGCGAAGCTGTAGAGGCCGTGGAGGAACTCGTCGACCGCCTGGCCGACCGGCTGGAACGGCGTCAGCTCGACGCTGGTCTGGCAGGCGTCGTAGGGGAAGTCGGGGCGGTTGGGGTCGGTCGGGTTCTGCGGCCCGCCGCTGTTGACCGCGATCTCGTCGATCGGAACGCCGAGGTTGTTGACGTCGAGCAGCTCGATGAGCACGTCGTCGGTGTCGAAGACCCGGAGCGTGATCGTCTCGTTCGTGGGCAGGTTGTAGAGAGCGTGGAACCGCTGCAGGTCGTTGATGATCGTCGGGGTGATGACCCTGTCGGGCCCGGCCTCCTGCGGCACCGTCGCCTCGAGCTTGAACTGCGCGGGCATCAGCACCGTCTCCAGGCGGATGCAAGCCTGGTTGACCTTGAGCGTGTCGGCGTTGTGCGCCGAGAAGTGCTCGACCTTGCCGACGTAGGCGTTGCCGACCCGATCGAGCGTACCCTCCTCGACCCAGTCGCCGGTCGTCTCGTCGTAGGCGAGCAGCGGGATGGTCGCCGGGATCGCCGCCGGGAAGGCGAGCTGCTCGGCGGGGATCGGGATCGTGATCTCCGCCGTCTGTCCGGGCGCGAGGTCGTACTCGTTGCCGCCGGCGTCGACGATCTCCACCGTCCCGGCGCCGAAGCTCTCCATGACGCGGGTCTGGCCGCCGGCCGTCCGCGCCGTGTAGTCGCCGGGCATGCCGTCGGGCGCCCGCAGGTCGACCGTCGTCAGCTCGACCTGGACGCTGCCGGCCGGGGGGTTGCCGTCGGCGTCGACCAGGGCGCCGGCGGGGATGCGGACCCGGATTCCCGGGCCGCACGGCCGGTCGTCCGGCTGCTGGCCGGTCGGGTACCTGTCGCGCAGGCGGTCGCTCAGGCTGCCCGGACAGTCGCCCGGACGCCGGTCGTTGGTGACGTCGATCTCCTGATCGTTGGGATCGGTGACGACGTGGACCGACGCCCGCGTGAGCAAATAGCGGCCGCCGGAAACGCCGTTGTCGTAGATCTTCGAGACCAGGCCGTAGCCGCTCTTGCGGATGTTGAGGACGTAGCGCTCGCTCTCAGGGACGAACAGGTTGAAGCGGCCGTCGGCGGCGGTGGTGATCGTCGTGCCGTTGACCTCGACCTCTGCATCGGCCACGGCGGGGGCGTCGGTCGCCGCGACGACGCCGCCGAAGCGGACTCCGGCGGTCGAGATCGTGACGTCTTCCCGGCTGTAGCCGCCCCGGCCGTCCGACGCCAGGGCGACGAACGTGTACGAGCCCGGCCGCGGCGGAAGCTGGAAGGACGTCGAATCGGACGCCGCCGCCGGCACCACGGAGCCGTCGGGGAGGAGCCACCGGTACTGCAGGGCGTCGCCGTCGGCGTCGGTCGCGATCGCGTGGACCTCGACGAGGTCCCCGGGCGCGGCCGTCCAGCTCGTGCCGCCGGGAGCCGCACCGACCAGGGCCCGGATCTCGGGCGGATGCTGGTCGAGCTCGAAGTCGACTCGCGACGAGAGGCCCGCGGAGGCGGCGTTGGTCGCCTCGGAGGCGGCCTCGATGCTCGCGACCAGCTCGTAGGACGGGCTCTGGACGAGGGTCGGCAGCAGGTATTCGCCGAAGTTGTTGACATAGGCCCGACCGCCGTCGTTCCCCTGACCGTCGGTGGCGCGGACGGTGGCGAACGCGTTGACCCCGAGCAGCGGTTCCAGCCGGCGCGCCCGGGCGCCTCCCGCGAGCGTCACCCGGCCGTGGAAAGTCGTCCCGGTCTTCGCCGAGTCGACCGCCGCGCGCACCTCGCCGAGGTAGAGGTGGCGGTCCGCGAGCTCGAACTTGTTGCAGTTCGAGACCAGCCCGGGAGCGCTCCAGCACGCCTGATATCCGCCGGGCACCTGCGGGCTGAAGCGAAACCGCCCGCTGAGGTCGGTGCGCACCGACTCGAGTACCGTCCCCGCGGGAACGTCCCGGAGCTCGACGTCGACTCCCGGCACGTAGATCTCCGGGCGGACGCCCGACGGCAAGTCGTTCGCACGCGGCGGCGCGACGACGATGAAGCCGCTGACCGCCAACCGATCGGGCGGCGGGATCGGGGTGGACGTCGGGGTACAGGTCGCGCTGAAGAGCACGACGATCATTCCCAGCGAGAACCAACCGAGCCGACGAGCGCTGCGCGTGAGCATAGTGAGCCTCCTGGCACCCGCGATCCGCCGTCTTCGGCCGGATCGCCGAGCGTCCGTTGAGGACCCGCGGGCGAGGCGGTCGTCCGGAACCTGCGATCCCCGCACCCCCCTCTCGGGGCGGCCGTACGCACTGCCGGGTCCGACACGACTGGCGGGTGGGCCGGGGACCTCGTTACAGCCGCCGAGGCTCGCGGCGTTCCCGGCGGCGATGCAGACCGGAACGGGCGACCGGCGTGGACCGCGTCGCCACCGGGATAGTCTGGGCGCGTGGCCTCCGAATACGACCCGCTGTTCAGCGGCGGCGCCGGCGAGGCCGCGGACGACCTCGAGGCGGTGCGCGAGCGCTTCGCCCGCGCCGCCCGCCCGTTCCTGCGCTCGCCCTGGACCTGGCTCGCCTGGGCGGTGCTGCTGCCGGCGGCAGCGCTGGCCACCGGCGCGGTCGCGGCGCGCTGGGGCCCGGCCGGGGTGCTGCTGCTCTGGTCGGGGACGATCCTCGCCGGCGGCGCGGTCGAGGCCGCCGCGATCGCCCGCGCCGGCCGCCGCGAGCCCCGCGGCCCGCTCGCCGCCTGGGTGCTGCGGATGCAGGGCAACACGTCGCTCCTGGCGGTGGCGCTTTCGACGCTGCTGCTCTGGGTCGACGCGTCGTGGGCGCTTCCCGGCCTCTGGCTGCTGCTGCTCGGCCACTCTTTCTACCTGCTCGGCGGGCTGGCGCTGCCGGCGTTCCGCGGCTGCGGCCTGCTCTACCAGGCGGCCGGGTTGGCGACGCTCTGGCCGTGGGGGTGGGGGCTGGAGGTGTTCGCGGGGGCGATGCTGGTGGGGAACCTGTGGCTGGCGTGGGCGGTGTGGCGGGAGCGGCGTTAGAGAGGTCGGCCACGGTCACACTCTCCGAGGAAACGGTCCGCGCGATCGACGAGATCGCCGGTCGGGGCACGAGCCGCTCGCGGGTCATCGAACAGGCGGTGATCGAACACCTCGATCGCCGACGGCGGGCGAAGCGGAACGCCCGGGACGTCGAGATCATCAACCGCCACGCCGCCCGGCTCAACCGCGAGATGGAAGACGTCCTCGCCTATCAGATCGAGCCGTGAGGAGAGGCGATCTCTACCGAGTCCGCCGGCCCGGTGGCGGTGACCCGAGGAAGAGTCGCATCTTCCTCGTCGTCAGCCGCGAAGCGCTCATCGAATCCGGGTTCGCGCCAGCGTCCTCTGCGCACCCGTCTACAGCCACTACGACGGGCTGGCCACCCAGGTCGAGGTCGGTCCCGAGCGCGGCCTGAAGCACGTGTCGAGGCTCGCCGGTCAGGGCAGGGTCTTGACCTTGTTGTCCCGCCGCAGGCAGACGTCGTCGAAGCCGGCCTCGAGCGAGCCGCCGAGCGTGCCCAAGCCGCCGCCGGCGGCGCGCGAGGCCGCCAGGCCGCGGCGGCGTGAGACGGCGGTCAGCGCAGGCGGAGGGTCCGGCTGCCGCTGAGGCGGTCGGGGAGGGAGCGGCCGGTGACGGCGAGCAGGAGCGGGAGGCCGAGGAGAAGGGCGGTGAGGACGGCGGCGAGCCAACGCAGACCGGTCTGACCGAAGGTCAGCGGCTGGCCGCCGTCGCCGCGTGAGACCACGCCCGCGGCCGCCATCCCCGGCGTCCGGCCCCAGAAGGCGAGGCTGACCACGCTGTAGAGGAACGAGAACGAGAGCAGGAAGACGGCGAACGCCGGCAGCTCGGGGACGCCGATCCGCACCCCGGCGACCGCCGCGCCCCCCCACCCCACCGCCGCCACCAGGAGGTGGACACCGAGATCGGCGAGCGCGGCGAGCAGCCGGGCACTGAACGGTGCAGGCACCGGGCCGCGAGCCGGCGCACCGGCCGCGCCGGTTCCGGTGACGACCTCGAAAGTCGGCACCGCGCGCTCCGGCGGCGGAACCGGCACCGGGCGGCCGGCAGCGCCCGCACCGGTCTCTCCGGTTGCCGCCGGGGTCCTGGAAGGCTCGACGGGAAACAGCGGCAGCTCGTCGTCCTCCGACCGGGGTGCGCGCCCCGATCGCTCCGGCGGCGGAGCGGCCGCGCGCCGCGTCCCGGACTCCTCCTCCGACCCCTCCTCGGCCGTCTTCGTCAGCGGCAGGTCGAAGAGCCCCGGCTCCCCTCGCTCACGATCACGCTCGCTCATCGCGATTCGATCCTAGCGCGCCGTCCATACCGACCCCCGCGCGTAGCGAACCGCAGGCGCGAGCAACGCCCCTGAAGTCGCGAGAGCGAGCGCCGGTGCCGGGGAGGAGCGCCCACCGGACCGGACCGGCGGTCCCCCGCGCCTACCGCCCCGGCAAATATTTGACGTAGATCCGGTACAGCAGGTCCTTCTCGCGCTGCAGATAGGTCTCGGCGAACCGCAGGTGCCGCGCCGCCACCCGGTCGTCGGGGATCAGAACGAGCACCTCGCGCAGCTTGTCGGCCGCCTCGTCGACGTTGCCCCGCTGGAGGTCGCGCACCGCCAGGTTGTAGTACGAATCGACGATCAGGCGCCGGACCACCGGGTCGTCCGGGCTCTCCTCGCGCATCCGCCACAGAGCGGGGAGCGCGAACTCGTACTGGCCTTCGCGGAACATCGCGATCTGCGACGCCAGCGGCGCCAGCAGCCCCTCGGTGTCGGCGCGCAGCGTCGCCTCCGGCTCGCCGAGCGGCGCGATCTCGGCGGCACCGTCGAACAGCTCCTGCGCGCGCAGGTACTCGCGGTCGGCGTAGGCCTGCCGGCCGGCGGCGAGCAGCTCCTCGCGCAGCGCCAGGTCCTCGGCGGACGGGCCCTCGGGCTCGGCTTCGGCCGCCGGCTCGCCGGAAGCCTCCCACTGCGAGATCAGCGCCTGCGCCTCGCCGTACTGCGGCGCCCCGGCGGGGATCCGCCGCAGCATGTCGAGGGCGAGCTGGGTCTTGCCCTCCTGGTGGAGCGCAGTGGCGCGGGCGATCGGGTCGGGGGCCGCGGCCGCCACCGGCGCCGGCTCCTGGGCGTTGGGGAACAGCCGCTCGCGGTTGAGATAGAGGAAGGCGAGCGCCGCCGCCGCGAGCACCAGGACCGCGGCGCCGATCAGCACGAACTTCCGCCCCCGCCCGGCGCCGGTGCGGCCGGCCACCGCCGGGGCGCCGGCGTCGGCCGCCGCGAGGCGGATCTCGCCGGGCTCGGGCGGGATCAGGATCTCCTCCTTGAGGTCCCAGCCAGCGGTGTCGCCGGCGCGCCGCGGCGGCGGCGCAGCGGCCGAGGCGGGGGCGGGGGCGGGCGCCGCGCCGGCCGTGCCGGCGGCCAGCTCGTCGAGCCGCTCGCGGGCGGCCATGTGGCCGGGGTGCATCTCGAGCACGCGCTCGAAGCCGCGCCTGGCCGACTCGTGCTCGCCGGCCTCGAGGTGGGTCAGCGCCTCGTGGAAGACCTCCTCGACCTTGCGCTCCTGCTCGGCCTTGAACCGCCGCGCCTCCTCGATGCGCCGCGACGCCTCCTCGTGGTCGACGTCGATCAGGAAGATCCGCGACCAGGAGTCGATCGCGTCCTGGTAGGCGCCGCGCTCGAACGCCGTCTGCCCCTCGGCGAGCAGCTCGCCGATGCGGTCGCCGGGGACCGGGGCGGCCGGCGGCGGCGCGGGAGCGGCGGGCGGCCCGCCACCCGCCGGCGTGGCGGCGGCCGGGCCGAGCCGGCGCTGCAGGTCGACCACGCCGGGATGGCCGGGGTCGAGCGAGGCCGCCTTGTCCAGATGGCCGCGGGCGGCCGCGGCGTCGCCGGCGGAGGAGGCGGCGCGGGCGCCGTCGAGGAAGCGCTGGACGTAGGGCGCGGCCTCCTGGCGCTCGCGCGCGGCGGCGACCCGGCGGGCGACCTCGGGATCGTCCTCGAAACCGCGCGCCGCCTCGAGGGCGCCGGCGAAGTCGCGCGCCGCGATCCGCTGGTCGATCCGCGCCATGAGGTCGGCCGGGCGCGCGGCGCGCGGCGGCGGAGACGTGCCGAGGTCGAGGTCGTCCAGCTCGTCGAACAGCTCCTCGGCCGAGGGCTCGTCGGCCCCGCCGGTGCCGTCGGCCGCGCCCCGCAGGTCGTCGACGCCGACCGGCCCGCCGGCCTCCTCGAGCCGCCCGAGCAGGGTCCGTGCGGGCTCGAAGTCCGGGTCCATGCGCAGGATGAAGTCGCAGCCGAGCGTCGCCTCGTGGACGCTGCCGCCCGCCGCCAGATCGAGGGTCTGGCGGAAGGTCGAGACGATGCGCTCCTGGACATCGGGCGCCAGGTCCGGGTTGCCGCGGTAGCTCATGGTCGGGCCGTAAGGGTGGCTATGCTAGCAGAGTGACCGCGCTGCTCGAGGCGATCCCCAACGTCAGCGAAGGGCGGCGGCCCGAGGTAGTCGACCACCTGGCCGCCGCGGCCGCGGGCGCCGCCGGCGTCACCCTACTCGACCGCTGCTCCGATCCCGACCACCATCGGTCGGTGCTGACGCTCGCCGGCTCGGCGCCCGACCTGATCGCCGCGCTCCTCGCCCTCTACGAGGTCGCGGTGGCCGAGATCGACCTCACCCGCCAGCGCGGCGTCCACCCGCGGGTCGGCGCGGTCGACGTGGTGCCGTTCGTGCCGCTGTTTTCCGGGCGCGCGACCGGCGCCCCGATGGCGGTGGCGGTGGCGGCGGCGCGGGCGCTCGGCGAAGAGGTCGCGGCGCGCTTCGGCATCCCGGTCTACCTCTACGAGGAGGCGGCGACGCGGCCCGAGCGGCGCC
>Ga0256864_1000787_pt1 | contig 10403 bp, 9 predicted proteins | sample RVTome_11_FD_187336 | JGI IMG/M metagenome (GOLD analysis project Ga0256864, IMG submission 187336) | Soil microbial communities from uranium-contaminated site in the Upper Colorado River Basin, Wyoming, United States - RVT147D111 HiSeq ... | reverse complement strand
GAGGTCGAGGTGGGGCCGCCCGCGGTCGCGCTGCGGCCGCCCCAGAAGCAGACCGAGCTGGAAGCGGACGAGATCGACCTCGTGCGCCGTCACTGCCGCTCGGCGGAGGCCCTCGGCTACCGGCTGCCGCCCGCAGCCCCGACCGAGACCGAGGGCGCCGCTTGAGAGGCGATCCGCTCCAAACCCCTGCGACCGGATCCGCTCCGCCCCGGGAGACGACTTGCCGCTGAGCACGGCTGATTCCCCCCCACGCCTCGACGCCCGGATAGTTGCACTGCTCGCCTGCCCGTCGTGCCACGGGAAGCTGGAGGGCCCTGGCTCCGACGAGGGCGATCTGGCCTGCCCGGGCTGTGCGGTGACCTACCCGAGTTCACCGGGCGGCGGTTGGGATCTCCGCCCCCGGCGCTACCGGCCGTTTTCGCTGGAGGTCGACCTCGCTCGTCCGCTCCCCGCCGATGGCGAGTACAACAGCGGGCCGCTGCCCCTCGCCGAGCGACCGGAAGTGGACTTCTCGCGGATGTCGGTCCCGCATCACCTGACCCCGGAAATGCTCAGCCACTTTCCACGCGGGCGGCGGCCGGACAGCGCCATGCTCGACCTCGGCTGCGGCACGACGATCCATCGCGGCGTGTGCGAGCGCGCAGGGTTCGTCTACGTAGGGCTCGACTACGACGCGCCGCAGGCACCCATCCTGGGCGACGCCCACGCACTGCCGTTCCGGGACGACTGCTTCGACTTCGTGCTCACCGTCGCCGTTCTCGAGCACATCCGTAACCCTTTCGTGATGATGCGCGAGGTCGAGCGGGTACTGGCGCCCGGAGGCCGGGTGGTGGGAACGGTGGCCTTCCTCGAGCCGTTCCACGGCGACAGCTACTACCACCACACGCACCTCGGCACCCTCAACACCCTGCACTCGGCGGGGTGCGGGTCGAGCACGTCTCGCCGATGGTGCGCTGGAACGTGATCACCGCCCAAGCCCAGAACGGCCTCTTCCCGAAGATGCCCCGGCCCCTTGCGCTCGCGCTTGGATGGCCGCTCAACGCCCTCCACCGTGGCTGGTGGCGGCTCGCGGTCTGGAGCGGCCGCGCCAGCGAAGAGCTCCGCCTCCGATCGCTCAGGCGGACCACCGGCGCCTTCGCCTTCGTCGCCCACAGCGACCGGGACGGCGCGCCGGCGGGTGGCGGCCGATGAGCGCCCCGGGATCTGCCGGCCACCCTGACCGCGCCACGACGATGCGGGTGCTTTACGCAATCGAGGGGTTGGGGACGGGTGGAACCGAGCGCTCGCTGGCCGAGATGCTGCCGCCGTTGACCGCCGCCGGGGTCGAGCCCGAGGTGGTCTGCCTTTTCCGCCGGGAGGGCTGCCACGCGGCGGTCGAGGCGGCGGGCGCGCCGGTGACAGTGCTGGACGCCCACGGCTGGGCCGGGCGCCTGCGCGAGCTGCGCCGGCACCTCGGAGAGCGCCAGCCGGACCTGGTGCACACTATGCTGTTCCGCACCGACCTGCTCGGCCGACTGGCCGCCGCCGGGACCGGCGTGCCGGTGCTCGGCAGCCTGGTCGGCACCCCTTACGCACCGACGCGCCTGCGCGACCCGCGGATCGACCCGCGGCGGCTCGGCCTCGCCCGCCGCGCTGACTCGTGGACCGCACGCCGGCTCTGCCGCCACTTCCACGCGGTGTCGCGCACGGCGGCGGAAGCGGCGGTTCGCGACCTCGGCCTGCCGCCCGAGCGCATCACCGTCGTCCCCCGTGGCCGCGATCCGCGGCGCCTAGGCTCTCCGTCGCCCCGGCGACGAGCCCGCAGCCGCGAGCGGCTCGGCCTCGGCGACGACGAACGGGTCGTGGTCACCGCCGGCCGCCACGAGTTCCAGAAGGGCCAACTCGACCTGGTGGAAGCGATCGCGCGGCTGGCGGACCGCGGCCGGACGCTGCTGCTGATCGCCGGCCGCGAGGGGACACTGACCCCGGAGCTGCGCTCGGCGGCCGCGCCCCTGGGCGACCGCGTTCGTCTGCTCGGGCACCGCGACGACCTGCCGGAGATCCTCGCCGCCGCCGACCTCTTCGCTTTCCCCTCGCTCTATGAGGGGATGCCGGGAGCCGTGATCGAGGCTATGGCGCTGGGACTACCGGTGGTCGCCAGCGACATCCCGCCGGTGCGCGAGGTGGTCGAGCCCGGGGTTAGCGCCTTGCTCGTACCGCCGGGCGAGCCGGGCTCGCTGGCGGCGGCGATCGACGCTATGCTGGCCGACCGGGAGCGCGCCAGCGCCGCCGGGCGGCGGGGGCGCGAGATCTTCGAAGGGCGGTTCACCCTCGAGCGGAGCGTGCGAGGAATGCTCGACCTCTACCGGCGGCAGCTAGAGCCCATCGCGGCTGGAGGAGGCTGAGCGCATGTGCGGCATCGCCGGCCTGCTCGCCACGCGCCCCGCCTCCGGCTCCCCCGGCGACCTGACCGCCTGGGCCGAGGCGATGGCGGCGGCGCTCGTCCACCGCGGCCCCGACGACGGCGGGCTGTGGAGCGACCGCGACGCCGGGGTGGCGTTGACCAACCGCCGGCTGGCGATCCTCGACCTTTCGCCGGAGGGGCACCAGCCGATGGTGTCGCCGTGCGGGCGCTGGGCGCTGACGCTCAACGGCGAGGTCTACAACTTCCGCCGCATCCGGCCGGAGCTGCTCGCCGCCGGTCACCGCTTCCGCGGCGAGTCGGACACCGAGGTGGTCGTCACCGCGCTCACCGAATGGGGGCTCGAGCGAACCCTGCAGCGGCTCAACGGCATGCACGCGCAGGCGATCTGGGATCGCGAGGAGCGGGCCCTGACGCTGGTGCGCGACCGGCTGGGGCAGAAGCCGCTCTACTTCGGCTGGGTGCGGCCGGGGCTGCTCGGCTTCGCCTCGGAGCTCAAGGCGTTCCACGCGGTGCCCGGCTTCGCGCCCGAGATCGAGCGCCGGTCGCTGCCGCTGTTGCTGCGCCGCGGCTGCATCCCGGCGCCCTGGAGCATCTACCGCGGGGTCTGGAAGCTGCCGCCGGGGCACCGGCTGCGACTGGATCCGGCCGGGATCGCCCCGGGGGCCGATCTCGGCGGGGCGAGCGAGCCCTACTGGTCGGCGGTCGAGGCGATCGAGCGCGGGGCGGCCGAGCCGTTCGAGGGCGGCGACGAGGACGCCGCCGGCGCGCTCGAGGAGCTGCTCGGCGACGCGGTCGAGCTGTGCATGATCTCCGACGTGCCACTCGGGGCGCTGCTCTCGGGGGGGGTCGACTCCTCGACCGTGGTGGCACTGATGGCGAAGCGGTCGCCGGGGCGGGTGCGGACGTACTCGATCGGATTCTCGCCCAGCCGCTTCGACGAGGCGCCGCACGCCGCCCGCGTCGCGGCGCACCTCGGCACCGAGCACACCGAGCTGTACGTCACCGAGGAGGATGCCTTGGCGGTGGTGCCCGAGCTGCCGGCGATCTACGACGAGCCGTTCGCCGACTCGTCGCAGATCCCGACCTACCTGGTCTGCCGGCTCGCCCGCGAGCACGTGACGGTGGCGCTGTCGGGCGACGGCGGCGACGAGCTGTTCGGGGGCTACCCGAAGTACCGCCAGCTCGCGACCCTGCTGAAGCTCGGGCGGCTCCCCGGGCCGCTCGCGGCCGCGGGGGCCTTTGCGGCTCGCCACTTGCCGTTTCCCTCGGCGCCGCGCCTGCACGCGCTGGGGGCGGCCGGCGAGCGGCTCGCCGCGCTCGAGATCAAGGAGAAGGCGGGCAAGCTCGCCGGCTATCTCGACCGCGCACGCACCCCCGACGCGATGACCGTGCGGCTGCTGTCGCTGTGGACCGACCCGGCGGCGCTCCTTCCCGGCGTCGAGGAGCCGCTGACCGGCCTCACCGATCCCGGGCGCTGGCCTCGAATCGACGACCCGATCCGGCGCGCGATGGCCGCCGACATGCTGGTCTACCTGCCGGCGGACATCCTCGCCAAGGTCGACCGCGCCGCGATGGCGGTGAGCCTGGAGACGCGGGTGCCGCTGCTCGACCACCGGGTGGTCGAGCTGGCGGCGCGCCTGCCGCGGCGGCTGGTGACGCGCAAGGCGGTGCTGCGCCGGGTGCTCCACCGGCACGTGCCGGCGGCCCTGGTCGAGCGGCCGAAGATGGGTTTCAGCGTGCCGCTCGACGGCTGGCTGCGGGGCCGGCTGCGGGGCTGGGCCGAGGATCTGCTCGAACCCGGACGGCTGGCGCGCGAGGGGTTCTTCGATCCCGACGCGGTCGCGTCGAGATGGCGGCGTCACCTCGACGGTGCCGAGGACCTGGCGGCGTTCCTCTGGCCGGTGCTGATGTTCCAGGCCTGGCACGAGCGGTGGGTGGCGCGGCCGGTCGCGGCACCGGCGCCGGCCCCGGTGGCGGTCGGTGCCGTGGCCGGGGAGCGCTGAGCCGCGTGGCGGCTCCCGACCTCCACGTCTGCCACCTGATCAAGGGCCTGGGCCGGGGCGGCGCCGAGCGCCTCCTGCCGCAGCTCGCGCGCGCCGGGCGCGGCCGGTTGCGGCTCTCGGTCGGCTACTTCTTGCCCTGGAAGGATGCGCTGGCCGGCGAGTTGGAGGAGGCCGGCTGCGCCGTGCGGTGCTTCGGCGCCCGCTCGGCCGGCGGGATGCTGGCGCGGGCGCCGGCGGTGGCGCGCTGGCTGCGGCGCGAGCGCGCGGACCTCGTGCACGCTCACCTGCCGCTGGCGGGGGTGACGGCACGAATGGCCGGCAAGCTGGGTCGGATCCCCGTGATCTACACCGAGCACAACCTCCAGGAGCGCTACCACCCGCTGACCCGCCGAGCCAACCTGGCCACCTGGCGCTGGCAGCGGGCGGTGATCGCGGTGTCGGCCGGGGTCGCCGAGTCGATCGCCCGCTACGCGTGGGGTGGCGTGCCGGTACGGGTGGTGCGCAACGGGATCGAGATCGTGCCGGAGGACGAGGCCGGCGGCCGGGCGCTCCGCGAGCGGCTGGGGATCCCGGCCGCGGCACCGGTGGTCGGCACGGTGGCGGTGTTTCGGCGCCAGAAGCGGCTCGACCTCTGGCTCGAGGCGGCGCGGCGGATCGCCGACAGCGAGCCGGCGGCGCGCTTCCTGGTGGTCGGCGACGGCCCGCTGCGCGGCGAGGTCGAGGCGCTGGCCGGGCGGCTCGGCCTCGGCGGACGGGTGGTCTTTCCGGGCCTCCTCGACGACGTCCGCCCGTGCCTGGCGGCGATCGACGTCTACCTGATGACCTCGGAGTTCGAGGGGCTGCCGCTGGCGCTGCTCGAGGCGATGGCCGCCGGTTGGGCGGTGGTGGTGACCGCGGTCGGCGGCATCCCCGAGGCGGTGACGGACGGCGAGACCGGGGTCGTGCGCCGGTTCGGCGACGTCGAGGGACTAGCCGATGCGGCCGCCGGGCTGCTGGCCGATCCGGAGCGGCGCGCCGCGCTCGGTTCGGCGGCGCGACGGCGGGTGGCCGAGTCGTTCGGCATCGAGAGGATGTCGGCGGAGCTGGAGGCGATCTACCGGCGGGTGCTTCGAGGCGACGAGGCCGGAGACCTCTCACCGGAGCGGGGCGCCTGAGCCGTGGCCGTCGGCGTCGGACCCGGCGAAGCTCCCGGGTTCCGCATCGTTCCTCTCGACGAGGTGTCGCTCGAGGAGGTGCTGGCGCTGCTCCGGTCGGCGCTCGGCGAGGGACCGCTCGGCCGTGGCGAGGAGGCGTTTCGCTGGAAGCACCGCGCGGGCCCGTTCGGGCCTTCGCCCGGGCTGGCCGCGGTGGCCGGCGACGGCACGCTGGTCGGGGTGCGCCTGTTCCAGCGCTGGCGCCTGGCCGCCGGCGGGGCCGAGCTGGCTGCGGTGCGGGCGGTCGATACCGCGACCCACCCGGAGTGGCGGCGGCGCGGGGTGTTCCGGCGGCTCACCGTCGATCTCGCCGAACAGGTGCGCGACGAGGGCGCGGCGCTGATCTTCAACACCCCCAACCCGCACAGCCGCGCCGGCTACCTGGCGATGGGCTGGCGCTCGCTCGGGCGGGTGCCGCTGCTCGTGCGGCCGCTGCGGCCGGGGCGGCTGGCCGCGGCGGTGCTCCGCGGCGACCGCAACGGAGCCGCGGCGGCGGAGCCGCCCCGCGCGCCGGCGGAGACGGCGCCGGTGGCCGAGCTGCTCACCCAACCCGAGGCCGAGCGGTTCCTCGACGGTCTCTGGGCCGGCGAGCCGCGGCTCCACACGCCACGCACCGCCGCCTATCTCCGCTGGCGCTACGGCGAGCCTCCGGCCGATGCGCTACCGTACGGCGCGCGCTGGCGCTTCGAGGGGGCCACCGGCGCCGTCGTGATCGCCCGCGAGCGGGTGCGGCGCGGGCTGACGGGGATCGTCCTGAGCGAGGTGCTGGTGCGCGGCGGCGAGCGCGGCGAGCGGGCGGCGACGGAGTTGGTCGGTAAGATCGCGGCGCGGTCCGGCGCCGACTATCTGGCGGCGATCGCCGCCCGCGGCACGCCGGAGCGGCGCGCGCTTCGCGCCGCCGGGCTTCTGCCGGTCGGCCGGCGGGGCCCGCACCTGATCGTGCGCGAGCTGGCGCCGCCGCCAACCCCGGTCGCGCCGGCGAGTTGGCGCGGCTGGCGGCTGGCGGCCGGCGACTTGGAGCTGTTCTAGTCAGCACGGGAACCCGGCATGTACGACCTCCTCGCCTTCGCCACCGTCGCCTTCCTCGCGCTGGCGGCGGCGCCGATCGTCGCCGGGCGGCCCGGTTCCTGGCTCCCGACCAAGGTGCTCCTGGCCGCGGTAGCGCTGCGTGTCTTCGGTTCGATCGCCCGGTACGAGGTGCTGTACCGGTTCTACGACGGCCTCGGCGACGCGGTGGCCTACTTCCAGAAAGGCCTCGACATCGCGCCCCAGCTCCTCGAGCAGCCCGCCCTGCTCTTCTCGCCGCGGTTCTGGGCCGTGCCGACGAGCTGGTGGGGCACCCCGTTTCTCGAGAAGTTCACCGGCGCCGTACTCACGCTGATCGGCCCCAGCCTGCGCGCCGGCTTCCTCGCTTTCTCGCTGCTCTCGTTCCTCGGTCTCTGGGCGATCGCCCAGGCCTTCCGCAACACCACGCCCGATCACCGGGCGGTGCTGTTCGCCTCGTGGGTCTGGCTCTGGCCCTCGCTGTGGTTCTGGCCGTCGAGCATCGGCAAAGAGGCGGTGCTGATGCTCGGCATCGGCATCACCGTGCTCGGTTACGCCGGCCGGCGGCCGGGCGTCCGCTGGCCGATCTACCTCGCGGGGCTGGGGCTGACCTTCTGCGTCCGGCCCCACGTGGCGATGGTGCTGGCCATGGCGACGCTGGTCGCGCACTGGCTGGGGAGCTGGGAGCGCTTCTCGATCCGGCGGGCGGTCGAGGCGGCGCTGGCGGTGGCGGTGACGGTCGCCGCCTTCTCCGGCATGCTCACCCAGTTCGGTCTCGAGAACGCCGGGTTCGAGGGGGTGACGGAGTTCGTCGAGTGGCGCGCCGAGGAGACGATGCAGGGCGGCAGCCGCATCGAGGGCGTACCGCTGGGCGTCACCGGCGTGCCGATGGCGTTCGTCAACGTCTGGATGCGCCCTTTCCTGTGGGAGGCGCACAACGCGACCTCGGCCTTCGCCGCGCTAGAGATCGCGCTCTTCTGGCTGCTGGTCTGGCAGCGGCGCGCCGCTGTGGGTCACGCGCTCAGGTACTGGCGACACCACCGGCTGCTGCGGTTCGCCCTGCCGTTTCTGGCGCTCTACACGCTGATGATCGGCATCGCCTTCAGCAACCTCGGGCTGATCGCCCGCCAGCGGGCGCCGATCTTTCCCTTCATGTTGATGCTGCTGGTGGCGGCGCCGGCCACGGCGGCGGTCCGCAAGCGGGTCGCGGCGCCGCCGCCGGTGCCGCGCCCGAGCCCGGCGAGGCGGAGGCTGGGACCCGCGCCGGCACCGGCGCCAGAAGGGACTTGAGTTGAGAGTTCTCGGCATCTGCCACGACGTCTTCATCTGCTCGGCCGCCCTGGTCGAGGACGGCCGGGTGACGTTCGCCGTCGCCGAGGAGCGTCTCGACCGGGTCAAGCAGAGCCGGGTCTTCCCCGTCCGCGCGATCTCGGCCTGCCTCGAGCACGCCGGGATCGGGCTCGGCGACGTCGACGAGATCGCGGTCGCCTGGAACCCGGTGATCGAGGCCGAGACCCTGCCGCCGGGCTACCTGAGCGGACGGCGGTGGCGCGCCGAGCACCTGATGCAGGTGCCGGCGCGGCTGCTCGCGCTCGCCGGCGAGCGCGCCGCGCGGGTCAGCCGCCACGAATCGCTGTGGCCGGGCGCGCCGCCGGTGTCCTACGTCGAGCACTACCTGGCGCACATCGGCAACGCCGCCTTCCTCTCGCCCTGGGAACGGTGCGCCGTGCTGGTGCTCGACGGCCGCGGCGAACGCAAGACCGGGCTGCTGGCCGAGGTCGACGGAGTCGCGGTCACGGTGCACGAGGAGATCGACTTCCCCCACTCGCTGGGCCTGCTCTACGGCGCGGCCACTCAGTTCCTCGGCTTCCGCCCCGACTCCGACGAGTGGAAGGTGATGGCGCTCGCCGCCTTCGCCGATGCCGACAACCGCTGGCTCGAGCCGATGCGCCGGCTGGTCGAGGTCGACGAGCGCGGCCGCTTCACCCTCGCGCTCGACCACTTCGAGTTCTTCAACCAGTGGCATCCGCGGATGTTCTCGGAACGCTTCGAGGCCGTGTTCGGCGAGCCGCGGCGGCCGGGCTCCGAGATCGCCGACCATCACCGCGAGATCGCCGCGGCGCTGCAACGGGCGTTCGAGGAGGCGGTGGCGGAGATCCTCGGGCACCTCCACCGGCGGACCGGGCTCGACCGCCTGGTGGTCTCGGGCGGCTGCTTCATGAACAGCGTCTTCAACGGCAAGATCACCGAGCTGACGCCGTTTTCGGAGTGCTTCATCACCAGTTGCCCGGACGACTCGGGCACCTCGGTCGGTGCCGCGCTCTACCGCTGCGCCGAGCTGCGGGGACGGCGGCCGGTCGAGGCCTGCGCGCACAACTACTGGGGCCTCGGCTTCTCCGACGAGGAGTGCCTGCGGGCGGCCGAGCGCGCCCGGCTGACCAACGCCGCGGTGGTCGAGGATCCCGCCGCCGGGGCCGCCGCGGACCTGGCGGACGGCCGGCTGATCGGCTGGTTCCAGGGCCGCTCGGAGTTCGGCCAGCGCGCGCTCGGCCACCGCTCGATCCTCGCCGACGCGCGCCGCGCGGACGCCAAGGACGCGGTCAACGCGGCGGTCAAGTACCGCGAGAGCTTCCGGCCGTTCGCGCCGGCGATCCTCGCCGAGCGCGCCCACGAGTACTTCGAGTGCGAGCCCGGCACCCGGGTGCCGTTCATGGAGAAGGTGCTGCGCATCCGCCCCGACAAGCGCGCCGAGGTGCCGGCGGTGGTCCACGCCGACGGCAGCGGCCGGCTCCAGACGGTGGGCGGCGAGTCGCCGCGGTTCCGGCGCCTGCTCGAGAGCTTCGCGGCCGCCACCGGCGTGCCGCTGGTGCTCAACACCAGCTTCAATCTCAACGGCGAGCCGATCGTCGACTCGCCGGAGGACGCCATCCGCACCTTCTACTCCTGCGGCCTCGACGTCCTCTACCTCGGCAACGTGCGGATCCACAAGTAGGCGCGCCGCCGGTGTCTCAGCGCGCCCCCGGCCCCGATCTCGCGGCTGCTCCCGCGGCTCCGCCGGCGGCCCGCCGGCTGCTCGCGCTCCGCGCCCGCCTCTACCCACTGATCCGCTGGCTGCGCCGCCGGCCGCTGGCCGTGCGGTGGCTGTTCGGCGTCCGGCTGCCGCCCGGCACCGTCGCCGACTACGACACGACCACCCTCGCCCTGCGCCGCTCGCTCGCCCGCCGGGGACGCGGCGCACGCTCCGTGCTCGAGGTCGGGATCGGCCAGGCTGCGCTGCTCGCGGCGTTCGTCGCCCGGCGCTTCGGCGTCGCGGTCGACGGGGTCGACGTCTCGACGCAGCGGGTGGAGGGATCGCGGCGGGTCGCGGCGCTCAACCGGCTGCCGGTGCGGGTGTGGCGGAGCGACCTCTTCTCGGCGGTCGAGGGCCGCTACGACTTGATCTTCAGCAACCCGCCCTACGTACCGACCGCGGCAGGCCGCGCGCTCGACCTCACCGCCGCCGCCGGTTTCGACGGCGACCAGGTGTGGGACGGCGGCGCGGACGGCACGGAAGTGCTGGCCCGCCTGCTCGCCGGGGCGCCGGCGCGGCTGGCACCGTCGGGGCGGCTGCTGGTCGGCGTCCAGGAGCACTACGTGTCCGACGAGGCGATGCGGCGGCTCGCCGGCGCCGCCGGGCTCGAGGTCGTGAGCCGCGAGCAACCGGCCCTTTCACCGAGCGTGATCTGGGTGTTGCGGCCGGGGGCGGCGTGATCGGGGTCA
>Ga0256864_1000785_pt1 | contig 10429 bp, 9 predicted proteins | sample RVTome_11_FD_187336 | JGI IMG/M metagenome (GOLD analysis project Ga0256864, IMG submission 187336) | Soil microbial communities from uranium-contaminated site in the Upper Colorado River Basin, Wyoming, United States - RVT147D111 HiSeq ... | reverse complement strand
AAGACCGGGCCCGGCTTTCCGTCGCCCACCGGCCGCCCGTCGAGTGTCGTGACGGCGAGCACTTCCTTTGATGACGAAGTAAGCCACAGCTCGTCCGCGCCGCGCACCTCGTCTTCCCCGATCTCGCGCACCTCGACCGGCACCTTGCTGGCCGCCGCCAGCTCGAGCACGACGTCGTAGGTGATCCCCGGCAGCACGAGATGATTCTTGGGCGGCGCAAGGAGCACGCCCTCCTTCACCGCGAAAACGTTGCTCGACGACGCCTCCGTCAGATAGCCATCCCGGAACATCACGACCTCGTCGGCGCCGGAATCGACAGAGCGCTGCCGCATCAGGCAGTTTGCCAGGAGCGAGGTGACCTTCACGTCGCACCGCAGCCAGCGGAAGTCGGTGGCCGTCACCGCCGAGGCCCCTTTCTCGACGAGCTCGCGCGACGGGGTGGAAAGCGGGCCGCTCATCATGAATACCGTCGGCGCGACACCCTTGGGGAACGCATGGTCGCGCCTGGCGACGCCGCGCGTCACCTGAAGGTAGACCGCCTGGTCTTCGGGGGCATTTCGCTCGATGATCTGATGCACGAGCCGGATCCACTCCGCATCGGCGAGAGGCGCCTCCAGGCGTATGGCCTCGAGGCTTCTGCGCAGGCGCGCGAGATGCTCCGTCAGGCGGAAGGGGTGGCGCGAATACACCGGAATCACCTCGTAGACGCCGTCGCCGAAGATGAACCCGCGGTCGAGCACCGACACGCGGGCGTTCTCGAGCGGCATGAATTCGCCGTTCAGATACACGATCTCGCTCATCCTGTCCTCGCGAAGCTGGAGAAGTTCACCGACTGTTTCGATGCGTCCCGCCGCAGCCAGTCTACACTGAAAGTATGGCGGATCCGGTTAATGGAACCACAAGCGGATGGAATCCCACGCCCGTCCGAAAATGCCCGCGGCCGGCACGCTCTCCAGTGCGACGACCGGCAGCTCGCGATACGGTTTGCCGTCGAAGAGGACTTTCATCGTGCCGACCCGCTGGCGGGCCGTGATCGGCGCGAGAAGCGGCTGCTCGCCCTCGACCGTCGCGCTCAACTTGCCCCGCTGGCCCTTGGGCAGGGTGACATAGAGATCGGTGGCGAGTCCGGCCTTCACCGAATCGGCCGAGCCCTTGAACACCTGCAGGGTCGCCACGGGTTCATTCCTGGCGTAGATGCGGGAGCTGTCGTAGAACTGAAACCCGTAGTTGAGGAGCTTCTGGCTCTCGATGGCGCGGCCCGACTCGCTGCCCGCGCCCAGTATCACGGAGATCAGGCGATGCTCGCCGCGCTTCGCCGACGTGATCAGGCACCAGCCCGCGCTCTCGGTGTGGCCGGTCTTCACGCCATCGATCGTGGGATCGGTCCAGAGCAGCCGGTTGCGATTGGCCTGCTTGATCTTGTTGTAGGTGAACTCCTTCTGGGAATAGAGCTCGTAGTACTTGGGAAAATCCCGGATGATGGCCGCCGCCAGGGCGGCAAGATCCTCGGTCGTCGAGTAGTGATCGGGGTGCGGCAATCCCGTGGCGTTCACGAAGCGGGTGTCCTTGAGCCCGAGGCGCTGCGCCTCGCGGTTCATGACCTGGGCGAACACCTCCTCGCTGCCTGCGATGGCCTCGGCAAGCGCGACACTCGCGTCATTGCCGGACTGCACGATCATGCCGTTCAGGAGCTGGCTCACCGTCACCGGTTTGCGCGGCTCGATGAACATCCGCGAGCCGCGCGTGCGCCACGCGGTGACCGACACCGGGACCTGCTGATGAGGGCGGATTCGCCCCTGCTCGAGAGCGGTGAAGGCAATGTACGCGGTCATCAGCTTGGTGAGCGAGGCCGGCTCGACCCGCGCCTGGGCGTTGTGCTCGGCAAGTCGTCTGCCGCTGTTGAAATCGACGAGGAGATAGGCCTTGGCCGCGACGGCGGGGGCGGGTGGGACCGGAAGCGGGGGCTGCTGGGCGTGCAGCAACGAGGCGACAACGAGCAGCCAGAAAGCAACGATCAGACGCATGATGTCTCGCGAGCGGGAATTATAGCAGAGCACAAGCTTCCTCGAATCAATCAGTTGCAGATGAGAGCGGCTCGGCCTGACGTCGCGCACTTGAAAACGGCGGGGCGGCTCCCATATGCAGGTTGTCGGCGCATTGCGCCTCATACTTGTTGATAAAGACATACGGAGAATGGCTATGGCAAATCTCACACGTTACAGCCCGTTGGATGATGTAGTCGATGATCTGTTCCGTGGTTTTTTCGTGCGCCCGGTGCGGTATGAAGGGCAAGCGAATGCCGGTGCGGCGTTTCGCGTGGACGTGGCCGAGAACGACAAGGCCTACACGCTGCGCGCGGAGCTCCCCGGCGTAAAGAAGGAAGACATCCACGTGACGATCGATGGCGACACCGTTGCGGTCAGCGCGGAAGTGAAGGCCGAGAAGGACGTGAAGAATGGCGAGCGCGTCCTGCGTTCCGAGCGATACACCGGCAAGCTCTATCGCGCCTTCACGCTGGGGCAGGCAATGGACGAGGCCTCGGCCGCGGCGAAGTTCAGCGATGGCGTGCTCGAGCTGACGCTGCCGAAGAAAGCGGCTGTCCAGGCGAAGCGGATCACCATCCAGTAAATCCGGACAGCTGACGCTGCCGGTTTACTTCCGCGCGTTGGAACGGACGGAGCAGGCTCCGCCGATCAACGCGCGGCAGCAACAAAAAAGCGGCGGGCTCACGGGCCTGCCGTTTTTTTTGACGTAGAATAGGCCGCGCCGACCAACCACGCGCCGCCGTCCATGGCCCTTACCGGTACTCCCGCCGCGGAAAGAGCGAAGATCCTCGCCGAGGCCCTGCCGTACATCCAGCGCTTCCACGGCAAGACCATCGTCATCAAGTACGGCGGCAACGCCATGACTGACGAGAAATTGAAGCGCAGCTTTGCGCGCGACGTCGTGCTGCTTAAGCTCGTTGGCATGAATCCCGTGGTCGTGCACGGCGGCGGCCCGCAGATCGACGACCTGCTCAAGCGCGTGGGCAAGAAGGGGGAGTTCGTGCAGGGCATGCGCGTGACCGACGCCGAAACGATGGACGTCGTCGAGATGGTGCTGGGAGGCCAGGTCAACAAGGAAATCGTCAACCTGATAAACCAGCATGGCGGCCGCGCAGTAGGCCTGACGGGAAAGGACGGGGGGCTCATCCGCGCCAAGAAGATGCTGGTGCGGGGCGGCGCCGATTCGGATGCCCTGCTCGACATAGGGCAGGTGGGTGAAGTGGAAGCCATCGATCCCGCGATCGTGCATCAGCTCTACGCCCATAATTTCGTCCCTGTTATCGCGCCTCTGGGCGTCGGCAAGAAGGGCGAGACCTACAACATCAACTCCGATCTCGTCGCCGGCAAGATCGCAGAAGTGCTGAAGGCGGAGAAACTGGTCGTTCTTACCAACACGCCGGGCGTGCTCGACAAGAACGGAAAGCTGCTGACGGGCCTCAGCGCGCGCAAAATCGACGAGCTCTTCGCCGACGGAACGATCTCCGGCGGCATGCTGCCCAAGATCGGCTCGGCCCTGGAGGCCGTGAAAAACGGGGTCAACAGCTGTCACATCATCGACGGCCGGGTGGAGCACGCGCTGCTGCTCGAGGTGCTGACCGACGAAGGCGTTGGCACCCTCATCCGGCGTCGCTAGGAATTTGCGCCGACTTGCCGCCGCAAATTCCTTACCTTGGAACTCGAAACTCGAAACTCGAAACTCGGAACGGGCTCATGTGGGGTCGTGCCTGGATCTTCGATCTGGACGATACCCTGCACAATGCGCGCCCCCACATTTTTCCGCACATCAATCGGGCGATGACCGCCTACCTCCAGGCGCATCTCGGGCTCGACGAATCGGCTGCCGGGGAACTGCGGCGCCATTACTGGCAGCGCTACGGGGCAACGCTGCTCGGACTGATGCGCCACCACGCGACCGATCCAAGGCACTTTCTGTGGCACACGCACCAGTTCACGGCGCTCGATCGCATGCTCGTGCGGGAGCCGCAGCTGCGCGCCACGGTGCGCAGGCTGCCGGGCCGGAAATACGTCTTCTCCAATTCACCCGTGCACTACTCCCGCGCCGTCCTGCGCGCCCTCGCGATCGCGGATCTTTTTAACGACGTGTTCTCGATCGAGCAGGCGCGATATCGCCCGAAACCCGATACCTACGGGTTTCTGCGACTGTGCCGCGTCAACCACCTCAAGCCGCACCGCTGTATCATGGTGGAGGATTCATTGGAGAACCTGCGCACCGCAAGCCGGCTTGGCATGAAAACAGTGTGGGTCACGCGTTCGGCCAGGGCCCCGGATTTCGTGGACGTGCGCATTCCGAGCCTCATGCATTTGCCCGAGAGGCTGGCATCCTTACAATAGGGCCGGGGACACCGGCGCGGACGGGAACATGGCGGTGAAAACGGGCGAACGCAAGGACCAGATCCTGCAGACGGTGGCCGAGATGCTGGAGCAGCCTGCGGGCGAGAGAATCACCACCGCGGCGCTGGCTGCGCGGCTGCGGGTGTCGGAGGCCGCGCTCTACCGGCACTTCAAGGGCAAGGCACAGATGTTCGAGGGGCTGATCGAGTTCATCGAGCAGACGCTCTTCGCGCTGGTGAACAAGATCACGACCGAGGAAAAAAGCGGGCTGCGCCAGCTCGAGGCCATCATCTCGGTGCTCCTCGCTTTCGCGCAGAAGAACCGGGGAATGACCCGCGTGCTGATCGGCGACGCGCTGGTCAACGAGGACGAGCGCCTTCAGCTGCGCATCAACCAGCTGCTCGACCGCCTCGAATCCGTGCTCAAGCAGGCGCTGCGTTTCGGCATCACCCAGAATGAGATCGACGCGGAGGTGGATATTACCGCGCAGGCGAACCTGCTCATGAGCTTCGTGACGGGCCGCTGGCACCAGTTTGCGAAAAGCGGGTTCAAGCGCGACCCCGCGGAGCTGTGGGCGAAGCAGTGGCGGCAGATGATGGAGGGCGTCATCGCCTAGTGCCGTTCCAACTTGTTCAGACAAAGCGAGAGCTATCGATACGTGGCTATCGTGGATTCGGGACAACAAGTTGGAACGGCACTAGACGCCATCTCGGAGACAAGAAACAGGACAGCCACGGAACCACACGGAGTTTGTCCTTGCATCGCACCGCACTTCCTGCGCCGGATTTGGGTCCGTGTAGTTCCGTGTGATTCCGCGGTTAATGATCTTGTGGTTTCTGGGAGTTTTCGAGACGACGTTTGAGTTTTCGCCGTTGCCTGCGGGGCGGCGGCGCGCTCAATCAACGAAGGGGACAACGCGATGGCGAATATCACCTCCCGAAAACTTGCCGAGCTGCTGATCGGCATCGCGCGCGCTCAGCAGGCGATCGTCGAGGCGGCGGAGAGCCAGCGTGCAGGTTTCAAGGGCCATCTGGGGCCGGCCCTGCAGACCGCCGCGCGCAATCGCAATACGGGGCATGCACCCACCCTGATGGATCTCCCGTCGCGTATTCTCCTCGCCCACCAGGCGCGAACCGGCCCGGACCTCGAGCAGATCACGCGGGAGCTCGACGACCTTCTCGGCGTGGGCTCGCGGGGGGATACCGACTGAGCAAAGCCTAGGTCTCCGCGCTGGCGTCGCGCGCCGCCGTGCCGCATACCGGACAGGCCGGATCCTTTGCCAGATTGATGGTGCGCACCTGCATCGTCAGCGCGTCCAGCAGCATCAGTTTCCCCGTCAGCGTCTCGCCCGTGCCGGCCAGAAGCTTCAGGGCCTCGGCCGCCTGTATGGAACCCACGATCCCGGTGAGCGGCGCGAAGACTCCCATTACGGCGCAGCGCACATCTTCCGACTCGCCTTGCTCCGGAAAGAGGCAGGCGTAGCAGGGCGAATCTGCCACCCGAAGGTCGAACACGGCGATCTGGCCGTCGAAGCGCACGGCCGCACCGGAGACGAGCGGCCTGCGCAGCTCGACGCAGGCCCGGTTCACCGCGTGCCGGGTGGCGAAATTGTCGCTCCCGTCGACGACGACGTCCGCCTGCGCGGCGAGCGTCCGCAGGCGCTGGTGGTCGACGCGCTCCGCGAGCCCGACCACGTCGACCTCCGGGTTGATGGCTTTCAGCGTCGCGCGGGCCGATTCGACCTTCTTCATCCCGATCGACGTGGTGCGGTGGACGATCTGGCGCTGGAGGTTGGTCAAGTCGACCTCCTCGTTGTCGCACAGGACGATGTGCCCGACGCCGGCCGATGCGAGGTAGAGCGCCACGGGCGAACCGAGCCCGCCCGCACCGATGACGAGCGCGCGCGCGGCGAGGAGCTTCTGCTGGCCCTCGACGCCGATCTCCGGCAGGAGGATATGCCGGCTGTAGCGCAGCAGCTGGCGGTCATCCATGGCGCTTTCTCCGCCTTGCGCGCGGCATCCACCCAAAAACAAACGCCCGGCCGGCGCCGGGCGTTGCAGGATGTCGCGGCGCTCGCGCCGCAGGCCTAGTTGGTCTTCGTCCCACCGCGGCTCTTGAGGAACGCGATCGCCTGGTTGAGCTCGTAATCGTGCTTCGACACGATCTCACCCGGCTCCGGCCTGAGCAGCTTTTCGTCGACGTCGGTCGGGCGCGGCTCCGGCGTGAAGTCGTACTTCTTCGCAGCCGCTTCCACGGCAGGCGGGGTTCCCGCGGTCGTTTCGGCGAGATGCTTCGTGAGATCCGCTTCGCGCAGCTTGAGCGCGCTGACGCTCCCGCCCGAGCCGTCATCGAGGGGGATGTCGGGTTCGATGCCCTTCGCCTGGATCGAACGCCCGTTCGGCGTGTAATAGCGCGCCGTGGTGAGCTTGATCGCGGTGTTGTTGCCGAGCGGCAGGATCGTTTGCACCGAGCCCTTGCCGAAGGTGCGCTGGCCCATGATGACGGCACGCTTGTGATCCTGGAGGGCGCCGGCGACGATCTCGGAGGCGGAGGCCGAGCCCCCGTTCACCAGCACCACCATCGGCACGCTCTTCACGCCTTCCGGAAGCCGGCTGATGTAATCCTGCTTGAGCCGGCCGCGCAGATAGTGCTCCGGCGTCGCGCTAAGACGCATCTTGGAGTCCTCGGTGCGCCCGTCCGTATAGACGACGAGCGATCCGCCCGGCAGGAATGCTGCCGACACCGCGACCGCGCCGTTCAGCAGTCCGCCCGGGTCATTGCGGAGGTCGAGCACAATGCCCTGCATGGGCACGGGCGTTTCCTTGAACAACCGCTCGATCGCGCGCGAAAGGATCTCGCCCGTGTGTTCCTGGAACTGGGTTACGCGGAAGTAGGCGTAGCCGGGCTCGAGGAGCTTCGACTTGACGCTCTGGATCTTGATGATGGCGCGCGTGATCGTCACCACGATCGGCTTCGCCTCGCCCTTGCGCACGATGGTGAGAGTGATCTGTGTATTGGGCTTGCCGCGCATGCGCTTCACCGCATCGCTCAGCGTCATGCCTTTCACCGAGGAGTCGTCGAGCTTGACGATCAAGTCGCCCGCCTTGATGCCCGCGCGCGATGCCGGAGAGTCATCGATCGGCGCAACCACCTTGACGAAGCCGTCTTCCATTCCGACTTCAATGCCCAGCCCGCCGAACTCGCCCTGGGTCCCGACCTGAAGCTCGCGGAAGGCCTCCTGGTCGAGATAGGCGGAGTGCGGATCGAGCCCCGTCAGCATGCCGTTGATGGCCTCGGTGATGAGCTTCTTGTCCTCGACCGGCTCGACGTAATCGGTCTTGACGCGTCCGAACACCTCGGTGAACGCGCGCAGCTCCTCGATCGGCAGCGGCGCCGCGAGGTCCCGCTGCGCCACGGCGGTCAAATTGAGGCTCACGAGCACGCCCAGGAGGGCGCCGATCGCGATCAACCCGAACTGATGCAACTTGTTGCGCATGGACCGCTCCCGCAAATCGGCATCGCAAGACGCCGAATGCCGCAATACAACCCTATGAAATGAAATATCTTTTCGCTGAGGCCCGGCCCCTAGCGCACATCCACCCAGCCAAGGGGATCCAGGGCCTTACCCTCATGCCGTAGCTCGAAGTATAAACCCGAATCCGGATTGCCGCCGCTGTTGCCGACTGTGGCAATAGTCTCACCACTGCGCACGGGATCGCCCACGCGCTTATAAAGGGCCTCATTGTTGGCGTACAGGGTCATGTAAGCGCTCCCATGGTCGATGATCATGAGATTGCCGAACCCGCGCAGCCAATCGGCGAACACCACGCGCCCGCCGGCCACGGCCTTCACGCCCTCGCCACTTCTCGCCGCGATGAAAACCCCCTTCCACAGCGTGCCCCCGCCGGCGCGCGGGCTGCCGAACTCACCCTCCACGTCTCCCCGTACCGGGAGGCTGAGCCGTCCCTTGAGCGCGGGGAAAGGCGTGCCGTCGACCGAGGCATCCGGCAGGCGCTCGTTGCGCAGGCGCGGGCCGGGGCGCTCGCGCGCGACGAGCCGGGCGAGCTGCTCGATCAACCGCGTCAGGCGCTGCTCGTCGCGCTTGAGCGTGCGGATCTCATGGCGCTGCCGCCGGATGTCGCGCGAGAGGCTCGCAAGCACCTGGTTGCGCGCGCGACGCTCGCGCTCGAGCCGCCCCCGCTGCGCGCGCTGCTCCCGCGTGACGGCGGCAAGCTCCGCAGACTGCTGCGCCGCCTCGCGTTCCAGCGCGTCGAGCCGGGCAAGATTCGCGCGCACGCCGGCGATGAGCTCCACCCGCGCGCGGGAGACATAGCCAAAATAATGCAGGTCACGCGCGATCCGGGCCGGGTCCTCGCCGTTGAGCAGCAGCTTGAGGGGTTCCGCTTCGCCCGCGACGTATTGGCGGTAGAGGAGGCGCCCGAGGCGCGCCTGCTGTGACTTCAACGTCGCCTCGTGCTCGCGCGATTCCGCGCGCAACGCCGCGAGCCTGCGATTGATCGCGCGCGATTGCTGACCGAGCTCGCGCAGGGCACGGTTCGCATCCGAGATCGCGCGCTCCGAATCCTTGAGCGCGTCCGCAGCTTCCCCGTGCGATTCCTCGGCCCCGGCGAGGCCTTTCTGCAGCGCTTCGATCCGGCCGCGCAGCTCGCGCAGCTCTTTCTCCTTCGTGCTGGCGGGTGTTGCTGCGAGCGTGCCGGCGCTCGCGCCGAGGAAGAGAAGCAGCAGGCCGGCTGCGCGCAGGCTCACTGGAACGCGATGAGCGCCTTGCCTGTCATCTCGGGCGGCTGCGGCAGTCCCATCATGGCGAGCAACGTCGGCGCCACGTCCTGCAGGGCGCCCCCGTTGGCGATTTTCGCTTTGCGGCCAATGTAGAGCAGGGGCACCACGTTCAGCGTGTGGGCGGTGTGCGCCTGCTTTGTCGCCGGGTCCCGCATCGTTTCCGCATTGCCGTGGTCCGCGGTGATCAGCGCTTCACCACCGATCTCCTGCATGGCCTCGACGGCACGGCCGACGCACTCGTCGAGCACCTCGATCGCGCGGGTCGCGGCCACGAGGTTACCGGTGTGGCCCACCATGTCGCCGTTCGCGAAGTTGCAGATGATCGCGTCGTAGCGGCGGCTCTTGATTGCCTCGACGAGCTTGTCCGTGACCTCGTAAGCGCTCATCTCGGGCTTGAGATCGTAGGTTGCGACGCGGGGCGATGGAACGAGGATACGCTCCTCGCCCGGGTACGGGGCTTCCACGCCGCCGTTAAAGAAATACGTGACGTGGGCGTACTTCTCGGTCTCCGCGATTCGCAACTGCTTCAAGCCGCGCTGCGAGAGGTATTCGCCGAAGCCGTTCGCCACGCTTTGCGGCGCAAAGGCCGCGGGAATCTGCGCGAAGTCGTCTCCGTAGCGCGTGAGCGTGCAGTAGTAGCCGAGGCGCAAAAAGCGCTCGCGCGCGAAACCATCGAAGCGCTCGTCGGTCAACGCGCGCGTCAACTGGCGCGCGCGGTCGGCGCGGAAGTTCATGAAGACGACCGCGTCACCGTCACGCATCGGCGCAGGCTCGCCGACGAGCGCGGCTTTCACGAATTCGTCGCTCTCGCCGCGTTCGTAGGCGAAGTGAAGCCCCTCCACCGCGGTGGCGCAGCGAAACTCTGCTTTTCCCCGGGTGATGAGATCGTAGGCCGGCCTCACGCGCTCCCAGCGCTGATCGCGGTCCATCGCGTAGTAGCGCCCGCAGAGCGAGGCGATGCGGCCGCCCTTCAACTCATCGCATTTGCGCTGCAACGCCGTGAGCGACGCCTCAGCGCTTTTCGGCGGCGTGTCGCGTCCGTCGAGGAAGGCGTGCACGTGCACGTCGCGGACGCCGCTGCGGACGGCTGATTCCAGCAGCGCATGAATCTGCGTCTCGTGACTGTGCACGCCTCCGGGAGAGAGCAGGCCGAGAATATGCAAGGCGCGTCCCGGCGCGCGCGCCGTCTCCAGCGCCTTTGCAAGCACGGGATTGCGCGCGAACTCACCTGT
>Ga0256864_1000784_pt1 | contig 10440 bp, 15 predicted proteins | sample RVTome_11_FD_187336 | JGI IMG/M metagenome (GOLD analysis project Ga0256864, IMG submission 187336) | Soil microbial communities from uranium-contaminated site in the Upper Colorado River Basin, Wyoming, United States - RVT147D111 HiSeq ... | reverse complement strand
GGCGCTGCGGCGGCGGCTGAAGCGGTACATTTACGTATTACAGGTACAGCTTGCACTGACCGTCACCTGCAACAGTTTTCACACCCTGGACAAGCGACTCGCACGTTGGTTGCTGATGTCACACGACCGCGCGCAGCTCGGCAACTTTCACCTCACACACAAGCTCCTCGCGCAAATGCTCGGCGTGCGTCGGGTCGGAATAACGAACGCCGCAGGTCTGCTGCAGCGCCGGCAGGTCATCAGCTATAAACGCGGTGATATCACAGTGTTGAGCCGGTCCGGTCTGGAGAATGCCGCCTGCAGTTGCTATGAATCATCGAATGCGACGTACGCGAGCGTCCTGGGATAAGCAGAGCGCGGACCGCCGTGTGAGGCTGGATGCGATCATGTCGCGGCATTGTACAGCGGCATCACCGTCGGCAGCAGCTGCTGGATCTGCTGTACACGGCTGGCATCCGCCGGGTGAGAACTGAGAAACTCCGGCGGTTTACCGCCCTTGCTCGCACTGGTCATCTTCTGCCACAGGGTGATTCCGGCACGTGGGTCGTATCCGCCGCGAGCCGCGAGCTCAAGGCCTATGCGGTCCGCTTCGCTTTCATCGTTGCGGCTGAAGCGGGTCGCCAGCAATGCCTGGTAACCGGCGTTGGCGGCACCCGTTGAACCTTCTCCAAGGCCGAACACCGCAGCCCCCACGCCTATGGCGCCCTCGGCCACTATCGCTTGCGACATTTGTTCGCGAGCGTGCTCGCGAAGCGCATGTGCGATTTCGTGCCCGAGCACGTTGGCGAGCTCCGCGTCGGTCAGGTCAAGCTGAGTGATGAGGCCCGAGTACACCATGATCTTGCCGCCAGGCAGGCAGAATGCATTCAGTTCATCGCTCGTTATCAGGTTGACTTCCCAGTTCCACCCGGGGGCATCCGCTCGAAAAACCCTGGTTTGTGCTTCGAGGCGGCTGGAGATCGTGCGTACACGCTGAAGCAGGGCCGGGTTTTTGTTCAGGGTACCCGCGCTCGATGCGTCGGACTTGAGCGTCGCATAACTTTCTGCGGCCATCGCATCGAGTTGCTCCGCCGATACCAGCAATAGTTGCGAACGATCGGCACCCACCGCACCCCCGGCGGTTGTGGTCTCACAACCCCAGAGTGTTGCGAGCAAGAGCCCGAGCAACGATGCGGCCATGATCGAGCGGATTGGCCTCATCTCGTCACCCCCTGCACCAGGCCACCTTCGTCCTCCCAATCCCGTTCTGCGGGTTGATCGAACCCGCGCTCATAGCGGCGCATTGCCTCCTCCCAATTGACAATTGACCACCAGGCACGCAGGTACTCGCCACGGCGGCTCTCATAGTTCAGGTAGTAGGCGTGCTCCCAGACGTCATTCAACAGAATAGGGAAACGTCCCTTCAGCAGCGGATTATCATGTCCGTCCGTGGTTTCGATCCGGAGCTTTCCGCCGTCCTGGCGAGACTCCGTCAGCCAAACCCACCCGGACCCGAACAACTGCTCGCCTGCTTCCGTAAAACGGGCCTTGAATTGCGAGAAGGTGCCGAAGTCGCGATTGATTGCATCGGCAAGTGCGCCCTTGGGTACCTGCGATCGCTGTCGTGCAGGAGCCATGGCCCGCCAGAACAGACTGTGATTGACGTGTCCGCCCGCGTTATTGCGTACCGAAGTCCGGATCATTTGCGGGACCTTGCTTAAATTGAGTAACAGCCACAGCGCGCTGCGACCTTGCAGCTCCGGATACGCTTCGAGCCCCGCGTTGAGAGCAGCCACGTACGCTGCGTGATGGTGGTCGTGATGCGACTCCATGGTTCTTGCGTCGATATACGGTTCGAGCGCGTGGTAGCCGTAAGGCAATGGAGGCAGCGTGTGTTTCGATGAAAGTTCAGTCGTGTTCTGCTGGACCTTCGTCGCTTGATTCCGTGCATTCATAATGTTGACGCCTCGCGATAGCAGAGACGGCCAGAAGTTGCGGCGAATCTGCGAAAATCCCCCGGGACAATGAGCCCCGGGGATTGGAGAGCCCGCGCATTTGGGGGAGAAACACGGGCAATTGCCAGAAAACTGGTTGCCTGGCTATGCGTGCCAGTACTTTCGTTCAATTTATGCAAACTCGATAAATAATTTCGCAACGCAATGGCAGGACGCGAATCGCAGATCACACGTGACAGAGCGCAAGCCCCATTGAATTTCAGTTCGGCTTGTCATCCTCTGCTGCTTCTTCGATGTCGTCCTGCGCTTCGTCGATTGCGTCATCGATCTTGTTGCCGGTCGTTTCGCCGCCTGCTGCGATGTCTTCGACTGCTTCATCAATCTCTTCCCCAACTTCTTCCACCGGGCCTTGCTTCTCACAGGCGAGAATCAGGAACACCATCGGTATCGCAAATAGCCACTTCATATGTTTACTACCATTGTGTATTTGTTTTCGAACACGAAGCTGCGCATCAAGGCGATGCGGCCATTTAGCGTAGGGCAGAGCGGCGAAAGAATTTCACGACAGCGATCAGGATGACAGCGCCCACCAGCGATACCAGAAGTCCGCTGACGCTCAAATTTCCTTCATTGATCGTCGCCGTCCCGAAAGTGCCGCCGAAAATCCAGCCGCCTATGAGGGCGCCAACAATGCCGACAACGACATTGAGAATTACTCCCTGACGACCGTCGGTCCCCATGATCATGCTGGCGACCCAACCTATCAGCCCGCCAACTACCAGCCAAATCAAGATATTCATGACATTCTTCCTCGCTCTTTTACCAGCAAACACTGTAAACCCGGGTGCACGCGGGGTCTGTACGCTGGCGTACAAATGCCCCGCCAGCTAGCGTCGGTTTGAAGCGTTTTCCGCACTTCCAAGGATGGTCGCCTGTGTATCCCTGAGGTCGTCCAGCAGCGGCGAGCCGACGGCAAGCGGCAGCGCGCTGTCGATCTGCTCCAGGGCATCCTGTCGTCGCCCCTGGGCTGCCAACGTCATCGCGAGGTTATTGCGCGCCATGAGCGACGAGCTGTCATGGCGAAGCATGTCTTGGTAGAGCGCCTCGGCAGCGAAGAAATTGCCCAGCGCGAACTCGGCATTCGCCAAACCGAAAAGAAGCACGGTGTCGTCAGGCCATCGCGACAGGCCTGCTTGCCAGGCGGCCCGTGCTTCCGTGTGGTGCCCGGTCTGCTCCAGCCCGGCGACGGCTTCAATGTAGCGCAAGCGGTCCGCTTCGGCAGGCAGCTCACCGGGGCGGAGTGCTGTCATGGCCCAGAACCCGCTGCGTTGCCAGGTACGCAGAAACACGCTCGTCTGCATGATGCGGCGCGCGTCGGAGCCGGAGCGTAGAACCACCTCGTTGCGCTCCGCGTCCGCGCCGATCGCCACGGCGTAGTGCCAGCGAGGCGCCCAGCTTACGCCAAGGTTTTGCAACACAAGGACCGGCCGGCCTGCTGCCAGCTCACCGGTGACCGCGGCGAGTGCCGGCGCGAGAACGTACGGTACTCGCCCGGCAGCCCGAGTGGCTGCGAGCAATTCGCTTTGCAGACTACCCTGTCGGGCAGGCAGATAGACCTGGCCGACAATGGTGTCAAGCGTCGTTGCCACGCCGCTTGCCGTCAAAAGTGTCGTCAGTGCCGCCGGCCCGCATTGAAACTGTTGTTGCGGAAAAAAAGGAGTGTCAACGAGCTCGAGCGGACTGGGCGCTATTCCATAACTTCTGACGGCGGGCGGCAACGAGCTACACGCCCCCAATGCGCAAACGAAAAAAAGGGCCGACGCGTGCGCGGCCCTTTTTGACAAAAAAGAACGGGCTGTAATCACGTTGCCTTGAATACGTCCGTAATGCCCATGAGCTCGAGAATGATCAGCACAAGGAACACAACGCCAATCACCGCTATTGCATCGCCACCGGCGACCTGCTTGTCCAGGCGACCCTCCAGCGCGATGAGTTCAGCGTCCGTCATGTTGCCGACTCGGGCTTGCACTTGCCGGGGATCGACGCCAAAGGCAACCAGCTGCTTCGCCACGTCCTGACGCGTGAGAATTGCTTCGACGCGTGCAGCACGAGCGGTACGAGCGTCGCTTTCTACAAGCTGCTGTGTACCGATCATCGCGGCACCGGACGCCTGCACGAAACCGAGACTCAGCATTGAGAGAGAAACCAGCCTGATGATGAACTTTCGAAATCTCATTGAGCGCATTTGAAATGTCCTTTGATCCGTTTGATCGAGTGAGTACCCGGTGTGCCGCAGGTACCCGGTGATACTCACCAGCCTGTGCCGTGCACCGTCAGTGTTGCACCTTGCCAGCCGATTCAGTATGCGGTCTGTACGCTGGAGCACAGACATGCCGGCCTGACGCTCATAGGCTTCACTCATCAAGTTGAGGTTGAAGCACATGTCAGGGCTCGAAATTGCTGGACAGACCGCACTGCGGAATAACGACGACTTGGCCAGTGAATTTGCCTCGTTGCGGAAGAAAGTGTCGGCCCTCGAACTGGCCCTGGCGAAAGCAAACCGCTTCGCGAACTACGATGAGCTGACGGGCCTGCCGAATCGGCGGCTGCTGCTGGATCGATTCATGCAGGCAGCGGCCCTTGCCAAACGGCACGACAGGTTTCTGGCGATGTTGTTTTTCGATCTTAATGGCTTCAAACGCATCAATGACGAACTGGGGCACGCCATCGGGGACAAACTGCTGCAACAGGTAGCGACACGCCTGACAGCTTCCATCCGTTGTACCGACACCGCTTGCCGCTACGGAGGCGATGAATTCATCGTCCTGCTGACTGAGATCGAGGATCATAAGCACGCGGTAACAGTCCTGACCAAAATCCGCGCGGGTCTCGCTGAGCCCTTCGTCATTGACAACCATTCGATCAGGCTGACCCTGAGCAATGGCCTGGCGATTTACCCCGATGACGCTCAGAGCTTTGATGGTCTCAAGCAGCTGTCAGACCGATCGATGCTTCGGAACAAGGCGAGCGCCCGAATCGCGAAAGCCAACTCGAATATCTGGCGACACTGAAGTACGGCAGCCGCTGGTTCAGGTTAAACCGCGGCGTCTCCTGCTACTGGCGAGTCTTTCGCCGTGTTCCGAAACCGGCGTTATTTCAACCTGATCTTTGCGGTCGTTGCGCAGGAAGGTTCCCAGCAGCCCGAGTGACGGAGAGTGGTCGCACACGACCTTCAGCGCAGTAGTCAACGGAACCGCCATCAGTGCGCCGGCGATACCCCAGAGCCATCCCCAGACAATCACCGAGACGAATACCACTGCCGGGCTAAGGGCCATTCGGCGTCCCAGGACCGCAGGCGTTATCAGCTGGCCTTCCAGTACGGTCAGGACGAGAAATGCGCCTGGCACCATGAGCGCCTCGGCCAGTGTGGGAATCGTCATCAACGCGACAAGGGTCAGAATGACTGCCGTGACGACCGCACCAACGTATGGCGCGAAATTCAGCACTGCCGCCGTCGCTCCCCAAAGCAGCGGATTTGGAATATTCAAAAGATGCATCGTCAGGGCGACGGCGACGCCCAGACAGACATTTATCAATGTGACCGTAGTCAGGTACCGGGACATATCGGATTGGGCACGACGTGCAATCGAAACGATACGTCGCCGTTCTGACCAGCTGCGTCCGCAGCGAGCCAACTTTCGCAAAACGCTGTCGCCCGAGGCCAGCAGAAAGAAACTGAGAAATACGACGATGCCGGTTGAGGCCAGTGCCGCGGGCAGACTACCGACAACGTTCTCGAGGATACCGGGTCCCTGCAGGACAACCGAGGTTGTCATTTCGGTCGCTTCGACTGTACCCAGTTCGCTGACCTCGTCCGCCAGTTCCTGTATGTCGGCCATCGGACCTTTCGCGGGCAGGATATGGTTTTGCAGTTCGCGCATGGCTTTCGGCGCGTCATTCAGCCACCGCTCCGCCGGACCCGCCAACGCGAGCACCGCAAGCGCTGTAAGACTGACTAAAGTGCCTACGGTAATCGCGGCAGACAAGAATGGAGGAATATGCCAACGCGTGAGGAAACTGACCACGGGTGAGAAAGTGATGCTGACGAATACAGCCAGGGCAATCGGAATCAACAGCCCGGCGGCGAAGTACAACGTGTAAACGACTGCCAGGGCGAAAAGCCCGACACTCGCGACCCGCCAGTGTTCACCGCGTGATTCGAGTGAACCGCGTCCCCCGCGATCGCTCGCGGTCACGGTTTGCTGTTGGCCGGCAACTGCGTTTCTGGCGGTTTCCATCTGACCTGGCGATTGGCCAGTTGCCAGGCAAGCCAGGACGCATTGATGACGCCGATCAGTGCGCGTCGCCCGTTGCTTTTGCCTCCTGCGGGCAGACGACCGGCGGCCCACCAGGAACCGATGGCAAAGGTCCATGCAACGGTGTCCAGACTTCCGACGTAGCTGCCCATCCAGCGCTTCAGGTTGCCACGGACGTGTCTTGCCTCGCGCTTTTTCGCGAGCCCTAGTGCAGAAAGCTCTTCAACGACCTGTTTCTGATGTGCCCACATCATTGGGCACCTCCTGCAGATGCCGGAATTGCTGTCGCGTCGCGGAGAAGTTGAGATAGCGTCCGAGCTTGACGGCGCCGTTCCACAGCATCCATGCACCCAACGCGTGCATCAAACTCAATGACGTCAGGGCAAGCCAAAGTGCAATACCGGATTGTATGGCAGCGGCGACGATGCCAGCGACAATCAACCCCCATGCACCAAGCACCAGGAGAGCTGACAGCATTCCCATAAAAACCATTAGCGCGACGCTGAGTGCCGCAAGCCGTGCCTCGGCGAACGCAAGCTCTGTAGTGACGCGGATGCGGGAACCGGTCGCCGACATCCAGTCGGCGACCAGTGACACGATGCTTGCGGATTCCGGCGCTGCACCGGGTGCTGCTTCCACTGTAGAGGTCATCGATCAGGCCGCTCGCTCAGCGGCGCAGAAGCGCAGTCGCAAGTACACCGGCGGCGAATGCAATGCCAGCGGCTGCGATGGGACGGCCTTTGACAAACGACTCGAGTTTCGCCAGTGACTTCTCAACCTGTGCGGTTGCAGCCTCCTGCGACGCCTCGAAGCTGTTTCCAGCTTTGGCTACACCAACGCGCAGCTGCTGTTCAATCTCGTCAGCTTTGCCTGCAGCGCTGTCTATGGTCTCGTGCGCTGAGATGGCAACGCGTTGTGCAATGGAACGATGGAGCTCGCTGCCTGGTGCAACTGAACCGGCTACCACCGGACCTGCGTCATTTTTCAGTGCTGTTTCCTGCGTTTTCATATTTTTCCTTAAGATATTGAATTGTTACTGATACCGAGTCCGCGTTTTTCTCGCGAGTCCGGCAATGAGCTGTGTAATGGGCCACGTGTTGTGCAAACACATGCTTCTTCGCCGATCCGGTCGCGAGCGCCCGTGTCAACGACCCGATGTCGGCACGCGATCGTCGATCAGGTGCCGACTAGTCGATTACAGGGCTTCCATTCTCCAGCCGGATGCGTTTGCCGGGATCATCGGCCGTACGGACAATCTTGGTCTCACCATCCTGCAGGTACGTTACTTCGTAGCCGGCCGGTTCTTCCCGGCTGTCCTGCACGGTCTCGCACACGCGCTCGGATACCTGGTCGACGTTTCGTTCCTGCATGCCTTCCTGTACCTTGTTTCCAGCGTAGCCACCGGCTACCGCGCCGCCGACTGTCGCAACTTTCTTGCCGCTTCCATCGCCGACCTGGCTGCCGACCAGTCCACCGATCACTGCTCCGGCAACGGTACCCGTGATCTGGTTGGGATCCTGGGTCGGGTGCTGAACGGAAACGAGCTGATCGCGGCATTCCTCCCGCGACTCGAATACCGTCTCGGTTACCGGTGTCACACTGATGACTTCCGCGTAATTGTCCGAGTCCAGCATTTGATATCCGGCCGTTGCTCCGAGCGCGGTAACTGCTATGGCGCCAACGATGCCGCCGATCACGAGTTGTTTGTTTACCATTGTCTTCACCATGAGCCTTTCTGATTAGTTTGTTGACGCCGCGGGAATTGCCGAGGCCGGGTTTTCGATGATGATTTCGACACGGCGGTTCTGCTCTCGCCCGCCAACCGATTCATTGTCCGCAACCGGTTGGGACTCGCCCATCCCTGATGCGGTAAGCCGCCCCGATTGAATGCCCTTCTGCATCAGGTATGACCTGACGGAGTCCGCGCGACGCTGTGACAGTGACTGGTTCATGTCATCGCTGCCTACATCATCGGTATGGCCCTCGATGACAACACCCCGGTCAGGATATTCGCCGAGAAACGTCACCAGCTTATCGAGGCTGACGGTGCCGCCTTCCTTGAGTTCAGCCCGCCCTGTTGCGAACAGCACACTGCCAAGGGTCACCACCAGCCCGCGGTCGGTTGCTTCGGCCTGGAGCACATCGATTTGCCGCTGCAATTCGTCCGTCTCGCTGGCCGCAGCCGATGCATCACTTGCGGCATCAGCCGCTACGACCACTGCCAGAGCGCGCGCAGCCTCGGTCTTGCTTTGCGCCGCTGCGGCCTGGCGATTTGCAGTGTCCGCCTCGCGTGTGCGGGCGTCCAGACGGGCCTGGTCACGCTCCTGGCTGAGGACCGCGCGCTGACTTTCGGCGTAGCGCGTTGACGCTACGGCCATCGCAATTTCTATCTTGCGATCGGCCATGAAGACCCGGTGCTTACCGAGTGCAACATCTTTGCCAACCGGTTGTTCTGCAGTCACAACAGCGGTCTCGGCTTCCCTTATTTCGACAGGTGCCTTGTCGGCCAGATTTGAATTGGCCTGCAGTGCAATCAGCTTGCTACGTACTTCAGCAGAGCCTTGGGGGTTTTGCGGTGCTGTGGCACAGCCAGTGATTGCGAAAGAAACTGCCGCTGCGACAGCCAGTATTCTGCCGGCACGGGCGAAATTGATGTTTGATGTGTTCATTGTTGATCTCCGGCGCGCTGCATTTCTTCAATCAGGGCGTCGGCGCCCCGGCTCATTTCGTCGTTAACCGCTTTTGCCTTGGTCGCTTCTGTCCTTGCCGCGGCCAGTTTTGCCGTCACAGTGGACTCTTGTGCGAGTTGTTTGGCACGGACCATGTCTTCCGAGACAACGGCTTTATCGGCCTGTATGAGTTTCTGACGCGCTTCATCTAGCTCGGCGCCCGCATAATGGCTCGCGTCATTCTTCTCGGCGGCCTGAATCGCAAGTTTTGCTTCGTTAAGTGAGGCCGTGGGGGCCATCGGCGCGGTTGCGCATCCGGCAAAGAGCAGCATGGCTCCGGCCAGACTCGCTGCCAGATGCAGTCGATGGGTTGGGTTAATTCGGGACAATTGATGCATTACATTTCTCCAAGGGGCGAGCGGTACTTCGATGCGTGATTGTCCGCATCGATGGAAAGCGCGTCCGTGCGCCAGCGTACTTTGCGTCAATCTTTCCCTGGGCGCGGAAGTGACGTTGTGGGTATGTGGCCGAACTGAATGAAGTCGAACAGCGTGCCAGTGAACTTTGCAACCGCGGAACATTGCTGCATACGAGAACAAAGACTGAATGCAGGAATTCGTTTCCAGAACCGGAATAGGTGAGCGAGTTGACGCTTCAGCTTTCCTTGCCTATCACATAGAACGCGATCAGCGCACCAAACTGCTCGGTCGGCCCTGCGTCCGATTCGCCGCCGTCCTGGGCAGACTCGATCCACGCCGCAAGCGATTGGCGGAGTGCGGCGATCCTCGCCGGCATCGCCTCGCCGCGGAGTCGCATGACAATCGGATCCTGCCGGCCGTTTTCCGCGGCACCGATGATTGCTTTCATGATGTCGTCTTCGCCGGCACGCAGCAGGTCACGAATGCTGCTGCCAACGTCGTCGTCGGGACCTCCGAGAAACAGTGTTGCATCCGCTTCAAATCGATCGGCGACCGCTCGAAAGGTCCGCTCCACGGTGCCGCGCTTCTGCTTCTCATCGACTATCTCGAGCAATCCCGCGGCCTGCAGCGCATCGACATGCCGATAAAGCCTCGTAACACTTGCGCCGATCTCGACGGCTGCCTGCTTGGTCGTTTTCGCGCCCTCCGCAAAGGCTTGAAGCAGGCGCAGCTTCAGCGGGTCCGAGAGCAAGTGAACTTGATGTAAATCCTTGATTCTAAAAGTATTCATCACGGATTGCGCCCTGTTCGCAAGCAAGCAATTTGATTATTCACGAGGAGGTGAATATAATTATTCATGCTCCCGTGAATGATGAGGGTATCGCAAGCGATGCATATCGTCGACCATGTTTTCGTGCTGCTGATTGCCGTCGTGCAGCCTATCCACGGTGCTTTGGCCTATCGGCGCTATATCGCGCGCATCAAAGCCGGACACGCACCGAATCGCGCACGGCTTTACCGGGAGATCATGGCGCTTGAGTGGATTGCGGTTGCCGTTTTGGCAGTGACCTGGTGGGCGCTGGCGCGACCGGTCGCCAACCTT
>Ga0256864_1000783_pt1 | contig 10442 bp, 9 predicted proteins | sample RVTome_11_FD_187336 | JGI IMG/M metagenome (GOLD analysis project Ga0256864, IMG submission 187336) | Soil microbial communities from uranium-contaminated site in the Upper Colorado River Basin, Wyoming, United States - RVT147D111 HiSeq ... | reverse complement strand
AGGGCGTGCTTCAGCACGCGCCGGCGGCCTTCAGGCCGCGAACGCGCGCCGCTGACACCCGTGTGACGGTCCCGGTGTAGATTGATCCCGTGCGGCGAAACCACGCACGCGCCCACGTCCGCGTCGAGAACAACGACCTGGCGGCGGCGGTCAACCAACTGAAACGGAACACAGGCAAGGACATCGTCGTGTACGGCGGGGCATCGTTCGTGTCCTCGTCGATTCGTGCCGGGTTGATCGACGAGTTTCACTTCTTCGTCAACCCAACGGCAATCGGGAAGGGGATGCAGGTGTTCACGGCGAGGGTGCCCTTGAAGCTGGTCGCGTCCACTCGTTACCCCAGCGGGATCGTGGTGAACGGCTATACGGTATTCGCGGGCTGAAGCCCGCGCCACCGGTGTCTCGCTTCGGATCGGTTGTCTCGAAACGAGGCAGAGCGCGCGTTGCCTCCGAATCGCCCCACCCCCTGCAACCTCCTTTCAGACCGCGACTTACCTGCTGCTTCCCGGCCGGCGATAGCGGCACGACGTGTGCGAGTTGGAGGGTCGCCACGACCCATCTCGATGACATACCATGGAGGCATGATGACCACGGCACATTGCGGCCTCTCCCACATCGCCGCCTCGGCGATTGCGATCATGCTCGTCACCGGGTGCGGTGACGCCTTGACGTCCGCGGACGCCCTGGAAGACGCCGGGAATTCCCAGGGCGGCACGACGGGAACGGCGGCCGTCTTCCTCGTGATCGACGAGGAGAGCATCGACAACGGCAACCCCCCGAACGATTTCTCGGACGTGGACGTGAATGACCAGCTCGCCGAGGTGGGGGTGCGCCACCAACTGCGGTTCTTCCGCGAGAATGTGGGAAGCACCATCGACCTGTTCACCGGCGAGGTGGGTGACGAAGGATGGCACGCGCTGAAAACCATCCCGTCGTCCTGGCGCGAGGCGGGGCCGACCGACAACGGCGCCCGCAACTACCTGGCCCCGGGCCCCGGGCTCGGCGCCGCAGATCCCGACGACGATCGGGAAGTGCTACTGGACAAGATCCCCGACGTGACGCCGCTCCGAGCGACGGGGCAGGCGATGCTGGTCGGTCAAACCGTGTGCGCGGTCGTGTACGACGGCGACGTGAGCACGAATTACTCACCCCTCAACGGCAACCTGATGGGCGCCAACCTCGGCATCGTCGCGTTCGACGTGCTCGAAGTTCGCGAACGGCGGGACGCATCAACGTCGTCGCTGCCGCGGGCGAGCATCCGCATCCGGGATGCCGATGAAGTATGCGGCGGCCCACTCGTCCTGTTCGCCAACGCACCCGAGCCGGAGTCGTCGGGGGAGCCGTTCGACGTCCGGCCGCCGGACAGCCCGCCGAGTCCCGCGTTCGACGTCGCGCCGTGACTCTCCGAGCGCGGCGCACGGGGTTCGCGGGCTGAACCCCGCGCTCGGCGCGTCCCGAAGGACGCTATCGTCGATCGTCGCGTCCCGCGACCGTCAGCCGAGCCGCGGCTTTACGCCGCGATTCCGCGCGCGAACGGCGTGAACGGCGAGACGGAGGGAACGAGCGCCCCGCCTCACCCCCCTCGTAACCGCCGGTCCACTTCCACGATCACCGGCCAAAGCTCCCAAACCGCTATCCTCGCGTCCGGCGCGATTCCCTTCCCTCGCATGCCGTTCCTCGGCAAGTGAGCGCTGGACGCCATCGTGGGATAGCCGAGGTGCCAGCGCTGCTCCCCGGGCGCCACCCGCACGACGTTGACGCTCGGATAGTCGAGGGCGCCCGCCGTGGGTTGCCCGAACACGCGCGCCCGCGTGCTGCGCAGGGCCTTGAGCACCAGCACCTCGCCTGCGCTCACGGTGCCGCCGTCGGTGACGATGGCGACATGAGGCGGACCGAGCAACGGGGCGTCCGGGGCGGCGGGCGGATCGGATGGCAGCGGCACGAACTCGCCCGGAGACGCCGTGAGCCGACCGATCAGCTCGCGCACGAAGGCCGCGGTGTCCGGGCCGAAGGCCGACCGCGCGTACGCGATCTGGTCGGGACTGGAGAGCATGACGGTTCTGTCGCCACCGTACGGACCAGCGCGCCGCTCGCGACTCTCGATGAACGGGAGCAGCGGGTTCGTCACCCACGACGAGCCGCCCTCGTTACCGCGCAAGTCGACGATCAGGCGCTCAGCGGAGCGCAGCGCCGAGTCGCTGGCCGACACGAGGCTGTCGAAGGCCCGCGCATAGGCGGGGTCGTGGCTCACGACGGAGACGACGACCGTGTTCCCCCACCGCACCAGCGTGGGGCGGCGCGGGTCGCGGCGATCCACCAGTCCCTCGCTGGACGGGCGGGGGAACTCCCTCCCCCAGATCCCCGGCGACAGGCGGAGCAGCACCTCTTTGTGCACCGCGGCGTCGAGATGGCGCAGGGCGAAATTTCGCTCGTACAGGTCGACGCGGTATCGGCCATCCTCACGGCGCGCGATCGACGCGCGCACCGCCCCGACCGGCCAGAGCGTCGTATCGCTCGTCAGCACGACGGCCCTGAACGTGTCCGCCCCTTCGGAGTCGGCGACCACCGCCACGCGCAGCCCTCGGCCATCGTACCAGATGCCCTCGATCGGGTCGAGCCGGCGACCGGCGGTGCTCAGATACGAGCGCGCCGTCGACTCCGTGACCCCGCTGATCCGCACGGCGCGGGCCCGTTCCGCGGTCGTCGCGGTATCCAGGTGCGTGCTCTGAAACACGAACACATGCGGATCGTCGAACCAACCAACGAACCGGTCGAGCACGAAGAAGCATGCCTCGCCTGCCGCCGCGGAGGCCTCGCGCGCCAGCCGCTCGTAACGCTCGTCGTACGCACGCCGCCGCGCACCCCGGACCTCGAGGTGGAAACCTGCATAGTTCGCCTCGATCTTCGCGCGGAACCCCTCCAGCAGCACGGCACAGGCGGGCGCGTGCTGAGCGGGCAGCGCCGAGGGAAGCGCCACGCCGAGCAGCAGCGGCAACGAGCAACGGTGCATGGATGGCTCCTTGAGGGTGCTGGCGAATAGACACCGCGCCCGCCAGGGGCGTTGCGCGCGGCTGCGGGGCGCTCGTCTGCGGAATGAGGGAGCGGCATGACGGCGTTCGGCAAGCGTTTCAGTGCACGAACGAATAGATTTGGAGAAATCCGTTCGACGGCGTCGCACGAGGTGGATCGAATGCTCAACGACTGTTTTGGCCACTACCCGATCCGGGGGTGCGTTCCCGAAGGTGGAGTTCCACGGGACCGGTCGTGCTTTCCGGATCGGCCGAAACCGCGGCACGGGGCGCCGCCACCCTCGCATGACCCGCCGCGTTCGCGGGCTGAAGCCCGCACTCGCCGGACGCTTCAGCGCCCGAACCCACAGGCGCAGAGACCCTAGGCGGCTCCGGCACGGGATCCACGTGTCAAACCGATAGAGGTCGTCGCCATGGATGTCGCTGACTTCGCCAGGCTGTTCGACCACTCGATCATTCGTCCCGATGCCACGCGGACGGACGTCGCCCGCTTCGCCGCCACCGCGGCCAGTTTGGGCACCGCCACCCTCACCGTGCAGCCCCACTATATCGGCTTCGCAGCCGAGCAGTTGCGAGGCTCCGGCGTCCTCGTAGGGACCGTGGTCGGCTTTCCCCACGGCAACGAGACCCCTTCGATGAAAGCGAATCAGGCGAGGGAAGTGCTCGATCTCGGCGCGGAGGAGATCGACATGGTGATGAACATCCCCGCGCTCAAGAACGGGGAGAGCGGGCTGTTCGTGCGGGACGTCGAAGGCGTCGTCCGGGCGGCCCAGGGGAAGACGGTCAAGGTCATCACCGAGAACTGCTATCTGACGGATCAGGAGAAGCGACAGGCCTGTGAATGGATTGCGCAGGCCGGCGCGCACTTCGTGAAGACGTCGACGGCCTACGCAAACGGTGGCGCCACGCTGGAGGACGTCCGGCTGATGTACCAGGTGGTGGACGGCAGGTGCCAGGTCAAGGCCGCCGGAGGGATTCGAAGCATCGAGGAGGTGCTGGAGTACCTCCAGGCCGGCGCGCGGCGTTTCGGCTCGACCCGGACCGACCAGTTCGTCCGCGCCTTCCGGGACTTGCCGGCGGAGACGAAAGCGATTTTTGCCGAGTTCGTGCCGGGCGCGCGCGGGTCTTCCCACGCAACCGGGGGGCGTAACGAATAGACCAGCGGTTCCGCCGAGGTCAATGTTGGTACCAAAGGAGATACCGTGCAATCCATCCAGCACTGGCGTGCCGTCCTCGCCACACTCCCCCTCCTCGCGGCGTGCGGCGGGGAGCGGCCCGCGGAGCAGGCCCTCTCACCGGACGGGATTCCCATCGCGTACGAGGTTCACGGCACGGGGTCGCCCGCCCTCGTGTTCGTCCACGGCTGGTCGTGCGACCGCGGCTACTGGGCGGGACAGCTGGAGCCGTTCTCCCGCGAGCACCGGGTCGTCGCGGTCGATCTCGCGGGGCACGGCGCCTCCGGCCTCGGGCGCGAGGCGTGGACGATGGAGGCCTTCGGCGGCGACGTCGCGGCCGTCGTGGAGCAGCTCGGCCTCGAGCGCGTCATTCTCATCGGCCACTCGATGGGGGGCGACGTCATCGTCGCGGCCGCGCGGCAGCTGCCGGGCCGCGTCGCCGGGCTGATCTGGATCGATACCTACCGGCGGCTCACATCCCCGCGCACGCCCGAAGAGCTGCGGGCCATGATGACTCCGTTCAGGAGCTTGGATTTCGTGGGAACGACGCGCACGTTCGTGCGAGCCATGTTCCCGCCCACGGCCGATTCGGCGCTCGTCGAGCGCGTGGCCATGGACATGTCGGCGGCCCCCCTCACGGTCGCCCTCGGCGCCCTGGAGCACGCGATGTCGTTCGACCGCGAGATCCCGCCCGCCCTGGAGGAGCTGAACCTCCCGGTCGTCGCGATCAATGCCGACTACCAACCCACCGACGTCGCCTCGCTGGAGCGCCACGGCGTGGAGGTCGTGATCATGCCGGGCGTGGGTCACTTCCTGATGCTGGAAGACCCCGAGCGGTTCAACGAGTTGCTGGCGGGGGCCGTCGAGCGCCTCGGCCGGTGAGCCGCCGAGCGCGGGTTTCAGCCCGCGACCCCGCCTGAACGAGTGGCCACTGCGCTCACGCGGCTTACCTTGCATGGCGTGCGTGCAGAATGCCACGGGCCCAGGGAGGAGTGCTGGGAGCGACCCGGCTCTCTAAGTGCTTGTCCCGACGTGTCGTCGGTCATTCCGGAGACGCGATGAACCACTTCCTGCCCAAATGGACCACTTCCTGCACATGCCTGACGGACTGGCCCTCCCGGCAACTCTCGGGGCCGCGACAGCGCATCACCAGACGATCCAACCACACCGGGGCGACGGCTGACGGCGGCGCCCCCCGGAGGCGATTCGACGATGGGGTCAGGCTTAGTGCGCGTGCTCGAAACGATCCTGCTGGAGCACGACCTGCGACTCGTGTTGCTCGCCGCCGTGATCTGCGCGTTCGGCGCGCTCACGACGATGAACGTGTCGGGACGTGCCCTCGGTCCGCGGCGCGCCGCCCTATGGCTCGTGCTGGTCAGCGTGTGCGCCGGGTCCACCGTCTGGGCCACGCACTTCATCGCCATGCTGGCGTACATGCAGGGTGTGGCGACGACCTACGATCCGGGGCTGACCGCGCTGTCGTTCGCGTCGGGCGTCGTGGTCATGGGTGCCGGCTTCGCCCTGGCGATCCGCAGCCATCGGGTCCCGTGGGCGCGCCTGGCCGGGGGGGGGGTGGTCGGCGTGGGCGTCGTCGTGCTGCACTACGTCGGCATGGCGGCGCTGCGCATGCCGGGCGACCTGACGTACGCCCCATTCCTGGTGGCGATGTCGATCGTCTTCAGCATCGGCCTGGGCGCCCCGTGCCTCGCGGTGGCCTTCGGGTCTCCGCGCCCGCAGGCGCGCCTGATCGCGGCGTCGCTGATGGTCGCGATGATCGTGTCGTTGCACTTCACGGCAATGGGGGCGGTGCACGTGCATCACGACGTGGCCGCCGGTGTCGCCGCCGGCAGCGTGACGCGGCCAATTCTGGCCACCGCCGTGGCCATCGCATCCGTTTCCGTGTTGCTGATCGGAATGGCCGGCGCCTTGATCGACCAGAGGGTCTCGCACCGCCTCGCCGCCGAGGCGGATCGGTTCCGCACGCTCGCGGATGGCGCGTTCGAAGGCCTGATCGTGCACCGGGGCGGCGTGATCGTGGATGCGAACGCGGCCGCGCGCCGGCTGCTGGGCGTGCACGACAGCGCGCCCGAGCAGTCGCTGGCCACCTGGTTCGACATCGTGGTGGACCCCGGGCAGCGCGCACCGGCGCCGGCCAGCGACGGCACGGTCGAAGTGGAGATCCAGCGGCCGGACGGCTCGCGCTTCCCGGCCGAGGTCTGTCGCCGGCGGATCCAACTGACCGACGGCGGCGAGGGCGAGCTGTGCGCCATTCGCGACCTGACCGCGCGTAAGGAGTCCGAAGCGCGCATTGCGCACCTCGCGCTGCACGACCCGCTCACGGACCTGCCGAACCGACGGTTCTTCATGGAGCTGGCGCAGAAGACGATCGCGCAAGCGCAACGCAGCCGCGGCCGGTTCGCGGTGCTCGCCCTGGACCTGGACGACTTCAAGCAGCTCAACGACACGCACGGCCACGCGGCGGGCGACGACCTGATCCGCATCACCGCGCGGCGGATCCTCGCGACGCTGCGCGACGCGGACGTGTGCGCGCGCTTCGGCGGCGACGAGTTCGCCATCCTCGCGACCAGCGCCTGCGAGCCGAGCCAGGCCATGATCTTCGCCGACCGCCTGCGCGAGGCGTTGCAGGCGCCGGTGCAGCTCCAGTACGGCGAGGTGGTGCCCACCGTCTCGATCGGCATCGCCCTCTATCACGAGGACGGGACCACCGTCGAAGAGATGCTGCGCAACGCGGACACGGCGATGTACCGGGCGAAGGCGGACGGCAAATCCATGAGCCGCTTCTTCGAGCCGCACATGGACGCCGCCCTCGTGGCGCGCCGCAACATCGAGCGCCGCTTGCGCCGGGCGGTCACCGAGGATCGGCTCACCGTGGCGTATCAGCCGATCGTCGAGGCCCACGGCCGGGCCCCGATCGGCCTCGAGGCGCTCGTCCGCTGGAACGACCAGGAGCTGGGCCAGGTCCCGCCCATGGACTTCATTCCGGTCGCCGAGGAGACCGCGCTGATCGTCCCGATCGGCGCGTTCGTCCTGCGCCAGGCGTGCCAGGACGCGATGTCGTGGCCGGAGCACCTGCGCGTCGCCGTCAACCTGTCCGCCGTCCAGTTCCGCCGTGGCGGCCTGGTGGAGACCGTGCGCGCGGCGCTCGAGGAGAGCGGCCTGCCGGGCGATCGTCTCGATCTCGAGGTGACCGAGACGCTACTCATGGACAACCGCGAGGACGTGCTGCGCGTGCTGAACGCGCTGAAGGAGCTGGGCGTGCGCATCTCGATGGACGACTTCGGCACGGGCTACTCCGCGCTCAGCTATCTCCAGTGCTTCCCGTTCGACAAGATCAAGATCGACCGGGTTTTCGTCACCGACCTCGCCAGCAACCCGCAGAACGCCTCGATCGTCAGGGCCGTCGCGGCCATGGGTCGCAGCCTGCGGATGCGCGTCGTCGCCGAGGGCGTCGAGACCGACCACGAGGCGGCGATGCTCCTCGATCTGGACTGCGACGAGATCCAGGGTTACCTCATCGCGCGGCCGATGCCCGCCGGCCAGGTCGGGCCGTTCCTCGAGGCCCACGCCGTGGGGGCGACGTTCGCGGGCTGAAGCCCGCGCTCGGCGGGCGCTTGAAAGCGCCCGGCGCGCCCTGAAGGGCGCCACATCTCCGGCGTCTCTCCCGCACCCGAGATCCCCGTGACATATTGACGCTACTTGGTTGACCTGCCGGCACGCCGGCGGGTCGGCCATCGCCGGACGGTACAGGCTACCGCGTCATGATGCTACGTTACCGCCTGCCTGCTCGCGGGAACACGCGCCTCGAACTGAAGTGAGAATCATGCGAACCGCATTCCTTGGACTGTACACGGTTCTCGGCTCCAGCCTGCTGGGGCCGCTCCCCCTCCACGCCCAAGAGCCCGGACACGGGCTGATTGCGGTGTTCGCGCATCCGGACGACGAGCGGATCGTGGGACCGCTGTTGGCCCGCTATGCGCGCGAAGGCCACGACGTGCATCTCGTGATCGCCACGGACGGACGCCTGGGAGTTCGCGAGCATGCGGGCGTGCCGGCGGGCGATTCGCTGGCGCATGTCAGAGCGGAGGAGGCTCGCTGCGCCGCGCGCCAGTTGGGGATCGATCCGCCCATCATGGTGGGCCTCGAAGACGCGGGTCTGGCGTCGTTCACCAGCCTGGAGCGTCTTCGCCGGGAGCTGCGCCGCGTGTTTCGCGACCTCCGGCCGGAAGTCGTGATCAGCTTCGGCCCAGAAGGTGGGACCGGGCATCCGGACCACCGGCTCGTCGGCGTGGTGGTCTCGGAAGTCGTGCAAACTGGCGGCGACGGGATACCGGCGGCGCTGTACTACGCCTCGTTGCCCGCCGAGCGCATGAGCACCGCGCCGCCGGCTCGCCCAGAGGTCACGTCCATTCCCGGGAAATACCTGTCGGCCGTCGTGCCGTTTACCCCTCAGGATTTCGAGGCGGGCCGCCGTGCGTTCGCGTGCCACCGGACGCAATACACCCCCGAGGAGATGGACGCCATCATGCGGTACCTCGAGCACGGGTTCGGCGGCGCCGTTCATCTCCGCCCGTGGCACGGCGGGGCGGAGCGCCGGACATCGCTTTTCGACCAATAGGCGGGCAGGTGGGCATCCCCCGCCCTGCCGCGTCGTAGCCCCCGGTACATGAGAAGCACATGAGAGCGGCCGTTGCCGTCGTTCTGAAAGTGATCGCCCTGACGGTTGTGCTGTTCATCTGCTTCGCCCTGGCAGGCGGAGTCGTTGGACTGCAAGACACCTCGCGAGCACCTGAACAGGCGGGTGCGGCGGCCGGGGCGTTGCTGGCGGTGTGCTTTCTTTTCACGATCGTTCTGACTCATATCATTCTTCGCTCCCGTTGGGCAGGCTGGAGGCTCATCGCAACGGCCTTTTTCGTCTTCTACGGTGTGATGACGTTCATGGCGCAGATCGAGTCGGCGGTTTTCATCACACACCTGCCGTCGGGCACCTTGCCGCGCCTGTTCTTGATGGGAGCCCTGATCGCCGCCCCCTTCTCGGTGGTAGCCGTTCTCGTTCTGGGGAAGGGGAAGGCCGACACGGCAAGCGCCGCACGCAATGCGCGCTTGGTCATGCCCGCGGGCGAGTGGGCATGGAAGCTCAGCGCCATTGCCGTCGCCTACGTGATTCTGTATTTCACGTTTGGGTACTTCATCGCCTGGCAAAACCCCGCGCTGCGAGCGTACTACGGCGGCATCGACGAAGTTGGTTTCTTTGCGCACATGAACGCCTTGCTGAGGGAATCGTCCTGGCTGGTTCCCTTCCAGATCCTGCGGGCGATCTGTTGGACGGTGATAGCCATCCCGGTGATTCGCATGATGAAGGGGAAGTGGCCGGAAACCGCGCTGGCGATTGGATCGCTGTTCGCCGTGACGAATGCCCAACTCCTGCTCCCCAACCCGTATATGCCCGAAACGGTGCGAATCACGCATTTGTTCGAAACAGCCCCATCCAATTTCGTTTTTGGACTGTTGATCGGTTGGCTGCTGGCGCAACGCCACCAGTTCACCAAGGTCCCGGTCGCACAAGACGAGCGTGCGGCCTGACGAGGCATGGGCCCGGCGCGGGATGGCAGCCGACAGGAGGCCCGCCAACGACTCACCATTGCCCGGATGACTTCCGATGACCTGGATCCGTACCATCCCGCCCCCCGAGGGAGACGAGAAGCTGCAGCGGGCCATCGAGGCTCAGCGCGCGCTCTATCCGGAGGAATACGCCACGCCCGTCCAGCCCACCGCCGACGGGTCCACCTCGGGCATCGTCGCGTCGCACAACCTCATCCCCGACGCCCTCTACCACGCGTTCGCCACCTTCGGCGTGCTCCTGTCGCCGGAGCTGCCGCTCACACGGCGGCAGCACGAGATGATCACCACGGTGGTGTCCGTCACCAACCGGTGCCGCTACTGAATCACCTCACACGCAGAGTTTCTGCGTCGGGTGACGTTGGACGAGGGACTCGTGGCGGCGCTGGAGGAGGACTATACCTCGGCACCGATCGGGGAGGAGGACCGCGCCATGCTGGACTACGTGGTGCAGCTGACGCGGGACGCGACGCGCATCGGGCCGCCGCACCACGAGCGGCTGCGGGCCGCCGGATTCGACGACCGGGGCATCCTGCAGATCACGCTGATCGCCTCCTGGTTCAATTACATCAACCGGGTGGCGGACGCGTTGGGGGTGGGT
>Ga0256864_1000778_pt1 | contig 10461 bp, 7 predicted proteins | sample RVTome_11_FD_187336 | JGI IMG/M metagenome (GOLD analysis project Ga0256864, IMG submission 187336) | Soil microbial communities from uranium-contaminated site in the Upper Colorado River Basin, Wyoming, United States - RVT147D111 HiSeq ... | reverse complement strand
CAGAAGCATCGCGATAAAGCGCGTATTGCGCAGGCGACATCTGACATCAAAAGCCTGGACGTTCTTATTACGCAATACTATGCGGACAACATGAGCTTCCCGGACAGTCTGGTGGACATCGAAAAAGCCGGCATGCTCGACCCCTGGGGGAACCCGTATCAGTACCTGCGGCTGAGTCCTCTCGCCCCGGGCGCGATGGGACAAGTGCGCAAGGACAAGAATCTGGTTCCAATCAATGCGGACTTCGACCTCTACAGCATGGGAAAGGACGGCGCGAGCGTGCCGCCGCTGACAGCACAGGCCAGCCGCGACGATATCGTGCGGGGCAGCAACGGGCGTTTCGTAGGACTGGGTTCGGACTTCTGAGCCCGTCACGGATGAAGCTCGAAGGCGCGTTCCTGCGCAGCAAGGTCGCCCGCCGGGTACTGCTGCTTTTCGTCCTCGCTGCCTTCATCCCGTTTCTTGTCCTTTCCTTCCTGTACTTCGTCGAGTCCAACCAGGCGCTGGTCCGGGAGAGCCACGTCCGGCTTCAAGCCACGAGCGCAAGCTTCGGCAGTACGGTTTACGATCGATTGCTGCTCGCCGATCAGTTGCTGCGCAGCGCAGCCGACGATCTCAAGAGCGATAGCGCGGCCTCAGTCGTTCAGGAGCGACTCGGCAAAACCTTCCGCAGCGTGAGTCTCGTATCACCGGAAGGCGGCGGCGTTCCGGTGTTCGGCGACTTGACGGACTTGACGCCCCTCGATGAGGCCACGACCGCGCGTCTGCGCCCGGGACGGTCGGTGCTGACAACACGCAAGATGTCGGGCCACAGAGAGAGAATTCTGCTGGTCCAGCCCATGAGCGCGGTTGGGGCAGACCCGCGGCGCGTGGCCGCGGAGATTGACGCTGGCTACCTGTGGGGCGATCCGGAAACCTTCCCATACGCCACCTCCTTTTGCGTGCTGAAAGACGCGTACGCCGAGCTCTACTGCCCGCCACCGTTTGAGCCAGCAGCAATCGGCACGCTGATAAGCGCTTTTCCGCGATCCACGAAAGGAGAGTTCACCTGGCAGGATGGCGAGCAAAAGTTTCTCGCCAATTACTCCGAGATATTTCTCGAGGCGCGGTTCCATGCGCCGCGATGGATCGTGGTCGCCACGCAGCCCGAAGCCGTCGCGCTGGGTCGGAGCATGACTTTCAACCTGACCTTCTGGGGCAGCATCGTCTTCTCCGTCCTCCTGGTCACGCTTTTGAGCCTGACCCAGATCCGGCGCACTCTGGTTCCGCTCGAGCAGCTGATCGAGGGCACCCGCCGCGTCGGAGGGCAGGATTTCAACACCCAGGTGGACGTGGCCAGTGACGACGAATTCGGCGAGCTCGCCGGATCGTTCAACGCGATGGCAGCGCGACTGGGGCGTCAGTTCGACGCCCTGAAGATGCTGTCGAAGATCGACCGCGAGATCCTGTCCGAGCTGGACATGGATCGAATCGTCGAAGGCGTCCTCCTTCGCTTGCGGGAGAGCTTGAAGGCGAACTGCGTGGGCATTGCCGTTATCGATCACGACGCTCCGGAGAACGTTCGGGCCTATGCGATCGCCGACAGCGGCGCGCAGCCGCCAATCGAGCGCTGTACCCTGCCGGTCGATACCCGCCGGACGCTGCGCGCCAATCCCGCGGGCTTGTGGATGACCGCCGACCTGGCGCAGCGCACGATGCCGGGGTGGCTCGAGAGCCTGAGCGCGCAGCATTTCTTCACGCTGCCGATCATCTGGAAAGACCAGCTCTTCGGAGTCCTGTGTCTCGGATACCCCGCCCCCGCCGTACTGAGCGAAGAGGATATGTCCTACATCCGCGACTATGCGGACCGGGTGGGCGTGGCGCTATCCACCGCGGCGCGGGAAGGCCAGTTGTACCAGCAGGCGCGTACCGACGCCCTTACGGAGCTGCCAAATCGCTTCTTTTTCCTGGATCAGCTGAAGCAGGACATCGTCCAGGCTCATCGGGAAGGTGGAAAGCTGGCGGTGCTGTTCGTTGACCTCGATCGCTTCAAGAGCATCAACGACAGCTTCGGCCATTCGGCGGGCGATCAGTTGCTGCGGGAGGCCGCGGCACGCCTGCGCCAGTGCGTGCGCGAAGGCGATACCGTGGCGCGGCTCGGCGGAGACGAATTCACCATACTCGTCAATCCGCTCAAGTCGACGAAGACGGCCAGCGCCGTTGCCGAGCACATGCTGGCCGCCTTGAGCAATCCCTTTTTCATCGAAAGCCTGGAAAACGTCGTGACCGCCAGCATCGGAATTGCCGTTTATCCTTCCGACGGCGCGAGTGCGGAAGAGCTGATGCGCAACGCCGATACAGCCATGTACCGCGCCAAGGACGGCCGCCGCGGGACGTACGTGTTCTTCGAGGAAGCGATGAACGCCGAGGTGGTCAAACGGAGCACGCTCGAGCGCGAGCTGCGGCACGCGATTTCCCAGAACGAGTTCCTCCTGCACTTTCAGCCGCAGGTCGATCCGCGCACGGGTCGAGTCCGCGGAGTGGAGGCTCTCTTGCGCTGGCGTCATCCCGAGCGCGGCATGGTCGGGCCCGACACCTTTGTCGTCGTCGCCGAAGAGACGGGGCTCATTGGACCGATCGGCCATATCGTCCTCGTCGAAGCGTGCGCCCAGTTCAGCGCCTGGCGGGCGCAGGGGGTCGACCTCGAATATATCGCGGTCAATGTATCAAGCCGTCAATTCCGCCAGCCGAACTTCGTTGAATTGGTGGAGGCTGCGCTGCGGAAACACGCCGTGCCGGCGGGATGCCTCGAGCTCGAGATCACCGAAAGCCTTCTGTTGAATGATGCCGATGCGGTCGTCGCCATGCTGAATCAGTTGAAGAGCCTCGGCGTTCGCATCTCGATCGACGATTTCGGGACGGGCTACTCCTCGATGGCCTACCTGGAGCGGCTGCCCTTTGACGCTCTCAAGATCGACATCTCGTTCATCCGGAAGATCCGGGATGACGGTGAGGGGGGGACCATCGCGGCGACAATCTTGGCAATGGCCCATTCGCTGGGCAAAAGCGTGGTTGCCGAAGGGGTCCAAACGCAGGCCCAGGTCGACTTTCTGCGCAAGCTCAATTGCGAACTGGTGCAAGGCTACCTCTATAGCCGCCCCTTGCCCGCGGAGGAGCTCGAGGCATACGTGAACGCACGGCAAACGAAGAAGCTGCGCGCCGCCGGTGAGCTATTCTCTCCGGGTGTCTCGGTTAATTAATGCGTATGCCATTCCCGAGGCCAAGCCGACCGGGAAATCGCACTTCCGGCGTGGTGGCCTCCTTGAGCTTCACGTTTCCGTACCGCAGCACGGCCTGGGCAGAGCACGCGCCGGGCAGAACCTCGCGTATGACGCCGCCGCGGATGTTCAGGGCCGCGCTCTTGAACCTGGCGACTAGCTCGACGTTGAATCGGACTGATGGAAGCGAAACCTCGTTGAACAACACCTCGACCACGGGCTGTACCCGGCATGACACCGCGTGTTCCCCGAGGTGCACCACGATGCTCTGATCCGGCGGATATCTTGCCGTATCGCCGTACTTCTTTAACTCTTTCGCCTTGCTCCACGCGGTCGCAACGAGTTCCAGAACGTCGATCTTGAGCGCGTCGTGGAGGCGTGCCGCGGCTTCGGATTTGACCATGGACCACGCGATCGAGGCGGATCCTGCCGAATCGCCCGTTCGGAGCTCCTGCTCAACCTTGTCAGCGACTGCGCGAAGATCGCCAGCGATGAGGTCCGAAAGCTGTATGCGGGAATCGCTCATGATGTTCTCCTTTCCTCGCGCGCTACTAGTTGCCTGGCCGATACCTCGCTTTCGCCGCGCTCGAGGCGGACCCGTATTCTGACCTCTGGAACATTCCGATCCAGACCTATGCCCTGATCTGCGTCGACTTCCTCGCCCTCAAGCCTCACTCGAACCTCGGGTTTCGCTGCGACTCCCGAACGCGTTCCATCCGGACGGTGCTTTGACCTCCATATGCCGGCGCTGGCCGCCAGCAGAATTGCGCCGATTCCGCCACCGATCACCCACGGCGCCAGAAACAACGGGCCGGCTGAGATCCGCACGATCACCTCGGCGCCGCGTGCCACTGGCGTGTCGGGTTTCGGATTTTGATCGATTACCGTCCCCCTGGTCGCGTTGTCCCACTCCGCCGGGAGCCGCGTCATGACGAGATGAACTCCGACAAGTTCCTGACGAGCTCTATCCAGGCTCAGATTGATCAATGAAGGAACTCGAATCAGAGCCAGCGAAGCCACGCGGTAATTGACGGGCGTCCCCAGCGGGACGCGTTGCGCCGGCTGCGGGTTCTGATCGATGACGGTGCCTTCTGCTTCCTCGGATTCCTCCTGGCCGACCGTTCCCACAACCAGCCCCTCGGCGAGCAAACGCTTCACGGCGTCCGGCCCGCGCATGCCCGAAAGGTCCGGAACCGCAACCCGCACCGGCGACGCAATCCAGAACAGAACGCGACTGCCACGGGGAACCCGGCTGCCCGCGGCAGGCTCCTGCCGCACGATCTCTCCTTGAGGTCGCAGCGCTTCTTCCGTGCCGGTCTGCTCGCCGACGAGTCGCGCGGATTTCAGTATGGTCAGGGCCTCTTGCGTGCGCATGCCCTCAACGGAAGGTACGGTCGCGGCCGCCGGAACAGCAATCCAGTAATCAACAGTGCTTCCGCGAGCAACAATGCTCCCCGCCTCCGGTGCCTGCCGTAATACCCTGTCCTCCTGTCCGTCAGACTCCTCGGTATGTCGATCACCTGCCCTCAGGCGCGCAGTTTTCAGCGTTTCCCTGGCGGCCCGCTCCAACTGGCCGGCAAGACGAGGCACTTCAACTTGTGATGCATCGCCGACGGCAATGCTGACGAGGCTTCCCGCCTTCACCTGTGCTCGTGCCTCCGGATCGTGTCCGATGATCTTTCCTTCAGGGGGCAACGACGGCCGCCTTGACGTCGCCCCCAGGCCCAGCCGGTTGTCGCGCAGCCGTTGTCGGGCGGAATCAATCGACAGACCGGTCAGGTCGGGCACGGTTACCAGCGACATCGTCGCCGTCCACACGTACACCGTGGAACCCCTGTCGGCGCGTGTGCGTGCTCCCGGCTCCTGCCGCGCCACGCTACCCTCGGGGTAGTTCGATTCCTCCGCGCCCGAGACGCGCATCCCCAATCTCGCGCGCTTCAGGAGCGTCTCGGCGTCCCTCACCGTTCGCCCTCGAACCTCCGGCACCAGAACTTGCGGCACCCGAACTTGCGGCACCACAACCTGCGGAACCAGGACCCGTGGCGCCGTCGCCGTCCACACCCGCACAGTGGAACCCTTGACCGCACTCTTCCCTTCCGGCGGATCCTGCCTGACAACTGTTCCCTTGGGATAGTTCGATGCCTCCGTACCGGCTACATCTATCAGGAACCCCGACTGTCTAAGTGTGGCTTCGGCTCCTTTCTCTGAATATCCGACGACCTTGGGCACGACGCCGAGGCGGACGGCACGTATATCTTGTGCAAACTGCAACGAGCGTTCGGGCCGAGTCGTAGGGAACTCGGCGGCCGATACGGCTGGCAGACCGGCCATGGCCACAACCAGCCCGCCAATCAATGCGCAGACCTGTATGCGGAACATCGAATTGCCTCAACCGTTTCCAACAATGACATCGCCATCACGCGGCCGCTCGAAGCGTGCGAATGACCTGTGCTTCAGACGCAGTTTTCTGGAAGGAACGGGGCGAAAAAAGGTCGGGCGCGCAGGCACACGAGGGTCGGCCAGGCGGCGACCGCCGCGAGACGACGACCGCCCCGCAGTGATTACTTTAAAGTCAATGTGCATTTCGCCTTCCCGTTGCGCTAGAAAGGCCGCACTTGCACGCACCACCGACACCCCAACTTCATGGCGCGCGCTGCTCGCCAACCCCAACCGCGGATTCAGCGCAAACCACGCACGCACAGCCCGGTGCCGGCAATTATTAATACTATCAGGACGGCGGCTCGCCCAAATCCCATACTTATGTGAATGAGCGCCCCGGACGCTAAAAAACTTCAACAGAGCTCACGTTGCAGTACCAAACCTAACAATTTGTCAGGTTTTGGCCGCTACAAACACCGGCCACCCACGAAAAGGCAGTGGCGTGGCCCTCACGCAAGTTCGTTGTTCTCATGTCGGGCAGCAAATTGCCCCAGGCCCCACAAATTCTTGCGCGGTCCGGCGCCTTGACCCCCAAAGACTGTCATTGATCGCTATTAAACGGCTTGAACGAATGTTTCCGCACGCGCAAAATTCTGCCGTAGGAATCGCTCCGAAAAATAACTGCTCCGCGCCGTTCCCTGAACTTCGTTGTGGCCGTTGGCATCTCTTGTGATCACCAGACGACGGGGGTTACGACATGAAGGTGGGTGACGAAGTATTTGTCGGTTATCCCTCCGCCGTGCAGTATGGGACGAAAGGAGCAGCCGGATCCACGAAAGGCGAGAAGGCCATCAACCAACTTCTGTGGGGCGACTGGGCACGCATTGACGAGATCGAGGGAAACTGGGTCAACATTCGATCACGAAACCGAAATGGATGGCTGCGGAAGGAAAATCTTCAGCCCAACCGGATCCTCGAAGTCAATTTTGTGGATGTCGGACAGGGAGACGGTTGCCACATTCAAACGGCGGCGGACAAGGCGATCGTGATCGACGCCGGAGAAAGCGACAACATGTACCGCTTCCTGCACTGGCGCTTCGGCAAGTTCAGGCGCAGGTTCAGATTCGAGTCGTTCACGATTACCCATCCGGACAAGGACCACTACCTGGGCTTTGCACCGCTCCTCGAACACGAGAAAGTTCACATCGATACGATTTATCACAACTCGATTGTCGAGCAGATCTCTGCAGGCAAGAGCACGCTCGGAAAACAGGAAAAGGTCAATGGGACCAACTATCTCACTGGCCTGGTCCTTTCGATGGCTGAATTAAAAGCGATCACGGCCAGCTCGGCGAGGCGCGGCAGGCGGTTTTACCCGAACATGCTGAAGACCGCCGTGGAGTCGGGCCGCGTGAAGAATATCGCTGGTCTGCTGGCCGGCACCAACTGGGAAACGCCCCGATACGTGCCGGGCTATGGTCCCGAGGACAATCGTGGCATGACGCTGAAACTTCTCGGCCCAGTTCCCCGCGCCCTGCCACAGGGGAAACCTGGCCTGCGCACGTTCGGCAACTCCGGGGTGACCAAGAATGGTCATTCGCTCGTTCTCCTGCTCGAGATCGGAACGGTAAAGATGCTTCTTGGAGGAGACCTCAACGTGCCGTCGCAGGAGTACCTTCTGGAACACTACACGGGGCTAGACGCTCGTCCGAAGACGCCTGCGGAGCTGGAGCTGCTTGTCACCGAAGCACGCAAACACTTCGAGGTCGACATCGTGAAAGCCTGCCATCACGGGAGTGCCGACGTCTCCGCGGCTTTCCTTGAAGCAACGAATCCCCTTGCCACCGTCGTATCTAGCGGAGACAACGAGCCCCATTCCCACCCCCGCCCGGACACGCTGGGCATGATCGGAAAGTACAGCCGATGGGACCGGCCGCTGATTTTTTCTACAGAGCTGGCAAGGTCGGGCAACGAGAGCATCAAGCATCCCAACCAGGTGAGGCGTGAGCTTCGCGCGCAGATCGACAAGGAGACAGCGATACTCCACGACCCGAACGCAACCGCCGACGCGAAGAGAAAAGCGGGAGCGCGCCTCGACGCGCACCTCTCCGTCATCGAACGGTCCGTCGCGAACTACGGGATGATCAATCTTCGGACCGACGGCGAGCGCGTAATCATCGCCCAGCGCCTCGAGCGGGAGCGCTCGAGGTCGCACCGATGGGACATCTATATGTTCGAATCCGACGAGCGCAGACGCCTGCGCTACGTGCACTGACGGATGCCCAGGGCGGCTGCGTGAGAATGGACCACCATTTATGGCTGTTCTTATCGGAGCCACGAGCCACGCTGCTCCGCGCCACGACCTTCGAACGGAGCGGAGCCCGCAGTGACCGCGTTCAATGTTGCGGTGCCCTGCCGCCCATCGCCCGACTCAAACAGGCTGACGTGATCCGCATGCTGATGAATATGGGACGAAACCCGAAAGAAAACGAAACCTTACATTTTGTGAGATTTGCAGGACAATGCGAAGTGGTTTAGAAATTGGGAAAACGCTTCGTCCATTCAGTGAGTTTCCCACTTACACGGGCCCAGTCGCTCATCCAATCGAGACTAAACATCATTCAGTGATGACTGCTCTCGGATATCGCAATGGAAAACCAGCGATACGAGTCCGCGGAAATTCGGGCCTACAAGAAAAAAGGGGGGTGACCTGAGGAATTCGTAACCAAAGTGTCCATTCTTTGGTAGTACAGTTGGGAATGAATCGCACTTCCGAGTGGCTTGTGACGTTGAATCAGGAAGGCGCAGCGTGAACGCACCCCGTTGCATCATTCTCTGCGATCGTGAAGAGAGCCCGTCGGCTCGCGACGTGAGCGCGTGCCTATCGTCGATACCCGAGTTCGAACTTCTTTCAGCGCGCCTCCCGTCGCCAGGGGAAACGATACCTTCAGCCGATGTGTTCGTAGTCCTGGTCGATGCGCAAAGCATGGAATGTGCGCTCGATTTTCTGACGCGCGTTCGCGTTGAGAACCCGAGTGCGTCGGTCCTCGTGATCGGCAACCAGCTCACACAAGAGCACATCTTCTGTCTTCTGACGGCAGGGGCGTACGATTTCGTGTCGGCGCCCTATTCCCAAGTGGAGCTCCATGCACGAGTGCTGCGAGGCGCAGGCTTGCTGGAAAGCATAAGTCCCCAGGACGCACGCGCACTGCCGAGGCTGCGCGCCGGCGGGCTCATCGGACACAGTCCCCTGTTTGTCAGGCAATTGGCCCGGTTACCACTTCTTGCGGGCTGCGATGCAGGCGTGCTGCTGCTTGGAGAGACAGGGACCGGAAAGGAGCTCTTTGCTCAAGCGGTCCACTACCTCTCGGCGCGGTGCTCGCGTCCGTGGGTGCCGGTAAACTGCGGCGCAATTCCATTCGAGTTGATCGAGGCTGAGCTTTTCGGCCACGCGAAAGGGGCTTACACCAACGCGCACGCGGCGCGGGAGGGGCTGATTGCCGCCGCGGAAGGCGGCACGCTTTTCCTCGACGAGATCGGGAGCCTTCCTCTTTCCGCGCAAGGAAAGCTATTGCGCTTCCTGCAGGAGCGGGAATACCGTGCGGTTGGCACGAACACCTTACGCCACGCCAACGTGCGTGTTATTGCCGCGAGCAATCAGGATCTGGGAGGGCTCGTTGCGAAGGGTCATTTTCGGCAGGATTTGTACTTCCGCCTCAACGTCCTGACGCTAACGTTGCCGCCTCTCCGCGAGCGGCGGGAGGATATTCCCATTCTCGCATTGCATTTCATCAAACGGTATGCCACGGAGTTCGGGCGGCCGGTGCAAGGCATAACACCCATAGCCCTCAAGCGCCTGCTAGCGCACGACTGGCCAGGCAATATTCGGGAGTTGTCCCACGCGATGGAGCGTGCCGTGCTGCTTGGAAACGGTCCTTATGTCACGCCAGCGGATATCGAGCTCGGGGTCGAAGATTCGGCTCCAGCGGACGAATCGTTCCAGACGGCCAAGGCGCGGGTGGTCGAGCAGTTCGAGCGCAGCTACCTCGAGCACATCCTCATCGCCTGCGACGGCAACATCACCCACGCCGCCATTGCCGCAAAGAAGAATCGGCGGGCGCTGTGGGAATTGATTCGCAAACATCACATCGAACCGAAGCGTTTCCGCGGTGCTGCGAGAGCTCCCTCAGGAAGCGGGCCAATCGTCTCCCCTTAGATCCCACTTGGGCTTCCGGTGCGCGCCGCAGGCGATGCCGTGATCAACAAGGGCGACGCTCAACCTGCACAATGGCTATCTACTAAATCGAGCCTGATCCGAATGGCACTTACTTAACCTTCTTGGGATGGCCGTACTTTTGTCTCTTGGCTCTGGCATTCGCGCGTAGTGTAGTGAGCAGTGGGTAGCATTTGGGTCGTCGCTTAATAGCGCGAGGCTCGATGCGGCCGGGGCGATCGCCGACGCGCTGTTGGGCGATCAGCACCAGGAGGCCTTGGAATTGGTCTTGGTCAGCGGGGGCTTGATGATTCCAGGCGATGCAGAGCTGCACTGCATGTTTGAAGCTGAGGTGTCGTGGTAATTGCGCGGCCAGTAGTGCCGCCTGCGCCATCATCAGCCGAATCAGATTGTAGGCCAGGAGATAAACCCAGATCTCCTTGATCGCCATCTCCGGGCTCAGGCAGCTCAGCCGTTCCATGCCCAGGGTGGTTTTGATATTGCGCTAGAATCGAGTTCGATGTGCCAGCGGTCGTGGTAGAGGCGTTTCAATGCGGATTTGCCTGCTTGCTTCGGGCACAGCAGCGTGGTCACCAAGGTTTTGCCGCCGGT
>Ga0256864_1000775_pt1 | contig 10487 bp, 9 predicted proteins | sample RVTome_11_FD_187336 | JGI IMG/M metagenome (GOLD analysis project Ga0256864, IMG submission 187336) | Soil microbial communities from uranium-contaminated site in the Upper Colorado River Basin, Wyoming, United States - RVT147D111 HiSeq ... | reverse complement strand
TGCGGATGAGTGGATTGATCGCGCATCGCAACGGACAGGGGCACGGTTCGTGATTCTCGAAATGCTGGTGACCGCCGGCGCGATCGCCCTCTTGCTGGGTGCGATCTACGCCGCGGCATCGGCGGGAGTTCAGCTCTTCACGATGGCCGATCACGAGATCACAACGACACAACTGCGCGGGCACCGCGCGCGATTCGTCGAAACGCTCACACGGAACCCGCGCGAGATCCTGCTGGCGGCCACGCTGTTTAAGTCGTTGATGTTTCTGGCGGTCGTTGTGATCGTCGTCTGGATGGTGCCCCGCTGGGCGCGACAGTTGGAGTGGCCGGGGCCGCCGTTTGTGGTCGTCGGGCTGATTGCCGTCTGGCTCTTGCGCATCTGGGTCGGCGAGATTCTGCCGCGCGCGTCGATTCCCGACAGCAACAACGGCGGCGAGAACCCGCGTCTGGCATGGCTGGCGCTGCTCTGGTGGGGATTTCGTCCGGTGCTGGCACTGACACGCCCGCTGCATCGGCGCCGGACGCCGCAGGAACGGTTCACCGACCGCGAGGAGATCGTCGAGCATGCCATCGATTCGCTGGCTGAGTCGGCCGGACTCGATGAACCGGTCATCGAGGAAGACGAACGCCGCATGATTCAGGGCGTCATCGGCCTCGAAGACACTGAGGTCCGTGAGGTCATGGTCCCGCGCATCAACATCGTCGCAGTCGAGGCGCACGACTCGATGGACAAGGTCCGGCGACTGGTGCGCGCTTCGGGACACTCACGGCTGCCGGTGTACGACAAAGACATCGACACGATCGTCGGCATCCTCTACGCAAAGGACGTCTTCTGCGCCGACCATTCCGACACACCGCCCGAACCGGCCACCTTGGCACGGCGCGCATTCTTTGTCCCGGAAACGAAGCGTGTCGATGCTCTGCTTGAAGAATTCAAGCGCACTAAGACACACATCGCCATCGTCGTCGATGAATTCGGCGGTACCGCCGGACTGGTCACGATGGAGGACATTCTCGAGGAAATCGTCGGCGAGATCGAAGACGAACACGATGCCCGCCATCAGGCCATCGAGCGACTCGATAACATGAGCGTACGCGCCGACGGCGTCGTGCCGCTCGAAGACGTCGCCGATCTCTTTGAGGTCGAGCTGCCCGAGGACGACTTCGAAACAGTCGGCGGGCTGATCTACGACCGCGTCGGCGGTGTCCCGCAACGCGGACAGACCGTCTCCGACTTCGGTCTGGAGTTTACCGTCGAGGAAATGGACGGGCAGCGGATCCGGCGCGTGCGGGTCGAGAAACGCCCCGAACCCAAACCCGAGTCGCCCGTGCGCGAAGATTGACACTTGAGTCTTTTCTGGTTGAATTACCGCCGTATGGTTCGACCACGCTCCCGACAACCGTCACAGGTCGATCTCTTCGCCCCCAAGCCGATTCTACTCCCCGACGAAGCCGAACTGGCAGGGCGCTTCGCTCAATTCAATGCCGTCCACTTTGACGGGACTCTGCCGCCTGCAATCGTGCGCTGGTCATTGCGTATGCGCATCGCCGGCAGTTGCGACTACGAACATCGCATCATCACGCTGTCACGACTGTATCACCTGCATTTCCCCGAGGAGATCGACGACACGCTCAAGCACGAGATGATCCATCTCGTCTTTCACCGCCACGATGCCGTCTTCGCGGCCGAGGCGCGACGGGTCGGCGCATCGCTGCATTGTCGCGAATACGACGGGCTGCATCCGCGCGCACGGTATGTCTACATCTGCCCCAACTGCCGAACCCTCTTTCCCCGCTCCCGGCGTGAACGGCTGTATTGCGGGCGCTGCTGCCCCCGACGGATCGACCCGAGATTTGAACTGGTCCTGCGAGAACCGGCGTCGCGTCTGGCCGCCCGCCGTCCGCTCACCGCTCGGCAACGTCCATCTCCACGACACCGAAAGCTTCGTGCCAACGGCGACCTCTTCGACTCGTGGTGAGCGACTTGTTCCGCTTGTCTCCGGCAAGGGCGAACCACAAGACGGCGAGACCGGCAATGCCCGCTGACTCATCTCGGTTGCCCAGCAGCGGATTGCCGCCCGTCTTGACTCCCTCGGGTCGATTACGCTACTCTTGGATCGCCAGACCCATCGGGATGGGTTCGGCACCGTGTGGCGGAGTAGCTCAGTTGGTTAGAGCAGCGGAATCATAATCCGCGTGTCCGGGGTTCGAGTCCCTGCTCCGCTACCATCGCCCGGTGGATTCTCGACATCCGATCATCGACTGCTATGAGACCGAGCGGGAAATCCTTTCCCGCCTGACCCGTTCAATCTTTCCGCATCGTCTGGCCATTTGGAAATCGGCTCTGCTCTGATTGGCTCGTAACACACTGACCCCAAAACAGTTAGCCCTTCCATCGGACATCTCCCATTACCGGCACAAGTTTTGATCACCTGTGCAAGGTCGGCACCACCCCGGGAGAGGGTCCTCGGCCCGTGCGGGATGGACCACGCAACGACGACAATCTGAGTGGGGGCAGGATGAAACAAAAGCAGGGGTCTGGAATCGGGTTCTGGCTGTTTATGGCCGTCATCATCTTCGTTCTGTATTGCCTCGTCATGCAACGGCCGTACTGCCGGACTCTGGACATGAGTTTGGGTCAGACGAACGCTGTTGAAACGACGAGGACCCTCTGACGAGAGTCGATGCTCCCTCACATCGCGCCCAAGGGCGCAACCGATCCCACACCGCAGTGATTCTCGCCGGCGGTCGCGGGACGCGTCTGCGCCCGTACACGACGTCGTTCCCAAAGCCGTTGATGCCGGTCGGCGACCGTCCGATTCTGGAGATTCTGGTCGGCCAACTCGCCCGAGCCGGATTCTCGCAGTTGATCGTCGCCGTCGGACACCTGGCAGGATTGATCGAAGCGTACTTCGGCGACGGTTCGCGATTCGGCGTGCACATCACTTATGCTCGTGAAGACGAACCGCTCGGTACCGTCGGGCCGTTGCGGGCATTGGACGACAGACTGCCCGAACACTTTCTCGTCGCCAATGGCGACGTCCTCTGCGACGTCGATCTGACGGCATTCTTAAATGAACACGCCCACGCTGCTCCCGCGCGCGATCTCTCCATCGCGACGGTCCAACGGCGTGTGCATTCCGAATACGGCGTCATCGAATGCGGCGCTGACGGCATCGTCTGCGGATACCTGGAAAAGCCGACGTTTCCCTTGCGTGTCTCCACCGGCATCTACGCGTTTTCGCGCACGGCGCTGGAGCTCATTCCGAAAGGCGCGCGCATGGACTTTCCCGACCTGGTGCTGAAGCTGTTGCGCCACGGATGCCGCGTCGTCACGCACGATCATTCAGGGCTCTGGCTCGATATCGGCCGCGCCGACGACTACGAAGCGGCGCAGCAGTTGATCGCCGAACAGCCGAATCGATTCGAAACGGTGATGACGAGATCCGAATCGAAAGTGCCATCGTCGCAATCGCCAAAACGGGAGGTGACACTGTGAGCACGGCGTCTGTGACGTCATCGTGTCCGTCGTATGTGCGCGAATTGCCCGGGCGCGCTGATCGATTGGGAATGACAGGCGATTCGCCGCGCACACCCGCAGAAGTTCATGGCGCGCTGCATGCAAAAGTGGCGCTGGTCTGCGGCGTCCGCAATGCCATCGGCCGGGCAATCGCCACGACGCTGGCGCAGCACGGCGCGCGGATCGCTTTCGACGCCGTGCCCGGATCCAACACCGCCGAGACGCTCAGCGCGGTCATCGAATCATTCGGCACCAACGCCATGCCCACCGGCAACATGACCGACCCCGAGACACGATCACACGGAATGGCCGAAGGTCCGCTTTGGGGGGCGGGGCAGGTTTACGAACGCTTCGGACAGATCGACATTCTCGTGTATGTCGTCAGTGGGAATGAATCGCACGATCGCACGCCGCTTCATCAGATGCACAACCGTCAATGGGATGAGTGTGCGCACAGACATCTTGACTTGGTCTACCGTCTGGTGCGCGAGGTGATCAATCCCATGCGGCAGCGACGTTTCGGACGCATCGTGCTGATCACCGATCCTATCGCGCCGTCGCAGTACCAGGCGCACGCGTATAGCGACATTGGCCAGTCCGGATTGGTCGCGTTGACCCGGACATTGGCGCGTGAGAACGCCGACCACAATGTCACCGCTAATTGTGTTTGCCCCGGCCTCATCGAACGACCGGGGTGCCGTTCCAATGGTCCTGACGACCCGCAAGCGAAAACGTTTCGCAAACGCGCAGAGATCGAACACATTCCCGCACAACGCTACGGCCGTCCCGAGGATGTCGCCCATCTCGTGACGTTTCTGTGCTCCGACCGCTCCGCCTACATCACCGGCCAGCGCATCGCCGTCGACGGGGGATTGTCGGCGTAAAGTTGCAACAGAGTCGCATAAACACAAACCGCCCCGTCAATCACCCAGGGCAGTTTTAGTCGCCTCTGGCGACTGTGTTACGGCTGCGGCTTGACCGGCGGTTGCCACGCCAGGCCGTAAGACAGCTTTCCGACTTCGGTCGAGTCAATGATCCTCGGCGGATGGGAGAAGTTGTCGATCGCGTAGACCCAGCCCTTGCCCGTGGCATTGACACACGTGAAGTAGACGCGCCGCCCGTCTTCGGATTTCACAATGCCGAACGGCTGGATCGCCTGCGGTCGCAGAATCCAGAAATCCTCGCCCTCTTCGCCGTGCGCGCCCCCCTCGGGGTGCCCGACCCAGACAAAGTTTTCGAATTGCGTCGTGACGAAGATGTGATCGTTGGCCGGATCATGCAGCACCTGCGTGGGTCCATAGAGCGTCTCATGGCTGCCGCCGCCATGCCCGTGCTCGGAGATCTCGATTGAGTCGGTGATGTCCAGATCATTCAGATCCATGACGCGCACCTGCCCCGCGTGCTGGCAGGCGATGAACACGCGACGCCCCCCGTGCGCCGCCAGTGCGTCTTCGGATTCCTCGATCCAGATTCCATACGGGCCGTATTTCTGCGTGCCCGTCGGATAGAGACTGTCGGGATCGACCGAGATGTTCTTCACCGAGTCGGCGTCGAGGTAGATCACTGTGACGTCATTGGTCATCATGTTGCAGGCGACCGCGAACTGCCCATCGTCGGAAACACGGCAGTCGTGTGTCATGGCCCCGGCCGTCATGTTGGTCGGGATGATCGTCATCGTGCTCAAATCAAGTTTCATGATCTTGGTACGGGTTGTGATGTCCAGTCCGCCGAAGTTGACCACATAACCGGTTTGCCCATCGGGAGTGATCCCGATCGACGTCGGCTGAAAATCAAACGGCATCTGCACCGACCCCATGGGCGTATTGTCGGAGGCGCGCCACTTGGTGATCATGCCGCCGATGCTGCGCGACGCGACATAGTAGAATTCGCCTTCCGGATCGAATCCGATGTAGTGCGGATTGGTGACTTCGAGATTGACCGAGTCGATGCGATCCAGAGTGTTGGCATTCAGGATAAACAGAGTCCCCTCACCCTGATTGAGCACATAGAGTCGCGCGGCCAGTTCGATGTTTTCGCCTCCCTCGTCAGGGCATCCCGCCAAGCTCAATAAGCCGAACACTCCGATTGCTGCGAGCAAACCTCGTGCGAGAAGCAAACTTAAACGACGCATTATTCCTCCTGAGATAATACCGCCGATGGGTCGCACGATTGCGTGGACACCTTCCAGACAGAACACGCGGCAGGGTCTTGAGTGGTGAGGCAGGCCGGGTCGCGCGAGATCGTGTGGTTGTCGTGCGTACAATGCTCTGAACAGTTACGAATCCTCAGGACAGTCCGCGACCGTCCTGATAACACAACAATGTAAGGGGAGCGTTGCTCCTTGGCAACGGGCAGGTGACACCTAAGCAGCGCGTGCCGAACCGGCACAACCCAGTGACCAATAAGGGCTTGAGTTCGTGCCCCCACGGCCCGCTCAGGGTGACGTTCGCCGAATCGCCTTGCTTCAGGGCAAAAAATGGTTATCCTAACGACTTCCCGGATTCCAAAGCAGGGGACCAATGAAGAGAACATTTCAACCATCGAATCGCAAAAAACTGGCCGATCACGGTTTTCGCGCCCGCATGGCGACGCGTCAGGGACGCGATGTCCTTCGCCGTCGTCGCGCCAAGGGGCGCAAGCGCCTGACCGTCCGCGCAGCGTCGAAGTAATCCGCCCAACAGTTCCGCACCATTCGGCCCGCACGGGTCGAGCGACGCGGGACGCAACTTCACTGACTTTCGTGACAGCGATGCAACGGCAATCCCGGTCGGCCCACGGACCGGGGCTGACTTTTCCGCGCCGATGCCGCCTGAAGAATCCGCGCACCGTGCGTGCCATCGGTGATTCTCCTGATGGTCGACGGCGCGTCGCCGCCTTTCGTGCGCTCTGGAGCGAAGGCGAACCGTCGGCGGCAGCTCCGGCGCAGTTTGCCTTTGTGGCGTCGCGGCATTGTGGAGCCGCGTATGTGCGCAATCGCATCAAGCGGCGCTTGCGTGAGGCGGTGCGAGCCAACAAAGTGAGTTGGCCCATCGGATTCCGCATCGTCATCAAGGCCAATGGCAACCGTGCCGCGTATGAGAGTTTTGAACACCTGTGTGCACAGATGAAAACAACCCTCGAACTGGTTCGGAACGACAGCGATGTGGAATCGGATTGACCGATTGCTCGGCGAGGTCGGCATTGTCGCGATTCGCGGTTACCAACTGTTGATCGCGCCATGGCTCATCGGCGGCTGTCGTCACATCCCGTCGTGTTCGGAATACGCCGCAGAAGCGTTGTCGCGTCACGGTGCGATCGCAGGCGGCAAACTGGCGGCTAAGCGTCTCGTGCGCTGCCGTCCCGGCGGCTCGTTCGGATACGATCCGGTCCCGTAGACTGATCCCGATGGACGAACAAAAACAGCCGATCAACTTCAACACGCTTCTGGCGTTCGTGGTCTTAATCGCGATCGTGCTGCTCTTGCCCGTGTACTGGGAATGGATCGGCTACAAACCGGCTCCCAAAACCGAACCGGTCGCCACCGATACGACGGCAACTTCGCCATCGGCGACACCCGAACAGCAGTCGCAAGCGATCGCCGAGAAGTCAGCTTCACAACCGGCGCAGTCTGAACAGACCTCCGACACTACAGCCGCGTTCTTTGTTGCGCGCGCCGACTGGCGTAATGAGACGATCACAGTTTCGACACCGAAGATCGAAGCGCTGATCGCCACGCGCGGCGGTCGCATCGTGCGGCTGGTGCTCAAGGACTATGTCTACAACGATGTCTACCGTCGCGGCGAGCCGATTGTCCTGCTCGACACGACCGACACCGGCGGCCCGCGCTTCGAGCCATTCTCCGATTCACTCGATTTGGCCGATGCGCCCTTTACCTCCGACCGGCACTCGCTGACGCTGCACGGCGATGATTCCGCGACGGTAACATTGACGACCCAGACACGCGCGGGCGGAACGTCCCCCTCTGGGGGAAGCACCTGGATGTTGTCCTACACGTTCTTTGCGGATCGGCATGATTTCCGTTTGCGCCTGTCGATTCCCGATCCGTGGCGCGCGGGGGTCGAACGCGAAATCGGTTACGGCTGGACCGGGGGCCTGTGGCCGACCGAACCCTCGGCCTCCGACGACAACGGCCATTTCGCCGCGGTCGCTCTGATGGGAACGGACCTGGAGAAAGTCAAGGATGTCGACAAGGACAAACCGACGCAAACGCTCACCGGCGAAACACACTGGGCCGCGGTGCGCACGAAGTATTTCGTTTGCGCGGTGATCCCATCGCACGTTGGTTCGGAGTTCCATGTCGTCAGCGACACCCGCCCCTGGATCGCGCCCGGTGCATCGGCCACGCTCAAGCAATTCTCCGCCTGGGTCCGCAGCGATCTGCGCACCGGCGAACCGGTCGATCTGACCTGGACGGTCTACGCCGGCCCGATCGACTACGACGTGTTGAAGTCCCACAATGTCGGCCTGGAGGAGATGGTCGATCTGGGGTGGCGCTGGATCGTGCGCCCGTTCGCACTGCTGTTGCTCTGGCTCTTCGGAATCCTGCACTCGGTGATCCCCAACTTTGGCGTCGTCATCATCATCTTCGCGCTGTTGATCAAGACCGTGATGCATCCGTTGACCAAAAAACAGATGCGCTCGATGCGCCGCATGCAGTCGCTGCAGCCGAGGATGGAAAAGCTGCGCGAGCGATTCAAGAAAGACCCGCAGCGGATGAATCAGGAGATGATGAAGATGTACCGCGAGGCGGGGGTCAATCCGCTCTCCGGCTGCCTGCCGCTGTTGCCGCAGATGCCGATCTTCTACGCGCTCTTCCAGTTGTTCCAGACCACGATCGAGCTGCGCGGCGCGCACTTTGTCGGCTGGGTCACCGACATGTCGCAAAAGGACCCCTACTACATCCTCCCGATCATCATGACGGTCGCGATGTTCGTGCAGCAGAAGCTCTCCACCAAGGACCCCAAGCAGAAGATGCTCATCTACCTGATGCCGTTGCTGTTCGGATTTCTGTTTCGCAACTTCCCGGCGGGCTTGAATCTCTACTGGTGCTGCTACAACATCTTCTCGATCATCGAACAAGTCTGGCTCATCGGCCACCCCGACGACGAATCCCCCGCCGATGCCGACGAAGTCGGCTCCGGCCGCATCCTCAAGACCGAAACGGCTGCGTAACCTGCTCGCCTTACCGGCAACGGATTGGTGCACATCAGAGACCTACTGCGACTTGCACTTAAGTGCGAGCCAATGGCCCACCTGCTTCTTCCCAACCGATCACAATCTGCTTGCGTGTCAGCCCGAAGCCAGCATATTCATTCAATCCGGAGGACAATCGAATGGGGTCACATCTCTTGAACAGTGTACGTGAGAGTGCGGCTTATCGTGGCTTCATCGAGATTGCTACTCAAGCCCTTGTTCTCTTTGGCCTGCTCGGTATGGGAATAGCTACGTATAGGCACTTCACTCCCCCCGACCTATCGATCACCTATCAGATGCTCGATACTATCAAGCCAGTTCACACGAAGACGGCCTGGGATACAGCTTCGAACTCAATCCCTGACAGTCTCTCGACCTTGAAACAGCAAATTAGCAAGTTCCTTGGAGTAACTCAGATACTAAGAGTGACATTTGAGAATAACTCAAGAATGACAATAACTGATATTGCGCTCTCACTCCGCCTGGCTCGTGAAATAACTGACTGCGCTGTTGAATCTCGTGATCTCTTGTTAATCAAAAGGCAGTCGGAGATTTGTACGTACGCCGAAAGGGAAGATGGATCATTCGTATTCGAGAGTATTGGCGAACTCCCCCCTCACGCAGGCTTCGTACTAACAATTTGGGGTTCATTTGGCTCCCGAGAACAGCCGGCACCAATCGACGTTAGTTCATCCGCCAACAGCAATTCTGTCCGGCGTGCCTCGCTCATAACCGGAGTCGGTTTGTATCTCGCAGAGAATCTGTTCTCTTTGACGGTGACGTTTATCTTTTTCATCGTCCTCGCGATAGCTGTACGGCTTGGAAGGAAGAAATGAGAGAGGGCCACCTCCTCGTGCACAAGGCTGTAGCGTTGGGACGGGCCTTCGCGTTTGTGTTACGGCGCTTCACTGCCGCGTCAATTGATTTGCTATGCATCTCCTTCATTTGCGTCTTTGGCGCACTTATTGGAGGATTATTCGGCCCTCTTTCGCCTCACCTCTCATCGGCGACCTTCATATTGGTATTCGTCTTGTACTATATCGTCCTCGAAACGTTCCAGAACGGAACGACAGTTGGAAAGTGGCTGCTTCGATTATCGCGCGCATCATCAACTAACAAAACATTAAATCTGGCTAGGTCATCTCTGAGAGCGGCGCTCTTTGTACTATGGCCGTTAACATTAGCCATCTTGCTTGATTTAGTATTCATGATCTTGCAACTGCCCCAATTACTATCTGTAGGACTGAACCTGTTCGTACTTGGAGTGATAGTGTTTGCATGGCCAGTCTCTGTCTTGTATTCCGGCGGGCAGTCATCTCTGTTTGATGTTATGGCCGGAACGCGCGTCCTTAGCATGGGAAGGGGCGATGACGCCTCATCGCGCGGAGGGATTGCAGCGCAGATTGTCGTGTCGATCCTGGCATCTGGTTTGCTTCTCGTCGTCCTCTCATGGCTGGTCCCACACGTGAGGAGGAGCATAGACACATCCGCAATGCCGCCTCGCGGCGTGGATAAGGACACTCGAGTTGTTTCGGTACTGCGAAGTCGGACATTCCCACTCATCCTCGCACACTATTATTCATTCCTGTATGACGATCCATTCATCCAAGTGACACATTTCGGCGAAGGCATCGATACACTGACCTTTAAATCGTCAATCCTCTCAGGCATAGAATCAGTTTCATAACCTCAAAAACATCTTGCCAAGCCATTTCGCGGGTGTGATGCTCGCCTCCGTGAGGGGGGGCCTCATGCCACGATACGAACGGATGTTG
>Ga0256864_1000773_pt1 | contig 10496 bp, 8 predicted proteins | sample RVTome_11_FD_187336 | JGI IMG/M metagenome (GOLD analysis project Ga0256864, IMG submission 187336) | Soil microbial communities from uranium-contaminated site in the Upper Colorado River Basin, Wyoming, United States - RVT147D111 HiSeq ... | reverse complement strand
TCGCCGTCGCGTATCTCCGGGTCGGGGGCGGCGGCGAGCAGGCGGGCGAGCAGGTTGGCGAGGAAGCGGTCGCCGCTCCGAGGCCTCGGGCGCCCGGGCGAGGGCCCGCTCGAGATGGTGGACCGCGAGCTGGAAGTCGCCCGCGGCGAGCGCCACCCGGCCGCGGCCGGCATGGAGCGCCGGATCGTCGCCGGAAGGGTCTCGCGGCTAGCCGCGGCGGCGCAGGATGACCAGTGCTCCGAGGCTGATCGCGAGCAGCAGCAGCACCAGGCCGGCCCGGCCGAGGGTCGGGATCTCGAGCGGGTTGCCGACCTGGACCGCGGTGGTCGCGACCTCGTTACCCGGCGTCGGGTCGGTCTCGTTGCCGCTCGCCGTGGCGGTGTTGCTGACCTGCCCGACGGGGCAGCCCGAGGCGTCGACCACGATGTTGCAGGTGGCGCCGGCACCGTTGGCCAGGTTGCCGACGTTCCACGTCCACGGCGGCACGTTCAAGCCGCCGCAATCGTCGCTGATGTAGCTCGTGCAGGGGTCGAGCGGATCGGTCACCACCACGCCGGTGGCGTCGTCCGGCCCGTTGTTGGTCACCGTGACCGTCCAGGTGATCTGGTCGGTGGTGGAGTCGAAGACCCCGCTCTTGATCACCTCGAGGTCGGTGTCGGGCTGCACGCAGGTCGCGGTATGGAAGGTCGGGCTCCAGCTGTCGAGGCTGCCGCCGTCGAGGTTGGCCTGGTCGGCGATGGTCATCACCCAGTCACCGTTGGAATCCTCGCCCCTGAAGGCGGCGAACGCCTCCTCGACGACCAGTGGCGAGGCGGTCACGAGATCGACGTAAAGGTGGTCGGTGACGAGGCCGTTGTTGTTGGCATACGGCGCCTGGCCGAGAGGATTGGCGTCGTTGTCCCAGGTGGTGCCGTCGTAGACGTTGTCGTTGTCTTCGCCGTTGTTGGAGGTCAGGGTGACGATCGTCCCTTGCGGCGACTGCAACGTGACCTGGAGGTCGGCGTTCCAGGTGTGGGTGATCGAGGTGTCGACATCGACGTCCCAGAGGTAGGTATCGACGCCGGCGACGTTGACCGTCGAGGTGATCGTCGGAGTGCCGACGTCCGTGATCGCGATCGGCGTGTCGGCGCTGGGGATCGGACCGGACACGGTGAAAATCGGCGGCGCCGGCAGCGTCCTCAGCGTCAGCGTCCAGGAGGCGAGGTTGCCGCCGTCGAGGTTGGCCTGGTCGGCGATGGTCATCACCCAGTCACCGCTGGGATCCTCGCCCCTGAAGGCGGCGAGCGCCTCCTCGGGGACCAGCGGCGAGGCAGTGGTGAGATCGACGTAGGGGTGGTCGGTGACCAGGCCGGCGTTGGTGACGTACGGCGCCTGGCCGCCGGGGTTGGCGTCGTCATTCCAGATGGTGCCGTTGTAGACGTTGTCGTTGTCTTCGCCGTTGTTGGAGGTCAGGGTGACGATCGTCCCTTGCGGCGACTGCAAGGTGACCTGGAGGTCGGCGTTCCATGTGTGGGTGATCGTGGTGGCGACCTCGACGTCCCAGAGGTAGGTATCGACGCCGCTGACGTTCAGGGTCGAGGTGATCGTCGGGGTGCCGACGTCGGAGATCGCGATCGGCGTGTCGGTGCTGGGGAAGGTGTCGGCCGAGGAGACGCAGTTCGGGGGCGGGGGCGGAGGGCCACCGAGCGGCTGGGGACCCGGGTCGCCGGCCGACGGGGCCGGCGGGAAACTCGGCCGGTAGCCGAGCTCGGCGACCAGCAGGTCGAACTGCGACTGGAGCTGGGCGAGCTGGCCGGTCTGCCCCGGCTGGCCCTTGAGCGCTTCGATCTGCTGTTTGATCGAAGCCATCTGGTCGTGGATCTCCTGCTTGGTCGCCGCCGAGGCCGGAAGGCCCGCAGCCAGCAGCACGAGAACTGCGATTCCTCCCACCACGCACTTGGCGGTCGGCCCGGAGAGCCATCCCGCGTGACAGATCCTCATCATCGCACCTTCCTCCCCCACTTGGGTTGCTAGTCGATAGCGCTCAGACCAGAGCCGGCAAGCCACATCCGGCCGGAGGCCTGGACTCGGCGATCCGCCTGCCCGGCCGATATGCATACATGGGCTTGTGGACGGTAGGCTGTCGCCTCGGAAAAATCAAGACCGGCCTCTGAAAAGTCAAGATCGGCGGCCTCGTTGCCTCGTCCCGACCCGTCAGGCCGGTCAGATGGTCCGCGACGGCTCGCCGCGGCGGAAGCGCGCGAGGTCGGCGGCGAGCGCGGCCTCGAGATCGCGCCGTCCCGCCTGCCGGGCCGCCGCCAGGGCGTCCTCCTGCCAGCGCACCGCCTCGTTGAAGCGCCCGACCTCGGCCAGCGCCTTGGCCAGCGCCGCGACGTGGAGGACGTCGCGCTCGGCCGCGACCAGCCGCTCGGCGAGGGCGCGGGCGCGCTCGCCGTCGCGTATCTCCGGGTCGGGGGCGGCGGCGAGCAGGCGGGCGAGCAGGTTGGCGAGGAAGCGGTCGCCGGGGAGCAGCCGGTGGGCCTCCTCGAGCGCCGCCAGGGCGTCGCGCCAGCGCTCCAGCTCGATCAGGGTCAGAGCGTGGGCGTAGCGCGCCGGGCCGCTTCCCGGGTCCATCTCGACGACCCGCCGGAAGCTCTCCTCGGCCTCGGCCGGACGCCCCAGCCGGCGCAGCGCGTTGCCGAGGTTGAAGTGGGCGTCGCGGAGTTCCGGGTCGAGGTCGACGGCGCGGCGGTAGCGGTCGACCGCCTCGGCCTCCCGCCCCTCCCTGGCGAGCAGGGTGCCGAGGGTGAAGTGGGCGAGCGCCAGGTTGGGGTCGAGCTTCAGCGCCTCGTCCAGCTCGGCGAGCGCGCCGGTGGCGTCGCCGGTGCGCGCCAGTGCCGCCGCCAGGTTGACCCGGGTGACCGCGCTCTCGGGTCCGGCTGCGACCGCGCGCCGGAGCTCGGCGACCGCGGCGACGAAATCGCCGCGCAGGAACGCCTCATTGCCGCGGTTCTGGTGCACCCTCATGCCGCGGGCGAGCGACTTGATCTCGTCCATCCAGGGGTCGTCGAGCGGCGGCTCGCCGCCGCCCCGACGGGCGAGCAGCGCCCGCGCCCGCTCGGTGTCGCCGAGGCCGCGGTAAGCGAGGCCGAGCGGGTAGTGCAGCTCGGAGGCCTCCGGCGCCAGGGCGAGCGCCCGCTCGAGGTGGTGGATCGCGAGCGGGTGGTCGCCCGCGGCGAGCGCCACCCGGCCCCTGCCGGCGTGGAGCGCCGGGTCGTCGCCGGCGCCGGCGAGCGCGGCGTCGAACCGCTCCGCCGCCTCGGCGAGCCGGTCGGTCGCGATCAGCAGCCGGCCGAGCGCCACCACCGCCCCCCGGTGGCCGGGTTCCAGCTCGAGGGCGCGGCGGAAGGCGGCGATCGCCACGTCGGGATCTCCGGCGTTGCGCAGCGCCTGACCCCGGTAGTAGGGCCAGCGCGGCTCGTCCGGGTCGAGGCGGGCAGCGTTCTCGAAGCAGGCCGCGGCCGGCTCGGGGAGGGAGTAGGCGAGGTAGAGCATCCCGAGATCGCCGTAGCGGCGGTCGAGGCCGGCGTCGTCGCGGCCGGCCGCCGACTCCGCCGCAGCGAGCGCCCGGCCGGAGTCCTCGAGCTGCTCGACCACCGCCGGCTCGAGGAGGGAGAGGTCGGGCTCGGGCACCGGGACCAGCGTCGCGTCGCCGGCGGCGGCGTCGCCGCCGGCCGCGGCGGACGAGTCCTCGCCTTCGCCCGCGCAGCCGGGGACCAGGCAGACACAGGCAGCCAAGACCGCGGCCGCGAACGCCGGCGCCGCTCGCCGCCGCGGCCGGCCGCCGCGCCGCCCGCCGGCCGGTCGTGCCGCCGCAGTCACCGGCCTGCTGCCCCCGCGGGCGCCGCGCCGATGACCTTCCCCGTCCCCCGGACCAGCACCGTGTAGCGCCCCGCCGGCGCCGCCGCGCCGGGCCACGACTCGATCGCCCCGTCCGGCCAGTGGACCGTCACCGCGGTCACCTCGCCGTCGGTGCCGAGGCCGGCGAGCACGCGCGGGTCGTTGCTCACCAGGTAGCTGCCGTCGGCCCGTGCCCGCCGCCACAGGGTGCGGCCGTCGGCGAGCCGGAGGGCGACCCGGGCGCCGTAGGCGTCGCGGCCGCCGGGAGCGGTGAGCAGCCGCAGCCCGACCCAGCGGCGGTCCTGGCCGGCCTGGTTGAGCAGCAGGCGGACCGGGCCGTTGTTGCGGGTGACCAGCACGTCGGTGTCGCCGTCGTTGTCGACGTCGCCGAAGGCGGCGCCGCGGCCGACCGCGCGCTCGGCGAAGTGCGGTCCGGCTGCGGCGGAGGCCTCCTCGAAGCGGCCGCCGCCGGCGTTGCGGAAGAACTGGTCGCTCTGGAGCAGCGGGTCGGGCTCGCCGGCCGCCGCCTGGAGCGGGTCGATGCGCACGTGCCCGTTGACCGTCAGCAGGTCGAGCCGGCCGTCGTTGTCGGCGTCGAACCAGGCGGCGCCGAAGCCGGTCATGCCGCGGCTCGGCGGGCCGAGCCCGCTCGCCGCGGTGCGGTCCTCGAAGATCCCGTGGCCGTCGTTGCGGTAGAGGGTGTTGGTCTCGTCGTCGATGTGGGTCATGAACAGGTCGTCGTCGCCGTCGCCGTCGAAGTCGCCGGCGTCCACCCCCATGCTCGCCTCGGCCTCGCCGGCCTGGTTGAAGGCGACGCCGGCGAGCAGCGCCTCGTCGGCGAACGTGCCGTCGCCCTGGTTGCGCCACAGGAAGTTCGCGGTGTCGTCGTTGGCGACGTAGAGGTCGGGCCGGCCGTCGCGGTCGAAGTCGGCGGCGACGACGCCGAGGCCGGGACCGGAGACGGCGGCGATCCGCGCCGCCGTCGAGACGTCCTCGAACGTGCCGTCGCCGCGGTTGCGGAACAGCCGGTCGGGGTAGGGCGAATAGGAGAGCGGGCCGCAGTAGTCGAGCGCGCTCGAGGCGGCGTAGCACTCCTTGTTGCGCTCGGGGGCGAAGTCGACGTAGTTGACGACGTAGAGGTCGAGCCGGCCGTCGCGGTCGTAGTCGAAGAACGAGGCGGCGGTGCTCCAGCGCCGGTCGTCGGTGCCGGAGGCGGCGGTGACGTCGGTGAAGGAGCCGTCGCCGTCGTTGCGCCACAGGCGGTTGGGCCCGAGGTGGGTGACGTAGAGGTCGGGGTCGCCGTCGTTGTCGAGGTCGCCGGTGAACGCGCCCATGCCGTAGCCGGTGGCGGTCAGCCCCGCGTCCGCGGTGACGTCCTCGAAACGCAGCTCGCCGGTCTCCGCGAGCAGGTTGCGGAACAGCCGGCCGCCTTCCGGCGGGCCGCCGGGATGCGGGAACAGCGCCTCGGCGTAGTCCTCGCCGCCGAGCATCGAGCCCTGGGCCAGGTAGACGTCGAGGTCGCCGTCGAGGTCGTAGTCGAACAACGCGCCGCCGGCGCCCATCACCTCGGCCATGTAGTAGCGGCCGGTGGCGCCGTTGAAGTGGTGGAAGTCGAGGCCGGTCGTGGCGGCACTCTCGATGAACAGCGGGCCGGAGGCGGCCGGCTCCGGGGCGCCCGCGGCGCCGGTGGCGGTGCCGTCGTCGCCGGCGGGCGCGCCGCATCCGGCGGCGGCGAGCGCGGCGAGGAGACCGGCGCCGAGCCGCCGCGCGGCGGGCCGGCGGCCTACCGCGGTCCCGGCGGCGGCCTCTCCGAGGCTCCCAGCGACGCCGCGGACCGGCGATCGGGCCGGGGTCGGTCTCACCCGCCACCCCCGGGCGCGCGGTCGTAGTCGTCCTCGTAGCGCTCGATGTCGTCCTCGCCGAAGTAGTCGCCGAGCTGCACCTCGACGATCTCGACCGGCTCGGCGGTTGGGTTCTCGATCCGATGGCGGGCGCCGGCGGGGATGAACGCGTGGTCGCCGGGGGCGAGATCGCGCGCCTCGCCGTCGACGATCACCCGCGGCCGGCCGGCGACCACCACCCAGTGCTCGCTGCGGTGGCGGTGCGACTGGTAGGAGAGGCGGTGGCCGGGCGACACGCGGAGGATCTTCGACTTGAAGCGCTCGGTGTCGCGCAGGATCTCGAACGAGCCCCAGGGGCGGACCTCGAACGGGTGCGCCGTCGCCTCGGGGCGGTCGGCCTCGATCAGCCGCGCGACCAGCTCCTTGACCTCCTCGGTCCGCCCCCGGCGCGCCACCAGGAGCGCGTCGGCGGTGTCGGCGACCACCAGGTCCTCGACCCCGACCAGGCCGTAGACCCGGTCGGGCCGCCCGAACACGAAGGAGCCGCTCCCGCCGACCTCGAACGCCGGGTCCGACCGGCGCACCCGCGCCACCTCGTCCCACGAGCCGAGGTCGCTCCAGCCCGGGTCGCAGGGCACCGCGACGAAGCCGTCGAGCCGCTCCATCACGCCGTAGTCGAGGCTCTCGGGCTCGATGCCGGCGTAGACCTCGCCGAGGTTCGAGAGGTCGGGCGCGACGGTGCGGATGCGCCGCCACAGCGCGGGCATCAGCCGCTCGAAGTGCCCGGCCATCACCGCGGCGCCGAACACGAACATCCCGGCGTTCCAGAGGTATCCGCCGCGGGCCAGGAAGTCCTCCGCGGTCGCGCGGTCGGGCTTCTCGCGGAAGCCGGCGGCGCGCCGCGCCTCGAGCGCCGGGCCGCCGCCCTCGGGCTCGGCGCGCGCCAGCACCTCCTCGGTGGTCTCGATCCAGCCGTAGCCGGTCACCGGGCGGGTGGGACGGATGCCGATCGTCACGACGTGGCCGCCGGCGGCGCAGCGGGCGGCGAGCCGGACGGCCTTGCGCAGCCGGTCGGGCTCGGCGATCACGTGGTCGGCCGGGAAGACGCCGGCCGCCTCACCGCCCCGCCCCTCTTCGCAGAGCAGGTGACAGACGAGCGCCACGGCCGGCGCCGTGTTGCGGCCCACGGGCTCGAAGATCGACGGTCCGATCTCGACCCCGGCCTCGGTGACCGCGGCCGCCACCAGTGCCTCGGTGCCGCGCACTGCGACTACCCGGGGCGGGCCGAGCGGCGCCAGCCGGCGCAGGGTCCGGGCGAGCAGCGAGCCGCCGCCGGCGAGGTCGGCGAACTGCTTCGGGTGCGAGGCGCGCGACACCGGCCACAGCCGGGTACCGCTGCCGCCGCAGAGGACGATCGGGAGGAGGGTGCCGCGCTGCACGACGTCGGATGTTACCCGTTCGATGCGCGAGCGGCGGGGCCAACCGCCCCGCGGTGATGAGCCGTGTCGGACTCGGGGCGCCGGATCGGGTGATGCCAAGATCTACGCCAGCGGCCTCAGCTCCTCGAGCAGCCTGGCCAGAGGGACGGCACGCACTCTCCGGTGCAGCGGGTAGCCGTTGGCCCCGGCGTGCACGACGTCGATCCGTTCGAGGTCGAGAACGTCGAGGGCGGTCGTCATCGCCGGGCTCAGCCTCGGAGCGTCGGTGCGCTTGAACTCGAACCCCAGTCGCTTCCGGCCGCGGACCACGAGCAGGTCGAGCTCGGCGCCGGAATGCGTCGCCCAGAAGTAGCACTCGCCGGATCGAGCTCCGAGCCGCAGCAGCACCTGTTCGATGGCGAAGCCCTCGAAGCTCGCTCCGACCTTGGGATGGCCGAGCAGATCCCGCGGCGTCGGCAGGTTGAGTAGGGAGTGGAGGAGCCCGCTGTCGGCGACGTAGATCTTGGGCGACTTCACCACCCGCTTGCCGATGTTCTCGGTCCAGGGCCGGAGCTGGCGGACCACGAAGGTGTCGGTGAGCAGGTCGAGGTAGCGCCGCACCGTGGTGTGCGCGACACCGAACGCGCGGCCCAGCTCGGAAGCGTTCCAGACCTGGCCGTGGTAGTGGGAAACCATGCTCCAGAAGTCGAGCATCGTGCGGGTCGGGATGCCGATGCCGAGGCGCGGCAGGTCGCGCTCCAGGAAGGTGCGAACGAAGCTCGCTCGCCACTCATCGCTCTGGCGGTGGGAGCGCGCCAGGTAGGAAGGCGGGAAGCCGCCCCGGAACCACAGGCGCTGCCAGCTCTCCGCGCCGACCTCGCCGAGGTCGAAGCCGGACAGCTCGTAGAAGGCGATCCTCCCGGCGAGGCTCTCGGAGCCCTGGCGCAGCAGGTCCGGAGATGCGCTGCCGAGAACGAGGAAGCGCGCCGGGCGAGGAGTCCGGTCCGCCAGGACCCGCAGGACCGTGAAGAGATCCGGGCGATGCTGGATCTCGTCGAGCACCACCAGCCCACGGCGCGGCTCGAGCGCCAGCGTCGGCTCGTCGAGCTGGCGCAGGTCGCGCGGATCCTCGAGGTCGAAACGGGTGGCCTCTCCGCGCTGGCTGCGCATGACCTCCTGGGCCAGGGTGGTCTTTCCGACCTGCCGCGCACCGAGCAGGGCGACCACCGGGTTCTCCCTGAGGAGACGTTGGATGTTGCGCAGGTGCTGCTTGCGCTGGATCGCCGGCATAGCCTGAATTTTGAGCGATCAGCGCTCAGAATTCAAGCTCAGCCCGAGTGGCGGGGGGAGGGGATGGCCCCACCATCTTGAGCCAGGCCTCGTGGACGAGAGCCGTGGTGTCGAGCGTCTGCGCCGCCCCGCCTCCCCAGCGCTGTCCCCGCCCCACGCGGCGCAGCTCGTCGTAGACCAGCTCGACCAGGCGGTCGAAAGCTCCCTCCTCGCCGCGGCCACAGGCCGCGAGCAGCTCCGTCACCTGGGTCGGAGGGGTTGCCATGCCGCGTCTCCAGTGGGCGGTCCGGGAGGTCGGGCCTGCTGGAACGGTTGCGGCGCGATGGTAACCAGACCGCCCGCGCCGAACCCGTGGTAGAAACCGTGGCCGTGGCCGCGCCCGCCGCTCTCGAGATCCCCGACGTCGCCGCCGTGCGTGCCGCAGCGGAACGCATCGCGCCGTGGATCCGGCGCACGCCGGTGCTCTCGGCGGCGGCGCTCGACCGGGCGGCCGGCGGCCGGCTCCACTTCAAGTGCGAGCCGTTCCAGCGCAGCGGCTCCTTCAAGTTCCGCGGCGCGTCCAACGCCGTGCTGTCGCTGTCCGAAGAGGAGGCCCGCCGCGGCGTGGTCACCCACTCCTCGGGAAACCACGGCGCGGCGCTTGCGCTGGCGGCGCGCGAGCGCGGAATCCCGGCCTGGGTGGTGATGCCCCAGGGCGCGCCGGCGGTCAAGCGCGCGGCGGTCGAGGGCTACGGCGGCCGGGTGGTCTTCTGCGCCCCCACCCCCGAGGCGCGCATCGAGGGCGCCGCCCGCGTCGAGCGCGAGACCGGGGCGGTGCTCGTCCACCCGTATGACGACCCGCGGGTGATCGCCGGCCAGGGGACCGCCGCGCTCGAGCTGCTCGACGAGGTCCCGGACCTCGACCTGCTGGTGGCGCCGGTCGGTGGCGGCGGGCTGCTCTCGGGCACCGCGATCGTCGCCGCCGCGGCAGGGGAGACGGCCGCGGGAGCCGCGGGCCGGGCGATCGAGACCGTCGGCGCCGAGCCCGCGGCGGCCGACGACGCCGCACGCTCGCTGGCCTCCGGCCGCATCGAGCCGACCTCGCGGGTCACGGCCGAGCATCCCGCGACCATCGCCGACGGCCTGCGCTCCGGGATCTGCCCGCGCACCTTGGCCGTGATGCAGACCCGGGTGGCGCGTATCGTCACCGTTCCGGAGGAGGCGATCGTCGCCGCCATGCGCACGGTCTGGGAGCGGCTCAAGGTGGTGACCGAGCCCTCGGCGGCGGTGCCGGTGGCGGCGCTGCTCGGCACGGGCCTGGGCACCGGCCGCCGGGTCGGCGTCATCCTCTCCGGCGGCAACGTCGACCTCGACCGGCTGCCGTGGTCGGGGTAGACCTCGCTGCAGGAGCGGGCCAACTCCTACACGAGCACCGGGTTACACGAGCGCCGAGGGCGACAGGCTCCGGTCGCTGCGAGTGCCGGAGCACTCTTCCTGTCCGTCAGCTCTCCCGTCCCGACGCCTCCTCCGCCAGCTCCCAGTATGCTGGGATCGTTTCGACCCGGGACTCATAGTCTTTCCGCGAATCGAAGACCAGGAGATGCTGCACCTCGCTGAACCTGACGAGGACTTCGAGTCCGGCTGCCCAGTCCCGTTCATTGCCCGGAACTTGCCCAACCAGGAAGGTGTCTCCGAACCGGGTTTCGAGCCGAGGGCTCTCCAGGGCGACGCCTGCCTGCTGTGCCGGCCCGGCGTCCCTGAGATAGACCAGCAGGACCTGGCCCTCTTTCAGTTCCTCCATCAGTTCCTCCATGTTCCGTGCTCGTCGAACCAGGGAAGCGCTTCCATGCCGACCTTAGCTGCTATCCGGTACCGGACCGGAACTCTACGAGTTGAGCACCTTGATGCCGAACCCGACGGCCGCACCCTGTGGCGGCGGGTGCGCGCCGGCGCGCCGGCGGGGATGAATGCGTGGTCGCCGGCGGCGAGATCGCGCGCTTCGCCGTCGAGGATCAGCCGCGGCCGGCCGGCGACCACCACCCAGTGCTCGCTGCGCCGGCGGTGCGACTGGGAGGAGAGGCGGTGGCCC
>Ga0256864_1000772_pt1 | contig 10497 bp, 11 predicted proteins | sample RVTome_11_FD_187336 | JGI IMG/M metagenome (GOLD analysis project Ga0256864, IMG submission 187336) | Soil microbial communities from uranium-contaminated site in the Upper Colorado River Basin, Wyoming, United States - RVT147D111 HiSeq ... | reverse complement strand
CTGCCTGCCGCCCCTTGCCGACTACCGCTGCCGCATCAACGGGCTTTCGGCGGCCCGGTCGCCGAAATCGTCCACGCATCGCAGCGCCCCACGCTGCCGTCGAGCACGACGTCGACGTTCAAACTCTGTCCCACCTCGCGTGGGTTCGGCTCGCCGCGGAGCCGGAACGTGGAGGCCTGGGCGATCACCTGCAGCGCGGGCACGTGTGCCAGGGTGGTAAGCACGTCCTCCGCCAACCCGTCGGCCAGGTACGCGTCGTCCGGACCGCTGTCGGTTGGAGTGAATGGGAGGACGGCGATGCGGACGGTGGCGGCCTCACCGGGTGACGCCGGCCGGAGCCGACTTACACTCCAGACTGCCGCAACGGCGAAGAGGCCTATCCCGGTGATCGCGGTCACCCTCCCGAGCCTGCGATTCCGGCGAAACAGCAGGCCTGCGGTGAGCCGCAGCGCTGTAGTCCCGACACGCTTGGCAGGAGCTTCGGCTACGGCGCCCGGCGGGCCGGCGTACGCCTCGCCCGGGACGCCGCCACCGCTCGGCGTCTCAGCGCGCCCGCCTCGCAGCGCGTCGACGAGGTGCACGAACTCCGGGTCGGGTTCGACCTCCAGCTCCGCACGCAGGCGCCGAATGTGGGACTGCGCGAAGCGAAGCGCTTCCGGGCGCTCACCGGCCGCTTCCAGCACCCGCGTCAGCGACAGCGCGGCGCCCGAATTGTAGGGATCGTGGGTCAGGAGCCGCCGCCAAAGCTCGACCGCGGCGAGCCAATCCGCCCGGGCCTCCGCCTCCCGCGCGAGCCGCTCGAGCAGACCCACATGGAGGCGGGCAAGCCGCTCTCGCTCGTCCTCCTGCCAGCGGTCGAACTCCGGAGCGTCGGAGACGGCCAGCCCGGGTAGCAGCTCGCCGCCGTACAGCTCGAGCGCGTCGTGCAGGCGCCCGCCTTGCAGCGCCGCCTCGAAGGCGGTCGCGTCGCACCAGAGCCGCTGGGGATCCAGACCGACCAGCTCGGGACCGCGCGTGACGACGACGTCGCGGCCGAGCGTCCGGCGCAGGACGTGGAGCGCCTGGCTGAGCGCGCCACGCGCGTGTGCGGTATCGAGCTCCGGCCAGAAGAGCGCGAGAAGCGTGTCGCGGTGGTGCAGGCCGCGGAGGTGGGCGAGGGCGAGGTACGCGAGGAGCGCCACGCGCTTCGGTTGACGAAGCAGAGCGTAGGGCTCCCCCTGAACGGTGCCACACAACTCGATCGTGCCCAGCGTGCGGAGCTCGATCACGGAACAACCTCGGGGCCGGACGGGGCGTCACCCATGCAGTCAGGGGTACGTCAAACCTGGGTGAGCCCCGCGCCTACCTTGGGAACCTATCGGCGCTCGAAACGGCGGCAAGCTCGCCGCGGCGCTGGCCGCGGCAACGCCACTCGACGACGAGGCTGCCCATCGCGGACGGATGGGTTACGGATCCCGGAGGTCGCCATGAAGAGCCTCATCGCTGTACCGCTTTTCGCCCTCGTCTTAGCCGCGTGTCAAGACACGAGCCAACCCACGGCGGCTGACACATTGCCCGGGCCGGAATTGGGGATCTCCCGTAGAGCGTGCTTGCGCCCTCCACCGGGTCTCGCGAGTTGGTGGCCGGGTGATGGGAATGCTCGTGACATCGTTCGAGCGAATCATGGGAAGCTACTGTTCGATGCGACGTTCGCGCCTGGCAAGGTGCGCAAGGCATTCGCTTTTGACGGCGTTGGTGATGTTGTCTTGGCACCTGGAGTGGGAATCGACGGCCTACAGCAGCTCACCATCGATGCGTGGGTGAAGCACAGTGCTTTACCCTCTGGCAAGACCGTACGGTATGTGACCCTCATGGGGGAGAAAGCGGTTCTGCGTCACGATGGCGAGAACGGCCCGGCGCAGCTTCACTTCTACATGCGGATTGATGGCCAATTGCATCACATCCGTGTCAATAACGTCCTGCAGGTCGGCGTCTTTCATCATGTAGCCGGGTCGTACGATGGCGCCGTCATGCGCCTGTACCTGGATGGTGTGGAGCGTGGCAGCCTAGCGATAGCGGGGGTCGTTGATGCTGGAGAAGGTGTGGAGTTCAGCTCTGACACCGAGACCTTGGATGGTTTGCTCGATGAGATCGAGGTCTTCAAGCGACCTCTGGCCGCCTCGGAGGTTCGCGCGATCTTCGAGGCGGGCTCGGCAGGCAAATGCAAGACCGCCGTGAACCGCAGGTGACCTATGGGTGAGCGCTCGACGTCGATCCTCGCCCGGTTCGGGTCGCCGCTTTTCGCACCGTTTGAATAACGTGCGGGACAAGAGCGTTGGGCGATTCGCGACGCGGCAACGGTCAGTGCATCGATGTATTCGATCAACCCTACGATATGGGAGTTGGGACATGTCGCACATACGACGCCTGCCGATCGTCGCCGGCGCGTTCGTCGTCGTCGCCTGCAACGGCGGCGACGCGGCACACGATGGGGTCACCGCTCCGGCGCTGAACCTCGCCCAAGCAGGTCAAGCGTCTGAAGCCGTCGCGGCCAACGTTCAGGTGCCGGTTCTGAGGGGAATCGTGGAGTCGTTTCACTTCTCTGCCGTGCGACGCAACGGGGTCGTGAGCGGGGAGTGGACCGTCAAGGACCCGGTGGATCCCGAGGCGCCTGGTCTGGCCAGCGGTACCGTCATCTGCTTCAGCATCCAGCCTGACGGCAGGACGGTGTTTCTGGGCGGCGTCATCGAGAGGAACAACTTCGGGATACCGGCAGGAAGCGGCGCAGCGTGGACCGTGGTGGACAACGGCAAGCCCGGCGCCGGGGTTGATCTGTCTACCGACCTGACGTTCGGATTCCCCAGCTCCAACGCCGCCACGAACCACTGTGCCACCGGAACGACGTTCACCAACATTCCACCGACGCCGCTCCTGGCGGGGAACGTGCAAGTGAAGCGGTAGGATTTCGGCGGCCGTCGGTTGAAATGAACGTCGAGAAACAGCTTGGTTGTGGGCCGGCAGATTGTCCGCCCGACGTGAAGTGCGAGTTGGGTCACCCTGTGCTCTCTGCCACCTCCGCGGTGAAATAGGCAACCGGACTTGCGAGCCTGAGTACGGGCGGGCGGGCGTCGGGATCAGGCGACCAGTGGTGGCGTTCACGGAAGACCTGGTTGCCGGCTGTCGCCGGCGGGCGGCGCGGCGAGCGCGGAAGCGGTCAGCGTCGAGCCGCAGCGCGAGAGGTCGCGCCGTCCATCGCGTAGTATACTCCCCGTATGGACGCCGCTGCCCACGCCCTTCCCATCGCCCCGCCGATCGAGCCGATGCTCGCCACCCTGGCGACGTCGCTCCCCGCCGACGGGGAGTATCTCTTCGAGCCCAAGTGGGACGGCTTCCGCGCCATCGTGTATCGCGGCGCCTCCGACCTCTACATCCAAAGCCGCGACTCGAAGCCGCTCGACCGCTACTTCCCGGAGCTGCACGACGCGCTGCTGGAGCGGCTGCCCGAGGGCTGCGTCGTGGATGGGGAGATCGTGATCACGACGCCCCGCGGACTCGATTTCGACGCGTTGCAGCTCCGGCTCCATCCGGCGGCCTCCCGAGTGGCCAAGCTCGCGAAGGAGACGCCGGCCTCGTTCGTCGCCTTCGACCTCCTGGCCGCCGACGGACGGGATCTTCGGGCGACGCCGCAGCGCGAGCGCCGGGAAATGCTCGAGCGGTTGACGGCGGGCCTCGGCGCGCCGCTCCACCTGACGCCGATGACCCTCGACCGCCAGACCGCCGCGCGCTGGCTCGAGGAGTTCGAGGGCGCGGGTCTGGACGGCGTGATGGCCAAGCCGGCCGAGAGTCCCTACCAGTCGGGCAAGCGCGCGATGATCAAGGTGAAGCACGCCCGCACCGCGGATTGCGTGGTGGCCGGGTTCCGATGGTACAAAGGCGGCAGAGACGCCGTCGGCTCGCTGTTGCTCGGCCTCTTCGACGAGCGCGGCACGCTCCAGCACATGGGTGTGACGTCGGCGTTCAAGATGTCCGTTCGAAAGGCCCTCGTGGACGAGCTCGCGCCGTTGCGCCGCGACGCCCTCGAGGATCATCCCTGGCGCGCATGGGCGAGCGCGGACGCGAGCGCCTACAACCGGATGCCGGGGGCGCAGAGTCGCTGGAGCGCGGGGAAGGATCTCTCGTGGGAGCCCCTCCGCGTCGAGCGCGTGTGCGAAGTGAAGTACGATCACCTGCAGGGAGACCGTTTCCGCCACGCCGCCGTCTTCCTCAGGTGGCGGCCGGACAAGCGGCCGGGGGATTGTCGCTACGATCAGCTCGAGGTCACTCCCGCCTACGAGCTCGCGAGAGTCTTTCAATCCGGGTCGCGAGGCTCCTGAGCCCGATCGGGATCTCGCGCCGCCGCGCTCAGGTGTCGCCGCCGCCCGCGAGTACGGCCTTGATATCGACGATGGGCGTCCCGTCGACCGCCTCCAGCGGGCCGACCTTCAGGCGTCCCTCGACGATCTCCAGCACCGTGACGCGATGTAACCCGATCGGGTTCGGGCGGTCGGCCGAGCGCGTGGCGAACACGCCCTGCAGCGGCCGGCGCTCGTCATCCCGCGGATGCACTCTCAGCACGTCACGCCCGGCGCGGTCGAGCCACGTCACGAGAACGATCTCGTCCCCGACGGCGATGCCCTGCAGGCCCTCGATCACGTCCGGGGACATTTCCAGCCAGGCGTCCGGTGCTCCCTCGTTTCCCTGTTTCGGGGCTTCTCGGGGATCCAGGAGCGGGGACCGGACCACGCCGACCGGCGTGACCCGGTAGGCGGTGGGGTTGGGCGTGGTCGAGTGCGATATCGACATGTTGTGAAGGTCGTGACCTCGACCGCGCCTATGTCTTCCAGTCCGGGTCGAGCGCCTCTTGAGGCGGTCTGAGGTCCACGGGCACGTGCCGCAGGTTCACCCGAATGCGCGTCCAGGTGGAAAAGCGTCCCCGCATGGCGTCCACCAGAACGTCGGCCGGCTCCAGGTGCGCGGCCGCTTCGGGGTGGCGCCCCTTCCAGCGCTCGAGGCCGGCGAGCGCGTCCTCCTTGCGCTGCGCCCGGCCGATCTCGATCAGCGGATGCTTGGCGGCGCGGGCCTTGGACGGCTGGACTCGCTTCGGTTCGCCCCGCTGCTTCCGGTAGTGCGGGGGCCACGGGGCGTCCCCCAACCCTTCGCGCTCGTGCCGCGCGGAGAGCTCGAGCAGCGCGTCGAGCGAGCCCGCGGCGTCGTCGATGCCGGCGTGGCGGTCGCCCACCGCCGCGAAGCGCTCGGGCATCGTGGCGATCGTGAAGTCAGCCGGGTCGGCCGCGTCCACCTCGTCCCAATCGAGCGGCGCCGAGACGCGCGCGTCGGGCGTCGGCCGCACCGAATATGCCGACGCGACGGTGCGGTCCTTGGCATTCTGGTTGTAATCCACGAACACGCCGTGGCGCTCTTCCTTCCACCACTTGCTCGTGGCGATCGCAGGCGCCCGCCGCTCGACCTCGCGCGCGAGCGCCAGGGCGGCGCGCCGCACCTCGGTGAAGTTCCAGCGCCGCTCGATTCGTACGATGACGTGCAGCCCCCGGGATCCCGACGTCTTGGGCCAGCCGGTGAGCCCGACGTCGCCGAGCGTGGCCTCGACGACGCGGGCCACGTCACGCACCTGCGCCCATTCCACGCCGGGCACGGGGTCGAGATCCACGCGCAGTTCGTCGGGGTGCTCCAGATCCTCGGCGCGGACGGGATGCGGGTGCAGCTCGAGGCACGCGAGGTTGGCGAGCCAGGCGAGTGCCGCGGCGTTGCGCGGCACGACTTCGTCCGCGCTCCTTCCCGAGGGGAAGCGGAGCGACACGACTTCGATCCACGGCGGACGCGAGGTCGGCGCACGCTTCTGGTAGAAGAAATCCCCCGTGATGCCGTTTGGATAGCGCACCAGCACGTTGGGCCGTCCGCCGGCGCCGCGCAGCGCTCCTTCGGCGACCGCGAGGTAGTATCGGACCAAATCGAGCTTGCAGTGCTTCGGCCCCACGAAGAGCACCTTCCGCGGGTTCGAGACGGCGATCTCGCGTCCTTCGACCACGAGGAGCTCGCGTTCGCCGCTCGGGGACCGCTTCTTGGGAGTACCGGCCATGCGTCAAACAATAATCGGGGAGGCCTCGCCGATGCGCACGACCGCCCCATGTGCGCTCGCAGGGCCAATCACGCCGATCGCGACTGTTCCTTCACCCGGGGTGGTTTCCGTGGGGCGTGACCGGCTCACACAGGGTCGTCGAACGGCGGGGCCGGGCATCGACAACCCGCTCGCCGACGCCATGCCCAGCCGGCCCACGAGGCCCCCTTTGCCGGCGAGCACGTCCCGCGCCGCTCGGAGGATCCGGGCGCGTGTCTTGTGAGGTGGTTGGGGCCCTGGGCGACGGGCGGCCGGAGCCCGCCGACGTGCTCTACACGCTCACCAGCTTCGAGACGTTCGACACGCTGGCGGGACCCAAGCGCACGTTCGAGGACGGCGGGCCGCGGTCGGGTTGCCGACCGATGAGTGAGGGCGCCAACCTCCGCTGCTCCTGCCCGCCGTCATCCTACCAATCCCCGCCCCCGCCCCACCCGCACCGCCTCCGTGCGGTTCCTGGCGTCGAGCTTCCTGAGCAGCGAGCTGACGTGGAACTTTACCGTCCGCTCGCTGACGCCGAGACGCCCGGCAATGTCCGCGTTCGACATGCCGGCTGCCACGAGCCCGAGTACTTCCCGCTCGCGCGGCGTGACCGCGTCGGGCCGCTCCGCCTCGCGGACCCGGCGTAAGAGCTTGCCGGCGACCGCCGGCGCCATTGGCGCGCCGCCCTCGCCGACGGCGCGCATGGCCTGAAAGATCTCTGCGCGCGGCGCGCCCTTGAGGAGATAGCCCTGCGCGCCGGCCTGGATGGCCGCGACGATGCGCTCGTCGGTGTCGAACGCCGTGAGCACGACCACGCGCGCCCCTGCGTTCGCCGCGCGCAGCCGCCCAATCGCCTCGACGCCGTCGAGCGTCGGCATCTCGAGATCCATCAGGATCACTGCCGGCCCAAGGAGGGCCGCCTGGGTCACGGCTTCCTCTCCCGTTCCGGCTTCCCCAACGACCTCGAAGTCCGGCTATGGCTGCGGCGGTCGGGCGCGTTGGTTGCGGAATCCACGTCGCTCATGGATGCCGGATGCTCGGTGGGGGGAGAGGACGTCTCTTTGCAAGTGATCCAATGGTCTGCGCTTGGCGCAAGGGAACCCCGGTCGTGAGGTATTCACGGTGGGCACGCGCACCTCCCGGGCCGCACGCAGGCCGTCGAACATGAGCCAATGGAGCCAGGACATCTCGGCCATTTCGTTCTTCCAGGCCGGCACCGCGCCGCGTCGCGGGCTCGCGTAGTAGTCCAGCTCGAAGAACATCCCGGCCCGGTCATCGGGGTGCTCGAGCTGGCGCGCCGCGCCGCCGCTCTGCCCGAAGCCGGTGAAATCGAACGTGAACGCCGTGCACCCCAGCGCGGCCAGCCGCGACGCATACGTGTGCGGCATCTGCTCCTTGACCGTGAGCCACGAACCCGTCACGACGACGGTCGGCTGCAGCGGCCCGGCGCCGCTACAGGTAGCGCGCCACCGCCATGCCCGCGGCCGCGCCGAGCAGCAGCACCGTCATGATCGAGCTCCCGGTGGCGCTCCGCCGTTGCAGGGCGGCCATGCGCCGCTGCAGCGCCTCGCGGTCGGGTCCGGCGGAGAGCGATGCAAGCTCGCGACCGAGGCGGCCGGCTTCCAGGGCGGCGGGCCGTGTCACGAACATGCCGATCAGGAATCCCGCGATCGCCAGCAGCGCGGATCCGGCGAGCGTCGCGCCCGTCCGGGAGTGGGAGAACGCGGCGACCGAGCCGCCGCTGACCAACCAAAAGAGCGCGGCTCCCGACGCGATCGTCAGCAGGGCGGCGATCGGCAGCGCGGTCATCAGGCGACGGCGTTGCAGTCCGGCCATGACCGGGGCGGCCGCCGGGCCCGCCGCCGCGAGCACGGGGAACAGGTAGAAGGTATTGAAGAGCACCGTACCGACCCAAAAGATGCCCGACAGTACGTGGATGAGTCGTAGCAGGATGATGGCGAGGTGCATGTGCCACTCCAATGTTGGGCGCCGCGCGCGGCATCAGGGTACCGACGCCGGATCCGCCCTGCGAGTTCCCGCCGCTCGGGCGGAGGTAGATCCTGGGCTCGGGTGCCGGGCTCGCCAGCCAGCGATCGGCAAGGGACACCCGCCACTCGAGCGCCAGGGGGCGCAGGGGCCGCGCGGGTGCCGGTCGACGCCCGCCGCGCGCGGCGGGCGCCGAACCTGACAACAGTATGCGGTTTCTCGTCAACATGCTCGCTGCTCCTTGATGAGCTCGGCGTCTAAGGAAGCGATTTCGCGTCCCGCCGGCATCGGGCGAAAGGCGAGGAGCGCGGCCTGTCCCAAAGGCCAGGGTGACGCAGATGATCACGCTGGCCGAACGGCCGCCGACTGCCGGTGGCGCCCGCTGGCCAACCCGATGATGTTCCCCGGGGTTCGCCCACAACGCGAGGGTCCGCGCATGCATGCCAGAAGCATCGTTTCGCCCGACGATCAGCGCGTCACGTTCGTCGAGTTGTTCTTCGACTTGGTGTTCGTGTTCGCGGTGACCCAGGTGGTTCAGGTCTTGCACGACGGGTTCGGATGGGGGGCGGTCGGTCGGGCGGTGCTCGTGTTTTGGCTGGTATGGTGGGCGTGGACGCAGTTCACGTGGGCGCTCAACGCCGCCGACACGACGCATCACATGGTGGAGCTGGCAACCTTGCTCGCCGTCGCCGTGGCGTTCTTCATGGCGGTAGCCGTCCCGGACGCGTTCCGCGGCCGCGCGCTGTGGTTCGCGGTGCCCTACGTCATGGTCCGCACCGTCGGCCTGACGCTGTACGGGCGGGTGGCGGAGGAAGCACATCCCTCGCAACTTGCCGCCGTGCGCACGTTCTGCCTGGTGTCACTGGGCGGGCTCGCGGCCGTGGTCATGGGGGCGGTCGCCGGGGGCACGACGCAGTACTGGGCGTGGGGGCTGGCCATCCTTCTGGACGTCATTGCGGCGGGCGTGGGTGGCCGCCTCGAAGGATGGGATCTCCACCCCGAACACTTCGCCGAGCGCCACGGCCTCATCGTGATTATCGCGCTGGGCGAATCGCTGATCGTCGCCGCAGGCGGTCTGGTGGGCGTCCCGTGGGACGTTCACCTCGCGGCCGTCGCCGTACTGGCCGTGGCCGTCACGTGCGCCTTCTGGTGGAGCTACTTCCCCGTTGCGAAGCCCGAGCTGGATCACGCGCTCGCGTCCGCGCGCGGTCGGGCGCAATCCATGCTGGCACGTGACGTCTACTCGCTGACGCACTTCCCCCTGCTGTGCGGCGTCGTTGCCTATGCCGCCTCCGTCGAGGAGGCGGTGGCGCATCCATCGGCGGCGCTCCCGCTCGAATGGCGCGCCGCGCTGGCGGCGGGCCTGGCGCTGTTCGTCGGCGGCATGGCGGCCGCGACCTGGCGGTGTCGCCATCGCGTGCTGTGGGCGCGCCTGATCGTCTCGACGGGAACGGCACTCGCGATCGTCCTCGTGGCCCTGCCGCCGCTCGGCAGCCTCGCCATCGCCTTCGCCGGTATCGCGACCATCGCCACACTGGAGCAGCGGGGGTGGCTGGCCGGTCGCGCAGAGGTGGGTGTGCCGGAGGCGTCAGGCGGATAACGTTGGTCACCCTGTTCGGGAAACGCATCGTGTTCTCGATCCCGAGTCTCCGCGAGCTGTACACGCATATGGAATGGGCCGACGCCAGGGTCTGGCAGGTTGTGGCCGAGGCACCCGGCACGGCGCGCGATGCCGAGCTGCGCGAGCGGCTGTTCCACATCCACCGCGCCCAACAGGCGTACCTCGATCTGTGGACCGGGAGAACACCACCGCGCGTCACGGCGGATCGCTTCCAGACGCTGTCGGATCTCAGGAGCTGGGCGCGCCCGTACTACCGCGACGTGATGGGTTTTCTCGATGCGCTGGACGCGTCGCGGCTCCGTGAGCCGTTGGCGATTCCCTGGGCGCGGTTGTTCCGCTCGCAGCTCGGCCCGCGGCCGGACACGACGACGTTGGCGGACGTTCTCCTCCAAATCCCGCTCCACGGCCTCCACCACCGCGGGCAGGTGGGAACGCGGCTCAAGCAGCTCGGCGTCGAGCCGCCCCTGGTGGACTACATCGCGTGGGCGTGGTTGGGCCGGCCGGCCCCGGCGTGGGTGGATTGATCAACCCACCTACATCGCCGCCTCGATGCCGGTTCGCGCGAAATCGCCGCCAGTGTTGAGCGACGCGGCGCGCCTCAGTCCTCCGGCCGTTCCCCGGCCGGCGCCATCTTCACCAGCTTCGGTTGGAAGCGCGCCACCGGTTCCACCAGGTCCCGCTGCGCCGCCATCACGTCGTCGATGTCCTTGTAAACGCCCGGCACCTCGTCGAGCCCGGCAGAGAGGACCGTCACGCC
>Ga0256864_1000771_pt1 | contig 10524 bp, 8 predicted proteins | sample RVTome_11_FD_187336 | JGI IMG/M metagenome (GOLD analysis project Ga0256864, IMG submission 187336) | Soil microbial communities from uranium-contaminated site in the Upper Colorado River Basin, Wyoming, United States - RVT147D111 HiSeq ... | reverse complement strand
CGCATGCTGGGGCAGCTTAGACTGATCGATGTCATGCTCGGATCCGGCTCCTCCTCCGATCTCCTCCAGTACGGAATCCTTGAGGGCGCGGAAGTCACCGGTATCGGCCTGCCCGACCCGGCGCAGATCGGCCACCATCGAATTGACGACGTCCTGCGCCAGGTTTTTATAAGCGTTGAGATTATCGTCGTTGATCTGAGAGCCCCTGCTCATCAGGTCGAGTTGGTTCCGGAGGGCGGGAACTAGCCTAGGTGCCTCGAGCTCGGAGCCGGTGTTGGTGCCTTCCAGCCCGTCCTCTCGACTACGCTCTTCGGAATCCGAGGTATAGGGCGACGCGGAGGCTGCGGTGCCGGTTTCTGGCTTGTCCCGCCTACAGGCGAGGAAGGGAACGACAAGCAGCAGTATTAGAAGTTGACGCATGGTACTCCCCAGGCTTCGGGTAGGCCATCTCTTGCAATCAAAGGCTCCCGCCGAAGGGGAACAGTGTTCCGGATCACTCGAAGGACGGGAAGGACGGGAAGGATGGGAAGGACGGGAAAGTCGGGAAGGAAGGGAACTAGGGGGAAGTCGGAAAAGTCGGAAAGGGCGGACGGTGGTCCCAGTTCTTTCCTTCCCGTCCTTCCCGTCTTTCCCGTCTTTCTTTCCCGTCCTTCCCGTCTTATCGCCGAAACAGCCTCCCCAGCACCCCCGGACTGGTCGCCGCCTCAAACGCCTGCCCCAGCTCGGCCATGGAGGAGTACCGGTCGCCGGCATTGACGGACAGCGCCTTGGATATGACCGCCTCCAGCTTCGCGGGCAGGTCGGCTCTCACCTCGCGCAGCCGAAGCGGCCCTCCCCGCAGCCGGGCGATCATGGTCTCCTGCGCACTCTTGCCGACGAAGGGGAGCTGGCCGGTGAACAGCTCGAAGGCCAGGATGGCAAGGGCATAGACATCGCTTCGGCCGTCGAGCGGCTTACCCCGGATCTGTTCCGGACTCATGAACTCAGGTGTGCCCAGCACGATCCCGGTGGCGGTGAGCTTGACGACATCCGGGCCGGCGCGACGCTCCTTGGCCAGCCCGAAGTCCATTACCACCGCCCGGAACCCGGTGGGGGCCTCCGGATCCGGAACGAGCATCACGTTCTCTGGCTTGAGATCCCGGTGGATGATCTGCAGCTCGTGGGCATGCCCGAGACCTTGGCACACCTGCACCAGTAGCGGAATCCCTTCCGCCAGGGGGAAGGGACCCCGGCGACTCTCATGCTCGCTCAGAGGCTCTCCCTCGAGATATGGCATGACCAGATAGATGAGCCGGTCGGGCGTCTCGCCCAGGCGGAGAATGGGACAAACGTTGGGATGATTGAGCCGGGTGGCGATGGTGGCTTCCCGGCGCAGGCGCTCGACCGAGGAGGGATCGCGAGACAGTTTGGGGATCAGGATCTTGACGGCTACTGCCTTGCCGGTGCCGATCTCGGTCGCCCGGTAGACGTACGACATCCCGCCTTCTCCGAGCTTGCGATCGATCTGGTAGCGCTGGTCGAGAACCTGGCCGGTGAGGCTGGCGAGGGCGGTTGGACGGTCGGACAGGCGGTCGGATGGACTGGCGGCGGGCGCGTCACGGGCATCGTCCGCCCGTCCGTCATCACCCGCTGCGCGGGTACCCGGCCCGTCCGCCTGTGGCGCCGACTCCACCAGCAGCGAGCCATCTTTCACGCAGAAGCGCGCCGGCGCCTCGTAGGTGGACTGGCACCGAGGACAGCGCCGGTTACTCAATCGCGGAACCGATTTCGGCCCTCACTCTTGGCTCGGTACATGTGGGTATCGGCCAGTTTGAGGAGCGAGTCACCGTCACTCACCCGCTCGTCGGGATAAGAAGCGATCCCGATGCTGATGGTGACCCGCACCGGATTGCCCGGCTCACCGAAGTCGTGCGCCGAGACGCGCCGCAGGATGCGTTCGGCGAAATTACGCGATTCGGTATTGGTGGTCTCGGGCAGCAGGACTACGAATTCCTCGCCGCCGTATCGGGCCACGATGTCCACCGATCGTTGCTCCCGCTTCAGCAGATTCGCCAGCTGCTTGAGGACGCGATCGCCCACCAGGTGACCATACGTATCATTGATCTGCTTGAAGTTGTCGATGTCTACCATCATGCCGGTGAGCATGGTAGCGTACCGAGCCGCCCGGTCCATCTCCTGCTCCAGCTTTTCCATGAGCGCCCGCCGGTTGAAGCAATTGGTCAGCGGGTCGGTCTCCGCCAGGTGGCGCATCTGCTCCTGGCCCAGCACGGCATTTTCGAGATCGTAGGCCCGCTCCAGTGCCGCCACGGCCGCGGTGATCACTTCCTCGGCAAACTGTACGTCGTGCTCATTCAAGGCCGGGTCTGAGCTCGTCGTCCGTAGGAAGAAGACCCCCGCGGGCTGCTCTCGTAGCGAGAACCGCAACGCCACAGCCGAGCTGGTCTCGACCGGGCGGCCCTCCGCTTCCCATTCGGCCCGAGCTGCCTGATACAGGGGGTCGGTCTGCACGTCTCGCACCAGCACGATCTCGCCGGTTTTCAGAGCATGGCGGATCTCCGGATAGCGCTTGAGGTCCACCTGCAGGTTGTGCAGCGTCGGATTCTCGAAGGCAGCAACCACGGTGCCGGTCTCTTCGTCCGGAGTAGCCATGATGATGGAGCAGCGGGCGATGCTGAGCGCCTGGGCAACCCGTCGCACTAGAATGGTGAAGATCTCCTCCGGCTTCAGCGAGGCGGTCACCTCCTGCATGATGTCCATCATCTCCGACCGCGACCGCGCTTCTGCACGCGCCTGATTGAGCTCGCGCCCCACCCGCAGGTGGGCCTTTACCCGGGCCAGGAGCTCCCGCACTCGGAACGGCTTGGGGATGAAGTCGGCGGCGCCGAGGCCGAGAGAGCGGACCGTGGCCTCCTCGGGCGGCATCGAGGAGATCATGAGCACCGGCAAATCCTTGAACCGCGGATCGGCCTTGACCCGCTGGAGGAGCTGCAGCCCATCCACCTTGGGCATCATGATGTCGAGGAGAAGCAGGTCGAATTGTTCGGCGGTCAGGTGCTCGAAGAGGTGCTCCCCGCCCGGCGCGGTGAACACGTCGTACCCGTTTTCCTTGAGGATCCAGGACAAGGTCCTCGAGAGGGCTTGATCATCGTCCGCCACGAGGATCTTCGGCTGAACCGACATTCAATGCACCAGGCGTTGAAACAGTTCAGGATCGATATTCCCACCGCTGAGCACGATAACGGTGGGGCCGGGCGGGCGAGCCCGCCCCGTCAGCAGGGCGGCGGTAGTCACCGCGCCGGACGGCTCGATGACGAGGCCCTGCTCCTCGTAAAGGAAACGTACAGCAGCCGCAATTTCGTCGTCGGTGACCTGGACCGCTTGCTTCACGATCCCGGACATGACGGCGAACGGTATCTCGCCGATACAGAGCGGGAGGAGCCCGTCGGCCAGGCTTTCGGTGAACTCGATCCTGGTAGGGCGTCCGGTCTCGAGTGCCCGGGTGAGCTTGGCCGCGCCGACCGGCTCGATTCCGATCACTCCAACAGACGGCTTGATGGCGGCGACGGCCGCCGCGATGCCGGCGATGAGGCCGCCCCCACCCACGGGGACCAGGATCGTCTCGACCGCCGGCCAGGCCTCCAGAATCTCCAGACCACAGGTTCCCTGGCCGGCGATGACGTCGAGGCTCTCATACGGGGGTACCATGGTGAGACCGCGCTCGTCGGCGAGAGCCTGGGCCCGCTCGAATCGCTCGGCGGAGGTGTTGCCGGCCAGGACGACTTGAGCTCCCTGCCGCCTGACGCCTTCGACCTTGATGGCTGGCGCTCGTTCCGGCATGACGACAACGGCGGGAATACCGAGTAGCCGCGCCGCAAAGGCGACTGCCTGTCCGTGGTTGCCGCTGGAGTAGGTGATGACACCGCGGCCCCGCCTCTCCGGAGGGATCCGGGAAACGGCGGTGTAGGCTCCCCGGATCTTGAAGGCGCCGACCGGCTGGAGCTGCTCGCACTTGGCCCTGACCGGAACGCCGGTACGGCGGCTGAGGCCGGGCAAATCGAGCAACGGCGTCTGGACGGCTATCCCTTCGAGGTCCTTTGCCGCGCGCTGAAGAGCCTCGAGAGGCAGCGTGTCACGTTGGAGCTGGGTCGGCACGACTCAATCATAACCTACTCCACTGCCGCCGTCGGAGTCGCCTCGTCACCTCCGGCCGCGTCCTCCGTGCCTCCCTCCTCTTCCTTCACTACCCGGGCGACGTCCACCACCGCGTCGCCGGCATCCAGGTTCATGACCTTCACGCCCTGAGTGTTCCGGCCGATGACCCGGATCCCGTCCACCGGGAGCCGGATGATCACGCCATGCCTGGTGATCATCATGAGCTCGTCCTGGGGGATGACCTCCTTGAGCGCCACGATCGATCCGGTCTTCTCCGTCTTCTTCAGGGTTATGATGCCCTTGCCACCCCGTTTCTGGACTCGATAGTCGGCGAGCTCGGACCGTTTTCCGTAGCCCTTCTCGCTCACCACGAGGAGACTGGCGTCCCGCCGGACCACGACCATCCCGATCACTTCATCGCCCTTGTCCAGCTCGATCCCCTTTACTCCGGTGGTGGCCCGTCCCATGTCCCGGACGTCGCTATGGTGGAACCGGATGCTCATGCCGTCCTTGGTGGCGAGGATGATGTCGCTGTTCTGATCGCAAACCTGGACGTCGATCAGCTCATCGTCTTTCTCGATGTTGATGCCGCAGATTCCCGTGGTCCGCACGTTGCGGTAGGCCGAAAGCACCGTCTTCTTCACGGTGCCCTGGCGGGTGGCAAATATCAGACTCTGGTCCTCGGTGAACTCCCGCACCGGCACCAGCGCCGCGACCTGCTCGTCCGGCTTGATGGCAATGCAGTTGACCACCGGCTTCCCGCGCGCAGCTCGCCCGGCCTGGGGAATCTCGTGCACCTTGAGCCAGTAGACCTGGCCTCGGTTGCTGAAGAACATCAGGTAATCGTGGGTGCTGGCGATGAAGAGATGCTCCACCCAGTCGTCGGCCTTGAGGTCCGCCCCGGTCAGGCCCCGGCCTCCGCGACGCTGCCGCTTGTAGGTGGTGATCGGGATCCGCTTGATGTAGCCGCTGTGGGAAACGGTGATCACCATATCCTCTTCGGCGATGAGATCCTCGACCGTGAACTCGCCCTGGTCGGCCACGATCTCGGTACGCCGGTCGTCGCCGAAGGTGGCGCCGATTTCGTCCATCTCCTCCTTCAGGATCGTCATCCGCTTGGGCTTGGAGGCCAGAATGCCCTTGAGCTCCTTGATCGTTGCCCGGACCTCCTTCAACTCGGCTTCGAGCTTCTCGATCTCGAGGCCAGTGAGCTTGGCAAGCCGCATGTTGAGGATCGCATCGCTCTGCTTCTCGCTGAAGCCGAAGCGCTTGCGCAGACGCGCGTCGGCCTGGGCAGTGTCCTCCGAGCCCCGGATGATCTTGATGACCTCGTCGATGTTGTCGACGGCGATCTTCAGACCATCGAGGATATGCTCCCGCGCCTGAGCGGCCTCGAGATCGAACTGGGTCCGCCGGACGATGACGTTGTGCCGGTGGTCGATGAAGTGCTGGAGCAGCTCCTTCAGGTTCATGATCTTGGGCGCGCCGTTGGTCAGGGCGAGCATGATCACGCCGAAGGTGGTCTGCATCTGGGTGTGCTTGTACAGCTGATTCAGGACGACGTTGGGGATGATGTCGCGCTTCAGCTCGATGACGATCCGCATTCCCTCCTTGTCGGATTCGTCGTTGATCCCGACGATGCCCTCGATCTTCTTCTCGGTCGCCAGCTCGGCGATGGTCTTGACCAGATTTTCCTTGTTGACCTGATAGGGAATCTCGGTCACCACGATCTGTGAGCGGCTGCTGGTCTCCCTTTCCTCGATCTGGGCCCTGGCCCGCATCACCACCCGGCCACGTCCCGTCTCGTAAGCCTCCTTGATCCCTTCCCGGCCATAGATGTACGCGCCGGTGGGGAAGTCGGGCCCCTTGATCGCTTTCCGCAGCTCCCCGATAGTGGCATCCGGGTTATCCACCAGGACGTGCACCGCTTTTACTACCTCGCGCAGATTGTGTGGTGGGATGTTGGTAGCCATGCCGACGGCGATACCACTCGACCCGTTGACCAGCAGGTTGGGAATCTTGGAGGGAAGGACGGTCGGTTCCTGGAGCCGGTCGTCGAAGTTCGATTGGAAGTCGACGGTGTTTCGCTCGATGTCCTCCAGCATCGCCGTCGCGACGCGGGTGAGACGAGCCTCGGTATAGCGATACGCCGCCGCCGGGTCGCCGTCGACCGAGCCGAAGTTCCCCTGCCCGTCCACCAGGGGATAGCGAAGCGAGAAGTCCTGCACCATCCGCACGAGCGCGTCGTACACCGAGCCGTCGCCGTGTGGGTGATACTTGCCGAGCACGTCACCGACCACGGTGGCGGACTTCTTATACCCACGGCCGGGTACCAGGCCCAGCTCGTTCATGGCGTAGAGGATCCGGCGATGCACCGGCTTGAGCCCGTCTCGAACATCGGGCAGCGCCCGAGAAACGATGACGCTCATCGAGTAGTTGATGAACGACTGCTGCATCTCCTCTTCGATGAGCCGGGGTAGAATACGTTCGCGCGAGTTGGGTGCGGTCATGGAGTTCCTGTGCTGGGGCTATGACGGACCGGGAAGGCGTCCAGGCCGGCAAATATAGTCGACCGCTGCCACCGCCAGCAACCCTCGGATGAGTCCGGAACCGTAGGTGGGGTAAGCAGTTACCGGACCCGGACCGGAGGGCTTAAAGGTCGGGTCAATAAGGCCGATACTAGCCTACATGACCAGAAGCTCTATCCTGCTCGCCCTGGTTCTCCTGGCCGCGCCCGAGGTGCTGGCCGCCCAAAGGCAACGGACCACCCCGGCCCAACGGGCCGCGTCGACCCCGAAGGGTGCTTCAACCGGTTTCGACAGCTTTATCCTGCTGGTCCCCCCACGAGACACCGTAACCCTCCGAAAGAGCCTCCGCGCCGCCGTGGAGGCCGAAACCCTCGCCGACAAGCGCAGGGATCAAGCGGAGACCATGCGTCTGGGTGCCCTGTCGAGGATCGAGTCGAAGAAGGTGGAGATCGGCCGGCTCAAAGAGCGGATCAATGTCGCAAGGAAGGAGAACCGCGAGGCCGACCGTCTCGGGATGGAGGCGGAGCGGAAGGCCGCCGAGCGCGAGATCGACCTCCTCAAGCGGCGGGGAGAGCTGCGGCAGGCCGAAACCGAGCTCGAGATCGCGCGGGCAGATCTCGCCGGACTGACCGCCAAGGCTCTGCGGCTGGAGCTTCAGCTCGCCGTCCGGCGGTCCGGCCGCTTGCGCGCACCGGTCGGTGGTGCCGGGGGCGCCAGCCAGGATCGGGTGATCGCTGAGCTGGAGAAGCAGACCCTCGAGGCCCAGCGGATCCAGGCCGCCTCCAGCATCGGGGTGGCAGACCGCGAGATGACGGTGATCGACCGCCGGTTGGAGCTCTTAGACGCGCAGGAGAGAGTGTTGGGCGGGAAGTAGCCAACCACGACGGCACCGAGTCCGGTCTGCTCCGTTCTCACCTCGCACCAATAGCACCGTTTTCGCCCCCAGCCCTACAGTCGGTGCCGCCTTCGGCTGCACCACCTCGCCTATGTGCCGTCCTTCTCGATCGAAGACCTTGAACACGGTCACCTGGTTCCGCCTCGTCATTTCGACCATCCCGCACCTCGGGTTCGTAGTGCTTATGTCTGAGCACCGCATCGAGTCGTATTGTTGAGATGCCTTGAATAGGCTGAGGGTTGCTTGTCGAGCTGGGGGCTAGGCGCTGGGCGCTAGGAGCTGGGAGCCAGAAGTCACGAGTCGGGAGTTGGGGATAAGTGATTAAACACTCTAGATCCCCAGGGACCACCCGCGCGGTTCCGAGCCGCCGATCTCAACCCTTAGCTCTTAGCTCCTAGCGCCCAGCGCCCCAGCTCAACAAGCAACCCTTCACCTCCAAGCCGTGTCAGAGAGGCAGTTCGAGACTACGACCCTACGCTCCGGAGCCGGGTGCACGACCAAGAGTTGATCAGCCAAGTGCTGGCTGGTGATCCGAGCGCCGAACGCGCGTTGTACGATACGCACGTCGATCGGGTTTTCCGGTTGGTCTATCGGATGGCGGGAGATCTCGACCGGGCGAAGGACTACACTCAGGAAACCTTCATCCGGGCGTTCGATCGGCTGAGCGAGTTCCGGGGTGAGGCGGCGCTCTCCAGTTGGCTGGGGGCAATCGCTATCTCGATCACCCTCAATGGCTTGCGGAAGGTACGGCGGGCCATGGACCGGGAGGTGGTGTTGGACGATAGCCTGACGGTTGGCCGCACCATCCCGGCGGCGGATCCCGACCTCAAGGACCGGCTGGCGCAGGCGATCGACGCGCTACCGGACGGATATCGGGTGGTGTTCGTGATGCACGATGTCGAGGGATATACCCACGAGGAGATCGCCGGCTCGCTCGGTGTCCATCCCGGAACCTCGAAGGCCCAGCTGTTTCGGGCCCGCGCCCGGCTGAGGGAAGCACTGGCCGATTTCGCAAAGGACTGACGTGATGCTGGACGATCGATTCGAGGACCGGTTGCAAGAGGCTGCCCGCGACCACAACGCCCCGCCGGACACGCCCCGCGAGGAGATGTGGATGGCGATACAGGCGGAGAGGGCGGGCGGAAAGGCGGAAGAGGCGGAACGAGCGGAAGGTAAAGAGGCGGAACTGGCGGAAATGGCGGACATGCAACCGGAGTCGGTCTTGCCGTTCCGCCCTGTCCGCTCCTTCCGCTCCGTCCGCCCTGTCCGCCTCGCTGCCGGCATCGCAGCCGTCCTCGCGCTCGGCTTTGGCCTGGGGCGGTTGACCGGCCGTCCGGATACGGCAACGCAGCCGGCCATCCTCGCCACCGAGGTGGCACCCCGGACGGGTGAGGCAGCTTATCGAGTGGTTACGACCGAGCATCTGAGCCAGTCGGAGGCCTTTCTCACTCTGTTCCGCGCCTCGGTCCCCCGCGGAGGGAATGAGCAACTGGCCTCGGCCACGGCGAGACAGCTGCTCGCGACTAACCGGCTGCTGCTGGACTCTCCGGCAGCCAGCGATGCCAGGACCAGGCTTCTGTTGCAGGACCTGGAGCTGGTGTTGGCCGAGATCGCCCAACTGTCGCAGCGGTCGAGGTCGTACGATCTCGATCTCATTAGCGAAGGCCTAGAGCAAGGCGGCGTACTGTCTCGCCTGAGGACCGCCGTGCCTTCGGGCGCGAGCACAACCCAAGGAGCACTCTGATGTATCGCGTGCAGTTTGGACTGGCGGTGGCAGCGGTCGCTGGATTCGGCGACGGGTGGATGCCCCGGCACTGGGTGGCCGATCCGCTCGTCGTGGAGGAAGCCCCTGCCGACTCGATTCGGCTCTCACTGCCGGCACCCCGGCTCCAGGCCGACCCGGCCGACTCACTTTATCGCGCCGCCCGCGGGTCTCTGAACCGGCGCGACTACCGCGCGGCCGCCAGTCTCTTCGCCGAGATCCCCACCCGTTTTCCCAAGTCGGGCTATGCGGCGGATGCGCTCTATTGGCGGGCATTCGCGCTCTACCGCCTGGGGAGCGACCGCGACCTCCGCGAGGCAACCGCGGCCCTCCGGCAGCAGCGTGAGCGATTCCCCAAGGCCGCCACCCGGGGCGATGCCGCGGCACTGGAGCGCCGGATCCAGGGCGCGCTGGCCCGCCGAGGCGACCCGGATGCGGCTGCTGAAGTAGCGGCGGCGGCGGCGGCGGCGGGAGACGTGCCGCCGGTTCCGCCGGTTCCGCCCGTGCCTCCGGTTCCGCCGGTCCCGCCCGTTCCACCGGTTCCGCCGGTGCCCCCCGTGCCCCCCGCGCCCCCGGTGCACGGCATCTCGCACACCGACGGCTGTGCCGATGCCGACGACGACATGAAGGTCGCCGCGCTCAATGCCCTGCAGCAGATGGATGCGGCCCGGGCTCGGCCGATTCTTCGCCGGGTGCTCGCGCGCCGCGACTCCGCGTCGGCCTGTCTGCGGCGGAAGGCGGTGTTCCTCGTCGCCCAACAGGATGAGGCCGGCACCGAGGACATTCTGCTGGAGTCGGTCCGCACCGACCCCGATCCGGAGGTACGCCGTCAGGCGGTGTTCTGGCTCTCCCAGGTGGGGACCGATCGTGCCGTCGGCGCCCTGGATTCGATCCTGAGGTTCTCCCAGGATTCGGACATCCAGGAGAAGGCGGTCTTTGCCCTGTCCCAGCATGAGAGCCCGCGTGCGCAACAGGCGCTCAGAGCGTATGCCGAGCGTGCCGACGTGCCGGAAGGCAACCGCGAGAAGGCGATCTTCTGGCTCGGCCAGAACGAGGCCGTAGAGAACGCCGCCTACCTGCGCTCCCTCTACGGCCGACTCAAGAGCGAAGAGCTCAAGAAGAAGGTGCTGTTCTCCCTCTCCCAGATGAAAGGCGAGGAGAACGGTCGCTGGCTTCTGGGCGTGGCC
>Ga0256864_1000770_pt1 | contig 10547 bp, 20 predicted proteins | sample RVTome_11_FD_187336 | JGI IMG/M metagenome (GOLD analysis project Ga0256864, IMG submission 187336) | Soil microbial communities from uranium-contaminated site in the Upper Colorado River Basin, Wyoming, United States - RVT147D111 HiSeq ... | reverse complement strand
GGGCCAGCGTCCCGGCCACGATCCGTCCCGCCCGGCTCATGATCTCGACTTCCCGGGGAGACTTGAGGGTAATCATCCTACTTGCCAAGGGCCCGGCGGACCCGGTCCGCGATCTCGGGCACTGATCCGGCGGCAGGAATCCGGCGCAGCAGCTTGCGTTTCTCGTACCAATCCAGCACCGGTGCCGTCTGTTTGCGGTAGGCGGCCAGGCGGGTGGCGACGGCCTCGGGATCGTCATCGGCGCGCTGCTCGACGGCCCGCCGCTTGGCCAGACGATCGAGGATCTCTTCGTCCGATACATCAAAAAAGAGCACCGCGTCCATCCGGCGACCCCTCTCGGCCAGGAGTCCCTCGACCCCCTCGGCCTGGGGAATCGTGCGTACCACCCCATCGAAGATTACCCCGCCCGCGGCGGCAGGCTTGGCCAGCTCGTCCCGCACGATGCCAAGTATGATGTCATCGCTCACCAGATGGCCACCCTCCATGACCGCCTTTGCCCGAAGCCCGAGCGGCGTCCCGCGCTTCACCGCGTCGCGCAGCAGATCACCGGTGGCGAACTTCGGGAGGCCACGCGCCTCGGCCAGCAGGGCTCCCTGAGTACCCTTCCCCGCACCCGGCGGGCCCATCAATAAAATGTCCATGAAGCGTCGGTTCCCCACGAACGTAGGGGCGCACCGTGTGCGCCCTTCATGTCATCGAATGTCGGCTATGTGCGGCGACCGTACGGTTAGCAGAAGGGCGCACGCAGTGCGCCCCTATAGCAACGATACACGACGCGGCGGTTACATGTATCGTTGCTGGCGCCCGCGGAACTTTACCCGCCCGGTCTTCATGAAGCCGTCGTACTTCCGCAATGTCCGGTGCTGCTCCACTTGAGCGATGGTGTCGAGCAGAACTCCCACCACGATGAGCACCGAGGTGCCGCCGAAACCGGTGTTCGGGATCCCCAGCCAATTCGAGACCAGAATCGGCAGGAGCGCGACCGACGCGAGGAACAGGCCGCCTGGCAAGGTAATCCGCGCCAGGACCCCGTCGATGTAGTCCGCCGTGCTGGCTCCGGGCTTTACGCCCGGAATGAACCCGCCCTGCTTCTTCAGATTCTCGGCCAGGTCGACCGAGTTGAAGATGATCGACGTGTAGAAGTAGCTGAAGAGCAGAATCAGGACACCAAAGGCCAGATCGTACGGCAGATCGCCCGGCTGGAAGAAGTTGGCCAGCTCGGTAAGCACCGGGTTCTGGGTAAAGCTCGCGATCGTGCCGGGTACGATAATGATCGTCTGGGCAAAGATGATCGGCATTACGCCCGCCGTGATCAATCGGATGGGGATAAACGTCTTCTGGCCTTCCCGGATGCGTCCCCGCCCCATCACTTTGCGCGGAATCTGAATCGGTATTCGCCGGGCCGCGATGGTCATGGCCACCACCGCGCCGATGGTAGCGATCAGAATGGCGACGAACAGCGCCGCCCCGATGGGGCTCACCACGCCGCTCTCGATGAACTGAAGCAGCTGCAGTGTACCGGGCCAGAACCGCTCCAGGATCGAGAAGGTGATGAGCAGGCTCATGCCGTTCCCGATGCCGCGCTCGGTGATCTGCTCGCCCAGCCACATGACGAAGATCGCGCCCGTCGTGAGCATGACCACCATGATGAGTCGCGACCACAATCCGGGGTCTTGCACCGCACCAGGGATGGACTCGGTGAAGAGCGCGAAGGTGTAAGCCTGGGACAACGAGATGAACACGGTGAGGTACCGCGTCCACTGGGTGATCTTTTTCTTGCCCTCCTCGTCCTTCTGCATCTTGCCGATGGAGGGAGCCACACCGCCGGCCAGCTGGAAGATGATCGATGCCGAGATGTACGGCATGATTCCCAGCGCGAAGACGGTGGCGCGCGAGAGACCTCCACCGAGGGCGTCGTACAGGCCGAAGAACCCGGCGGCGGCCGAGTTCCGAATGAAGTCAGCCAGGGCAGTGACGTTCACGCCCGGAGCGGCGATGTGGGCGCCGATCCGGTAGATCACCAGTACCATGAAGGTAAAGAGAAGCTTTCGCTTCAGCTCCTCGTCCATGGCCAGATTGGGAACCCGTGGAGCGGTCACTGATCCTCGATCTTGCCGCCGGCCGCCTCGATCTTGGTGCGGGCCGACGCGGAAATAGCCACACCTCGAACGGTGTAGGACCGATCGGCATCCCCGGTACCCAGCAGCTTCACCGGAGCATCCGGCTTCCCGATGAGCCCCGCCGAATACAGCGTCTCCGGACTCACGTCCGTGGCGCTCACCTTCTTGAGTTCGGACAGGTTCACCACCTGGCTCGCAACCCGGAACGGGTTGGTGAACCCCCGCTTGGGCAGGCGCCGGTACATCGGCATCTGGCCGCCCTCGAAGCCGGGGTTGGTGCTGCCGCCGGTCCGCGCCTTGTGTCCCTTGTGACCCTTGCCGGAAGTCTTGCCCAGGCCGGAGCCAGGGCCGCGACCCACCCGCTTGCGGGCCTGGGTCGAGCCCAGAGGCGGCTTCAGGCTCGAGAGCGTGAGCGGCGCGTTTGCTGCCGTCGCTCGCTTGACGCTGCGTCGCGCGGTCGTGGCGCGGACTGATTTCTTCGCCGTCTTTTCCGCCATCATTTCTCCCGCGCCGGCGCCACCTCGACAAGGTGACGCACCTTGATCAACATTCCACGAATGGAAGGGGTGTTCGGCACCCTCACGCTCTGCTGATGGTGCTGGAGACCCAGCGCGCGCAGGGTGCGCCGCATGGTCTCCGGGTGCCCGATCCCCGAGCGGATCTGCTTCACTTCGAGTGCGCTTGCCTTGTCATCGGTCGGGATCGTGGCGGCGTGATGTCCGGGTCCCTGGCGCCCCACTGCCGGATTACGTCCCATCGTCAGCTCTCCTGCCTCGCCTTATAGGCAATCTGGTCCAGCTCCACGCCGCGCTCCCGCGCGATCTGCCGGGCCGACACCAGGCTGCTGAGTCCATGCATGGTGGCGCGCACCATGTTGTGCGGATTGGTGGAGCCCAGGCTCTTGGTGAGAATGTCGGTGATCCCGGCGCACTCGAGTACCGCGCGGACCGGGCCGCCGGCGATGACGCCGGTTCCGGTGGCGGCGGGCTTGAGCAGCACTCGCCCGGCGCCGTGCTTGCCGACAACCTCGTGCGGAATGGTGGACCCGGTTCTGGGCAGCTCGATCATGGCGCGCTTGGCCGCATCTACCGCCTTCCGCACGGCCTCGGAGACCTCGTTGGCCTTGCCCGTGGCGATTCCCACCTTGCCCTTGCCGTCACCTACCGCCACCAGCGCGTTGAACGAGAACCGGCGGCCGCCCTTCACGACCTTGGCCACACGATTGATCGCGATGACGTTTTCGACGTGGTCGCTGGAGCGCTCGCGATCGCCTCGGTCGCGCCGCGGGCCACCACGTCCGCCGCGGTCACCCCGCTCGCCCCGGCCACCCCTGCCGCGAGGCCGCTCACTGCCCGAGGGTCGCTCCGCGGCCGCGGGCGCGTCACTCGGATGGCCGGTCTCCTGGACCGTTCCCTCAGGCGCCACACCCTTCGCGTTGCTGAGGGCAGGCTGTTGCGGGCCTACAGTCTCATCTGCCATTTAAAACTCCAATCCGCCTTCGCGTGCGCCCTCGGCGACGGCCTGCACACGACCATGGTAACGGTAACCTGCCCGGTCGAAGACCACCTTGCCGATGCCGGCGGCCTTGGCCTTTTCGGCCAGGAGCTTGCCCGTGCCCTTGGCGCGGCCCACCTTGCCGGCGCCATCGACTTGAATCCCCTCGCCCGCATCACTCACCCCGAGGAGAGTGACTCCGAGCTCGTCGTTCACGAGCTGGGCATAGATGTGTTTGAGCGATCGATAGACCACCAGCCGCGGCCGCTCCGCCGTGCCCGCCACTTTCCGCCGCACCCGTAAGTGCCGCCGGTAGCGCAGCTGCTGCCTGGATTTCGGCGCGTGAATGGTACGCATGCTTACTTGGCTCCTGTCTTGCCGGCCTTGCGGCGGACGTGCTCGCCCTGATAGCGGATTCCCTTGCCCTTGTACGGCTCCGGTGGGCGCACCGAGCGAAGCTCCGCTGCCACCTGGCCCACGAGCTCCTTGTCGGCCCCTTCTACCTTGACCACGACGTTGTTGTCCACCGAGATCTTGATGCCCTTGGGGGCCTGATACTTGACCGGATGGGAGAAGCCGACGATCAGGTTCACCCCGTACGGTTTGGCCTCGGCCTTGTAGCCGACACCCTGAATCTCGAGCGTCTTGCTGAAGCCCTTGGACACACCGTCGACCATGTTCTGGACCAGGGTGCGGGACAGCCCGTGCAGCGCCTTATGACGCTTCTCCTCGCTCGGCCGCCCGACCGTGACCTGATCGTTGGCGAACGCGACCTGCATGTCGGGGTGGAGGATCCGGCGCAGCTCGCCGCGAGGGCCCTTCACCGCCACGGTGTTGCCCTGTACCTGGGCCGTGACCCCCTTGGGGATCGTCACCGGCTTCCTTCCGATACGCGACATCGGCCCCCCTACCAGACCACGGCGAGCAACTCGCCGCCGAGATTTGCGGTCCGCGCCTCGCGGTCGGTCATCAAACCACGCGGGGTCGAGACGATCGCCATGCCCAGGCCGTTCTTCACCCGGGGCAGCTCCCGGCACTTTACATAGCGCCGGAGGCCCGGCGTCGAGACCCGGCGCAGCTCGCGGATGACCGGTGCCTCGTTGTGATACTTCAGGTAGAGGCGCAGCACACCGTGGGCGCCGTCATCGAGGATCTTGAAATCCGCGATGTAGTGATTGTCACGCAGCAGCCGGGCAACCTCGCTCTTCAGCTTGGAGACCGGCATGTCCACCCGCCGGTGTCCCGCGGTGCAGGCGTTCCGGATGCGGGTCAACATATCCGCTACAGGATCTGTCAGGCTCATACTTCCTCGTTCCCCTTACCAGCTGGCCTTGCGCACGCCCGGGATTTCCCCCTTCAAGGCGAGCTCACGGAAACAGATACGGCAGAGACCGAACTTTCGCAGTACCGCGCGGGAACGACCGCACCGCTGGCAGCGGCGCACCCCGCGCACCTTGAACTTCGGCGTACGTTTGGCTCTCTCGATCCAGGCTGTCTTAGCCATCGATTCTCCTATTAGTCAGGAGTCGGGAGTCGGGAGTCGGGAGCACGGAGGCCGATCTTGCCAGTCTCCTGACTCCTGACTCCTGACTCCTGACTCACTACGCCACCTGCGCCGGCGTCTCGCCCCGGAACGGCCACCCCAACTCCCGCAACAGTCCCATGGCCAGGTCGTCACGATTGGTCGAGCTGACCAGGGTGATGTCCATGCCGTGGATCTTCTCCACCCGGTCGAAATCGATCTCCGGGAAGATCATCTGCTCCTTGATGCCGAAGGTGTAGTTCCCCCGGCCATCGAAGCTCCGGGTGGGCAACCCGCGGAAATCGCGGATCCGCGGCACCGCGAGCGTAATGAAACGGTCGAGGAACTCGTACATCCGCGCCCCGCGGAGCGTCACCGTCGCTCCGACCGGTACCCCTGCCCGCAGCCCGAAGTTGGCGATGGCCTTCTTGGCCCGGGTAACCACCGCCTTCTGCCCGGTGATGACGCCCAGCTCCTCAACCGCAGCATCGAGCTGCTTGGGGTTCTTCCCCGCGTCGCCCATGCCTACGTTCAAGACGATCTTGACCAGCCGCGGCACCTGGTTGGGATTGCCCAGTCCAAACTCCTTGGCCAGTCTAGGTCGCACCGTCTTCTCGTAGTAATCCAGCAGCCGGGGCTTGCCCTCCATCGCTTTGGGCGCGTGGTCTACGGCTCCTGCGGCCTTGTCCTTGTCCTTGCCCTTGCCTGGCGCTTGAGGCGCAGCACCACTCTTAGCAGCGGTGGCGGTACCGCCCTTTCCGCCTTTTCCGCCCTTTCCGCCTTCTCCGCCCTCTTTTGTCGCTTCCGCCATGACTACCGGCTCCTTGGGATCGGCTGGTCCGACTTCACGGCGATGCGCTCGACGGTCCCGTCCGCATCCCGGCGCCGGCGGACCCGGGTGGGCTCCCCGCCCTGGGGGTCGATCAGCATGGCCTTCGAGTGGTGAATCGGCGCGGCGAACTCCACGATGCCGGCTTCGGTGGTGTTGGTGGCGCGGCGATGCCGCTTCACCACGTTGACTCCCTCGATCGTGATGCGTCCGGTCTTGGGATTCGCCCGCAGCACCTTGCCGCGCTTGCCCTTGTCTTCACCGGAGATCACCTGCACCGTGTCGCCCTTGGTGAGATGCAGCCGCATCCGCACCGGCGTCTTGTGGCGCACCCGCTTGGCCTTCTTGAACACGAGCGGCTTCATGCTACAGTACCTCCGGCGCCAATGAGACGATCTTCATATAGCGCTTCTCGCGGAGCTCACGCGCCACCGGGCCGAAGATACGAGTCGCCCGTGGCTCGCCCGCGTCGTTGATAAGGACCGCGGCGTTCTCGTCGAAGCGGATGTAGGAGCCGTCTTTCCTACGGGTCTCCTTGGCCGTCCGGACGATCACCGCCTTGGCCACGTCGCCCTTCTTCACCTGGCCGGTGGGGATGGCATCCTTGATCGCGACGACTACGGTGTCGCCCAGACCGGCGTACCGGCGCTTGCTGCCGCCCAGCACCCGGATGACGAGAGCGCGGCGGGCTCCGGAATTGTCGGCTATACGAAGAATCGATTCTTGTTGAACCATGTTTGCCTCGTCGAGGGTCTAGGGTCGAGGGTCAAGGGGTCGACTAGACCCTAGACTCTAGACCTTAGACTCTATTTGGCTCTTTCGACTATTTCGGTAACCCGCCAGTTCACCGTCTTCGCGAGCGGCCGGGTCTCCATGATCCGCACCGTATCGCCTGCCTTGGCGCCGAGCTCGTTCCGGGCCTTCACCTTCTTGGTCCGGGTGATCTGCTTGCCGTACACCGGATGGGCGTAGCGGCGCACCAGGGAGACCGTCACGGTCTTCTCCATCTTGTCGCTCGTCACCACACCCATGCGAACCTTGCGGCGGGTTCGTACTGTTTGATCAGCCATGTCCGTTCCTAGTCAGGAGTCAGGAGCCTGGAGTCTGGACGACTCCCGACTTCTCTTTCAAAATCGTCTTAATCCGCGCGATATCGCGACGGATCGCCCTGAAACGCATGGGATTCTCGATCGACTCGGTGGCGGAGCGGAACCGGAGACGGAAACGCTCCTCCGTGAGCTCCCCTAGCTTGGACTCGAGGTTCTCGACCGACATCTCCCGCAGCTCATCTGGCTTCATGTCCTAGATCTCCTCCCGCCTCACGAAGCGCGTCGTCACCGGCAGCTTGGCCGCGGCGAGGGCCAGCGCCTTCTTGGCCAGATCCTCGCTGATCCCCTCGATCTCGAACAGCACCCGGCCCGGCTTTACCACCGCGACCCAGCCCTCGGGGTTGCCCTTGCCCTTACCCATGCGGGTCTCGGCCGGCTTCTTGGTAATCGGCTTGTCGGGAAAGATCCGGATCCAGACCTTGCCGCCCCGCTTCATCTCGCGGGTCATGGCGACACGCGAGGCCTCGATCTGCCGGTTGGTCACCCAGCCCGGATCCAGGCTCATGAGGCCGAACTCGCCGAAGGCCACCGTGTTCCCCCGGGTGGCAATCCCCTTGGTCCGGCCCTTAAACGTCTTGCGGAACTTGATCCGCTTCGGCGCGAGCATCGGCCTCAGGCCCCCGTGCTATAGGTGCGACCCGAGACGTCCTCGATCACCTCGCCCTTGAAGATCCACACCTTGATCCCGATGGTGCCGTAGGTGGTCTTGGCGGTGCTGGTGGCGTAGTCGATCTCCGCCCGCAGCGTGTGGAGCGGTACCCGCCCCTCGTGGTAGCCCTCGGTCCGGGCAATCTCGGCACCGCCGAGCCGCCCCGCCGCCCGCACCTTGATCCCCTGGGCGCCCATCCGCATGGCGCTCTGCACCGCGCGCTTCATCGCCCGGCGGAAGGAGATGCGCTGGGTAAGCTGGTGGGCGATATTGTCGCCGACCAGCTGGGCCGACAGCTCGGGCCGCTTGATCTCCTCGACGTTGATCGCCGCTTCCTTGCCGGTGAGCTGGGCCAGCTCGTCGCGCAGCTTGTCCACCTCGGCACCCCGCTTGCCGATCACCACACCCGGCCTGCCGGTGTGCACGGTGATCGTCACCTTGCCCGGCCGCCGCTCGATATGGATCTCCGAGATCGCCGCATGCCCCAGGCGGGTCTTGAGGTACTTCCGGATCAGCTCGTCTTCCTTGAGCAGCGCCGGCATGTCCTTGGTGGCGAACCACCGGGACGACGACTGCTTGACGATGCCGAGCCGCAGTCCGATCGGATGCGTCTTCTGGCCCATTACTCGCTCTCCTTGGTCTCCACGTGGATCTCCACGTGGCTGGTGCGCTTCCTGATCGGCGTGGCACGTCCCTGGGCCGCCGCGGTGAACCGCTTGAGCGGCTGGCCGCCGTTTACGATCGCCTTCTTGACGAAGAGGGCGTCGGGATCGAAGCTGGCGTTGTCCTTGAGCGCCTTCTGCTCGGCGTTTGCCACCGCCGACTTCAGGGTCTTGGCGATCTGCTTGGCGGCGAGCTTCTTGTTGAACTTGAGGATCGCGTACGCCTCGTTCACATCCTTGCCGCGGATGAGATCGATGACGAGCCGCATCTTCCGGGGCGACTGGCGCACCAGCCGCTGAATAGCATGGCCGCTCATGGTCACTCCGGCTTGGCCTTCTTATCCGCCACGATCTTGCCGCTGTGGCCACGGAAGAGCCGCGTGGGCGCGAACTCGCCGAGCTTGTGACCCACCATGTTCTCGGTGACGTACACCGGGACGAACTTGTTCCCGTTGTGCACCGCAAAAGTGTGGCCCACGAACTCGGGCAGAATCGTGCTCGCCCGGCTCCAGGTCTTCACCACCCGCTTCTCGTTCCTGCTGTTGAGGACCTGGACCTTGGTCATCAACGATTCCTGAACGAAGGGGCCTTTCTTTACACTGCGCGCCATGTTTGCTCTCTCACAATAGTCGGGAGTCGGGAGTCGGGAGTCGGGAGAGACGAGAAGTCATCGGGTTTCAGACTCCTGACTCCAGACTCCTGACTCCTGACTAAGTAGTCGCCCTTCCCCGCTTGCGCCCGCGAACGATCATCTTGGTCGAGCCCTTCTTGCGGTGCCGGGTCTTCTTGCCTTCGACCTTGCCCCAGGGCGATGTCGGTGGACGCCCGCCTGAGCTCTTGCCTTCACCGCCGCCGAGCGGGTGATCCACCGGGTTCATGGCCACGCCGCGAACCTTCGGCCGCTTGCCGAGCCAGCGACTCTTGCCCGCCTTGCCAACCGAGAGCAGCTCGTGCTCGGCGTTGCCGACTTCGCCCACGGTGGCCAGGCAGCGTCCATGCACCAGCCGCATCTCCGAGGAGCGAAGCCGCAGGGTCACGTACTCCCCCTCCTTGGCGACGACTTGGGCGCTGGAGCCCGCGGTGCGAGCGAGCTGGCCGCCCTTGCCGATCTTGAGCTCTACGTTGTGCACGTTGGTTCCCAGCGGCATTTCACCCAGCGGGACCGCGTTGCCGATCCGGGTGTCCGATCCTGGCCCCGAGACCACGGTGTCGCCCTGCACCAGTCCCTTGGGATGCAGGATGTACCGCTTCTCGCCGTCGGCGTAGACGATGAGGGCGATCCGGGCGCTCCGATTCGGATCGTACTCGATCTCCGCGACTTTGCCGGGAACCCCGAACTTGTTTCGCTTGAAGTCGATCTTCCGGTACTGGCGCTTGTGCCCACCACCGCGGTGCCGGCTGGTCAGATGGCCCTGGTTGTTGCGGCCGCCGCTCTGCTTCCTCGGCTCGAGCAGCGACTTCTCCGGGGTCGAGCGGGTGATCTCGTCGAAGCCGGACACCGAGCGGAACCGACTGCCCGCCGTCATGGGTCGAAATTGCTTGATGCTCATCTCAGCCCTCGAACACGGCGATCGAGTCGCCTTCCTTGAGCGTGACGATCGCCTTCTTCCACCGGGCCGTCGTGCCGCGGGTGCGACCGCGGGTGACCTCGTGCCGGCGCATCTGCATGGTGCGGACGTCCGTCACCGTCACCCCGAACAGTTTCTGGAGCGCGTCCCGGATCTGGTACTTGTTGGCCTCCGGGTGCACCTCGAAGGCGTATTCCTTCCGCGTCTGATAGGCCGCCGAGCTCTTCTCGGTCACCACCGGCCGGACCACGACCTGATGCAGCGTCGGCATTACTTGGACCCTTTCTTCTTCGGCTTCGGCGTGGCCTTTTTCTTCGCCGACTTGTCCGCAGCCTTTTTCGCCGAACTCTTCTTGACAGCCTTGCCCTTGGCCGGCTTGGCCTTGGACTTCGCTTTGGGCGCCTTCCTAGAAGCGCTCTTCGCTTCTACCCTTCCCGTCTTTCCCGTCTTTCCCGTCTTTCCCGTCCTCTCCGCCCTCTCCGCCTCTGTCTCTTCCGCCAGCGGCTCCGGCATCACGCCAGTCAGCGCGCCCTCCTCGACGACCACGGCATCGGACCAGAGGATGTCGTAGGCCGAGGCTTCGGGATACGCCAT
>Ga0256864_1000768_pt1 | contig 10552 bp, 8 predicted proteins | sample RVTome_11_FD_187336 | JGI IMG/M metagenome (GOLD analysis project Ga0256864, IMG submission 187336) | Soil microbial communities from uranium-contaminated site in the Upper Colorado River Basin, Wyoming, United States - RVT147D111 HiSeq ... | reverse complement strand
GAGCGCTGGGCAGGGTCAGGGTGACGTCGTAGTCGCCGAAGTCGGCGTAGAACTCGCTGTGGGCGTGGAACTGGTGGGCGTTCCATCCCGCCTCGGAGCGGCCGCGGACGCCGGCGTCCTCCCACACCGCGATTTTCGGGTACCACTGGCCGGCGAGCACGAAGTCCTCGTGGATGCCGGTGCGGGCGAAGATGTCGGGCAGCCGGCTCTCGAACTCGATCGTGACCTCGACCCAGCCGCCGGGGGGCACCGGCTCGGGCAGCGGGTAGCGCGCCACGGTGCGGTCGTCGGGGTTGCCGTCGTCGGGGGAGATGAACTCCTCGACCGGCTCGAGGTCGGGGCCGCCGGGGAGCGTCATCGACAGCACCTCCTCGTAGCCCCAGCGGTCCTGGTCGAACTCGTCGCTGCGGAGCTGCCCGCCCGACTCGCGCATGAAGGTCGAGCGGTTGTTGGCGAAGGCGTTGAGGTAGAGGTGGAACTGCAGGTCGGGCACCGGCGCCGGCGAGGTGTTGTGCCAGCGCAGCCGCTCGCGGCCGCGGATCACGCCGTCGTCGTCCATCTCGGCGTCGATCCAGACCTGGTAGACCGGGTCGGGGAGGCCGCCGGCGCCCGGCGGCGGGGCGGCGTCCGGCGGCGGGGCGGGGGAGCCCGGAGGCGAGGTTTCGGCGGTGGCCGGCGGTTCCTGGGTCGCGGCCGCCGGCGGCTCCTGGGCGGCGCCCGCGGACGCCTGGGCGGCGCCCGGAGGTGGCGCGCCGGTGAGCAGCGCGGCGGTGAGCGACCCGGCGGCGACGAGCGTGGCGGCGCGGCGGCGCGGCGATGAGCGCAAGGGCGTCCTCCCGGGGCGGCGGACAGTGACTTCGAAAGGCCTTGCCGGACAAGGCTTTGAAAGCGATTCCGCGGCGGATTATATATACTCGTCGGGCGATCATGTCCGTGAGCCACCGATCCGCGACGTCCTCCACACTACGGGTCACCTGTGCCCTGGTGGCGGCGCTGTGGATCCTGGCGGCGGGCGGGGCGGCCGTGGCCGGCGCCGAACCGGCCGCCGTGGCCGCCGCCGAACCGGCCGCCGCGGTCGTCGCCGAACCCGGCGCCGCCGAGCCGTCCGTCCGCGGCGGCGAGGTGGTGCTGCTCGACGCCGACTCGATCGTCCAGACCGTCCTCGCCGGGTACCTGATCGAGGGCATCGCCGCCGCCGACGAGGCGGAAGCTGCGGCGGTGGTGATCAAGCTGTCGACTCCCGGCGGCGACCTCGTCTCGACGCGCCGGATCTCGCGCGCGATCCTCGGCGCCGCGACCCCGGTGGTGGTCTGGGTCGCCCCGAGCGGCGCCCAGGCGGCCTCGGCCGGGTTCTTCATCCTGATGTCGGCCGACGTCGCCGCGATGGCGCCCGGCACCAACACCGGCGCCGCCCACCCGGTGGCCGCCGGCGGCGCGGACATCGAGGGGACGATGGGCGAGAAGGTCGAGCAGGACTCGGCCGCCACCATCCGCTCGCTCGCCACCCGCCATGGCCGCGACGTCGAGGCCGCCGAGGCGGCGGTCGTGCAGAGCCTCTCCTACAGCACCGACGAGGCGATGGAGGCGGGGCTGATCGACCTGGTCGCGCCCAGCCTGATCGCGCTGCTGGCGGAGATCGACGGCCGCGAGGTGACCAAGGGCGGGCGGACGGTGACCCTGGCGACCCGCGACGCCCCGGTGCGCGAGGTCGAGATGCCGGCGCTCAAACGCGTGCTGTCGGCGCTCGCCAGCCCCGACCTGGCGGTCATCCTGATGTCCCTGGGCATGCTCGGGCTCTACTTCGAGTTCCAGAACCCGGGGGCGATCCTGCCCGGCGTGCTCGGAGCGATCTGCCTGATCCTGGCCTTCTTCGGGCTGTCGGTGCTGCCGGTCAACTACGCCGGCGTGGCGCTGATCCTGCTCGCGTTCGTCTTCTTCTTCGCCGAGATCAAGGTCGCGAGCTTCGGCCTGCTGACCCTCGGCGGCGTGATCTCGCTGGTGCTCGGCGCGATGATGCTGTTCGACAGCCCGGTGCCGGCGCTGCGGGCGAGCGTTCCGGTGATCGCCGGGGTCGCGATCTTCGCCCTGCTCGCCACAATGCTGCTCGGCCGCTTGGTGTGGAGCGCCCGCCGCGAGCGGGTGCGCACCGGCGGCGAGGGGTTGCTCGAGCAGCGGGGCCGTGCCTTCACCGACTTCGAGCCGCGCAGCGGCGCGGTCCGCGGCAAAGTGTTCGTCCACGGGGAGATCTGGAACGCGGTCGCCGACGCGCCGATCGCCCGCGACGCGCCGGTGCGCGTCGTCGCGGTGGACGGGATGACCCTCCACGTTCACCCGGCCCGCGGCTCGGCCGCGGAGTAGCGCAGCCCGCACGGTCGAGGTGCTCTCTTTTCCACTGACCTGATCGAGAGGAAGATCCCAATGCCCGATATCACCGTCCTCGCCGTCGCCGTCGTCCTGCTGGTCGTCTGGCTGCTCAAGTGCCTCAACGTCCTCAACGAGTACGAGCGCGCGGTGGTGTTCCGGCTCGGCCGGCTGCTCGGCCAGCCCAAGGGCCCGGGGCTGGTGCTGATCTTCTGGCCGATCGACAAGATGGTGAAGATCTCCCAGCGCGTGGTCGTCCACGACGTGCCGGCGCAGGACATCATCACCCGGGACAACGTCTCGGTGAAGGTCAACGCGGTGGTCTACTTCCGGGTCGTCGACCCGATCAGGGCGGTGGTCGAGGTCGAGCAGTACCTCTACGCCACCAGCCAGATGGCCCAGACCACCCTGCGCTCGGTGCTCGGCCAGGCCGAGCTGGACGAGCTGCTGTCCGAGCGCGACCAGCTCAACGCCAAGCTGCAGGAGATCATCGACAACTCGACGGATCCCTGGGGGGTCAAGGTGTCGGCGGTCGAGGTCAAGCACGTCGACCTGCCGACCGAGATGCAGCGGGCGATGGCGCGCCAGGCCGAGGCCGAGCGCGAGAAGCGGGCAAAGATCATCCACGCCGAGGGCGAGTTCCAGGCCTCCAAGCAGCTCGCCGCGGCCGCCGAGATCGTCTCGAAGAACCCGACCACGCTCCAGCTCCGGTACCTCCAGACCCTGTCCGAAATCTCCCAGGAGAAGAACTCGACCATCCTGTTCCCGATCCCGATCGAGATGCTGCGTGCGTTCTCGGCGGGCGGGGAGTCGAAGTGAGCGACCACGAGCCGAGCTACTACGAGATCGCGTTGACCAACCGGCAGGTGCTGATCGCCTTCGCGATCCTCCTGGTGTGCCTGGTGGCGGCGTTTCTGTCCGGGGTCTGGGTCGGGCGCGGCGACGCGCCGCCGCAGCCGGCGCGGCTTGCCGAGGAGGCGGCCGCGCCGGCCGGCGGCGAGGCCGAGGAGGAGCCGCTCTCCTTCTTCAGCGGCGGCGCCGGCGCGGCGGACTCCGGTGCCGGCGCCGCCGAGCCGGCCATCGGGTCGGGCGCCGGCACGACCCTCGCCGAAGACCTGGGCGAGAGCGTCGCCGCCGGCGAGGCCGAGAGGCCGGTGGCGCCGCAGACCGTCGAGCCCCCGCCCGCGGCGACGCCGCGGCGGACCGAGCCGGCGACCAGGCCCGCCGCGCCGCCGGCCGCCGAGAGCGCGCCGCCGGGGGCCGGCGAGGTGGTGATCCAGGTCTTCTCGTCGCACGACCGCGAGCAGGCGCAGAAGATCGTGGACCGCCTGGTGGCGGGCGGCCGCGACGCCTACCTGTCGCCGGTCGAGATGGACGGCCGGACCATGTACCGGGTGCGGATCGGCCCGTTCGCCGACCGCGCCCAGGCGCAGCCGGTGGCCGACGACGTGCGCCGGCGGTTCCGGCTCGAGACCTGGATCACCCCGCGCTGAGGGCCCGAGCGCCTCGGCGCCCCGGGGCGCGCCGTCCGCCCGCCGCCCGCGCGCTTCCGACCGCCGCCGCGCCCGTTACCGCCATGAGCCCGCTCCGCGTCCTCGCCCTGCGCTGCCTGGCCGCCGTCGCCGCCGGCGCGCTGTGGGGCGCGACGCTCGGCACCGAGCCGCGGCCGCTGCTCGCCTGGGTGGCGCTGGCGCCGCTGCTCCTCCTGCTCGGCGGCCGGCGGCCGGCGCTGATCGGCTTCCTCCACGGCCTCGCCGCCTGGCTGGTGACGATCCCCTGGATCGCGCCGACCCTGGTCACCTACGGGGGCATCTCGCGCGGCCTCTCGGTCCTCCTGGTGGTCGTGCTCGCCGCCTACCTCGGCGCCTTCCACGCGCTGTTCGCGGCGCTCGCGGCGGGGCCGTGGCGGCGCGGCGGGGCGTGGGCGCTGATCGCGCCGCCGGCGATCTGGACGGCGCTCGAGTGGCTGCGCGCACACCTGTTCGGCGGCTTCCCCTGGACGCCGGCCGCCCACGCCTGGACCGAGCAGGCCGGGGCGCTGGGGTCGGCGGCCTGGATCGGCGCCGCCGGCGTGTCGTTCCTGGTCGTCCTCGCCAACGCCGGCGTCGCGGCGGCGGCGCGCCGGCGCTGGATCGCCGCCGGCGTCGGGCTCCTGATCCCCCTGGCTCTGCTCGCCGCGGGCGGGCGCTGGGGCTCCGGCGACGCCGCCGGCGGGGCCGCGGCCGGGCCGCCGCTCGAGGTCCGGATCGTCCAGCCGAACATCGAGAACCTGCCCAACCTGCCCGACCAGGCGACCGACTGGGAGACGATCTTGGCCAACTACCGCGGCCTGCTCGAGCTGTCGAGGCAGGCGTGCGAACCGGGCGCGCTGGTGGTGTGGCCGGAGAGCGCCGCCTGGCCCTACGCCTACCACCGCGACGCCGGCCTGCGCGAGGACCTGGCGGCGCTCGCCGCCGCCGGCTGCGCGGTGCTCTTCAACTCCGCCCACCCCGAGGACGGCCGCTGGTACAACTCGGCCTTCCTGCTGGCGCCGGGCGGCGGCCTGGCGCGCTACGACAAGCGCCACCTGGTGCCGTTCGGAGAATACGTACCCCTCGGCGAGACGTTCGAGTTCATCGGCACGCTGGCGCGCGCCGCCGGGTCGTTCTCGGCCGCCGAGGAGGCCCGCCTGCTGCCCTGGCAGGGCGAGGAGCTGGGGGTGGCGATCTGCTTCGAGATCGTCTTCCCCGAGGAGGTCGCCGACCTCGTCCAGGCCGGCGCGACGGTCCTGGTGACGGTGACCAACGACGCCTGGTACGGCGACACCTCGGCGCCCTGGCAGCATTTCCGCGCCGCCCGCTGGCGCGCCGCCGAGAGCCGGCGGCCGGTGCTGCGGGCGGCGATCACCGGGGTCTCCGGCCTGATCGAAGCCGACGGCTCGGTGCGCGGGCGGCTCGGGGTCGGCCGCCGCGGGATCATCGCCGGCCGGGTGACGCCGCGCGGCGACCTCTCGCCAGCGAGCCGCGCGCCGTGGGCGGTGCCGCTCGCCGCGACCCTGCTCGCGGCCTGGGCGGTCGCCGCCGCCGCCCGGGCCTCCGGGTTCGCCTCTGGTATCTCTGGTATATCTGGTATCTTCAGACGCCGCAGGAGTTCGAGGAGCAGGTCATGAGTCAAGCCGCCGCCCCCGCCGCCGACAGCCAGCAGCGCATCGAAGAGCTCTCCCGGCAGCTCGTCACGCTCCGGGGGTATCTTTGAGGGCCCCGACCTCGACTCCGAGCTGGCCGAGATCGACCGCCAGATGCAGCAGCCCGGCTTCTGGGACGACCCGTCCCGGAGCGCGCCGCTGCTGCGCCGCCGCAGGGCGCTCGAGCGCCGCCGCGAGAGCCTGAACCGCCTGCGCGCCGACGCCGGCGAGCTGGAGGCCTGGGAAGAGCTGCTCGCCGAGGGCGAGACCGACGCCGAGCTGACCGCGTTCCTCGACCGCCTCGACCGCGACCTCACCAAGCTCGACCTCGAGCTGAAGCTCTCCGGCCCCGACGACGACAAGCACGCCCTGGTCGCCATCCACTCCGGCGCCGGCGGCACCGAGTCGCAGGACTGGGCCGAGATGCTCGAGCGGATGGTCCTGCGCTGGGCCGAGGCCGAGGGCTACGAGACCGAGATCCTCGACCGCCTCGACGGCGAGGAGGCGGGGATCAAGAGCGTCACCTTCGCGGTGCACGGCGACCACGCCTACGGCTACCTCAAGGGCGAGAACGGCGTCCACCGGCTGGTCCGGATCAGCCCGTACGACGCCCAGAGCCGGCGCCACACCTCGTTCGCCTCGGTCTACGTCTACCCCGAGGTCGACGACGACATCGAGATCGAGATCGAGGACAAGGACCTGCGCATCGACACCTACCGCGCCTCGGGCGCCGGCGGCCAGCACGTCAACAAGACCGAGTCGGCGGTGCGCATCACCCACCTGCCGACCAACATCGTGGTCCAGTGCCAGAACGAGCGCAGCCAGTTCAAGAACCGCTCGACCGCGATGAAGATGCTGCGCGCCCGGCTCTACGACCGCGAGCTGCAGAAGCGCGCCGACGAGCAGGCCGTGGTCGAGGGGCAGAAGCGCGACATCGCCTGGGGCAGCCAGATCCGCAGTTACGTGCTCCAGCCCTACCGGATGGTCAAGGACCACCGGACCGGGGTCGAGGTCGGCGACGCCGACCGCGTGCTCGACGGCGACCTCGAACCGTTCATCGAGGGCTGGCTTCGCCACCAGGCCGACGCCGCGGCCGGCCGCACCGCCGGCCGCGCGCCCGACGCCGGCACCGCCGGCGTCGAGGGCGAGGACGCCGCCACCGCCTCCTGACCGACCGCCGACGCCCGCCGACCCTCCCGAACCCTCCGGCGCCAATGACCGACGCGGACCTCTACCGGCGCCACCTCGAGCGGCTCGACCGCTGGCTGGCCGACGCCCTCGAGCGCGCCGGCCGGGCCGGCCTGGCGCTCGAGGGCGTGCTGTTCCACTCCGGCCGGGAACGCACCTACCACGCCGACGACCGGGTGATCCCGTTCTGGCCGGCGGCGCACTTCCGGCGCTGGTGCCCGCTCGACGGCCCCGAGCACCTGGTGCTCGCGGTGCCCGGCCGGCGGCCGCGGGTGGTGCGGGTGCGGCCGCGCGACTACTGGTACGACACCTCGCCGCCGCCGGCATCGTGGTGGGAGGGGGCGGTCGACCTGGTCGAGGCGAAGAGCTTCTCCGAGGGGCTGGCCGCATTCGGCGAGCTGCCGCGGGCGGCCTACGTCGGCGATTCGCCGGAGGCCGCCGCCGAGGCGCAGATCCCGCCCGAGCGCATCGAGCCGCCGGCGCTGATGGCACCGCTCGACTGGCACCGCGCGACCAAGACCGAGCACGAGGTGGCGCTGATCGCCGCCGCCGCCGAGGAGGCCGCGGCCGGCCACCTGGCGGCGAAGGCGGCGTTCGAGCGCGGCGCCTCCGAGCGCGACATCCACCGCGCCTTCCTCGCCGGCTGCGGCCGGCTCGAGCGCGAGCTGCCGTTCGACGACATCGTCGCCCTCGACGCCAAGTCGGCGATCCTGCACTACCAGAACAAGCGCGGCGACGAGGCGGCGCCCGGCGAAGTGCTGCTGTGCGACGCCGGCTCGGCGCGAGCCGGCTACGCCTCCGACCTCACCCGCACCTGGACCCGGCCCGACGCCGACGGCGTCTTCCGGTGTCTCGTCGCCGGCCTCGACCTGCTGCAGCGCGACCTGGTGGCGATGGTCGTCCCGGGCCGCCCGTACCCGGAGATCCACTTCGAGGCCCACCGCCGGGTGGCGGCGCTGCTCGCCGAGGCGGGCGTGATCAAGGTCGGCGTCGACGAGGCGGTCGAGCGCGGCCTGGCGCGCGCCTTCATGCCCCACGGCGTCGGCCACCACCTCGGCCTCCAGGTCCACGACGTCGGCGGCCATCAGGCCGGCCCCGACGGCGGCACCGCCCCACCCCCCGACGACCACCCGTTCCTGCGCAACACCCGCACCCTCGAGCCCGGCCACCTGGTCACCATCGAGCCCGGCTTCTACTTCATCCCGATGCTCCTCGAGCCCCTGCGCGCCGGCGAACACGCCGCCGCGGTCGACTGGAAGCTGATCGAGCGCCTCGAGCGCTGCGGCGGCGCCCGCATCGAGGACGACGTCCTGTGCACCGAGGACGGCCGGCGCGACCTCAGCCGCCCGTACCTGCCGGGGCCTGCCGTGGAGGGCGGGGGCGTCGAGCCGGGCTCGTCCGCGCCTTGACCCCGACTGCCCCGGGTTCAGCGATCGCCCCGCCGGGCCGGTGTCAGATTCCGGCGCCGGAATCCGTACTGGAGAGCGATGGCCCTCCCGCTGGACCGCCCGCCCGACGAGTGGATGCCGGACGCCGCCGGCTCCGCGCCGGCCTCGGCACCGCCGGCCGGCGTCGGCTATGGTAGACCCCGCCCCGTGACCGTTCCCGCCCCCGCCGCCGTTCCTGCCGAAGACGACGCCCTCGCCGCGGTGCTCCGCCGGGTCTGGGGGCACGCCACGTTCCGGCCGCTCCAGCGCGAGGCGATGCGCGCGGTGCTCGCCGGGCGCGACTCGCTGGTGGTGCTGCCGACCGGCGGTGGCAAGTCGGTCTGCTTCCAGGTCCCGGCGCTCGTCGACGACGGCGGCGGGGTGGCGGTGGTGGTTTCGCCGCTGATCGCGCTCATGCACGACCAGGTCAGCGCGCTCGCCGCCAACGGCGTGCCCGCGGCCTGCCTCCACAGCGGGCTGTTGCCGGACGAGCGGCGGCGGATCGAGGAGGCCCTGCCCGCCGGCCGCTACCGGCTGCTCTATGTCTCGCCCGAGCGGCTGGTGGGGGACGGCGGCGAGGCGTTCCAGGCCTTCCTCGCCGGCTGCGGCGTGCGCTACTTCGCGATCGACGAGGCGCACTGCATCAGCCAGTGGGGGCACGACTTCCGCCCCGAGTACCGGCGCCTGGGCGCGCTGCGCGAGACCTTCCCGGGGGTCGCGTTCCACGCCTTCACCGCCACCGCCACCGAGCGGGTGCGCCAGGACATCGTCGCCCAGCTCCGGCTCGCCGGCCCCGAGGTGCTGATCGGCTCCTTCGACCGCCCCAACCTGGTCTACCGGGTGCGCCGGCGGCACGGCCTCGACACTCAACTCAGGGCGGCGCTCGAGCGCCACCTCGGCGAGGCCGGGATCGTCTACTGCCTGTCGCGCCGCGAGGTCGAGCGGGTGGCGGGCAAGCTCGCCTCCTGGGGCCGCCGGGCCGTCCCCTACCACGCCGGCCTCGACCCGGCGACCCGTTCCCGCCACCAGGACGACTTCCTCAACGAGCGCGCCGACGTCGTGGTCGCCACCGTCGCATTCGGCATGGGGATCGACCGCTCCGACGTGCGCTTCGTCCTCCACACCGCCGCCCCGCGCTCGCCCGAGCACTACCAGCAGGAGGCCGGCCGCGCCGGCCGCGACGGGCTGGAGGCCGAGTGCCTGCTGCTCTACTCGCCGGGCGACTTCGCCACCTGGGGGCGCCTCCTCGAGCAGAACGGCGAGCTGACCGACGCCGCGCGCCGGCTGCTCGCCGCGATGCACCGCTACGCCGCCGCCACCCGCTGCCGCCACCGCGTGCTCGCCGAGTACTTCGACGAGCGCTATGGCCGCGAGAGCTGCGGCGCCTGCGACTGGTGCCTCGGCGAGCTGGAGCGGGTCGACGACCCGCTGATCCTCGGCCAGAAGATCCTTTCCTGCGTCGTGCGGGTGAGCCAGCGCTGGGGCGCCGGCCACGTCGCCGACGTCCTGCGCGGCCGCGCCACCGACAAGATCATCGCCAACCGCCACCAGGAGCTGTCGACCTTCGGGCTGCTCGCCGACGTGCCGGTACGCGAGCTGCACGGCTACATCGACCAGCTCATCGACGCCGGCTACCTGGCCCAGGAGGGCGACCGCTACCCGACCCTGGCGGTCACCCCGGCCGGCCGCAACCTCCTGCGCGGCGAGGAGTGGTGCGAGCTGTACCGCCAGCCGGCGCCGGTGCAGCGCCGCGCGAGCCGCGCCGCCGAGGTCTCGTGGGAAGGCGTCGACGAGGCGCTGTTCGAAAAGCTCCGCGCCCTACGCCTCGAGATCGCCCGCGACCGCAAGGTGCCGCCCTACGTCATCTTCCACGACAGCGCCCTGCGCGAGCTGGCCCGCCTGCGTCCCTCGAGCCGCGAGGCCCTCCTCGCCGTGCCCGGAATCGGCGAGAAGAAGGCCGCCGACCTCGGGCCGCGGTTCCTCGAGGCGATCGCCGAGCACCGGGCGCTGGATGGGGGCGAGGACGAGCCTTAACGATCGCGCCGCTCGAAGATGTCGAGGGGCAGGATCGCGGTCACGCCCACGTTCGGTGCGTCGACGAGCTGGCCGATCCTGAGGTCGACGGCGACGGAAGCGATGATGTAGGCCTGCTCCCTCGTGTGGCCGTAGGTCTCCGAGATGTAGTCGATCATTTCGAGCAAGGCGTTGCGCGCCGCCAGCGAGATGTCCTTCGACAGGTTCTCCAGCTCCGCCACCTGCGCCGCTTCCAGGTACCGCATGTCGGGGGGCACCTCGCCCTTCGCCTTGATCGGGAAGCCGGTCGTGGCGTAGAAGGATCGGGACGGAATGTCGAGCAGGGTGGACGGGCCTTCGTAGTGCGGTCCGCGGCCCAGGTGCCGGCCGTCTTCGATCA